>JAESGH010000081.1_pt1 | contig 342860 bp, 330 predicted proteins | sample 9269641 | NCBI WGS metagenome assembly JAESGH01 (sample SAMN14515345, study PRJNA621665) | algae metagenome | isolation source: Phormidium tanganyikae FI6-MK23 and co-occurring heterotrophs from granitic... | place: USA: Fort Irwin, California | collected 1998-05-24
GGCGATCTCGTCGAAGGGGTTCATGCTCATCTTGACGTTGGCCAGATCAACCCCGCTCTGGTCCGCCTTCACGCGAGCCTTGACGTTATAGTCGATCACCCGTTTGACGGGGACGAGTACCTTCATGCCGAAATCTTCCGAACGTTGAGGCGGAGACAGGTCAGGCGTTCAGCGCCGTCTCGGCGGCGACGGCGCCGAAGATCAGCGCCTCCCCGAGATTGGAGCCTGGAGACGGATACAGCAGCCCGATCGCCCCTCCGAGCTCCCCGGCCCCGTACAGACCCGGGATGGGCCGCCGATCGGGCGTCAGGATCCGGGCCTTCTCGTCGCGACGGGGGCCGCCGTTCGTCGTGGCGCCGCCTGGATAGACCGGCACGCAGTAGAAGGGACCTTCGTCTATGGGCACCAGGGACGACGCCGGCCGCCCCAGTGCGTCCTGCCCCGTGGCGCAGGCGGCGTTGTAGGCCTCGACCGTCCGGGCCAGGGCCTCGACGTCTTCGCAGCCCGCCGCCCGGGCGGCTTCCTGGACCGTTGCGCCTTCCTTGATCCAGCCGAGGTCGATCTCGGCCCGGTTGTCGGCGCTCCAGTCGTAGTAGCCCGCCCCGCCATGGGCCAGCGGACGCGCCTTCAGGCGCTTGCTGTCGAAGACCCAGTAGGAGGGAATGCGCGGATACTCGAGCCGGTCGGGGTCGTAGGTCAGGAGCTCGAAGTAGAAGTTGGCCTTGGACACCGCCTGGAGATACTCGTTGGCGAACCGCTGACCGTATTTGTCCACGATCACATAGCCCGGCGGATTGAGCGACACGCTGAAGGTCGTCTCCTCCCCGTCGGGATGACGGAAGCGCGCGACCGCCCGTCCGATCATCTGGTTCATGTGCCACAGGTCGGCGCCCACGGCCTGGGCCATGCGGATGCCGTCGCCGGTGTTGGCCTTGGAGCCGTAAAAATAGATCGGATAGGCCTTGAGGTAGTTGAGGATCATGTCCTGATCCTGCTCGAAGCCGCCGCACGCCAGCACCACGCCCTTGCGGGCGCGATGGACCACCGGTCCCGACGGCCCCTCGACCTCGACGCCGACCACCCTGCCCTGTTCGACGATGAGCCGCTGGGCGGCCGTGTCGTACTCGACCCGGATCCCGGCGTGACGACCGATCCGGTCCAGCAGCAGATCGTGCAGCAGCTGACCGTTGCCGAAGGGAATCCTGCCCTTGAAGGTCAGTTCGCCCGGCGCCGGCAGTTCGACCTCGACGCTGTCGGGGTCGACCCCGTCCGCCAGGGGGGCGAGGACTTCGATCGATTCGAAGCCGGGCAGTCTGGGATGCCACCCGCCGGCCATCACGACAGAGCCGATGCCCAGGTCCGCCAGCCAGCGCTTCAGGTCCACCGAGCGTTCGGCCCAGACCCGGTTGACCTCGGTGGGGATCATGCCGCCCGAGCAGGCGTCCAGATAGGTCGTGGCCTTGTCGGCGTCCGTCGCCGCCATCATCAGTCCCCCGGACAGGCGGGTGCTGGACAGGTGCCGGTCGGCCGACTGCTTCTCCAGGATGACGGCCGTGGCGCCAGCCCGCGCCGCCGTCAGGGCCGCAGCGGCGCCGGCGGCGCCGAAACCTATGATCACCAGGTCAGTTTCGAACGTCATGAGACCTCCAGTTCACGCCTAGTGAGCGCCCCAGACGCCCTGCGGCAACGGCTCGGACCAAAGCACCGCAGGTGCGATCCGCTCAGCTCCAGGCGTAGGCGGTCTTGGTCTGGGTGAAGAAGTCCACCGCGGCGAACCCCTGTTCGCGGGGCCCGAACGACGACTTCTTCGAGCCGCCGAAGGGGGCGTGATAATCGACGCCGGCCGTCGGCAGATTGACCATGACCATGCCGGCCCGCGCGTGGCGCTGGAAATGCCGGGCGTGCTTCAGGCTGGTGGTGACGATGCCCGCCGACAGGCCGAACTCGATGTCGTTGGCGATGTGCAGGGCTTCCTCATAGGAACGCACGCGGATAGTCGAAGCGACCGGGCCGAACACCTCCTCCTGATTGATCCGCGCGTGCGGATCCGTGTCTGCGATCAGCGTGGGCCGAACATACCAGCCCGGCGCCTCCAGCACCGGGCGATCGCCGCCGGTGACGATCCGCCCGCCGCCGGCCGTGGCCAGGTCGATATAGCGATAGGAGGTCTCGCGCTGATCCTCGCTGACGGCCGGACCGATCTGAGTGTCCGGGTCGAGCGCATGACCGACCTTCAGGGCCGCCGTTCGCTCGGCCAAAGCCGCGACGAAGCGGTCGTGGATTTCATCCATCACGATGAGACGCGAAGAGGCCGTGCACCGCTGCCCGGTCGAGAAGAAACAGCCGTCCAGCGCGATCTGGACCGCGCGGTCCAGGTCCGCGTCGGCCATGACCACCAGCGGATTCTTCCCGCCCATCTCCAGCTGCACGCGGGCCTGGCGCCTGGCCGCGCCCATCGCGACCGATGCGCCCACGCCCTGGGAGCCCGTGAAGCTGATCGCATCGACGTGCGGATGATCGACGATGGCCTGGCCCACGGAGCCGCGTCCGATCACCATATTGACCACGCCGCGCGGAAGACCCGCTTCGTGAAGAATGGCGACCAGGGCTTCGGCCGTGGCCGGGGTCGGCCCCGCCGGCTTGATGACCACGGTGTTGCCGAAGGCGATGGCGGGCGCGATTTTCCAGGCCGGAATGGCGATCGGAAAGTTCCACGGCGTGATCAGGCCGACCACGCCCACGGCCTCGCGATAGGTCTGGATTTCGACGCCCGGCCGCACCGACGCCATGTTGCGGCCGTAGACGCGCAGCGCCTCGCCGGCGAAATACCTCAGGACGCGAGCGGCCCGGACCGTCTCCCCAATGGCCTCGGGCAGGGTCTTGCCTTCTTCGCGCGCCAGCAGGCGGCCCAGCGCCTCGCGCCGCTCGAGCACGATCTGGGATGCGCGATCCAGAATGTCGGACCGCACTTCCGGGCTCTCGTTCGACCAGGCCCCGAAGGCCGATCGGGCGGCGATGACGGCGGCGTCCACCTGATCGGGCGTGCCGTCCGGAACACGCGCGACCACGTCGCGCGTGTCGGAGGGATTCAGGCTTTCGGACGGCGTCGCCGCAGCGATCCGGTCGCCGCCGATCCAGTGATGCAGCTCCAGCACATCGGTCATCTTCATCTCCGGCCGATCCGGCCTCAGGGGTTGGGGCGGCCGACGCCTATCGGGCGACTTCGCCCCAGGCCAGCGTCTGGGAGGCGCGCCCGGCCGGAACGCCCAGGACCTTGGTCTCCAGGTAGAGTTCAAAGCCCTGCAGGCCGAACTGTCGGCCGATCCCAGACTGCTTGTAGCCTCCGAAGGGCACGTCCATGTGCATCCAGACCCCGCCGTTGACGCTGACCGTCCCGGTGCGAAGGCGGCGCGCGAACTTCAGGGCCTCCTCGTCCGTCGCCGCGGTCACCGAAGCGGACAGGCCGTAGGCGGAGTTGTTGGCGATGCGAAGGGCGTCCGCCTCGTCCTCATAGGCGATCACCGCCAGCACCGGCCCGAAGACCTCTTCCTGGGCGATGCTGTCGTCGGGCTTCACGTCGGCGATGAGGGTGGGCTCGACGAAATAGCCCGTGGGCTGATCCGCAGGCGCCCGCCCGCCGCGCACGATCCGGTTGCCCTCGGCGCGCGCCCGTTCGACATGCTCAAGCACCCGCCGGCGATGGTGCGCGCTCGACAGGGGGTTCATGTAGTTGTTGGGGTTGGACGGGTCGCCGTAGGTCACGGCGTCCATGGCGGCCTTGGCGGCCTCCACCGCCTCATCGTATTGCGCACGCGGAACGAGCAGGCGGCTGCGCGCGACACAGCCCTGACCGGCATTGGTGCAGATCAGCTTGGCCGCTGCCGCCGCCTCCTTGGCCACGTCCGCGCTGGGCAGGACGACGTAGGCGGACTTGCCCCCCAGTTCGAGCAGAAGCCGTTTCAAGGTGCCCGCCGCTGCGGCGGCCACGCGGCGTCCGTTCGGGGCCGAGCCGGTGAAGGCGACGAAGTCGACATCCGGGTGAAGGGTCAGAACTTCGCCCATCAGATTGTCGGACGAGGTCACCACGTTGAAGACGCCCGCCGGAATGTCGGTCTCCTCGGCGACCAGGCGGCCCAGGATGGTGGCTGGCCACGGGCTGTCCGGCGACGGCTTCAGCACCATGGTGTTGCCGGCCGCCAGACCCGCCCCGACCTTGCCGAGGTTGGACCCCCAGGGCCCGTTCCAGGGCGTGATGGCGGCGATGACGCCCATCGGCTCGCGTATCTGCTGTCGGCGGCTGACGACGCCGCGGAAGTCCAGCTCCGGCAGATCGGTCTCATAGGGGTAGGTTTCGGCCATGTCGGCGAAGTCCAGCAGCCGCTGGATCGGCACATCCAGAAGCGTATCGCGGGTCAGCCAGACCGCCGTGCCCGCCTCGCTGACCAGCAGGGGCCGGATCTCCTCCTTGTGGCGCTCCAGTGCCGCGTTCAGCTGCCGCAGACAGTGAGCGCGGAAGGCGTGATTGGTTCCCCAGTCGGTTTCGTCAAACGCCCGTCTGGCGGCCGCGACGGCCCGCTCGAAATCTTCGCGGGTTCCGTCAGCCGTCTGGCCGATGACGGTTTCCGAGAAGGGATCGATGTTGTCGAACAGCGCGCCCGACGACGACGCGGCGAGCTCGCCGTCGATCAACATGCGCCATTCGGCGACGGGCGGATTGGTCACGGGTCTCATCCTCACCTTTCGGCCTTGGACCAGGCCTTCTATTCAGCTTCGCGCGCCGGCCCGCTCGGCGCAAAGGCCTGAGTGGCTCCATCCGGACATATCGACCCTGCGATAGGGCCTAGAAGGCCCGAACGCCCTCGACCTGAAGGCCATAGGCCTCGAGCTCGCCCGGCGGCGGCGGACTGTCGGTGAGCAGGGTCAGCCGGCGCACACCCAGGTCCAGCAGCATCTGCGCGCCGATGCCGTACTCGCGCTCGCTGAGGCTCGGCGCGCCAGGACGCTCGGCGTCCTCGTGCGCATAGTGGGACGCCCATGTGACGTGCGGATTGCGCAGAAACACCGCCACGCCCGGACCGTCATTGGCCGCCAGGGCGGCCATGGCCCTGTCGATCAGGCCCCGCCGGCCGTTGTCATAGCCGAAAAGGTCCGCCGCCAGGTCGATGGCGTGGGAGCGCACCAGGGTCTCGCGATCCGGCGTCGGCTCCCCACGCACCATGGCCACGTGCTCGGACCCGTCGACGGTGTTGCGGAAGATGACCATTCGGAACATCGCACCGTGCACCGTAGGAACGTCACGTTCGAACGCCCGCTCCAGCACCCTGGCCGCGACGCGGCGCCAGGCAGCGATCTGGGGGATCGAGACCCGGACCAGTCCGTGCGCTTCGGCGATCGCCGCCGCCTCCCGTCCAACGGCGGGTTCGCCCGCCTCGTTCATGACCTGGCAGAATACGGCCGAGGGCGCGCCGCCCGCCGCTCCGGCCAGGTCTACCGCGGCTTCGGCGAACCCGGCCTTGACCAGGACGCCGCCATCGCGGGCGATGACGGGAAACACGTGTCCCGGCGAAACGAGGGCTTCCGCCGTCGCCCCTTCCGCCACGGCGGCCTGAACCGTCCTCGCCCGGTCCTGGGTCGAGATGCCGGTCGTCACTCCGGTGCGGGCCTCGATGGAGATGGTGAAGGGGGTGCCGGATCCCGGTTCGCTGCGGGCGGTCTGCAGCGGCAGCTTGAGGCGTTCGGCCAGTTCGCTGGTTATGGCCAGGCACACCAGCCCCCGGGCGTGACGGGCCATGAGGTTGATATGATCCGCTTCGGCGGCGCGCGCCGCCACGACCATCACCGCTCCCCCGGAGGCTTCGGCGTCGGCGACCACCATGATCGGCCGCCCGCTTCCGAGCGCCTCGACTGCCGCTTCGGGCGACGCCAGCGACGACGTGATTTGCGGGGTCATGTCGAAGCTCCGGTCGCGGAATTCTGAGCGTCTTCGAGGATCATCTGTGCCCCCTTCTCGGCCATCATCACCACGGCGGCGTGGCAGTTGCCCGAGACGACGCTGGGCATGGCCGAGGCATCGACCACCCGAAGACCCTCCACGCCGCGCAGACGCAGGCGCGAATCGAGCGGCGCGTCCGCCTCGTCGCCCATCCTGACCGAGCAGCTGGGGTGATAGATGCTGGCGGCGCGCTCGCGACAGTAGGCCAGCAGTTCGGTGTCACTGGAGGCGGCCGGGCCGGGTTCGAGCTCGGCCTTGACGAAGGGCTGGATCGCCGCCTGGCCCATGATCCGGCGCAGGACCTTGAGGCTCTCGACATTGACCCGCCGATCCCGCTCGGTCGCCAGATAGTTGGGATCTATCGCGGGCGCGTCCGCCGGATCTGGGCTGGTGATCGACACCGTGCCTCGGCTCTCCGGCCGCAGCTGGCAGACCGACGCGGTGAAGCCGGAAAACGGGTGCAGCCGATCGCCCATCTTGGTGGTCGAGAAGGTGATGAAATGGACCTGCATGTCGGGGCGCTCGATCCCGTCCTCGCCCCTGAAGAAGCCCCCCGCATAGCCGGCGCTGACGGTCAGCGGCCCCTTGCGCGAAAGGGCGAACCGGAGCCCCAGGCCGGCCATGCCCCACGGGGTGCGCATGGCGTCATTGACCGTCGCGGCGCCGCGCGCGCCAAAGACCATTCGAACCTGAAGGTGATCCTGAAACCCCGCGCCAACGCCTGGCGCGTCCAGCGCCACGTCCAGACCGTGACGGCGCAGCAAGCCCCCCGGTCCGATGCCGGACAGCTGCAGGATCTGGGGCGAGCCTATGGCGCCCGCGCTGAGCAGCACTTCGCGCCCGGCGCGGGCCCGGTGGCTGCGCCCTCCGACGCGCCAGGACACGCCGCGGACGCGCCGGCCCTCCAGGTCCAGGCCGGTGACATGGGCGCGCGTCACGATCCGGAGGTTGGGCCGGCGCTTGGCGGGGTTCAGATAGGCCACGGCCGCCGACACTCTCAGCCCGCGACGCGAGGTGGTCTGATAATAGCCCGCGCCCTCCTGGGCCGCGCCGTTGAAGTCGGCGTTGCGCGGGTGGCCCGCCTGTTCCGCAGCCGAGATGAAGGCGTCGCACAACGGGTGCGGCTCGGTCTGGTCCGATACCGGCAGGGGTCCGCCCTGGCCATGCCAGGCGTCAGCGCCCCGCGCCTGATCTTCGGCCTTGCGGAAGAACGGCAGAACCTCCTCGTATCCCCAGCCCCGCGCTCCAGCCGCGCGCCAGTCCTCGAAATCCTCCGCCTGGCCCCGGATATAGACCAGACCGTTGATCGAGCTTGATCCGCCCAGGACCTTGCCGCGCGGCTGGGCGATGCGTCGCCCGTTCAGCTGCGCCTGGGGCTCGGTCTGATAGAGCCAGTTCACGGAAGGGTCGGCGAACAGCTTGCCGTAGCCCATCGGCACATGGATCCACGGGTTCAGATCCGCGCCTCCCGCCTCGAGCAGCAGAACCCGATGGCGGCCGCTCTCGCTCAGGCGGTTGGCCAGGACGCAGCCGGCGGAGCCCGCCCCCACGATGATGAAGTCATAGGCGCCTTCGTCGACAACGCTCATCCGGCCAGCTCCAGCACGTGATCGGCGATGGCCAGGGACGCCGTAAGCCCCGGCGACTCGATGCCGTAAAGGTGGATCAGCCCGTCCACGCCATGCACGCGGGGGCCGTCGATGCGGAAGTCGGCCGCCGGTTCACCGGGTCCTGAGATCTTGGGTCGAATTCCGGTGTAGGCCGGCGCCAGGGCGCCGTCGGGCAGGCCCGGCCAGTAGGTCCGCACCGCGCTGTAGAAGGCGTCGCCGCGGGCCGGATCCAGGTCGTAATCCAGCCGGTCGATCCATTCCACGTCCGGTCCGAAGCGCGCCTGCCCGCCAAGGTCCAGCGTCAGGTGAACGCCCAGGCCGCCAGGCTCCGGCGTCGGATAGATCAGCCGTGAGAAAGGCGCTCGCCCGCTCAGCGCGAAATAGCTGCCCTTGGCCATATAGCCGACCGGCGGCGCCGCCTGAGCGTCCTGCACCGTGCGCGCCAGATCCGGCGCTGTCAGCCCCGCGCTGTTGACCACGGTGCGCGCAACCAGTTGCATCGGCGCGTCGCCGCCGACCTCGACCAGGACCCCGTCCGCGACGGGCTCCAGCCGCGTCACCGGACTGTGCAGCGCCAGCATCGCGCCGGCCGCCTCCGCATCGCCCAGCAGGGCGAGCATGTAGCCGTGGCTGTCGATCACGCCCGTCGAGGGCGAAAGCAGGGCCCCGACGCAGTTCAGCTCCGGCTCCAGAGCGCGGGCCTCGGCGCCGTCCAGGCGCGTGATGTCGGCCACGCCGTTGGCGCGCGCGGCGGCTGCAATTCCGTCCAGCTTCGCCAGGTCCTGCGCCGTCGGGGCGACAATCAGCTTGCCGCATCGACGGTGCGCCACACCATGACTATCGCAGAAGGCGTACAGAGCCTCGCGGCCCGCCACGCACAGCCGGGCCTTCAGCGACCCCTGCGGATAGTAGAGGCCGGCGTGAATCACTTCGCTGTTGCGCGAACTGGTCTCGGATCCGATCAGGCCGTGCCGCTCAAGGATGATCACCTCGCGACCGGCCAAGGCCAGGGCGCGCGCTATCGCCAGTCCCACCACGCCGGCGCCGATGACCACCGCGTCGAGCCGCTCCATCAGTCGGCGTCCACAAACCCGCCGAGGTCGGCCAGCCGCACAGCCTGGGCGTCGGCGTCGCCGCACAGCATCTCGATCATGGTCAGGCGGCGGAAGGCCCAGCCGACCTTGTGTTCCTCGGTCACGCCGATCCCGCCATGCAGCTGCACGGCGCCCTGGGCGACGACCCGCGCCGCCTCCGAGACCACCAGCTTGGCGGCGGCGATGTCGCGGGCCCGTGCCAGAGGGTCGGCTTGCTGGAGCGCGGTGGCGGCCAGGATCGCCGCGCTGCGGCCCTGCTCCAGCGCCACCAGCATCTCGGCGGCGCGGTGCTGCAGGGCCTGGAATCCCGCCAGGGGCTGGCCGAACTGGACGCGCGACTTCAGATGCTCGACCGTGGCGTCCAGCGCCATCTGCATCAGCCCCACGGCCTCGGCCGTCAGCCAGGCGAGCCGTTGCGACCGGGCTTGGCCGATCCGCGCCTCGGCCGCGGCGCCGCGCGCCAGGACATCCTCCTCGGTCAGGATCAGGTCGTGAAACGCCACGTCGGCCGCCGCCAGCCCATCGAAGGTCCGGTGAGCGCGGCGCGTCACGCCCTCGCGCGACGGGTCGATCCAAAGCAGCCACGGCCCGTCCTCTCCATCCGCCGCGATCAACAGACGATCGGCCGCGTTCGCCCAGGGCGTGCTCACCGTCGCGCCGCTCAGCCGCCCCTGCGCCACCTTCAAATCGGCGACGTCGATCCAGGCCACGGCGCAGTCTCCGGCCGCCACGGCGTCAAGCGCGTCACCCCGCCCGGCCAGAAGCAGAGCCGGGGGAGCCATGAGGACGGCGGGCGCGACCGGCTCGGCCGACAGCACCGCGCCTAGCGCCTGGGCGATCACCATGGCCTCGACCCCTTGGCCGCCCAGGCCGCCCGCGTCCTCGGGCGTCAGTGCGGCGAGAACGCCAAGTTCGGCCAGGTCCCCCCACAACGGCCGGCTCCATCCCGGCTCGGCGTGCAGCAGGCCGCGACGGGTCTCGAAATCGTAACGGTCGGCCAGCAGACGCGACACGGTCTCGGCCAGCATGGTCTGATCGTCGTTCAGGTCCGCGCGCATCAGAGCCCCAGCACCGACTTGGCCAGAATGGTCTTCTGCACTTCCGACGCCCCGCCGTAGATCGAGGCGGCGCGCAGGGTCAGGAAGTTGGACGCGGCCTCGTGAGGCGCCTCGCCCTGCCCCTCATAGGCGAAGGCGCGCCCCGCCGGTCCCGTCGCCCTGAGCAGCAGCTCCGAAGCGGCCTGGCGCAACTCCACCCCCTTCAGCTTTAGGATGGACGATCGCGGGTCCGTCTGGCCGGGCGTCTGGCCCGCCAGGATGCGGAGCTGGGTGATCTCCAGCACCCTCACGCCGGCCTCCAGAGCGGCCGCCTTCTCAAGCACTTTGCGTCTGTCGCCGGCCGACAGGACGGCGGCGCAGGCCTTGGCACGCGCGATCAGCCGCTTGGTCATGCCCAGCCGGGCTATGCCGGTGCGTTCGTTGGACAACAGATATTTGGCGTAGGTCCAGCCCTGGTTCTCGTAGCCCACGCGGTTCTCGACGGGGACCCGGACCTCGTCCAGGAACACTTCATTGACCTCGTGACGGCCGTCGATGGTGATGATCGGCCGGATCGTCACGCCGGCGGAGCGCAGATCGATCAGCAGGAAGGTGATGCCCATCTGCCGCTTGGGCGCGGTCGGATCCGTACGAACCAGGGTGAACATCCAGTCCGCGTGCTGGGCCATGCCCTGCCAGAGCTTCTGACCGTTCACGACGTAGTGGTCGCCGTCGCGCACCGCCGTGGTGCGAAGCGCGGCCAGATCGGAACCGGCGCCGGGCTCCGAAAAGCCTTGGGCCCACCAGTCGTCGAGATTGGCGGCGCGCGGCAGGAAGCGCCGCTTCTGGTCCTCGCTGCCGTATTCGATCAGCACCGGACCGAGCATCGAGACGTTGAAGGACAGCGGCTCGGGCGCCGGCGCGGAATGCAGCTCGTCCAGGAAGATGTGTCGCTGAACCGCAGACCACCCCGGACCGCCCCAGGCCGTGGGCCAGCTCGGCGTGGCCCAGCCCCTGGCGTTGAGTACGCGTTGCCACCGGACCAGGTCGTCGCGGCCGATGGCCCGGCCCTCGGCGACCCGGCGGCGCAGGTCAGCCGGCAGTTCGGCCTTCAGAAAGGCGCGCACCTCGTCGCGAAAGGCGAGGTCTTCGGGTGAGAAACTCAGGTCCATAGGCTCAGGCGATCATGACTTCGGCCGCAGGCCGGAGCCTCACATTCATCGCCGCAGACGGCGGCTCAAGCCGCGAGGGCCGCATAGCGCAGGTGCGATGGCTCAAGCGGCGAGATCCGCCAGCGCCGCCCGCGAGGCCTCGGGCAGCTCCACCGGGCGACGGCTCGACCGGTCGACGAAGACGTGGACGAAATGGCCCGCCGCGACGGGCGCATCGCGATCCGGCAGGAACAGCGCGACCTCATAGGTCAGGCTCTTGGACCCGATCCGCCCCAGCCGCACCCGCGCCTCGACGGTCTGGGGAAACTCCACGGGGGCGAAGTAGTCGCAGGCGCTCTTCACGCACAGGCCGATCGGCCCGTCGCCGTGCAGCGTCAGCACGCCGCGCTCGTACAGCATGCGCGTCACCGCCGTGTCGAACCAGCTGTAGTAGATGACGTTGTTGACGTGGCCATAGGCGTCCGCATCGGCCCAGCGCGTGGGGATCTGGACGCCGTAGCCGTAGTCCGCGCGACGATGATCCTTCAGATCGCTCACGGCTCAGGCTCCGGTGAACACAGGCGGGCGATCCTCGAAGAAGGCGTCCAGCGCCTCGCGGTGATCGGCGGTTTCATGGGCCAGGGCCTGGAAGGCGGCGGACAGCTGCAGAATATCCGACAGGCGCGAATGCTGGGCTTCACGCAGCAGCCGCTTGGACAGGCGCACGGTGCGGGGCGGGTTGACCGCGATGCGCTCGGCCAAGGCCATGGCCTCGTCCATCACCCGGTCCGGCTCGGCGACACGATTGACCAAGCCCATGACCAGGGCGTCGTCGGCCGAATAGGCGTCGCCGGTCAGTATCATCTCCGCCGCCCTGGACGGCCCGACCGCGCGCGGCAGGACCCAGGCGCCGCCGTCGCCGGGCACGATGCCCATCTTCACGAAGCTCGCCGCGAACTTGGCCCGGTTCGAGGCCACCTTCAGATCGCAAAGGGCGGCGATATCGCAGCCTAGGCCGATCGCATGTCCGTTCACCGCCGCAATGGTCGGCACCTCCAGATCGGCCAGGGTCAGCGGGATCCGCTGCACGCCCTTGCGGTAGTTGTCGCGCGTGTCGGCCGGGCTGGCGAGCGGGCCGATGCCGTTGCGGTCGCGCATCCCCTTCAGGTCCCCGCCGGCGCAGAAGCACTTGCCCGCGCCGGTCAGGATCAGGACGGAAACCTCGGGGTCCGCCTCGGCCTCGCGCAGCACGCGCACCAGCGCCTCGCAATCCTCGAACGTCAGGATGGCGTTGCGCGTCTCGGGTCGGTTCAGGGTGGCGACGCCGATCCGGCCCCGACGCTCGTAAAGCACGAACGGTTCGCTCATCGCGTCTCTCCTCGTCACGCAGCGACAAAGCCCGTCCGGGCGGTTCGCCTCAAGCGATCCGTCGGAAATCCCGGGGACATATCGGCCTTACGATAAGGCCGCCCAGCGGAGCGGCTTCGCCTTGCCAAGCCGCAGTCCGACGGCGATGCCCGAGGTCTCGCTGGAATGCGATGGAGTGAACCTCTTGCCGTCGACCGTGCTGTCAGGGATCCGAGTTCTGGACCTCAGCCGCGTGCTGGCCGCGCCGCTGGCGGCGCAGCTGCTCGGCGACCTGGGGGCCGAGGTCGTGAAGGTCGAACGGCCCGGGCGCGGTGACGAATCCCGCGGCTATGGTCCCCCCTTCCTGCCGGCGCGCGACGAACAGGACGCGCCGGACGCCGCCTTCTATCTGGCGTGCAACCGCAACAAGCGGTCCATCACCGTCGATCTGTCCCATCCCGAGGGCCAGGCGATCATCCGCCGCCTGGCCGCTGAATCGGACGTCGTCATCGAGAACTTCAAGACGGGCGGTCTGGCGCGCTACGGCCTGGACCACGCGGCCTTGTCGGCGATCAATCCCAGGCTGATCTACTGCTCGATCACAGGCTTCGGGCAGGACGGCCCGCTGGCGCGCAAGCCGGGGTACGACGGCGTCTTCCAGGCCATGTCCGGCTTCATGAACGTGTCCGGCCACCCGGACGACGCGCCCGGCGGCGGACCGATGAAGGTCGGCATATCCATCGTCGACATCCTGACCAGCCTCTACGCCGCCAACGCCATCCAAGCCGCGCTCTACGAACGCGACATGCGCTCGGGCAAGGGCCAGCACATCGACCTGTCGCTGCTGGATTGCGGCCTGGCTTCGCTGAGCCACTTCGCCATGAACTATCTGGTCTCCGGCGAGATCCCAGAGCGACGCGGCAATGGCGGTTTCGGCGGCGTGCCGTCCCAGGCCTTCCAGTGCGCGGACGGTCAGATCTTCCTGGTCGCGGGCGGAGATCACCAGTTCATCGCCCTGTGCGACGCCATCGGCCGCCCCGACCTGCCGCGCGATCCCCGGTTCGCGCGAACCTCGGCGCGAATCGAGAACCGGCGCGCCCTGGTCGCCGAGCTGGACGCCGTGTTTGCAGGCGGTTCGGCGCAGGACTGGCTCGCCAAATTGGACGCCGCCCATGTGCCGGCGTCGCCGGTCAACGACATCGCCCAGGCGCTGGCGGAGCCCCAGATCCGGCATCGCCGGATGGTGCGCGAGGTCGAACACGCCTCGGGACCCGTCCAGCTCCTCGCCAATCCGATCGTCTTCTCGGCGTCGCCGATAGGCGACTACGCCGCCCCCCCTCTTCTGGGCCAGCACACCGACGACATTCTCAGCGAACTGGGCCTCGGTCCGGATCGCGTCGCGGAACTGCGCGCCCAGGCCGTCATCTGAACCTCACCCCAGGAGCCTCGCCATGACCGACAAGATTCTGAGCCGCAAGGAAGGCGCGGTCGGGCACATGATCTTCAACAATCCCGACAAGCTGAACGCCATCTCGCTGGAGATGTGGGAAGGCATGTCGACCATCATGGCCGATTTTGAAGCCGACCCCGAGATCCGCGTGATCGTGATTTCAGGCGCCGGCGGCGTCTCCTTCATCGCTGGGGCGGATGTCTCGAAGTACGAGGAAGAGCGGATGGGCGAGAACGCCCAGGAGCACTACGCCCAGACCGGCGAGCGCGGTCTGACCGCCATCTACAATTCCAAGAAGGTGACCATTGCGGCCATCGACGGCTGGTGCATCGGCGGCGGCATCTCGGTCGCGGTATCCTGCGACCTGCGCTACTGCTCGTCCAAGTCGAAGTTCGGACAGCCGGCCATGCGCTACGGCATCGGCTATCGCTACAAGAGCCTGTCTCGCCTCGTCGACATCATCGGCGTGCCGGCGTCCAAGGACATGCTGCTGGGCGGCCTGCAGTTCACCGCCGACGAGGCCTACGCCAAGGGGCTGGTGGGCCGCGTGGTGGCCGAGGGTGAGGAGTTCGACGCCTTCATCAAGAAGACCGCCTCCAACATCGCCGCCGGCGCGCCGCTGACGGGCGAGCAGGTCAAGTTCACGCTCGCCACCATCCTGCAGAACCCCGACGACCGCGACCTGGCCAAGTGCGAAGCGATGTTCCAGACCTGCTACGCCTCGGCCGACTACAAGGAAGGCATCCGCGCCTTCGCCGAGAAGCGCAAACCCGTCTTCCGGGGCGTCTGATGTCAGCCGATCTGAGCGGACGCGTCGCCCTGGTCACCGGGGCGTCGTCCGGGCTCGGCCGCCATCTTGCGGCGCGCCTGGCCCAGGCCGGGGCGCGCGTGGTCGCCGGCGCACGGCGGCTCGAGGCTCTCGAAAGTCTGGCGGCCGAAGTGCGCGCGGCGGGGGGCGTCCTGGAACCCGTGCGCATGGACGTCGAGGACGAGGCCTCGATCATGGCCGCCTACGATCAGGCCGAAAAGACCTTCGGCGTGGTCGACATCGTGCTCGCCAACGCCGGCCTGAACGCGCAGGGGCCGGCCCTGGAGCTTGAGGCCGACGCCCTGGCCCAACTGCTTCGGGTCAATGTGCAGGGCGTCTATCTGACGGCGCGCGAAGCCGCCCGGCGGTTGATCGCGTCCGGCGCGCCCGAGCGCGGCCGCATCATCCTGGTGGGCTCCGTCGGCACCCTCAAACCCCTGCCGGGCCTCACCGCCTACAGCCTGTCCAAGGCCGCCGTGGGGATGATGGGCAAGGGTCTGGCGCGCGAGTGGGCGCGCTATGGCGTCAACGTCAACACCATCTGCCCCGGCTGGATCGCCACGGAGCTGAACAGCGACTGGCTGGCCAGCGACGCGGGCGAAAAGCTGGTCAAGAGCTTCCCCCGGCGTCGGGTCATGAAGCCCGCCGACCTCGACGGCCTGGTCCTGTTCCTGGCCTCCGACGCCTCGGAATCCGTCACCGGCGGCGTCTTCTCCGTCGACGAGGGCCAGGCCCTCTAGCCTCAAGGACACCGCCATGAGCCCCATCCGCCTGGATACCCGCGACGACGGCGTCGCCGTGATCACCATCGACCACCCGCCCGTGAACGCCCTGTCGCGTGACGTCCGCATCGGCCTGATGGACGCCATCGACAAGGCCGAGGCCGATGCGCGGGTGAAGGCCCTGGTCTTGATCGGCGAGCGCGGCTTCATCGCCGGTGCGGACATCACCGAGTTCGGCACCCCCAGGCACAAGGAAGGTCCCAGCCTGCGCGCGCTGCAGGATAGGCTGGAGGGACTGACCAAGCCGGTCGTGGCGGCCCTGTCTGGAAACGCTCTGGGCGGCGGACTGGAGCTGGCGCTGGCCTGCCACGGCCGGGTGGCGGCGCCCTCGGCCAGGCTGGGGCTTCCCGAGGTCAAGCTTGGCCTGTTGCCGGGCGCCGGGGGCACCGTTCGACTGCCCCGTCTGATCGGTCCAAGAGCCGCGCTCGACATCATGATATCGGGCAAGCCCGTATCGGCGGCGCGCGCGCTGGAGCTCGGCATGGTCGAAGAGGTCGACGCCGAGCTTCTGGACGTCGCGGTTCGCCACGCCCTGCATCTGGCGCAGTCGCCGCTGCCCGCACCCCTGACCGCGCGCGCAGACCGGATCGAGACCGTCGATCCGGGGTTCTTCCACGACCAGCGCAAGGCGATCGCCCGCAAGGCCAGGGGCCAGTCGGCCCCGTTCAAGATCATCGACTGCGTCGAGCGCGCCTGCACCCTGCCCGCCGACGAGGCCCAGGAAGCGGAGAGCGCCGCCTTCGCCGAGTTGGTCTCAGGCGATCAGCATCGTGCCCTGAAGCACTACTTCTTCGCCGAGCGCGAGGCGCGGCGGCTTCCGGGATTGGAGGCGGTCTCCCCCCTCCCCATTCGCCGGGCCGGCGTGGTCGGAGCCGGCCTGATGGGCGGCGGCATCGCCATGGTCTTCGCCAACGCCGGCGTGCCGGTGACGCTGCTGGACCGGGATCGGAACGCCGTCGACCGCGGTCTGGAGAAGATCCGCGCCAACTACGACATCAGCGTCTCGCGCGGATCGATGAAGCCCGAGGCGCGCGACCGGGCCCTGTCGCTGATCCGCGTCACCACCGACTACGCGGACTTCGCCGAGGTGGATATCGCCATCGAGGCGGTGTTCGAGGACCTGACCGTCAAGTCCGACATCTTCCGCCAGTTGGATGCGTCGACGCCCGCCCACGCCATCCTGGCGACCAACACCTCCGCCCTGGATATCGACCGGATCGCCGAAGCGACGACGCGGCCCGACAAGGTGGTCGGCGCCCACTTCTTCAGCCCGGCCAATGTCATGAAGCTGCTGGAGAACGTGCGCGGGGCCAAGAGCTCGCCAGAGACGCTGGCCACAGTCATGGCTCTGGGGCGTCAGCTGGGCAAGATCCCCGTCCTGGCCGGCAACTGCGACGGCTTCATCGGCAACCGCATCCTGAACTTCTATTCCACCGAGGCGGAGTTCCTGCTCGAGGACGGCGCGACGCCGGAACAGGTGGACCGCGTCGCCGAAGCGTTCGGCATGCCCATGGGCCCGCTGGCCATGCGCGATCTGATCGGCTTCGAGCTGAGCGTGAAGGGCCGCGCCGCCCGGAAACAGACCGTGGCGCCCGGCGAACGCCTGCCCGAGATGGTGGAGCGGCTGCTCGAAGCCGGTCGGCTGGGCCAGAAGAACGGACTGGGCTTCTATCGCTACGAAGGCCGCAACCGCGCTCCCGATCCCGACGCCGTCGCCATCATCCGCAAACAGGCCGCGGCCGTTGGCGCAGAACCGCGCGAACTGACGGACGAGGAGGTGCGCGATCGACTGTTCATGCCGCTGGTCAACGAAGGGGCGCGGGAGCTGGAAGAAGGCGTCGCCCTGCGGGCCAGCGATATCGACGTGGTGTGGGTCAACGGCTACGGCTTCCCGGCCCATCGGGGCGGCCCGATGTTCTGGGGCGAGGCCGTGGGCCTGGACAGGGTGCTCGCCCGTGCGGAGGCGATGGCCGCCAAGAACGGACCGCGCTGGGCCCCCGCCCCCCTGCTTCGCGCACTGGTCACCGCGGGCAAGGGCTGGAAGGACGCGGGCGACCATCTGCCCAAAGGGAGCTGATCGATGGCGGCGGGCTTCGACGGCCGCGTCGCCATCGTCACCGGGGCGGGATCCGGCATCGGCCACGCCATTGCGACCCTGCTGTCGGAGCTCGGCGTCAGGCTGCTGATCAATGACGCGAACGAAGCGCTGGCGCGTGAGACAGCGTCCCGACTGGGCGGCGTCGCGAACGCCACGCCGATCGGCGCGCCCGACGCGGCTCGAACCGTCGTGGAGGCGTGCCTCGAGGCGTTCGGACGGCTCGATATTCTGGTCAACAACGCTGGCGTGACCGCGCCGGGCCCGTTCGACAGCGGAGACGACGACACGATCGCCCGCGTGATGGCCGTCAATCTTCTGGGCCCCTACGCCTTGTGTCGAGCGGCCTGGCCCGCCCTCCTGGCCTCGGGGACTGGGCGCATCGTCAACATGTCGTCCAGCGCGGCCCTGGGCTCGGGCGTCAGCGGTCCCTACGCCGTGTCGAAGGCGGGCCTGATCGGCTTGACCCGCGAAGCGGCGGTCGCAGGGGCGCCGCAGGGTCTGCGCGCCAACGCCGTCATGCCTTCCGCCCATACGGCCATGCTTGATCGACACCCTAGCCTCGCCTTCAGGGACTGGATGTCGCGTCATATGCGCCCCGACCAGGTCGCGCCCGTCGTCGCCTTCCTGGCCTCGGCCGAGTGCGAGCTGACAGGGGAAATCCTCAGCGCAGGCGGAGGCCGGGTCAGCCGCATCGCCATCGTCGAAGGACGGGGCCGCGTTCTGGAACACCCTTATCCATCCGCCGTCGCCGAGGCGTCGGACGCGATCCTGGACATGTCGGACGCCCGAAGGCTCGACAGCCAGGCCGATCATCAGTCAGCCTACGCCCGCGCCTTCCCCGGCTATCCGGTCGACTAGAGGTCAGAACACCTCGAACAGGCCGGCGGCCCCCATGCCACCGCCGATGCACATGGTCACCACCGCGCGCCTGGCCCCGCGGCGCCGGCCCTCGATCAGGGCGTGGCCGGTCATGCGCGAGCCTGACATGCCGTAGGGATGGCCGATGGCGATCGCCCCCCCGGACACGTTCAGACGCTCGTTGTCGATCCCCAGCACATCCCGGCAGTGCAGGACCTGGGAGGCGAAGGCCTCGTTCAGTTCCCACAGGTCGATGTCCCCCACCGCCACCCCATGACGTTTCAAGAGGCGCGGCACGGCCACGACGGGACCAACGCCCATCTCCTCCGGAGCGCAGCCCGCCACCGCGAAACCGACGAAGCGGCCAAGTGGGGTCAGTCCCCTGCGGTTGGCCTCATCCTCGCTCATGACAAGGCAGACCGAGGCGCCGTCGGAAAGCTGGGAGGCGTTGCCGGCGGTGACGGTTCCGCCGTCACGCACCGGTTTGAGCGCCGCCAGCGCCTCGAGCGTGGTGCCCGGGCGCGCCCCTTCGTCGGCTCTCAGGACAAGGTCCTCCGTCCCCAGATCGGCGCCTGCCTTGTCGCGCAGACGTTTGGAGACCGCGATCGGCGCGATCTCAGCCTCGAAGCGCCCTTCCGACCGGGCCGCCTCGTAGCGGGCCTGGCTCTGAGCCGCATAAACGTCCTGCGCCTCTCTTGAGACCCCGTAGCGCGCCGCCACCTCGTCGCCCGTCTGCAGCATGGGCCAGTACAGACCGCCGCGATGGGCCTTGATCCAGTCGTCGAAGCGGCCGGCCATGTTCAGGCTCGGCTGTGTCAGGGAAACCGAGTCCAGGCCCCCGGCCGCATATATGTCGCCCTCGCCCGACATGATCCGCTGCGCCGCGAGCGCGATCGCCTGCAGGCCCGACGAACATTTTCGATCCACCGTCACGCCCGGCACGGAGTCCGGCAGTCCCGCTCTGAAGGCGGCCTGACGCGCGATATTGTTGCCCGTCGCCCCCTCGGGCGTGGCGCAGCCCAGGATGACGTCCTCGACGGCCTCGCCTTCAACGCCCGCGCGCTCCAGCGCGGCCGCCAGCGCGTGGCCGGCGAGATGCGAACCGTGGGTCTCGTTCAGGGCCCCTCGGAACGCCTTGCCGATCGGCGTCCTGGCGGTCGAGACGATAACGGCGTGCTTCATGACACAGGATCCGAACGGCGGGTGATCTCGGCCCAGAGCCCTTCAGGCCCGAGGGCGGCGACGCGCCGGCCCAGACGCTCGGCCCAGCTGGCGTCGGAGCCGTGTTCCGATCGCCAGGCCAGGAGCCGTCGGGTCAGCCGATGCAGGGCGTATTCCTCGGTGAAGCCGATCGCGCCGTGAACCTGATGGGCCGTGGCCGCGCCGATCTCGGCGGCGCGATTGGCGGTGAAACGGGCCGCCGCGATCTCCAGGTCCGCATCGCCCCGGTCCAGGGCGATGGCGGCCGCCTGACCGGCCGCGTTCACCGCGGCGGCCTCTTCCGCAAAAACGGCCAGGGATTGCTGGACCGCTTGAAATTTAGCGATCGGCCGTCCGAACTGGTGACGCGCGTTGGCGTATTCGATCGACATCTCCAGCGTCGCGTCCAGGGCTCCGGCGATCTGCGCGCTTCGCGCGAAGGCGGTCAGCAGCAGGATGTCGCTCGGTCCGCCCCTCGCCACCTCGGCGTCCTCGAACGCCAGGGTCGCGCGCGGTTCGCCCGCCAGGGTCTCTGCCTCCTCGGCCTCGACGGCGTCGGCTGTCCGCACACGCCAGGTTCCGCCCTCAAGTTCGAACAGCACGGTGTCGGCCTGCCGGCCCCACGGCGCCCCCGGCAGACGGCCGGTGAAACGCCCGTCGACGACCTGCCCCTGGGCGCGCCAGCACAGGGTTTCCGCCGCCTCGCTCAGCGAAAGGCCCGCACGGGCTGCGACGGCGCCGGCGACGACCGCTTCCGCCACGGGACGCTCCACCGCGTGCCGGCCCGCCAGTCCGAGCACGGCGAAGGCGTCGCCCCAGTCCCCGCCAAAGCCGCCTTCGGCTTCGGGAACCAGCAGAAGCGGCAAGCCGGCTTCCGAAATCTGTTGCAGGCTGGCGTCCTCGGCGAACAGCCTTTCGGCGGTGGCCAGCAGAAGTGTTCGGTTTTCGCTCATCTCAGCCCCAGCCCCCGAGCGATGATTCCGCGCAGGATCTCCCGCGTTCCGCCCCTCAAGGAGAAGGACGGCGAGACCTGCAACAGCAGGGCCAGAACACGCGCCAAGTCGCTGCGGTCCTCCAGGTCTACGTCCACCGCAGCCTGGACCGCGCGCGGCATCCACTGTTCGAAGCCATTGCCCAGATCCTTGACCACCGCCGCCTCGAGCACGGGGTCGTCCCCCGCCGCCAGCTTGGCCGCGGTCGACATCGACATCCGCCGGATAGTCATCAGGCGCGCCGCGATCTCGCCGATCAGGGCGGCTGTCCGGGCGTCAGGCTCGGGGCCGGCGGACCGGATGAGCTCCACGAGAAGGGCGTGGCTGGACAGGTATCGCTCGGGCCCCGAACGTTCCAGAGAGAGCTCGGCGGTCACCTGGCTCCAGCCCGCGCCGGGCTCGCCGATCCGCATCTCGTCGGAAACGTGGACATCCTCCAGGAAGACCTCGTTGAAGTCGTGCCCGCCCGTCAGATCGATGATCGGGCGAACGGTCACGCCCGGCTGGTCCAGCTCTATGACGAACTGGGTCAGGCCGTGCTGGCGCTCGGATCCTTCCTCCGTGCGGATCAGGGCGATCATGATGCGTGCGTTGTGGGCGTTGGTGGTCCAAGTCTTCTGGCCGGTGATCCTCCAGCCGTCGCCGTCGCGCACGCCCCGCGCGCGCACCGAGGCCAGGTCCGAACCTGAGCCCGGTTCGCTCATGCCGATGCAGGCGTAGAGCTCGCCGCGCGCCATGGCGGGCAGATAGCGTTCGCGCAGCGCCTCCGAACCATAGCGCAGCAGCAGCGGACCGGTCTGGCGATCCGCGATCCAGTGAAGGCCGACCGGGGCGCCCGCCGCCAGCAGTTCCTCCAGGACCACATACCGCTCGAGCGGATGGCGCTCCGCTCCGCCATACTGACGGGGCCAGATCATGCCGATGTAGCCGGCCTTGCCCAGGGCCTGACTGAAGCGGGCGTCGCCCACCGCCCAGCAGTTGGCGCGCGAGGCCGCATCGGCTGAGGGCGCCATGTTCGCGGCGATGAAGGCCCTCACCTCGCGGCGGAGAGCGGCCACGTCGCCGGGCGGGTCGAAATCTCTGACGCTGAAGGTTTCCACGCCCCTGCATCGTCCGGGCGCCGGCCGGTGGCAACGCGGGCGAAGGCCTTATCGCAGCCACGATAAGCGGCGCTCTCACGCCTGCGCACATCGTCATGGACCCGGTGACGATGTTACCGCCAGGGATCAGCAGAGGAGAGCCGCCATGACGATCGACTACGAAGTCAGCGAAGGCGTGGCGACGATCACGATCAACCGTCCCGCACGCAAGAACGCCATCACCCTGGCCATGCGAACCGAGATCGAGGCCGCCTGCCAGCGCGCCCAGGACGACCACGAGGTTCGGGCCATCATCCTGACCGGGGCAGAGGGCAATTTCAGCGCGGGGGCGGACGTCTCCGAGATGGGCGGCGGCGGGCTCAGGAACTCGCTGCTGCGGATGCGGCACCTGCATCGCATGGCGCGCGGGGTCGCCAACACCGAAAAGCCGGTGATTGCTGCGGTCCAGGGCGTCTGCATCGGCATGTCCTGGGCCCTCGCCCTGGCCAGCGACATTGTCGTCGCGGCCGAGGACGCGCGGTTCCAGTTCGCCTTCCGCCACATCGGGCTGGCCCCGGACGGCGGGGCGGCCTGGCTGCTGACGCGCTATCTTCCCATGCAGCGGGCCAAGGAGATCATCTTCTCCGGTCGGTTCGTCAGCGGCCTCGAGGCCCAGGCCCTGGGCCTGGCGCTGGAGGCCGTGCCGGCAGAGGAGGTGCAGGCCCGCGCCCGGGCGCTCGCCTTGGGATTTGCAGCCGCGCCTACCCTCGCCCTGTCGATGGCCAAGCGCCAGTTCAACGCCGCGCCCGGCCAGACCTATGACCAGGCCCTGGATTTCGAGGCCAACATCCAGCCGCTGATGGTCGAGTCCGCCGACTTCAAGGAGGGGACCACATCCTTCAAGGAGAAGCGCAAGCCTGTCTTCGTGGGCAACTGAGCGAGGCTGCGCGGACGGCTTCGGCCGCCCGCGTCCTTTGCGCCTCAGCAGGCGAGCGAATAGTCCGCATTCGTGACGCTCGACCGGCGCGCGGCCTTGCCGGACACGTCCACCAGTCCGACGTGGCGAGACACCGCCGCGCGCAGGCGCTGCACCAGGCTATCCAGTTCGCGCGAGACCTCCGCCTCGTCCGCTTCCAGCGTCAGAGCCAGCGGCTCGGCGCTGCTGGCCTGCGGGATAAGAACCGAGATCATCGAGCGGCCACCCTCGTTCTGGACGATGAAGCCTTGAGCGCGGATCTGGTCGAGTTCCGCGAGAAGGTCGTCAGCCCTGACCCGAAGATGGTCGGCCGACTCGGCGTTGATCCGGTGAGCCAGCTTGCGAACCTGCTCACGATCCGCCGTCGTCAGAAGCACCTTGCCTGGAGCTGTCGACAGTAGACGTAATGTGTCCCCCGGTTCGAAGCCCGCCGCCATGTCCATGTTGGCGGCGTGGAACACTTGGACCGACAGGCCGACGCGTGACGAGAGGAAGACGTTGGCGTGCGCTTCTTCGGCCAAAGCGTCCATCATCGGCAGCATTTCGCCGTAGCGGAACAGGTCCGGCCGGATCCAAGATCCCAGCACGGCCACGCGCGCCGAGGGCTTGTAGGTGCGGGCCTGCATATCCCGCCGCAGATAGCCCAGCGCCACGAGGCAGCTGAGCAACTCCGACGTGCTGGACTGTGGATAGTTGAAGGTCCGCGCGATATCCATGACCGTCCCCTCGGGCCGGTCCTTGTTGAAATACTCCAGCACCTCGAGCACGCGCTGAGCGGATTTGATCTTCTTGGGGTCCAGGGCCCTGGTCATGCACTTCTCCCTATTGGCCCAGCTTCGGCAGGCCTTGAGGAAAAGTTGTCATAACAAATCGCGCTCTGCAAGCAGTGTCGACACTTTGTGATCGAACGCGTCAGCGTCCCGCCCTGAATTCGATCTCATAGGCATAGCGGTCCGGATGCAGGGTCAGCACCGCCAGCTCTAGCGGCGCACCCGTCTCGCCCAGATAAAGACGGCGCAGTTTCAGGACCGGCGTGCCGACCGCAATGTTCAGCGCCTCGGCGGCGCGGGTGTCGGCCAGGGCCGGCAGAATGACCTGGCGGGCGCTCACGATCCGAGCCCCGGTCTTGCGCTCCACGAGGCGCGCGATCGGGGCCCCCGCGGCCACGTCCTCAAGCGCGATGAGACGTCCCACCACCGCCGGAAAATAGATGTCCAGGTGAAGCACCGGCCCCTCGGCAAGTGAACTCACCAGATCCATCCAGACAACCGTTTCCCCGGCCGAGACGCCCAGGTCCTGAGCGACATCGACCTCAGCCGGCGCCTCCTCAAGCGCGCGAACATCCAGATTCAGGGCCCCGGCGGTGGCGAGGAATTCATCCAGCGAACCCGTAAGCCGCACCGAACGCACGCCGTCGCGACGCGGCTCGGACACGAAGGATCCGGCGCCCCTGCGACGATGTATGAGACCCAGCAGCGCCAGCGAATCCAGCGCACGCCGCACCGTGATCCGGCTCACATCGTAGGCGGCGCACAACGCCCCTTCCGTGGGCAGGGCCTCTCCAGGCGCGAACTCGCCGTCGCCGATCCGTCGGCGAAGATCGGTCTCGACCTTCTGGTAGAGGGGCGGCCGTGGATCGCCGCCCGCCGAAGCGGATCGTACATTGAGGGCTTCGGTCATCCCCGAAGGTTGCCGGGCTTCGGCCCTCAACTCAACAAGCGCCGCAGCGGGACGGACGGATCCTCCAACTGACCCGCCTCCAGCGTCCCCGGATGCGCGAGCAGCCGTCGCCCGGCCGAGATGTCGCGGCCGGCGTTGATCGTCGCCATCCCGGTCAGCCGGCCACCCTTATCGAGAGAGAAGTAGGAGACGACGCCCTCGCCGTAGTCGCGCTCGATCAGCGGCCCCTGCCCGATATGCCCCAGAACCTGGACATTGGCTCCGGCCTGATTGGTCCAGAACCAGGGCGCGATGCGATGCGGCGCGCCCTGACCCGCCGCTGCGCGTCCCGCAGCCTCGGCCTGCAACTCGGCGACCTGCCACGATTCCAGACGCATCGCGGCGTCGGCCCCCGAGACCGGATGGCGCGTCACCTCGCCCGCGCCGAAGACATCCGGGTCCGATGTGGCGCCGCGATCATCGACCAGCAGCCCGTCCGAGACGTCCAGCCCCGCGGCCTCGGCCAGCTCGATGTTGGGCCGAACGCCGATGCCGACGACGACCAGATCGAACAGGCGCGTCTCCGCCCCGAGCCTGAGCGCGACGGCGCCGTCCTGTGCGCATTCGAAGCCTTCAACCGCCGTCTCCAGCAGGATTTCGACCCCCGCCGCACGGTGAAGCGCCAGCAGGCGGTCCGCCGGCGCCTGCGGCAGGCCCCGCGCAAGGATGCGCCCGCCCGCCTCGATGACCGTCGGCCGGGCCCCCAGCGCAAGCGCGGACGACGCCACCTCTAGACCGATGAAGCCCGCCCCTATGATGGCGACGCGCGCCCCGGGCGTCAGCCCGGCCGCCAGACGCTCGGCGTCCTCGCGTGTGCGCAGCAGGCACACCCTTTGATCGAGACCGGGCGGAACCGTAAGGCTGCGGGGCCGTGATCCCGTCGCCAGGATCAGCCGTCCGTATTCGATGCTGTCGCCGTCCTCTGTCACGACGCGCCGGCGTGCTCGGTCCAGCGCGCCCGCCCTGCGGCCGAGCATCAGGTCGATCCGGCGCGCCGCATAGTGGTCGGCGCCGGGCGCCGGACAGGCTGAAGCTCCCTCGATCAGCGCGGCCTTGGACAGGGGCGGCCGCTCGTAGGGGGTGTGAAGTTCCTCGCCCAGGATGCCGATGCTCAAATCGTTCGACACGGCGCGCGCGCCTTCCGCCGCCCGGCGCGCCGCCTGGCCTCCGCCGACGATCAGGATGTCAAAGCGGGTCAAGGCTCAGACGCCCAGAAGCACCCGGTCGCCGTCGACGCGCGTCGGATAGGTGCGCACGTCTTCTTCCGCCGGCGGCGACATGACCTTGCCCGTCCGCAGCTCGAAGCAGGCCTGATGCAGCGGACACTCCACCACGCCGTCCTCGACATAGCCCTGGGAGAGGCTGGCGGATTTCGAGTGCGGACAGGCGTCCTCCAGCGCGAAGACCTCGTCCCCGACGCGGAAGACGGCGATGGCCAGGCCGTTCACACGCACCAGCCGGCCTTCGTCCTCGGGGATGTCGTCCAGGGCGATGGCGTCGATCCAGGTCAGGGCGGCGGCCTCGCTCACAGTCCCATCTCCTGACGATAGAAGCTGTAGAAGGCGCGGATCAGGTTCTCGGTGATCGCCGTGTCCGAAGGCTCCAGATTGTCCCGTCCGCCCATCTCGACGACCTGGACAGAGTCCGGACAGTGGGTCACGACCGGCTGCATCTGGGCCAGAACCTCGCTGTCGTCGAGCGAGACGAACCCCGCCGGCCCCACCAGATTGCCCTGGGCCAGCCGTCGGCGCGTCATGGCCTCGTCGTCGTCGGCATAGCCGAAATAGGTCCAGGACAGCTCGGTCTCGCCCGGTCCCTTGGGCAGGATGTGGCGCAGCGCCAGAATGTTTCCGTGTTGCTGGACGAAGATGCTGGGGAAGACCTGCAGCGACGAGATCAGGCCGTCCTTGAACTCGTCGACGGGCGTGACCACCGACATGTCCTCGAGGACGAAGTCCTCCTTGAGCGTCTTCATCTCGGCGGTGACGTCGGACCGCAAATTCCGGGCGTCGGCGTCGAAATGCGAATAGATGACCTCGTGACCGCCGGGATAAGGCGTGACCTTGAACTTGGCGTCCGCGCGGTAGATGCCGAAGGTCGTGAAGAAGGAGTGCAGCAGGGTTGCGTGGTACGGATCGCGGCTGTTTTCGAAATAGAGCTTCCAGTTCGACGGGATGAGCTGACGGCTGTAGCCCAGCAGCTTCAGCTCCCGGCCCGGGAAGGTCCGGTCCAGGAACCTGAGGACGCCCTCGCCGACATAGTCTTCGAAAGCCGGCGCCTCGTTGGAATAGGTCGCCCAGATCACCCCGTGCCGCACGGTGGTCCTGAGCTTGCGCAGGCCGTTCTCGGCCTTGTTGAAATCTCTCGGCATGCCCGGGTTGGGTCGCGGCGTCCCGCGCATGAAGGGGATGCCCTCGAGGTCGCCCTTCAGGCTGTAGGCCCACTGGTGATAGGGGCAGACCAGTTCCTTGGCATGGCCTTTCTGGTTCCAGCAGACCGGCGCCCCGCGGTGCGCGCAGCGGTTCTCCAGGACGTGGATGTCGCCGTCCATGTCTCGGGTGATCAGGATCGGCTTCAGGCCGACGAAGCCCCGGCGATAGGCCCCCGGCTCGGGCACCTCGCAAGCCAGTCCGACGTAGTTCCAGGTCTTGCCGTAATGGAAGGTCTCGAGCTCGCGACGGAACAGGTCGGGGTCGGAATAGATCCAGGCGGGAACGCGGCTCGAACCCTGCTCGGGCCAGGCGGCGACTTCGTCATTCACGGCGCTGGTCGACATCGGCATGACTCCTTTGACGCGGCTCAGACCGGCAGGATCAGAGTGGTGGGAATGCGATAGCTGTCGTAGACGGCCAGCCGCTCAGCGAACCGGAGCCGGCCGTCCTGGCGCACCAGGCGGTCGACATATTCCCCGGCCAGAAGCACGCGCGTCTCGGCGTTGAACATGCTTTCGACCACGAGGAAGTTCGCACGGGCGCGGATATCTCCCCCCGCCTGGCCTTCAATGCGCAGTCCGCTGATGAAGTGCCGCTGGAAGCGAGGCTCGAATACGGCCGTCTCACGGATCGCGGCGGCGCGGTCGCGGATCATGGCCCCGCTGTCGCAATAGATGGTCGCGTGCGACAGGCCCTGATCGTAGGTCTCGCGTCCGATCACCTTGTAGAGCGCATCCTCGGTGAAATAGGCCGCCCAGTCGTCCAGACGCAGAGCGTCGATCGCCGCCGCATAGTCGTCGTAGAGGTCTCTCAGCTCGGCGCGAAGCGCCCGCTCATCCTGATGGGCCGGATCCGTCACCAGCGCACTCCCAACTCTTCACCCGCACGACGCGGCCACGGTCTATGCCGCAGTAGTGTCGACACATTGGGAGTCGTAGCGGGCCTGGTCAACCATCGCGGGCCGGAGCGAGGACCCATCGCATTCGCGGTGTCTCGCCAGCACTGACACGCGCAGGCGTCAGCTGTTTTCCGGCTAGTGTACACTCTTTGCAGACCGCCAAAGAGCGGCCGCCCCTAGTGACGATCACCGGAAGCGCCATGAAAACCACCCAGGATCTCGCCGACTACGCCTTCGCCACGCGCTTTGAAGACCTCGACCCCGCCGTCGTCGAGCGGGTCAAGGATCTGAGCATCAGCGCCCTGGGCTCCGCCGTGCTGGGCGCGCGCATGCGCGTCACCGAGATGATGGTCGACTACGCCGCCGGCAAGGAGGCTCCGGCCCAGGCCACGGTGATCGGATCGGACCTGCGCACCTCGGCGGAGTGGGCCTCCGTCCTGAACAACACGGCGTCACACTGCACCGAGCTTGAGGACGTAGCCTGGCCGGACGCGACCTACAGCTGCTTCCTGTTTCCCTCGACCTTCACCCTGGCTGAAACCTTCAACGCCGACGGGCGCGCCCTGATCGAGGCGCTGGCGGTGGGCTTCGAGCTGGCCTCGCGCCCGGGCGTGGTTCTGGCCGACGCCGGCGGGGTCGCGCGCGGCTGGCTGACCGGCGCGCTACTGGGCACGGTCGGGGTCGCCGCGGCGGCCTCCAAGCTGAAGGGCCACGACCGCGCGACCCTGGGCAATTCCATCGCCGTGGCCGCCTCCTTCGGGGCCGGGCTGAACCGCCAGACCGGGTCGGGCGCGCATGTGATCGAGCCCGGCTTCGCCGGCCGCAACGGCCTGATGGCCGCCGAGCTGGCCGAGCGCGGCCTCACCGGAAACCCGACCATTATGGAAGGACGCGCCGGCTACTGGGACGCCATCGCGGGCCAGCCGGACATCGACTTCGAGTTTGGAACGGGGCGCGACATGCGGATCATGGCGATCGGCATGAAGAAGTATCCTTGCTGCTACCTCACCCAGCGCATCATCGACGGCCTGTTCGACGTGATGGCCGAGAACGCGCTTGGCGCCGACGACGTGGTTCGGGTCGAGGTCGGCGTGAACCGCACCTTCCCGCAGATCCTGAAGTATCCCACGCCCCGAAACGCAGAAGAGGCCCGCTTCAGCCTGCCGCACATCGTCAGCGCGGTTCTGAACGGCGAGACGCTGTCGGTGGACACCTTCACCGACGAAAAGGTGCGCGACCCCCGCCTGCTGGCGAACCACGACAAGGTGGTCATGACCGTCCACGACGACTGGGGCTCGGCTCAGCTGGGCGAGAAGAACACCCTGACCGTCACTACGCGCGACGGCCGCACCCTTGAGCGGGAATGCCGCACCGCGCGCGGCGACCCCAGCCATCCGTTGTCGCGCGACGAGCTGATCGAGCGCTTCCGGAAGACCGCCGGCCCCTTGATGCGTCCCGGCACGGCCGAGCAGGCGATCGAGCGCCTGACGCGGCTGGAGACCCAAGACGACCTCGCCCAACTGATGCCCCTGTTCGGCGGCCGGGCCTGAGTTCTGGTGGCGGCGGGGACCCTCGTCCCGCCGTCGCCTCAATAGGATCGCGGCAGGCCCAGGACGTGCTCGGCCACATAGGACAGGATCATGTTCGTGGAGATGGGCGCCACCTGATACAGCCGCGTCTCGCGGAACTTGCGCTCCACGTCGTATTCCTCGGCGAAACCGAAGCCGCCGAAGGTCTGCACGCAGGTGTCCGCCGCCGCCCATGAGGCGTCGGCGGCCAGCATCTTGGCCATGTTGGCTTCCGCCCCCGGATTGCCGCCGCCCTGATAGACGTCGCAGGCCTCGCGGACCATGAGCTCGGCGGCGCGCATCTGCACATAGGCCTTGGAGATCGGGAACTGGACGCCCTGGTTCTGGCCGATAGGCCGCCCGAACAGGGTGCGCTCGCCGGCGTATCCCGTCGCCTTGTCGATGAACCATTTGGCGTCGCCGACGCATTCCGCCGCGATCAGGATCCGTTCGGCGTTCATGCCCGACAGGATGTAGCGGAACCCCTTTCCCTCCTCTCCGATCAGATTGGCGGCCGGCACAGCCATGTCGTCGAAGAAGACCTCGGTGGTGGCGTGGTTCATCATGGTGCGGATGGGCCGGATGGTCAGGCCGTTTCCAACCGCCTCGCGCATGTCCACCAGGAAGATGGACAGGCCGTCGGTCTTCTTGGCCACCTGATCGCGCGGCGTCGTCCGCGCCAGCAACAGCATCAGGTCCGAATGCTCCGCCCGCGAGGTCCAGATCTTCTGGCCGTTGACGATATATCGGTCGCCGTCGCGCACCGCCGTGGTGCGCAGGCTCAGCGTGTCGGTGCCGGAGGTCGGCTCGGTCACGCCGAAGGCCTGGAGCCGTAGCTCGCCCGAAGCGATCGCGGGCAGATAGCGCGCCTTCTGCTCGTCGCTGCCGTGCCGCAGAATGGTGTTCATGATGTACATCTGGGCGTGGCAGGCGGAGCCGTTGCCGCCGGCGGCCTGGATCTCCTCCATGATCACCGCCGCTTCGCGCAGGCTCAGCCCGCTGCCGCCGTAGGCTTCGGGGATCAGGGCCGCCAGGAAGCCCGCTTCGGTCAGGGCGCTCACAAAGGCGGTGGGATAGTCCCGCTCGCGATCGACCTCGCGCCAGTATTCCCCCGGAAACCCTTCGCACAGGGCGCGCACCGCCTCTCGGATCTCCGTCAGTTCGGGCGTGTCGAGGACGTTCAGGGCGTTCGGTTTCATGAGGACTTCCACGGCATGTGTCCGACCATGATAGCCGCGCGCGGCCCGGCGCAGGCGCCGCAGGGCGACAGTTCGCACACGCGATGGCTGGCGCCGGCGGCGCTTCTGTCGCGCGCTCTGAGGCAGTATGCGCCGATGACCGACCGACCTGACCCGCTGACCCCGCACGAGGCGCGGTCGCGCGCGCGACGGCTGCTGCCGCCAGAGGTGTGGCGCTATCTTGAGACCCGGGCGGACGGCTCCATGCGCGACCGCAATGCCGCCGCCTGGCGTGGTCTGGAGCTGCGCCCTCGCATCCTGCGCAGCGTGGCGGAGATCGACACCGCGACCGAGGTTCTGGGACGACCGATTACCAGCCCGATGCTCATGGCCCCCAACGGCCGGGCGACCCGATTTCATCCCGAGGGCGAACTGGCGGTCATGGCGGGCGCCGCCCGCGCGGGCATCGGCGCGACCCTGGCCAGTTCCGCTCACCACGCTCTCGACGCGACCGCCCTGCGCCCGCCCGTCGTGTGGGTCCAGATCTACCCGTCAGGCGACGTGGCTCGCGACGCCGAACGGGCCGTCCAAGCCCAGGCGCGCGGCGCTCATGCCGTGGTCGTCACGGTCGACCTGGTCCCCCGGCCCGGAGCCGCCGCGCCCGCCCTGACCGCCATGTCCTGGGAGGCGGGACGGACCTCGACACCCGGGACGCCGGCGTTCGCCGCCGCCTCCCTCGACGATATCGCCCGCCTGGCGGAGCGTTCACCCCTGCCAATCGTCGTAAAAGGCGTGATGCGCGGCGATGACGCCGACGCCTGCATGCGGTCCGGCGCGCAAGGGATCGTGGTGTCGAACCATGGCGACGGGCAGCTGATCGGGGCCAGCCCCACCGCTCATGTTCTGCCTGAAGTGGTCGCGGCGGTTGCAGGCCGCGCCGAGGTCTATGTCGACGGCGGCCTGAGGGACGGCTCCGCCATCCTCATGGCGCTGGCGCTTGGTGCGCGCGCGGTTCTGATTGGACGACCGGTGTCCCATGCTCTCGCCTGCGGAGGTGCAATCGGCGTGGAGGCCCTGTTTGAGGGTTTGAACCGCGACCTGGAGCGCTGCATGGCGTTGTGCGGCGCCGCTAGGCTGTCGGACCTGCGTCCCGACCTCATCCGTCAGCGCTGAGGCCGCAGCAGGATCGCCCGCCCATCCGCTCGCGCCGCCATGGCCAGATCCCCAGGAGCCAGGTGGTGCGCCATGTCCTCGGTCGGAATCCGCCGCCCCGCCACGCCCCGGCAATAGGTGTCCGCATCCAGCTTCAGCGTGATCACCTCGCCGTCATGATTGTCGAACACGACTTTGTCGGCGCTGATCTCGCGCACCGTGCCGACCACAGGCACATCGGCCGAAGCCGGCATGATGCGGATGTCCAGCGACATTCTGAAGCGGTTGGAATAGTTGGGCATGCCCGCGTGGGGTATCCGAGTGCTGAACATCACCAGGTCGCCGGGCTCGTAATCCGACCGCCGCCACGCGTCGTCGTCGATGGCGTCACGCGGGATCGGATACTGGGGCGGGTTGGAGGCGTCATGCAGATAGCCCCGGTTCTGTTCGCCCTCAGCCATGGCCAGGCCGCCCTCAATGGCGCCGATGTCCATCAACGGCACCCAGCAGGTCCGAAAGGCGATGCCCTCATTGGCGAAGCCGTCCTGGTGCCGCCCGACCCAGGGATCAGGCCAGGCCCGGTCGGTCGGCGGCGTGATGCGGTACTCCACGATCGGCACCCAGAAGACCGGCCCATCCAGCAGGCCCGTGAAGAAGGCGTCGATGGCCGGCTCGGAGACCAGGGTCTGCCAGACCCGTCTGTCGTGCAACGGTTCGATCTTGACCGGAAAATTCGACAGGTCCGCGCCATTCCAGACAGGATCGTCCTGCCCCTCGTCGACCACGCCCATGCGCACCAGTTCGTCGAGGAAGATGCGCCGCAGACGGCCTACGGCCTCGCGGTCCAGAACGTCCTTGAAGAACCAGTAGCCCTTTTCGTCCCATATGCGATCAAGCTCAGCCCGGTCGCTCAGGGCGTGATTGGCCGGCGTCATGGGACGGGTGCGCGGGGGTTGGGCCAGAGCGTTCATGACGCGGCTCCTCGTTTGTCTTCCACACGGCCGAACGGCGACCGCATGACGAATGATCAGACTAGGCCTGGGGCCGCCGGCCGACCACGACGCCGGCGACCGCGGGGCCACTCATTGCATGGGCGATGGCTCACCCGCCGCGCACGCGCATGGCCCAGCGCCGCATGGCCTGATCGATCATCCGTCCGTCCATGACGCCCGCGCCGTCGTCCGCCTCCAGAATGCGCGCGGCGCGGTCTCGGTCCTGATCCGTCCAGCCGAAGGCGCGGTTCACAATGTCGACATGGCGCGGATGGATCGCCGCCTTGGCCGAGAACCCCAGCCCCCGCACTCGCTCGCATTCCGCCTCCAGAGCCGGCAGGTCGTCGATGGCGAAGGCGGGCGAATCGATCGCGGCCACACCCGCCGACGCCGCCGCATTGGCGACGGCCGCTCGGGCGTAGTCGTGCCAATGGGCCCCGGCGATCACCCCCAGATCGGCCGAATAGTCGGCCGCGCCGAACATGAGGCCCGATAGCCCTGGGGCCGTCGCGATCTCGGCTGCGCCTGCTACGCCGCGCGCCGTTTCGATCAGTGCGATGACGCCGGCGGCCGCGCCGCCCTCCGCCAGCACGGCGCCGGCCATGCGGACGATCTGGGCATGCTCCGCCTTGGGCACGATCACGAAGTACGGCCGTCGGCTCGCCTGGCCCAGCGCCGCCAGGTCCGTCAGGCCGACGGCCCGGTCCAGGCTGTTGATCCGAACGGCCGCCGCGCAGCCTGCGGCCGGCCAGGCGGCCAGAGCCTCCAGCACATTGGTGCGCGCCGCCGACTTGTCGGGCTCCGCGACGGCGTCCTCCAGGTCCAGGATGACGGCGTCCGCGCCGCTCGCCAGGGCCTTGGCGAAACGGTCCGGTCTCGAGCCTGGCGTGAACAGCCAACTTTTCGGCGCTGCGCTCATGATGCCGTCCCCCAGTCCACGCGGCCGGACATCGTGCGACGCCCGCCCTGCTCCACCCAAAGCTCAACGCCGGCTACGTCGTCCCGGCCACACACAGCGATCTCGGCGTCCGCTATCGCAGGCGACAGGCCTCTGAACGCGAAGGTTTTCGGTTGACGGCCCGTCGCGGCGATCGCCGCGCCCAGCATGAGGCTGGCCTGGAGCGGCCCGTGGACCACCAGGCCGGGATAGTGCTCCACCGCGCGGGCATAGGGCGCGTCGTAGTGAATGCGGTGTCCGTTCATCGTTAGGGCTGAATATCGGAACAGCAGGACGGGGTCGGGGACAATGCCTTGTCGCCAGTCCGCCGCGGGCAGCTCGTCCTCTGAGGGAGGCGAAACGGTCGGCCCCGTCGGCGCGGGGCGATAGACCAGGTCCTGTTCCTCATCCCACACCGCCCCCCCGGAGCCGGTCAGGCGATGGGCGACGGTCACGAACACCAGGTCGCCGCTGCGTCCGGTCTTGCGCGAGATCGCGCGGATTGTTGAGCGGCGCTCGACCCGCTGTCCGAAGCTCAGGGCTCCGTGGAAGGCGAGACGTCCCCCAGCCCACATGCGGCGCGGCAGGGGCACGGGCGGCAGAAACCCGCCCTTCGCCGGATGGCCGTCCTCGCCCAGTTCGCCGGGCGGCTTCACGTCCCAGAAGTGCAGCCAGTGGTGCGGCGGCGGCAGCTCGTCTCCCGGCGCCGGGACTGCGCCAAGCGCCGCCAGCAGGGCGTCGCTGCGTGTCCGGTCCAGGACCTCGGCGCGGGTTTCCTCCCGACCGACCCAGTCGCTCCAGTCGGTCATTCCTGGTCTCCGGCGATGACAAGCACGGGGGCGCCGCCGGCGATCAAGGGCCTGAACGTCAGGGCGACGATGTCGCCAGCCTGGGGCGAGGCGGCGTTGTCCGGCTCAATCATGTGCGCCTGCAGGCGCACGTCCGGCGCGACCTCGACCTGACCGACACCATACGGAAGCCGCGGATCGAAGGCCTTGAGGAAGCTCCGCCTGTAGGTGACCCGCGCCATCAGCCGTCCTTCCGCCGTATGCTCACGCCAGAAAACCTCGCCGCCGCCCGCGAAGGGGCTCGTCGGGCTGGGCGGCCAGAAGGGGCGATCGGTCGCGACGCAATACGGCAGCATCAGCCGGCCGGCCGCAGCGCCGTCGTGGAAGGGCGCCCAGAGACGATTGCGGACGGCGTCCAGTCCCGTGGTCATCGTCACCCCTGCTCCAGCGTCAGAGCGTCGCCCCCGACGGTGGCCCACATCGCCTTGCGGGCGTTCGGAACCTGCCGTTGGCCAGCTTGTGCGCGCAGCTGAAGCACCAGTTCGCGCACCTGCGCCCATCCGTTGACCTGGGCGTGCGACAGTTGTCCGCCCGAGGTGTTGGTCGGCAGGTCCCCGCCCAGCCCGATCCGGCCGCCCTGGATCCATCGCAGTCCCTCTCCCGCGGGACAGAAGCCGAAATCCTCCAGCGCATAGACCGGCAGGGGCGAGAAGGAATCATACAGGCCCAGCACGTCCACCGTCTCCGGAGTCAGGCCCGATTGCGCCCAGACCGGTCGCGCCCGAGCCTGGGCCGTCGTCAGCCGCTGGGTCGACTGCTGGGCCATGCCCAGTCCGCGCGGCGCGAAGATGAAGCTGTCCCGACCGGCTTCGATCCCCTGGGCGCCGGTGATCCACACCGGCTTGGCGCTGTGCTGGGCCAGAGCACGGGCCGAGACGATGACGCACACAGCGCCGTCGCCCACCAGAGAGCAGTCATAAAGGCGGATCGGATCGATGATCGGGCGCGCCTTCAGATAATCGTCGGCGCTCAGCGGCGCACGGGCCACGGCCTCGGGGTTCAGCTGGGCGTGACGGCGGAAGGTCAGCGGAACTTCCGCCAGCAGTTCGCGATCCACCCCATAGCGACGGCAATAGACATCCAGGGCCATGGCGGCCCCGGCCACCGGCGACGACATGCCGATCTGGATTTCTTCGCCGTGGGGTCCGCCGCCCTCGCGCGACTGCTCGTGGAAGAAGGGATTGTCCGCCTCGCCGATCCGGCCGAGATCGGAGTTCTTCATCGCCAGCAGGCAGGCGACGCGCGTCGCCATTCCGGTAGCCACCGCCATGGCGGCATGGGTCAGGACCGTGGCGGTGAACCGGCCGTGCGCCCACGTCTGGCTGCAGAAGCGCGGCGACAGGCCGAAGGTCTGAGCCACGGAATCGTAGTCCGGCCCCCGAGGCGACCCGATCTGAACGATCAGGCCGTCTATCGCCTCCTTCTCCAGCCCGGCGTCGGCAAGAGCCGCGTTCAGGGCTTCGCTGGCGAAGGTCAGGGCCGAAGCCTCCGGCCGGCGTTCGAAACGACTGGCGCCCACGCCGATGATCGCCGCCTGGCCGGACAGGTTCGCCATTCTAGAGACCGAGCTCCCGTCGCGCTTCCTCTGCCAGGCGATGCTTGGCCACCTTGCCGCTGGCCAGCCGGGGCAACTGGCTTTCACTCCTGAAAAGGACGTGGTGGGGCGTCTTGAAGCTTGCCGCCCGCGCCTTGACGTAACCCTTGAGCGTCTCCTCGGCGACCGGCGACGAGGCGTCGACGAAGGCCACGATCTTCTCGCCCTGAACCGGGTCGCTGACCCCCACCACATAGGCGTCGCGCACGTCCGGATGGCTGGCCAGAAGCTGCTCGACCTCGACCGGCGAGACGTTGATCCCGCCGCTCTTGAGCACTTCCTTGAGGCGCGAGTGGAAGATGAACCGCCCGTCGGCGTCGAACGACCCCAGGTCGCCCGTGTCGAAGAAGCCGTCCGGCCTCAGAACCTTGGCCGTCTCCTCGGCGTTGTTTAGATAGCCCGGCGTGGTGTGTCCCCGGATCAGGACCAGCCCGGTCTCGCCCGCGCCCAGTCGGTCGCCGGTGTTCGGATCGACAATGATCATCTCCATGTCCGGCAGGGGCCGCCCGTTGGTGGCCACCTTGATCTCGAGGTCGTCGTCCACCTCGCCCACGGTCGCGTTGCCATAGGTTTCGGTCAGGCCGTAGGCGGGCACCGCCTTTGAGATGCCCATCTCGACCAGGGTGAGCCGTTTGTATTCCGCTACAGTCCCAGCGTTGCCCTTCTGAAGCGAGCCAACCCGCCCGCGCGCGAAGTCGGGATGGTCCAGCATCGCGCGCGTCATATTGCCCGTGCCGTAGAAGACGGTGGCGCGTGAACGCTCGATCGCGTCCAGGGCCGAGCCCGCGTCGAAATGGCCTTGCAGCACCAGCGCGGCGCCGGCGGTCAGGGCTGCCGGAAGGGCGTTCGTCGCCCCCAGGCCGTAGAAGAGGGGCGATCCCAGCCAGACCCGGTCGTCAGCCGTGATGTCGCGGCGACGGCCCAGCTGGAAGCCGTTCTCGACCACGCCCCGATGGTTCAGCAGCACGCCCTTGGGCTCGGCCGTGCTGCCCGAGGTGTAAAGCACGAACGCCGCTGAATCCGGCGATACGGCGCGGCGAACGAGAGCCAGCGCCTCGCCCGATACCCCCTCGCCCGCCCGAAGGAATTCCATCCAGTTTAGGCAACCGGCTGGGGCGTCTTCCAGGAACACGAGCCGGGCGAGGTCCGGGAAGGCGTAATCGGGAAGCCGTCCCTCGGCCTTTAGCCTCGGCAGCACCTCGGCGAACAGGGCGCGATAGTCTGTCTTCAGAAAGCGCGTCGCCGACACCACCAGCTTCAAGCCGCAGTGACGCAGCGTCCAGGCCAGCTCCGTTGACTTGTACCAGGTGTTCAGCGGCACGAAGGTCGCGCCGATCATGGAGGCGCCCAGGGCCATCTGCAGCCATTCGGGATCGTTGCCCAGCAGGGCGCCGACACGATCGCCCGGCGCCACGCCCTGGGCCAGCAGCGCCCGGGCCGCCTGCTCGGCTCGCTGGAACAGCTCTTCATAGGTCCAGCGTCGATCGCCGTGAAACAGGGCGTCGGCGGTCGGACGGGCCGCCGCCTGCTCGGCCAGAACCTCGGCCAGGGTTCGTCTCGCCGCCAGTCCGCTATGCGCCATATTCGTCCTCGATCGCCCAGGCGGCCGACAGGTCCGCGGCCGTTGCGGTTTCCTTGCGCGCCCGAGCCAGAAGCGCGTCCGACTGGCCCGGCGCGCCCTCGCTGTAGAAGCCGCGCCAAAGGTCGTTCAGCGCGATGGTTGTCGCCGCCACGCCGTTGAACGGATAGAGAGCCATGGCGAACCCCGCCTCTGTCAGCGCCTGCACAGTCGGCACGGGCGGGTTTACACCGCCGATCCAGACCAGCCGCGCATCGGGCAATTCCTGGCGCACCACCGGCGCCTGTTCCGGCGTCAGATCCAGGATCATCAGCGCTTCGGCCCCGGCCGCCAGAAAGGCGCGCCCGCGGGCGACGGCGTGGCACAGGTCGCCTGTCACGCGCAGGGCGTCGGTGCGGGCGATCAGCATCATGTCGGAAGAGCGACGGGCGGCCGCCGCCACCTTGAGCCGGGTTGCGACCGTCGCCGTCTCGGCCAGTCGGCCGGCGCCGCGATGATAGGACGCCGGCTTGGGATAGGGCTGATCGTCGATATGGATCGCCGCCGCGCCGGCCGCTTCCAGCTCGCGCACCGCCACCCGGACGTGGGCCGGGTCGCCGAAGCCCGCGCCGGCGTCGACGATGACCGGAAGATCGGCCACGGCCCGAACGCGACGGACAGCCTCCGCCGTTTCGGTGAGGGTGACGAACGGCTGCCCCTTGCCGAGAGCCAGACCCAGGGCGTTGCCGCCCAGATACAGGGCCTCGGCGCCCGCATCAGACGCCAGCCGTGCGCTCAGCCCGTCATGCACGCCCGGCGCCGCCAGACAGCCGCCCGCCTCCAGCCGCGTGCGGAGGGTCATGCCGCGGCGCTCCGAGGCAGGACGAAGTCGAAGGTCGCTTCGAACACCAGCTGATCCGGACGAGAGCCGGCGGCCGGCCGGATGTCGATCTGCAGATCGTCGCTGACGGCGCCCTCCACATAGTCGCTGTCCAGATAGGGCGAGCCCGGGATGAACAGCTGCGTCGTCAGTACGGTCTGATCGCCGCGCCACGCCTTGACGTGGATGTGGGCGGCGCGGCGGTTATGTCGCCCCAGGGCCCGGTAAAGTTCGCCGATCGGATCGTGGTCGTGATCGGAATAGTCTCGCGGGACCACGGTCTCGATCCGGTAGCGTCCCTCGGCGTCGGCAGGCGTCTTGCCCGCCAGGTTGAACCCTTCGAGATCATAGTGACCGGCATTGTCCGCCTGCCAGAAGTCGAGCACCGTGCCGGGGGCGGGCGCGCCGTCGGCATGCAGCACCCGTCCGCTCAGGATCAGCCGCGGCTGGCCCGCATAGGCGCCTTCGTCGTCGATCATCCGCCCATCCGCGCGAAGCGGATGAGGTCGATGGAAGGGGCCCTCCAGGTTCGGCCGTGTTCCGCCCGCCGCCTTGCCCGTGGCGTCGACGCTGGTCATGGCCAGGTTCACGTCCACCAGGCTTCGGCAGAAGCCGGATTGGCCCAGCCGATTGAGGAAGTTTCCAGCCACATGAAGTTCGTCCTGGGTGATGGTGAACTCGCGCACCACTTCCTTCAGCTTCTCCACGACACGGCCGTAAATCGCTTCGAGCCGCGCCTGCTGTTCCGGCGTCAAAGGGGTTTGCACTTCACTCATGGGATCACCACTACACGGCCGGTGACGGCCGCCTTTTCCACCAGCCGATGCGCCTCGGCGATCTGGCTCAGCGGCATCACCTTGCCGATGAACGGCTTGAGGACACCCTGGTCTGTCAGGGCGACGACATCGGCCAGTTGCGCCCGGCTGACGCTGCCCACGCCCAGAAGCTGGGCGCGCTTGAAGAAGATGCGGGCGGGGTTGATCGAAATCTCCTCGCCGAAAAGCTGGCCGACGAAGGCGTAGCGGCCATGCAGGGCCAGGCTGTCGAAGGCCTCGTTGAACACCCGGCTGCCGACGGTATCCACGATCACGTCGGTGCCTTCCCCTTCGGTCGCCGCCTTGACCCCGGCGGCGAAGCGGCCGTCGGCGTCCATCACGACCACCTCGTGGGCGCCCGCCTCGCACAAGGCCTCGGCCTTGTCGACGGAACGGGTCAGGGCGATCACGCGCGCGCCGGCCGCGCGCGCGAGTTGCACCGCCGGCAGGCCCACGCCGCCGGTGGCGCCCGTCACGAGCACCGTCTCCCCCATCTGGACATGAGCCGTGTCGCGCAGGGCGTTGAGCGCCACGCCGGCTCCAGGTCCGAGCGAGCAACTGACGTCGAAGGGCATGTCGTCCGGCGTCCGCACCCAAACGTCCTGCGGCAGGCAGGCGTACTGGGCATACCCTCCGCGCACGGGGCGGCGCTGGCGGCAGGTCGTCTCTCGACCCGAACGGCAGTAACGACAGCGACCGCAGGCCGAGAACGCCTTGGAGCAGACCCGGTCGCCCGGCTTCAGATCCCGCACGTCGGCGCCCACCTCCACGACCTCGCCGGCGATCTCCAAGCCGACGATGAGCGGAAAGGTCACGTCGCGCCGGTAGGTGCCGTTGCGTTCGACCACATCTCGATACGAGACGCCGGCGGCCCTCACGCGGACGAGCACCTCGTCTCGGCCCGGTCTAGGGGTCGGCACATCCTCCAGCCGGAAGGCGTCCGGCCCGCCGGCGGCGTGCAGCACGGCGGCGCGCATGGTGGGCGGGACGTCCATCACGACGCCGGCTGACCCTCTGCGAACCGGGCGTTGGGCACATAGGGCAAGCCCAGGCTTTCGCGCAGGGTCGTACCCTCATACTCGTTACGGAACAGGCCGCGCTTCTGAAGCTCCGGCACCACCAGGTCGACGAAGCTCTCCAGGCCGCCCGGCAGGTACGGCGCCACGATGTTGAAGCCGTCGCAGGCCTTGCTCTCGTACCAGTCCTGCATCTGGTCGGCGACATGGGCCGCGTCGCCCTTGATGACGAAGTGGCCTCGGGCCGGCAGGACCTTCTGATAGGTCTGGCGGATCGTCAGCCCGTCGCGCTCGGCGGATTCCAGGATCATGTTGCGAAACGCCGTGATGCCCTCGACCTCGCCCTCGATCCTGGGCAGCGGACCGTCGACGGGGTGTCCGGACAGGTCGAACGACAGCAGCTTGGACAGAAGCGCCACCCCGATTTCCTCGGGGATCAGATCCTGGAGATCCTTGTAGAGCTTGTCCGCATCGGCCGCCGTCGGCCCGGTGAACACGGCCGCGCCCGGGAGGACGATCAGCGAGTCCGGGGATCGGCCATACTTGGCCAGGCGGCTCTTCACGTCCGCATAGAAGGCCTGCGCCGATTCCTTGGTTTCGTTGACGGTGAACACCACGTCCGCGATCCGCGCGGCGAGCTCTTTGGCGGACTCCGACCCGCCGGCCAGCACCACGACCGGGTGCCCCTGCGTCGGCCGGGCGCTGTTCAGCGGACCGCGAACCGAGAAATGCTTGCCCTTGTGGTCCAGGGTCTTGACCTTGGAGGCGTCGAGGAACTGCCCGCTTTCGGGGTCGAGCAGAAAGGCGTCGTCGGCCCAGCTGTCCCAGAGGCCGCGGGTGATGTCCACGAACTCGCTCGCGCGTTCGTAGCGCTCGCTGAAGTGGGCGTGGGCGTCCTTGCTGAAATTCAGAGCGTCCTCGGGATTGGAGCTCGTCACCACGTTCCAGCCCGCGCGTCCCTTGGACAGACGGTCCAGCGACGCATAGCGGCGGGCCACGCTGTAGGGCTCGTCGTAGGTGGTCGTCGCAGTGGCGACCAAGCCGATATGGCTGGTGTGGGTGGCCAGGGCCGACAACAGGCTGATAGGCTCGAACACCGAGGGGCGAAGGGTCGGATTGCGCGCCAGCAGATCCGGCGTCGTGATGCCGTTCACACCGTTGCCGTCGGCCAGGAACAGCATGTCGAACTTGCCGCGTTCGGCGATCCTGGCGAACTCGACCCAGGGTTCGAACGACAGCCCGGCGTCCATGCTCGCCCCCGGCAGGCGCCAACCCGCCACATGCCCGCCCGTAGGCGACATGAATACCGATAGCTTGAGCATGCGATCCTCCGCGACACGCCGCCGTTCCGTCGGCGATCTACGAGAGGGACTGTGGCGCTCGGCTCAAGCCGACGTCAAATCTGTCGACACTTCACGCGACATCCATCGCGTATGCGACGGCTAGCGCGACAGCGCCCCGCTCCAGCGGCTCTCGCGGATCACCTTGAGGCCGTCCAGCGTCATGGATCGGATCAGCTGGCGGGCCAGATTGGCGTCGCCGTCGTCGCAGGCGATCACCAGCCGGGCATGGTCCATCAGAGAGCGATCGATCTGCTCGGGCCGCGCGACCCCCAGGCGCCTCAGGCTCAGCCGGCCGCGCCAGGTTTCAAGCGTCTTTCTCAAGGTGCGGTTGCCGCATCCTTCGGCCCAGACGGCATGGAGATTGACCCGCTCGGCGAAGAAGATGTCCGCATCGCCGGCCGCCACAGCCGCCTTCATTCGTGAGAGCACCGCCCGCGCCTGGCCGCGGGCGTCTTCGTCCGCGTTGGCGACGAAGAGCTCCATCATCATGCCGTTCAGCAGGGCGCGGATCTGATACAGCTCCTCGACCTCCTGCAGGGTGATGTGGGCCACGCGGGGTCGGCGGCGGGGCGGGATCTCGACCAGCCCTTCCTTCTCCAGCAGCATCAGGGCCTCGCGCACCGGCGTCCGGCTCGTTCCGAACCGGGAGGCCAGCTCCACCGAGTTCAGGTCCGCGCCAGGCTCCAGGGCGCCGCTGACGATGTCCTGAGCAATGTCGTTGGCGATCTTGCCGACCAGCGAGCCTTCACGGTCCTGAAAATCGACCGTCGCGGGCCCTTCGACTCCAATGGTCGCGTCAGTCATCAGCACCCCTCCGTTCACGAGGGGCACAATGCGATGCGTCGCCAGGAGCCTCAAGGCCGTCAAAGCCTGAGCACCCCGCCATCGACCACGATCGACTGGCCGTTCACATAGGACGCCTCATCGGAGGCCAGGAAGGCGACGGCGGCGGCGACGTCCTCGGGCGTTCCGGCGCGCCCCACGGGTACCGCCGGCTGCGACTTGGCGATGAGTTCGTCATCCACGATTCGCGCACCGGTCTTCTTGCTCATGCCGCTGAGCGAGCGGCTGGTCAGGATGAAGCCCGGCAGGACCGCATTGCTCGTCACGCCGTCCGGCCCCAGGTCGAGCGCCAGGGTCTGCGACAGAGCGATGACCCCGGCCTTGGACGCTGCATAGGCCGCGTTGGCGCGCGAGCCGGTCCGGCCGGCCACCGAGGCGACGTTGACGATGCGTCCCCGGCCTCGCTCGCGCATCAGCGGCGCGACCGCGCGCGCCAGCAGGAACGGCCCCTTGAGATTGATCGCCATGACCCGGTCCCAGGCCTCCGGATCGACCGAGGCCACGTCGCCGTGCCCGAGGCTGAACGGCGCCCCCGCATTATTCACCAGGGCCTCGACGCCGCCGAAGGTTTCGATCGCCTTGGACACGATGCCCTGCACCGCCGCCTCGTCGCTGACGTCGCCGAAGGCCACGGCGGCCCGGCCGCCGCCGGCCGCTATCTCTTCGACCAGGCTTTCGACGCCCCGCCAGTCGGGATCGGCGGCGTTTTCGGGTTCATGGGCGTCGCGCACCCCCGCCGGCTCGACATCGACCACGACCACCGGCCAGCCCTTGGAGCTGAGCGCCCGCGCGATGGCCGCGCCAATGCCGTTGCGCTTGCCGCATCCGGTGATGATCGCCGCGCCTCTGGTCATGCCGCCAGTTCCTGTTCGTTCCACGCCTGCATCTAACGGCGCCGCACGCCGCGCCGCGAGGCCGTCCGGCGACTGTTCGCCGGGACGATATGTCGACACTGGGCGCTGCGCGGGCGATCGAGCATGCCATACAGGTCGCATCCAGACGCCTGAAGACGGAGAGCGCCCATGACCGCCAGAACCGAAGAAGACCTGCGCGCCCTCAGCGGCGGTTTCGATCCGCGCAACGGCGCGCTGGTGCATCGTGGCCTGGATCTGTCCAATCCCACGGTCACCACGCCGCAGGAGATCGACGCCTTCAAGGCCCACTACGCCGCTCAGTTCGGCTCGGCCCTGGAGGGTCTGGACTGGTGGTTCGACAAGAACACCGAGATCCTCAAGCGGTACCGCCTCTACTGCAGCCTGACCCTTCGCGTTCAGCCGGCCGTCACCGGCGGCGGAACCCTGGGCTTCTACGCACTGAACGGCTACGAGCGCGGCGTCCGCTATGTGATCCAGTCCTTCCAGCAGGACGGCATCTCCAAGGCGCAGATGATGGAGATCGTCGGCCTGGCCTTCGTTCATGCCGGCCCTCGCGGGATGCAGTGCATCGCCCGCGCGCTCGAGGGCTGGGAGTTCATCGAGGCGCCCAATCCGCCCGCCCGATTCCCAGACGGCTGGGCTCCGGACATCGCCGCCTTTAAGTCAGGTCTCGACTTCTCGACGCCCGAGCTTCTGCCCGGAGAGTTCGAAAAGGTGCAGGACTGGTATCGCAACCTGATCGGCGAGGTGCCCGGCCACGTGCTGTTCCTGGGCAAGCACCGGCCGTATCTGCTCAAGACGCACCGGGCCCGGATGGAGAACATGCTCTATCACCTGCCCAAGCAGATGTGGCCCAGCTACATGCTCTACTACCATGTGATGACGCGCTGCCGCGAAGGCATCCGCGAGAACATCCTGCTCGGCAAGGCCTGGGGCGTCTCGAAGTCGGACACCCTCGACGTCATCGGCAACGCGCTGGTCTATGGCCAGATGGAAGCCGCCACCATGGTCGAGGAGACCGCCGGCGACGTGCTGGACGCCTGGACCGAATGAGTCGGCGCTGGCTGATCACGGGGGTGTCCAGCGGCCTGGGCGCCGCGCTGGCCCGTGCGGTGCTGGATCAAGGCGACGCCGTACTGGGCACGGTCCGCGGACCCGCAGCGGCCGCCGACTTCTCCGCCCTCGCGCCGGGGCGGTCCGAATCCATCGTGCTGGACGTCACCGACAGGCAGGCCGTGTTCGCGGCTCTCCAGAACCAGGAGGTGGACGTTCTGGTCAACAACGCCGGCTACTGCCTGGCGGGCGCGGTCGAGTCGCTGGAGGCGGAGGATCTGCGGGCCCAACTCGAGACCAATGTGGTCGGCGCCCTGAACCTGATCCAGGCCGTGCTTCCGGGCATGCGCGCATCGGGTCAGGGACGCATCCTCAATATAGGCTCGCTCTCCGGGGCCATGGGCATGGCCGGCCTGGGCGCCTATTGCGCGTCCAAGTTCGCAATGGCCGGTCTCTCCGACACCCTGGCCAGCGAGGTGCGGCGGTTCGGGATCTTCGTCACCCTGGTCGAGCCGGGCGGCTTCCGCACCGACTTCGCCGGGCGCAGTCTTCAGCTCGGCCGGCGCTCGGCGCCGGCCTACGACGAGCTGCACGCCGCGATGCAGACCGGCTTCGCCCGCTCCAACGGCGCCCAGCCCAACGACCCGGCCAAGGGCGCCCGCGCCCTGATCCGCCTGGCCGAACAGCCCGCGCCGCCCGTCCGCTTCGCCATCGGCCACGATGCGGTTCAGCGTCTCAAGGCGGCACTGTCGGATCGGATCGACGGCTACGCCGAGAGCCTGACCTTCGGGGTCGACACGGCCTTCGACTAGGCGACGGCTACGGCTGCCTCGCTTGGTCGGCCTTCCAGTAGGAATGATGGGCCGTCCAGTCCTCGTTGGGGCGCAGCAGGCCCGCGCCGCCGTCGACCGACAGCGTCTGGCCCGTGATCCAGCGCCCGCCCTGCCCCGTCAGAAAGACGATCAGCCGCGCGATGTCCCAGGCGTCGCCCTCGGATCTCAGGGCCGTGCGACGCGCCCGCTCGGCGCGCAGAGCTTCGGCCCTGGCCTCGGTGTCGCAGTGGCGGTCCACCATGGCGGTCCAGACCTCGCCAGGGCGCACGGCGTTGCAGCGCACGCCGTCGGGACCGTACTGCAGGGCGATCTGCCGACTCAGCCCCTCGAGAGCCGCCTTTGTGGCCGAATAGGCCGCGCTGGCCGCCGGGGTGCGGATCGCGGTTGTCGAGACCATGGTCACTGCGCCTCCGGCCGTCATGGCGGGGATGGCGTGCTTGCTCATGAACAGCGCAGTCTTCACGTTGACCGCCATCGCCGCATCCCAATCCGCCGCCTCGGTCAGATGAACCGGGCGTCCGGCGCCGATCCCGACATTGTTGACCAGCCCATCCAGGCGCCCCCAACGCTCGACAGTCCGCGTCACGGCCCGCCGACATTGATCCTCATCGGTAAGGTCGGCCTCGATCGCCTGCGCCTCGCCCCCGGCCTGCAGGATCGCCTCGCGCGTCGCCTCCGCCCCGGGGCCATCCCGGTCGACGATCACCACGGACGCGCCCTCGGCCGCGAACAGCCGCGCCGTCGCCTCGCCGACGCTGTCCACGCGGCCTGCACTGGTCGCACCGCCCGTGACGATGACGCAGCGTCCCTTCAGCTCATGACCAGCGGTATGCTTCATCATTTCGCGTCGTCCAGGGTCAGCTCGGCATAGACGGGATCGTGCGGCGCCGGCGCGCTGCGCCGGGCGCCCACCGCCGGCTGTCGCGCCACGGGGTCCAGCCTTGACCACTCATCGACGAACACCCGCCTCGACAGCTTCCAGACGCCCTCTCGACGCTCGAAACGATCGAGATAGCGGCCGGCCCGCACCCGCGTCTCGTCGCCCTCGGCCCCTTGGACCTCCTGACAGGAGATGACATGGCTCTCGGCCTCGGCCCCGTCGCCGTCGACCCTCACCCGGTGATTGCCTGTCAGGTGCATCCGTCCCCGCGCGGGCTTGGCCGGCGGGGTCAAGGCGGCGGCGAACGCCTCGCCCGTGGTCGGCTGCGGCCCGCCCATGTCGATATGCGCCTCAGGCCAGATCGAGGCGCGCAACAGGGCCACGTCGTGACGATCCACTCCGGCCGCGATGGCGATCACCACCGACCGGACGGCCTCGCGATCCTCGAGCGACCGCACGCGATCCGCCAGGGCTTCAAGCGTGAGGCTCATGCGTCTTCCAGCGCATTCAGGAGTTGCTCCGCCGTTCGCAGCCGCGCAACGCGAGGGAAGACACTACTCAGGCAATAGTCATGCTCGGCCTGGGTAAAGCCCGCGCAGACATCGGTCAGGATCACCTGGTCATAGCCGCGCTCATACGCCTGGCGCACGGTCGTATCGAGACCGACGCCCGTCACCAGCCCGCCCATGAGCAGGGTTTCGATGCCCCGCCGGCGCAGCTGGACATCCAGGTCGGTGCCGTAAAAGCCGCCCCAGCCGTATTTGGTCACCACCACATCCCCATCGCGCGGCCCCAGAGGCTCAGGAAAGTCATGAGCACCGGGCGGCAGGTTCCAGACGGGCTGGGGTTCGTCCAGTCGCGGACGCAGGGCCACGGCGTTGTCCGGGCCGCTTTCGACCCGAACCAGCACGACCTGAACGCCCGCGGCGCGACAGGCGTCGGCGACCTTTATCGCGCGATCCAGCACCGCCCCTCCCGAATGCGGCTGCGTCGGCAGGGCGACGGTGAAGTTCTGCAGGTCGACCAGCACAAGGGCGGTGCTTTTGGGGTCCAGATCCAGGGACGGCGCGCTCATCGGTCCACTCCTCAGTACTGCAGCGAGAAATAGCCGCCGCCGTTGATCGGCAGGATCACGCCGTTCACGGCCGAAGCCGCATCCGACGCCAGATAGACCACCGTATCGGCGATTTCTTCCGCCAGGTTGTAGCGACCGGACGCCGTCTGGTCCGGCAGGGTGTCGACGGATGGCGGCGGCGCCATGCCTTCCACGGGACGAAGGGCCTGGGTGGCGGGTCTGGGCACGCCGGTCTGGGTCACCTTGACGATGCCGGGCGACACCGTGTTGACGCGCACGCCACGTCGCGCCGACTCCAGCGCCAGGGTCTGGCTCATCAAGGCGACGCCCCCTTTAGCCGCCGCCTGAACGGCGAACCCGTGCATCGGATGGAAGGCCGCGTCCGCCGACATGTTGACGATGGCGCCCGCGCCTTGGGCGTACATGGCCCTGAGCGCGGCCTGACAGCAAAAGAAGGTGCCCCGCAGGTTCACGTTGACCACCTGATCGAACTGCTCGGGCGTCAGATCCAGGGTTTCACCGCGCCAGGAGTAGCCGCCGATGTGGGCGGCGGCGTCCAGCCGCCCCATCCAGTCAATGGCGGCGCCATAAGCATCCCGGATCGAATCCGTGTCGGCCAAGTCGAGTCTGAAGACGCGCGCCTGCACCCCGGCGGCGGCCAGAAGCTCCGCCGTCTCGACCGCCCCGCCCTCATGCAGGTCCAGACACGCTACCTTGTCGGCCCCGCGCTCGGCGAACCGCAGAGCCGTGGCGCGCCCTATTCCACTGGCGGCGCCGGTGACGATCACCGACCGGTTGGCCATATCCATAGTCGGTCTCCTGCAGTCCGCCGAACATACGGCCCGCTCGGACCGCTGGGCTCAAGAGTGAAACGCCTTCGAAGGGGTCCGGGCGGCCATTCATCACGCATGCGAAGACACCCGCGCCCGTCTGCGAAACTCGGCAGGCGACATCCCGACCCGGCTATGGAACAGCTCGACGAAGAAGGGCGTGTCGGCATAGCCCACCAAGGCGGCGATGCGCGCGATCGGCCGCGTGGTCCGCGCCAGCATCGACTGGGCCGAGGCCAGCCTGAGGTGCTGCTGGTAGGCTTTTGGCCCCATGCCCAGGCTCGCCGAGAACCGACGCGCCAGGGTGCGTGGCGTCACGCCCAACTCGGCCGCCAGCGCCGTCATGTCCACCGGGTGCGAGAAGCGCGCCTTCAGGCTGCGACAGGCCCGCTCGACCAGATCGTCCGGCTTCATGATCGGCACAGCAAAGGCGTCGGGTTCATGCGCGACGCCCGCCGGGACGATCCCTGCGCGCAGCGACAGGACGGACGCGAGATTAGGCGTCACCACGCGCTCGATCAGCCTCAGCGCCAATTGGGGCTCGGCGCCCAGACCCGCAGCGCTCATCAGGCCGGGCGCCTCGACCACCGGCATTGTGGGCTCGATGGCGATGCGTCGGGCGCCACGCACCCGTCGCGCCATCTGCGGCGTCGCCGCCACAGGCCCCCGCGCGCCCAGCCCGGCCTCCAGCGCCAGAGCCACGCCTCGCCCCGCCGCCGCGACCCAGGGCGTGGCCTCGCCCGCCGCCGCCACGCCCGCGCGCAACTCCGGGTGCGCGGCGAGCCAGTCCGTCCAATCCCCGGCCGGTTCGGCGAAGTCGCAGATGTAGAGCCCGTCCAGCGGCCGCGCGCCAAGCCTCTCCTCGGCCGTCAGGCGGGTTCCGTCCGCCATCGACACGGCATCGCCGTCCACGCCGAGCAAGACGGTCTGCAAAGCCCGGATCGGTTCGGCCTCGGCGTAGAGTTGTCGCACATAGTCGTGCGTCATCGCCGTCAGGTCCCGCAGGATCGCCAGGCCGCCGCCGCGTGCGCCAGGCGGCGCGAGAACGCCGATCCGTTTCATCCTCGCCGCCTCCGGATGTCTTTTTCACCGGCCACAATGTCTCTTTCGCCAATGGCCGTCCATCCTTTCCAGACGCATCGTCGTGGCAAGAGCTGACCTCATCGGCCGATTGCACTGGGAAGGATCTCGTATGTCGGTTCGCCGCGAACTTCTGGACATGATCGACCGCGAGGACGTCTTCGACGCGCCGCCAGCGGACCTGAACGCCCTGCGGCTGGAGGCCGCCCGCGAACTGTTCGCAGAGCGACGCGAGCAGATCGCGGTCCTGGGACGCCGCGCCGATGAAACCGGCGTGCGCGAAGTCCGCAGCTTCGCCGACCTCGTGCCCCTGCTGTTCGCGCATACCGTCTACAAGTCCTATCCCGCCGCCCTGGTGGAGAAGGGCCGGTGGGGCCGCTTGCTGCAGTGGCTGCAGACGCTTTCGGTGCAGGATGTCTCAAACACTGATCTGGACGGCGTGGTCGATGTCGACGACTGGATCACCCGCCTGCGCGCTGCGGGCCATCTGCTGCTGGCCACCTCCGGCTCCAGCGGCAAGGTCTCGTTCCTGAACCAGACGGTCGGCGACCGGGATGGCAAGAAGCGGCATTTCACACGCACCATGGGCTGGCCCTTCGCACGCCCCAATGCGGATCGGGCCTTCTTCGCCCTGGGCCCGAGCCAGGGTTTCAACAGCGCCATCGAGGCCCAGCAGATCCAGGCGGAGATCTGGGGCCGTCCCGACGCGCGCTTCTTCCTGACCGACGAGCCGCTGCTGATCAGAGAGGTCAGCGCCATGGCCGCACTGCGCAAGCGCATGGCCGACGGTGACGCCGCCCCAAGTGAAATCCGCCAGGCCGAAGAGGCCGGCGCGGCCAAGGCCGCACGCATGAACGCGGCTCTGGACCGGATCGCCGACACCATCCTGGCTCACCGTCACGAGCCCATCGTGCTCGGCGCCCTATGGGCCCAGCACATGATGATCATCGACAAGGCCCGCGCTCTGGGCGTCGAAGACGGCGCCTTCCATCCCGACAGCCTCATCATGGCCGGCGGCGGCGTGAAAGGCGTCACCCTGCCTCCGGACTACAAGGCGCGCGTCGACGCCTTCTATGGCGACGTCATCCGCCCGGGCGGGTACGGCATGACCGAGATGGCCCAGCGGCTGCCGCGCTGCGAGGCCGGGCGCTATCACGTTCCGCCGGGGCTGATCCCCCTGCTTCTAGACCGGCCCGGCGAGGCGCTTCAGAATCCCGATGGATCCTACGAGGGCGTGATCGAGGGCCGGTTCGCCTTTCTCGACCTGCTCTACGAGGGCCGCTGGGGCGGGCTCATCAGCGGCGACAAGGTTGAGATGGACTTCGCCTCTCACTGCGCCTGCGGCCGCCCGGGCCCCACCCTGCTGGACACCATTACCCGCTACAGCCAGCCGGGCGAGGATGACCACATCGGCTGCGCAGGGACGATCGACGCCTATGTGCGCGGGGAGATGGCGGCATGAACGCACCCATTCTGAACGCACCTGTGCCGGTCGACCATTTCGTCAAGGGTCAGGTCGTCCAAGGCTCGACCGTCGAATACGGACGCCCGGGGTCCCGCTTCGCCACCCCGGCCCTGGATCTCGACGCCTTGGTCTGGAGCCGGCGCGAAGCGCCGCCCGCCGCCGATACGCCCGTCGCCGAGGTCATGGATGTGCTGGAGGCGCTGGGCAAGCGCCTGTCCGCCGACCCCGACGGCGTGCTGGCTCAGGCGCTTGAGCGCAATCTCAAGACCAACCCCCTGCCGCGCGACCTGATGGAGCGCGCCTACGCCAACGTCGGTCTCGGTTTCGCGCGGGACCGCATGGCCTTCATCCTGGACCAGGAACTCGGCGGAACCGACGTGGTCGACGGCTGGCGTGAGATCCAGACCCTGTCGGGACGCCCGGCCCGCGTGCGCGCCTTTCCGCCGCGCCTGATCCATGTTCTGGCCGGCAATGGTCCCGGCGTTTCCGCCGGATCGATCCTGCGGGGCGCCCTGGTCAAGGGCGCCAATCTGTTCAAGCTGCCGTCCAACGACCTGTTCACTGGCCCGGCCCTGTTGAAGGAGCTGGCGGCCGTCGCGCCCGGCCACCCTGTCACCCGCTCCTTTTCCGCAGCCTACTGGCGCGGGGGCGACGAGAGCGTCGAGCGCATGCTTTTCCGGCCCCAGTACTTCGACAAGCTGGTGGCCTGGGGCGGCGACGCCGCCATCCGCAGCGCGATCCGCTACATCGGCCCCGGCTTCGAGCTGGTCAGTTTCGATCCGAAGACCTCGATCTCGATCATCGGCCGGGAAGCCTTCGTTTCGGACGAGAGCATTGAGGCCGCCGCCCGCCTTGCCGCCCACGACGCGACCATACTGAACCAGCAGGCCTGCATCGCCAGCCGCTTCCAATTCGTCGAAGCGGACGAGGACCAGGCCGACCGCTTCGCCCAGGCCCTGCAGCGGCAGCTGGGTCAGCCCCGTCCGCTCGCCTCGACGGCGCCCTGGCCGGTCCCGACCGACATCCGCGAAGAGATCGAGGCGCTGCGCGGCATGCCGGACTTCTATCGCATCTGGGGCGGCTATGACGGCGAGGGCGTGGTGATCCGTTCCGACGATCCCGTCGACTTCCATCCGGACGGCAAGGTGGTGAATGTGGTGCCTGTTGCGCGCCTCGCCGACGCGGTCGCCTACGTCAACGTCGCGACCCAGACGGTCGGCGTCCATCCGCCCGAACGAAAGGCCGAGGTGCGCGACGCCCTGGCCGCCGCCGGCGCTCAGCGCGTTGTCACTCTGGGCCAGGCCAGCCCCGAGATGGGCCTGCCGCATGACGGCTTCTATCCTCTTCAGCGCTTCGTGCGCTGGGTGAACGACGAAGGCTGAGACTTCGCGCCTGCGATGACTGCCGTCGGACCCACTGTGAGGCGAGACGGCCGGAAACCCAGACGCTAGCGTCGCGGCTTCCGGCCCCATGCGGCCGGGCAGCATCGTAGCGTGACGGCAGTTCGCGCGCGATTGGAGGAAACAGATGACCGAGGCCGCCCTCCCCCCGCCCTCACCCGCTGAAGAGGCCGCAGCGCGGCGTGCCCGCTGGTGGGCGCTGGCCCTCCTGACGGCGCTCTACACGCTCAGCACCGTGGACCGGAACATCGTGTCCATCCTGGCCGAGCCGATCCGCCAGGAGTTCGGGCTTAACGATTCTCAGCTGGGCTTCCTGACCGGAACGGTCTTCGCCATCTCCTTCGCCCTGGCCGGCATTCCGCTCGGTCTGCTGGCCGACCGCACCAACCGGGTGCGCATGCTCGCCGCGCTGCTGGGCGTCTGGAGCGTGCTCACGATACTCAGCGGCTTCACCCGCACCTATGTGACCCTTCTCCTGGCGCGCATCGGCGTGGCGGCGGCCGAATCCGGCGCCTCGCCCGCCTCGATGTCGCTCATCACCGACCTGTTTCCCAAGGAGAAGCGAGGCACGGCGCTCGGGGTCTTCTACACCAGCACGCCGCTGGGCCTGGCCATCGGCTTCGCTTTGGGCGGTGTCATCGCCGCCCACTTCGGCTGGCGCGCCGCCTTTTTCTTCGCTGGGGTGCCCGGCCTAGTGATCAGCGCCTTGCTGATCCTGACCATGCGCGAGCCCCGGCGCGGCGCGCAGGACGCGCCGCGGTCCGGCAGCGCCGCCTTGGTCAACTCGTCGGTCGGCGAACTGCTGCGCATCACCTGGCGGCGCAAGACCATGCTGTTCCTGATCCTGGCCGCCATCTCCATGATCATCGCCCAGGCGGGTATCGGCGCCTTCATCGCGCCCTTCCTGATCCGCGTGCACGGCATGCCGATCGATCAGGTCGGCGGCCTGGTCGCGCTGGCCTGGGGCGGCGGCGGTCTGTTCGGCCTGCCGCTGGGCGGCATCTTCGCTGACCGCGTGGCCAAGGCCGCACCTTCGCATGGCCCACGCTTCGTGGCTCTGTCGGCGGTGATCACTGCGCCCCTGGCCATGTCCGCCTTCCTGGTGAGCACCCCCTATGCAGCCCTGGCCCTGATCTTCGCAGCTTCTGTCGTCGGCCACGCCTATTATGGCGCGACCTTCAGCGTCTATCTGAGCGTGGCGCCGGCCGCGATCCGCGGCGCGGCCGGCGCGCTCCTGATCGTGGCGCTGAACCTGATCGGCTACGGCGTCGGACCTCAGATGACGGGCATTCTCAGCGACCTCTTCGCCCACGCCGGCATTGCAAATTCGCTTCGGTGGGCCCTGGTCGCCGCCGCCTCGGTCTACTTCATCGCGGCGCTGTTCTTCGTGCTCGCCAGCTTCACCGTGGCCCGCGATCAGGCGCTGGAAGAGGGTTCGACGCCATAAGGCTATAGCCCAAATCGCCCTTTAGGTCATAAAAACAAACACTTGGGCAACAACTTGGAACACGGGTAAACTCTAGGGATCGAGCACCACATCCCAGTACAGGTAGTCCAGCCAGCTCTGGTGCAGAAAGTGTGGGGGGAAACGGCGGCCTGCGTCCTGGAGTTGCCAGGCGCTGGGCTGGTGCGGACCGCGGCGCAGCGGCATGCCGGCCTGGGCCGGGGTGCGGCCGCCCTTGCGCAGATTGCAGGGACTGCAGGCGGCGACGATGTTGTCCCAGGTGGTGCGGCCACCGCGTGAGCGGGGCACCACGTGGTCGAAGGTCAGTTCGGTGTGATCGCCGCAGTACTGGCAGGCGAAGCCGTCACGAAGGAAGACGTTGAAGCGGGTGAAGGCCGGGCTTCGGTCTTGATCAACATAGCTTTTCAGCGCGATGACGCTGGGCAGCGTCATCTCCATCGAGGGTGAGCGCACGACCTTGTCGTACAGGGCCACCACCTCTACCCGCTCCTGATAGACGGCCTTGACCGCTTCCTCCCAGGGCCACAGCGACAGCGGATAGTAGGACAGCGGCCGGAAGTCGGCGTTCAGCACCAGGGCGGGCCAGCCGGAGGGGGGACGGGACAGGACCTGCATCAGGCCCTCCCGGCGATGCGGGGGGTTATCGACGCGACAGGACTGAAGACACGTCTCCTTCCCTCGTCTGATTGAGCGACCCTAGGCCCGATTCCGTGACACTGTCATGCGAAGTTGATGATCAAGCCGCGAAACGTCCGCCCCGGGCGGCATAGGCCTGGGTGCCGTGGGTAAAGACTTGGTCGTGGTCCAGCACCGCGTCGATGGGCAGGGCCTCGGCGTCCTTGAGGCGGTCGTAGATCGGGCCGAAGTCCTGCAGCGTCTCGCGCTTCAACTGCTCGATGGAGTCGATGACGAAATAGACCTGCTGGAAGTCGTCGATCCGGTACAGGGTGCGCATGACCCGCTCCAGATCGAAGCCGATGCGGTTGGGCGACGGATCTTCGAGCGCAAACACGCTCTCGGTCGCCGAGGAGACGATGCCGGCGCCGTAGATCCGCAAGCCCTCGGCCTCCTGCACCAGGCCGAACTCGACCGTGTACCAGTACAGGCGCGCCAGATTGGGCAGCATCCCCAGGCCCGCCGCGCGCTGTCCGCCCTTGCCGTAGGCCTCTATATAGGCCGCGAAGTCGGGATCGGTCAGCATCGGCACATGGCCGAAAACGTCGTGGAAGATGTCCGGCTCCTGAAGATAATCCAGCTGGTCCGGCTTCCTGATGAACTGTCCCGAGACAAAGCGGCGGTTGGCCAGGTGGTCGAAGAACACCTCGTCGGGAACCAGGCCCGGCACGCACACCACCGTCCAGCCGGTCAGGGCCTCAAGCTTGGGATTGATGACGTCGAAGTCCGGGATGCCGCCGGCGTTCAGGTCCAGAGCAGTCAGGCCGCGCATGAAGGCGTCGCAGGCCCGCCCGGGCAGGATCTTCATCTGACGGGCGTACAGGGTGTCCCAGGTGTCGTGTTCGACCTGCGTGTAGGCCGACCAGTTCTGGGGAATGGTCCAGTCGGCAGCCGCGCCTTCGGGCGGCTGTTCAAAGACGTGTTCGAAATCGGACATGGGACGCTCCTGGGCGGCTCTGGCGGCCTTTGTCTCCTATCTAGGGGGGCAAGAGCGGTTCGTCATCCTTTCGACTTGGCGAAGCGCGCGACACGGGTCTAGGCTGACTGCGACGGGCGCCAGCATGGCGCGCCCAATACAACCGAGTTCGGCCCATGCCGGAGACCGAAGGCGCGCCCGCGCGGCGCGACGACCGGTCCCAGTCCCGGCGGTCCCAGGGGGGCCACGGGGCGTCAGGCCGCGACGCGCCGCTGTATGGCGCGCTCGACCTGGGGACCAACAATTGCCGGCTGCTGATTGCACGACCGGCGCGGGAGGGCTTTCGCGTCGTCGACAGCTTCAGCCGCATCGTGCGCCTGGGCGAAGGCCTTTCGCGCACCGGCCGCCTGGATCCCGCAGCCATGGACCGCGCCTATGACGCCCTGGGCCTGTGCGCCGAGCGGCTGATACGGCGCGGCGTCGAGTCCGACCGCTTCATCGCCGTGGCGACCCAGGCCTGTCGCGCCGCCGACAACGGCGAGGACTTCGTGGAGCGGGTGCGCAAGGGCACCGGCCTGCGGCTGCGCATCATCGATCCCGCCGAGGAGGCCCGCCTGTCGGTCGCAGGCTGCCTGAACCTGTTCGATCCGCGCGCCGAGGCGGTTCTGGTGGTGGATGTGGGCGGCGGCTCGACAGAGATCTCGTGGCTGGCCAAGGGCCCCCGCGGGTTCGAGACCCTGGACTGGATGTCGGCGCCGATGGGTGTCGTCACCCTGGCCGAGCGCCACCCCGAGCCCGATGATTCAGGCCCCGCCTGGTACGAGACCATGGTCGCCGACATGAGCACGGCCATATCGTGCGGCGGCGCGGCTGCGGGGCGGGCGCGCGAGCATTTCGCCGCCGGACGCGGACATATGGTCGGGACGTCGGGCGCCATCACCAGCCTGGCGGGCATCCATCTGGGCCTGCGGCGCTATCAGCGGGACCTTGTGGACGGTCTGTGGATGACGCGCGGCCAATGCGAGGCCGCCGCCGATCGCCTGCGCCGCATGGGCCCGGCCGGTCGGGCGGCCGACAGCTGCATCGGACCGGACCGAGCGGACCTTGTTCTGGCCGGCGCCGCCATTCTGGAGGCGGTGCAGCGCGCCTGGCCGTGCGAGCGGGTGCGCGTGGCCGACCGGGGCCTGCGCGAGGGCCTGCTGCTGGAGCGGATGCGCCAGGACCAGCCGTCACGCCGCCGCCGGCGCGGTCGAGGCCGCAACCAGGGGCGGCCGCAAGCCGGCGCCTAGCCGGCGGGCGCCGCTTCGCCCGCGACCTGAACCGGCAGGTCTATGTCGCAGATCGAGAAGTCCGCGCCCTTGGCCTGACGCGCATCGCGCACCAGCTGAACCACCGTCGCTGAGGCCGGATCGGCCATGCGAACCGTCGGACGCTCGGTCTCGGGCATGTCGGACGCCACACGCACCCGGATCATCCGGTCCGGCTCGCCCACCATGGCGCCGTTCTCGCCTTCGCCGACCTTGATGGCCCTGACCACGTCCAAACCGGACACGACCCGGCCCCAGACGCTGTAGCGCTTCTCCAGCGACGGATAGGCCTGGCGCATCAGGAAGAACTGGCTGTTGCCGCTGTCGGGATCGTCGTCGCGCGCCATGCCGGCTACGCCGGGGCAATACAGCCCCCAGCTGGAAGCCTGCCCCGAGCCGTTCAGCGCCAGCAGGCTGTCGGGCTGGGTCTGAACCGGCAGCGAACCTATGAAACCGATCTCGGACCCCGTCGGCCGCGCGACGGCGACGAAGGGCGTCTGGGGCGTGCGCTGGAAGGTGAACTCGCCCTTCAGATTGGGATACCAGCTCTGGCCCTCGCCATTGCCCAGCGGGTCGCCCGTCTGGGCCATGAACCAGTCGATCACCCGGTGCCAGACGATGCCGTCATAGAACTGGCGCCGCGCCAGCAGGCGGATGCGCTCGACATGGCCGGGCGCGGCCAAGGGCGACATCTCGACCAGGATGCGGCCTCGGTTGGTGTCGATGACCAGCAGGTTGTCGGGCGCGACATCGCGCCATTCGGGCGCAGCTGCCGGCGCGGACGCGGGCGCCGCCGGGCCGACCGTCGGTTCGACGGCGGGAGCCTGTTGCGCCCATGCGGGCGGGGCGGCTTGAAACAGCAGAGCGGTCAGGACGGCGGCGGTGATTCTCATGGTCTCTTCCCTCCCCGGAAGATGCTTCAGCCCGCGACCTCGACTACGGGCTGGATGTCGCAAACGGTGAAACCAGAGCCGCGCCGGGCGCGCTCGGCCTCGATGGCGTCGGCCGTCGGCGTCGTCACGGTGACGCGCGGGCGCTCGCCTTCGGGCAGGTCGGAAGCCATGCGCACGCGTTCCATGACGTCCGGGTCGGTCACGCGGCCGTCCTCGGCCTCGGATCCGGCCTTGAGCGCGCGAACCGCATCCAGCCCGGAAAGCACGCGGCCGAAGGCGGTGTAGGCGCCGTCCAGGTTCGCGTTGCGGCCGCTCATCAGGAAGAACTGGCTGTTGGCGCTGTCGGGACTGCCGGACCGCGCCATGCCCAGAACGCCTGGACAGAACAGCCCATTAGCCGCGACCTTGAAGTCAGCGTTGATCATCATCTGGGCGTCGGGCTGGGTCTGGACCGGCAGGGCGCCGATCAGGCCGAAAACCCCCTGCCCCGCGTTCGGAACCTGGACGAAGCCTTCGCGCCCGCGCCGGAAACTGAACTCGCCGCGCAGGTCCGGCAGGTCCGACCCGCCCGCTCCGGTGCCTTGCGGATCACCCGTCTGAGCCATGAAGTTCGGGATGACGCGATGAAATTTGTGCCCGTCGTAGAAGCCCTGGCCCGCCAGAGTGCGCAGCCGCTCGACATGGGCCGGCGCCGCCTGGGGATACAGCTCGACCAGGATGCGGCCTCGGTTGGTGTCGATGACCAACAGGTTCTGAGGGTCGACGGCGCGCGTCGGCGCCTGGGCAAAGGCGGCGGACGCCAGGGTCAGGGCGGCCGCTGCGGCCGTGAGCAGGGTCATGGTCTTCAAGATCAGTGTCCGTTCTTCACTCGGGTCATAACCCGCGCGGCGACGGCGGGGCTGACGAAGCTGTCGATCGCGCCGTCCAGCCGGGCGATCTCCTTGACCAGCCGCGAGGCGATGGCCTGGTGACGAGGGTCGGCCATCAGAAAGACGGTCTCGATGTCGCTATTGAGGCGCTGGTTCATGGCCGTCATCTGGAACTCGTATTCGAAATCGGCGACGGCGCGCAGACCCCGGATGATGACGTTGGCGTCCAGGCTTTCGGCGAAATGCATCAGCAGCGTCTCGAACGGCTGCACCACGATGTCCCCGCCCAGACCCTGAACCTCGGCCCTCAGCATGTCGACCCGCTCGTCGGTAGTGAACAGGGGGCCCTTGTCGTCGTTGCGCGCGACACCGATGACCAGTCGGTCGACCAGCTTCACGGCCCGGCCGATGATGTCCATGTGCCCGTTGGTGACGGGGTCGAAGGTGCCTGGATAAAGGCCGATGCGCATGGCGGTGTCCCCCTTCGCCTCTCGCGGTTCGTTTAGCAGGCGCGAAATCAACGGCCTAGTGCGCCTGACAGCGACGTGATGGTCAAATCGGCTGAAGCGGCGCCGCCGCCCAGAAACCACGAAGTCGTTCGACCAGATCGGCAGGCTCAGCCAGGGTCACTCCGTCGATAGCCGTCACCGAGGCGGCCGGCGTGGCGCTGTTGCAGATGAAGGCGCCATCGAAGGTCAGCAGGTCGTCGCGGCTGACCGGCCGCGTCTGCTGGCTCACGCCCGCTTCGGCCAGTCCGTCCTGAAGGATCGCCTGGGTCACGCCGGCCAGCATCGGCGCCTGCGGCCAGATTACTGTCTCCCCCCGAACAAAGCCGATGTTCCAGAGGCTGCCTTCCGAGATGCGCCCGTCCCGGTCGAGGAACAGCGCGTCGTCGAAACCGGCCGCCCGCGCCGCGCGGCGCGCACGCATCAGGCCGAAGGTTGCGGCGTGCTTCAGTTCGGGCGCTTCGCGTTCGTAATCCAGCGTCATCAGGCGCACCGAACCAGCCAGCGGCGGCGGCGGATCGAACACCGCCGTCATGACGCGCGGCGCGCCCACGAAGCCGGGATCACGATGGCCGATCGCGGGCGAGAACAGGCTGACGCGCAGCCAGCAGACCTCGCGGTCGGCCACGGCGATGCGCATCAGGTCCCGAAGACGCCCCTCGGACACGGCCTCGCCGAACAGGGCGAGCGCCGACTGTTCCAGCCGCGCCAGGTGCCGATCCAGCCCCCGCGCCGCGCCGCCCTCCACGCGAAAGGAGGTGTAGGCGCCGTAGTTGACCAGCGCCTGATGGGCCAGATCGTCAGGCGTCGCGGGATGACCGTCGATGAGGAGCGAACCGGTCACCCGCCCCTCTCCCGGCGGGAGAGGGCTTGAGCGCACGACGGCGCAGCCGGAGTTCTGGCGCGAAAGGGTGAGGGGTCACCGTGAAAAATCGGGCGAGCGTAGCCCCTCACCCTTTCGGCTAAGACGCATCGCTTCGCTCTCCGAGCCTCAAGCCCTCTCCCGCCGAGAGAGGGGTCAGGCTTCGCTGTCACCACCGTCTTCGATAGCCACATCCGCCTCGCCCTCGCCGCTCTCGGGCAGGCGTTCGACGGAGACGACCTTCTCGTCCTTGCCGGTGCGGAAGATGGTGACGCCCTGGCTGGAGCGGCCGACCACGCGGACCTGGCTGACCGGCGTGCGGATCATCTGACCACCGTCGGTGACCATCAGCAGGTCGTCGCCGTCCTGGACCGGGAAGGCTGCGGCCAGGCGCGTGCCGGCGCGGCCGCCCAGGCCGTGGGCCGTCAAACCCTGCCCGCCGCGACCGGTGCGGCGGTACTCATAGGCCGAGGACCGCTTGCCGAAGCCGGTTTCGGTGACCGTCAGGATGAACTGCTCGGCCGCGCCCAGTTCGGCGATGCGGTCGACCGACAGGCTGGCTTCAGCAACCCCCTCGTCGTCGGCCTCTGCGGGCGTCTCGTCGGTCTCCTCGCCCACCGCGCGGCGCATGGCGTTGGCGTGTTTGACATAGGCGGCGCGTTCCTCGGGCGAGGCGTCGACGCGGCCCAGCACGGCCATGGAGATGACCTGGTCGCCGTCCTGCAGACGGATGCCGCGCACGCCGGTGGAATCGCGGCCCTTGAAGACGCGGACGTCGTCGGCCTTGAAGCGGATGGCCCGGCCCAGCGCGGTGGTCAGCATGACGTCGTCGTCGGCGGTGCACAGGCCGACGCCCACCATGTGGTCGCCGTCTTCCAGCTTCATGGCGATCTTGCCGGCGCGGTTCACCGTGGCGAAGTCCGACAGCTTGTTCCTGCGCACATCGCCCGACTGGGTGGCGAACATGATGTCGTAATCGCCCCAGGTCGTCTCGTCCTCGGGCAGGGGCAGCACGTTCATGATGCTGTCGCCCGGTTCGATGGGCAACAGGTTGACGAAGGCCTTGCCACGCGAGGTCGGCGCGCCCAGCGGCAGGCGCCAGGTCTTGAGCTTGTAGGCGCGGCCGTTGGTGGCGAAGAACAGCACCGGCGTGTGGGTCGAGGCGGAGAAGACGCCGGTGATGGCGTCCTCGTCCTTCATGGTCATGCCGGACTTGCCCTTGCCGCCGCGATGCTGGGTTCGATAGGCGTTCAGGGCCACGCGCTTGACGTAGCCGCCGTGTGTGACGGTGACGACCATATCCTCGCGCGGGATCAGGTCCTCGTCCTCCATCTCGGCGTCGCCTTCGCCGATGACGGTGCGGCGCGGCACGGCGAACTGATCCTTCACCGCGATCAGGTCGTCGCGGATGATGGCCAGCACGTTCTTGCGGTCGGACAGGATGGTCAGGTGGCCCTGGATGGTGTCGGCAAGACCGCGCGCTTCGCCGAAGATGTCGTCGCGGCCCAGGCCGGTCAGGCGGCTGAGCGTCAAGGCCAGGATGGCGCGGGCCTGTTCGTCGGTCAGGCGGATCTTGTCGCCCTCGATCAGGACGGTGCGCGGGTCGGCGATCAGCTCGACCAGGGCCATCATGTCGCCGACGGGCCAGGCCTTGGCCTGCAGCCGCTCGCGGGCCTCGGCCGGATCGGCCGACGACCGGATGATGTGGATCACCTCGTCGATATTGGCCACGGCGACGGCCAGACCGACCAGGACGTGGCCGCGGTCGCGGGCCTTGGCCAGCTCGAACTTGACGCGGCGGACCACCACCTCCTCGCGGAAGTCGAGGAAGATCTGCAGCAGCTGGCGCAGACCCATCTGCTCGGGCCGGCCGCGGTTCAGCGCCAGCATGTTGACGCCGAATGAGGACTGCAGCGCCGTGTATCGGAACAGCTGGTTCAGGATCACGTCGCCCGAGGCGTCGCGCTTCAGCTCGATCACCATGCGCATGCCCTGGCGGTCGGATTCGTCGCGGACGTCGGAGATGCCTTCAAGGCGCTTCTCGCGCACCATTTCGGCGATGCGCTCGATCAGGCTCTGCTTGTTCACCTGGAACGGCAGTTCGGTGATGACGATGGCCTCGCGGTCCTTGCGGATCTCCTCGATCGAGGCCTTGCCGCGCACGATGACCGAGCCGCGTCCGTCGCGCAGGGCGTTGCGCGGGGCGGTGCGGCCCATGATCTCGCCGCCGGTCGGGAAGTCGGGACCGGGCACGATGTCCAGCAGGGCGTCGTCGGAGATCTCGGGATCATCCAGCAGGGCCAGGGCCGCATCCACGACCTCGCCCAGATTATGCGGCGGGATGTTCGTCGCCATGCCCACGGCGATGCCGCCCGCGCCATTGACCAGCAGGTTCGGAATCCGAGACGGCAGGACGACCGGCTCCAGCTCCTTCTCGTCGTAGTTCGGCTGGAAGTCGACGGTGTCCTTGTCGATGTCGGCCATCAGGGCGACGGCGGCCGGAGCCATCTTGGCCTCAGTGTAACGCATCGAGGCAGGCATATCGCCGTCGACCGAGCCGAAGTTGCCCTGACCGTCGACCAGCATCAGCCCCATAGAGAAGGGCTGCGCCATGCGCACCAGCGCCATGTAGACCGAGGCGTCGCCGTGCGGGTGGAACCGGCCCAGAACGTCGCCGACCACGCGGGCGCACTTCGAATAGCTGCGCTCAGGCGTCATGTTCAGGTCGTGCATCGAATACAGGATGCGACGGTGCACGGGCTTCAGACCGTCGCGCGCGTCCGGCAGGGCGCGGCTGACGATCACGCTCATGGCGTAGTCGAGATACGAGCGACGCAGCTCGTCCTCGATGGTGATGTTGGAGATGTCGCCGCCGCGGGGGGCGGGCGGGTTCTGCAAGGTGTCGTCGGTCAAGGAAATCGGGCTTTATGGGGCCGGAATCGGAACGTGATCCGCTGCTTGGGTTTCTAGCATCCAGGGGCTGTGGCGCCAAATGAGGCGCGACGGTTCAAACGCCCCGACAGACAAGGAAAAATCACCATGCGCGCCGTGCTCCTCGCCTCCGTCCTGATCGCCGCCCCGTTGGCCGCCTGCAGCCAACCCGAAGGAACGACCGCCACCAGCGACACCAGCCCTGCGGCCGCGCCCGCCCCGGCCCTGACGGCGCAGCGCGCGGATGTCGGGTCCACCGCGACCGCGCCGCTGACAAACGGCGAGGGCGGACAGGCCGGGACCGCCTCCTTCAGCCAGGGGCCGCAAGGGGTGGTGATCCGCATCGAGGCGACGGGCCTGACTCCCGGCTGGCACGGCATCCACCTGCACGAGACGGGCACCTGCGACGGCCCCGGCTTCCAGTCGGCCGGCTCGCACGTTCATGGCGGCGACGCCGAGGTCGTCCACGGCCTGCTGAACGCTCAGCAAAACGACTTCGGCGACCTGCCCAACATTCACGCCGACGCTCAGGGCCGCGCCTATGCCGAGGTGTTCACCACCTTCGCCCGCCTTGCTGACGCCGGCCCCGGCGCTCACCTGCTGGATGCGGACGGCTCGGCCATCGTCATCCACGCGCAGCCGGACGATCACAACAGCCAGCCCATCGGCGGCTCCGGCGACCGCGTCGCCTGCGGCGTGATCGCGGCGGGCTAAGCAGCGAAGGCGCCGCCAAGCCTCAGGCCTTGGCGGCGCCGGCCCGCAGATTGCGTTCCGCAATGGCGACGACGGCGACGCCGCCCATGGTCAGCGCAGCCCCCGTCAGTATCTGCGCGGTCAACACATCGCCCATGAAGCCCCAGCCCAGCGCGATAGACACGAGCGGCGTGGCCAGCAGATAGGGCGTGACCCGCCCGGCCTCGCGCTTCTGCACCAGCCAAAACACCAGGCTGGTGGCGACCACCGACGACACCACACCCGCCCAGATCACCGACGCCCAGACCAGCGGCGTCGCTTCCACCATGGCCGCGATCTGCCCGCGCTCGAAGGCGGCGCACGCCAGCGCCAGACTGGGCAATGCGACCAGGGCCAGAAGCCCCTGCATCTTCAGCGGAGGGATTGAGGTGGTGCGACGCGCAATGACCGTTGTCAGGGCCCAGGCCGCGCTGCCGGCGGCCCCGACAAGAATGGCCTTCCAGTCCTCCAGGGCGTGCGGGTCCAGCGTCATCCAGGCGACGCCCAGGAACGCCACCAGCATCCCGGCCAGCGCCAATCGCGACAACCGCTCGCCCAGTATCAGAAAGGCGAAAAGGGCGGTGAAGGGTATCCACAACTGCGTCGCCACCGACACCGGGCTGACATCCTGGGCCAGCCAGAAGGCCAGATAGATCAGTCCATAGTGCAGCGGCCCGCCGACCAGGACGATGATCGCCAGGCTCTTCCAGTTCGGAAACGGCGGGCGCACGAACCAGACCAGAAAGGCGGCGGCCAGGCCGAAACGCAGGCTGCCGACCAGCAGCGGCGGCATGACCTCGGTCGCCACCTTGGCCGCAGCGTTGTTGACGCCCCAGATGATCAGAATGGCCAGGATCGCGGCCATTTCGATGGGGGTGAGGCGCTGATCGTTCATCACCGGCCTATGGCACGCCCCCGACGGCGCGTCGGCTCACATTCGATGACGCGCCGTTACCTTTCTGCGCGTCCTTAGAACGGTATGTCGTCGTTCAGGTCGTAGCTTTCCTTGGGACCCGAGGGCTTGTTGGCGCCGCCGGTGGAGAAGCCGGAAGAGTAGTCGTCGTCGTTTCCACGGCCGTAGCCGCCCCGGTCGCCGCCGCCCGCGCCGCTGTCGCTGCGGCCGCCCAGCATGGTCAGCTGCCCGTTAAAGCGCTGGATGACGATCTCGGTGGTGTATTTCTCGACGCCGTTCTGCTCGTATTTCCGGGTCGTCAGCGAGCCCTCGATGTAAACGGTCGAGCCCTTCTTCAGGTAGTTCTCGGCCACCTTGACGATGTTCTCGTTGAAGATGACCACCTGGTGCCACTCGGTCTTCTCCTTGCGCTCGCCCGAGGACTTGTCGCGCCAGCTTTCCGAGGTCGCGATGCGCAGGTTGCAGACGCGGTCGCCGGAATTCAGCGTCCGGATCTCCGGATCCTTGCCCAGATTGCCGATGAGGATGACCTTGTTGACGCTGCCCGCCATGACCTAATGTTCCTTTTTCGTTCTTGTTCGCGACACCTAGCAGGGCGCTTTTTCAAATTCTAGTTCGGGGCGACCGCCACCGGCGCGCCGTCGATGCGGCGCTGAATGGCGCCCGGTATGGCCAGGCGGCCGTCGCCGGTCCGCGCCAGAGCGAAGAAGCGCGGCCCCGTCAGCTGCTTGCCGAACGAGACCCCGCCGCGGTCCAGGAAGATGAACTGCCCCTGATAGGCGCCGATCGCCTCGCGGTTCGACCCGCCCATGCTGAGGAAACGCAGCCGCATCTCCTCCAGACGCGCGGCGCAGAACTCGATCTGCGGCTGATCCTCGGCCAGGACGTTCAGCCGTTCGATGTTGCGCCCGTTGCTGGTCAGGACGACCGAATAGCAGATGCCCGGATCGCGCGGAGCCTCGACCGTCTCGGCACAGGCGGCGAGCGCCAGGGGCGCGCACAGCGCAAGAGCAGCAAATGCGACACGCATCAGTTCAGTCCCGGGAATTGGCAGTTGCGATCCTGCTCCGCCAAGGTGCGGAACCGGTTGTTGTCAGCCGACTGCTCGACCCGACGCGGCACCAGGCGCAGCGTCGTGTCGCCCCACCGGCCGTAGTCGGCCTCGCCCGGCCGCAAGCAGGCGCCGGCGTAGAGGGCGCGCACGCAGGCGTTCAGGCTCATCCCCTGCCCGACCGCCCGCCATTCGCCGCCCACATGACGCAGACAGGCAGGGCCCGACGCGGGCGCGGGCGCCGGCCGCGACGGCTGGCTGGGCTGCGCCGGTCCGATATCGATGGGCGCGGGTTCGTCCAACTCGAAGGCCGGCAGCTCCGGCGGCGGTGCAAAGGCTGCGGTCGGCGCGGCCGCAAGCTCGCCCGAGGCGTCCAGCCCGACATCGAGCGCGCCGGTGGCCACGCCGTTGCGTCGGGCGCAGTCGGCCAGCGTCGCCTGACCGACGAACTGACCGTCGACGAAACAGCGCAGCTGCCGTGTCGGCTCGAGCGACGGCGCATCGGCCAGATCGACGACGAGCCCCCCGCGATCGGCGGGAGACGCAGGCTCGGGCCCGCTGTCGCGGCCGCCGCCCATCACCACGGCCAGGCCGATGGCGGCGACCACGGCGACGCCGCCGCCGCCGCCGATCAGCAGGATGGTGCGGGTGTCTTTGGAAAGGGCCATGAAAACTCGCGCGGACTGGAGCCCCAATAACCCCGCCGGCCCCTAGGCCGTCAACGCGTTTTCGCCGATCAGCCCCCGCCCAACCGCGCCAGGGCCGACTGATAGTTGGCGATCTGATTGGTCAGATAGGCCGGGGCTTCGCCCGTCACGGGCCTGGCGTTGGCGTTGACTGGATTCATGTCGCGGTAGGCGCCTCTCACCGTCGTCATGGCCGCCGTCAATCGGTCGATCGCCGCCTTGATCTGATCGGCGCTCGACAGGGACAGCGATGATGGCAGGTCCAGGCCGAAGGTCTTTGGACCCTTGTCGGCGGAAGGTCCGATATGGCCCGAGGTCAGCCCCAGGCCGGCCAGGGCGTCGCGTCCGGCTTCTCCGGGGACCAGCACCGCGCTCTTGCCGTTGCGCGAGGTCAGGGTCAGCTGCTGCAGCCGCTGGGGATCGAGCGACAGCGGCCCGGCGTCCTTGTCGCGCACCGTGGTGACGGTGACCCTCAGGGCCAGGCTGGACGCCCTCTCGATCTTCAGCGCGAGGGTTTCAAGCGTGTCGCGCGCTTCGATTGTGATGGTGGTCTTTCGCGTTCCGACCTGGACCTGGAAGCGGTCGCCGACGCGCAACGCGGTCGCGTCCGCCAGTCGGCGCGACTCCGCAGCGGGCAGTTCGCCCTGCGGCAGGCCCAGCCGGTCCAGCACGCCGGCGCCGCCGTTAGAGATGGACAGGGCCGTCGGCGCCGCTTTCAGGCCGTCGCCGGCCCAGTCTTGCGACCATTCGACCTGACCGGACAAAGGATCCAGCCGCGCCAGATAGGCCCGCGTGGGGTCCTCGGCCTTGGCGCCGGCGGGGCGGTCGTGGACGCCCGTGATCCAGACCTTGCCGTCGTGCACCTTCATGTCGGCGGCCGTGTCGTCGCCTTCTCCGCCGAAATAGGTCACCCGGTCGTCGCCGGACGGCGAGAGGTCCGCGCCCATCACCGCGACGAAGGCGTCCGAACCGCCGGAGTGGGCCGTGACGGGCGCACCAAGATCCAGTCCGGGGTTGCGGGTCGCCCCCGCCAGGATCAGCCGGCCGTCGGCCACCGACAGGCCCGCCACCTCGCCCGACGCGACGCCCAGATCGCGCGTCGCCGCCAATTGGGGACGACCGTCGCCGTCGAGAGTAAAGCGCCGGACCACCAGCCGCCCGCTTTCGACGCCGGCGGTGTAGAGATCGTCGCCATCGCGGGTCAGCGCCTGGACGGCGTCGTCGCCCGCCCCGCCGAACTGGACCGAGCCGGCCAAGGCCGCCCTGACAGGCGCCAGGTCGTGAAGCCGGCTTTCCTGGAAGGTCTGGAGATAGCCGTCCCAGCCACCCAGCGCGCCCGAGCCCGGCATGGCCGATCGGGCGCGGCCCGCCACAAAGACCTGGCCGTCGTCGCCGAACACGACCGCCGTGGCTTCATCCTCGGCCCTGGCCCCGCGCCGCTGGGTCCATAGCTCGGTCCCGGCGGCGTCGAACACGGTGACGAAACTGTCAGACAGGGCAGCGTCATGGCCGGCTTGTCCGGGCTCCAAAGCGCCGACCACCGAACCGGCGACCGCCACACGCCCATCGGGTGCAACGGTGATTGCATAGCCGCTGGCCTGATCCGCCGCCCCGAGCAACCGCGTGGTGACGACCCGGCCCGTGGAATCCAGGCGCATCAGGGCGACGTCGGAACGACCCTTGATGGGCTGATGATCCCCGCCCGACGCCAGATCGGCGACGATCCAGGTCGAGCCGTCCGGTCCCGCCGCCGCAGCGCGCACGGCCGAGACGCCGGGCGGAAGGTTCGACTGACCGATGCGGCCTTCAACGAAGAAGGTCTCGCCGGGCCGCTCCAGCCCCTCTGAGCCGTCGGCCGTGAACTTCAGCACCTGACGCCCCGCGCCAGTATCCTGGATCACCTGCACGGAATCCGCCTGCGGCGCGGCGGTGAAAGCGATCGTTTCCGTCGCCACGCCCCGCACGGCCAGAGCCCAACGGTCGCCCAGCGCAGGCAGGGTGATGGTGCGCTCCCCGACCTTCAGCGTCCGGGGCTCGGCGTCCACCTGCTGCCTGGCGAAGCGCGTGTCCAGCCCGGACGCCTCCAGCCGGCCGTTCATGAAGGCGACGACATTGTCGAAGGTCCGGGGCTGCCCCCCCATCTGATCCAGATCGATGTCGACCTGAACCGCCTGCCCGTTCTTGTCGGCCGTCACCGTAAAGGCCGTCGGTCCTTCGAAGGCCGAGACCGGCGCGGCCAGCGAGCCGTCGTGCAGCGCAGGCGTGACCACCGCCGGCGCGCCGCGTGGAATGGCGGCGGTCGTGGCGGTGGTGGTCTTGGACACCCCCTGGACCAGGTTGATCTGATCCAGTTTTGCGCCAGCGACGTAGGTCGTCAGTTCAGCCAGGCCCGAAGCGAAGCGCTTGGCGACCAGGGCCGCCTCCGACGCCGGCAGGCCTCTGGCGTCCGCGCGCTCCGCGAGCGCCTTGAGCGTCTCCAGCCCCTGATACAGGGCGAACATCTTGCGGTAGTCGGCCGAGGCGCCCGCCAGGTCCAGGCGCGGGGCCGCTTCGTCGATGATGCGGCGGCCGGCTAGGGCGGCGCGCACCAAGGCCGGCGTTTCGGTCGGTTTGGCGGACGGCGACCATGGCGCGGTCGGCTGGGTCTTGCGCGGGGTCGTCGCTGCGCCGCCAGCGCCGGATGGGCTCCAGCTCTGCCCATACAGGCCCAACAGATAGCTGTTGTCGATCACGGCGCGGCCCCTTCCCAGCCATTGTGGGTGGTCGCCGGTAACCGCCGGTTAACGCGAGCGTGAAGGCCCGCAGCGGAACCCGGCGTAACATCGGCTGTTGAAGCCGCGCCTCGGGACGATGAACCTTGGGAGACGCCTATGACGCCGAGACAGATGCTGAGATCCATACTGGGCCTTTACGGGTTCGGCCCTCGAGCCCCGTTGCGCCCAAGCCGCGCGCCGGTCGAGATCGGCCGCGCCGGCCCCTCTCGCCTGGCGCACACGCCCTGACGGATCAGGAGCGGAACAGAGACAGCAGGATCTGAGGCGACTGGTTGGCGATCGACAGCGCTTGCGCGCCCAGCTGCTGCTGCACCTGCAGCGCCTGAAGCCGGGCGCTTTCGCGAGCCAGATCGGCGTCCACCAGATTGCCGATGCCGACTTCCAGCGAATCCATCAGCTTGCCGACGAAGATGTTGTGGTTCTCGATCTGCTTGGACTGAGCGCCCAGTTCGGCCAGACGCTCGTTGGCCGTCGACAGGGCGGTCTTGACCGCAGTCAGCGCCGTCTCGGCGTCGGCGGTGGCCAGCAGATCCAGTCCGGTCAACCCCAGGCCCGCCAGCGTCAAGTCCTGCCGGTTCAACGAGATTGTCTCAGTGGCCGAGGCGTTGGCCAGAAAATCAAGGGCGGTGGCGGACGACGCGTTCAGAATGTTCTCGCCATCGAAGGTGGCGTTCGCCGCGAAAGAGCTGATCGAGCTCAGCAACGCTTGGAACTCGTCGTCGTAGGCCTTGCGTGTGGCGGCGGAGGCGGACGGGTCCGCCGCGGCGGTGGCCTTTTCCTGCAGCTGCGTCAGCAGATCGGAAATCTGAGACCCTGCGGCCAGGGCGACATCGGCCACCGAGGTGGCGCGGTTCAGGCTGTTCTTGACCGAGTCGAGCGCCCGCATGTCAGAGCGCTGGCTCTGGGCGACGGCCCATACGGCGGCGTTGTCCTTGGCGCCCTGGACCTTCAGGCCGGTGTTCACGCGGCTTTGGGTCGACGCCAGATTCTTGTTCGTGGCGTTGAGGTTCTGCAGGGCGATGAGCGCCGAGGCGTTGGTGTGGACGCTGTTGGTCATGGCTTTCTCGCCTTGCTCTGATTCGACTGGAGCATGGGGCAGAAATGCTGAGCGTATGGTTAACGAGGGCGAACGACGAAACGCGCCGTCCGATCACTCGGCGGCGTTGCGACGGCCTCTAGGCGACACGGTCAGGCGCCGGTGACGATGACGTCTCCGGGTCCATAGGCGGGCGACTGGCTGAGGCGGACCATTTCCTCGCTGGGATACTGGCGAATGACTTCGCCCGTAGTGCGGTCCAAAGTCTTGTAGATAAAACCCTTTTCGCCCTTCTCTATCAGCAGCCGATAGCGCTCGACGGCTGGCGTAGGCTGCGGGGGGCTGGGGTTGGGGTTCGGATCCTGAAACGAGCCGAAACCCGAAAACGCTACTGGGGATACTCCTGCGACATGGTTTGACATCACCCTATTGCGCGTTTGGATCGCGCCCTCTGAAGCGAACGCGGGGACGACCGAAGCCGCCCCCGAGCTCTATTGGTCTTAGCGGAACAGGCCGAGCAGGATCGAGCTCGACGAGTTGGCGATCGACAGCGCCTGGACACCCAGCTGTTGCTTGGTCTGCAGGGCGGTCAGTCGGGCGCTTTCCTTGGCCAGGTCGGCGTCGACCAGATTGCCCGCACCGGCTTCCAGGGCGTCCTGGAGCTTGGTGTTGAAGGTGATCTGGCGCTCCAGCGACTTGGAGGTCGTGCCCATGGCCTGCAGCGCGCCTGTGAAGGCCGCGATGGAGGCGTCCACGCCAGCCGTGGTCTGGGCGGCCGGCACCGCCGGAGGCGTGGCGCCGAAAGCCGCCACGCCGTCGAACGAAGCCGCCGTGATGGCCGCCGTGATTTCACCCGACAACGCGGTGAAGTCTGCGGCATAGGCGGAGGTGTCGCCGCTGCCCGCTTCGATGGCGGCCGCGAGGGCCTTCATCTCGGTCAGGGCGGCCATGATCGTCTCGCCGGCGGCGAGGCCGACGTCGTTGATCGACTGGTCGCGTTGCAGCTTGTTGACCGTGGCGTCCAGAGCCTTGGCGTTGGCCTTCTGGACCGTGGCGACGGCCCAGATGGCGCCGTTGTCCTTGGCCGAGGACACCTTCATGCCGGTGGTGACGCGGTTCTGGACGTTCGCCAGTTCGCGGCCGGTGGCGGCGAGCGACTGGGCGGCGACCATGGCGCCGTAGTTCGTATTGATGCTGGCCATTCTGGCCTCCTTGCTCTTCTGAGGGGCCGACGCCGTTTTGGCGGTCGGTTGGTGCGGTCAGAAACCGCGCCTGGGGAGAACCGAGACGGCGGGGGTTGCCCTTTCGGCAACCCCCGGCGGTCGGCTTAGCGGAACAGGCCGAGCAGGATCGAGCTCGACGAGTTGGCGATCGACAGCGCCTGAACACCCAGCTGTTGCTTGGTCTGCAGAGCGGTCAGTCGGGCGCTTTCCTTGGCCAGGTCGGCGTCGACCAGATTGCCTGCACCGGCTTCCAGGGCGTCCTGGAGCTTGGTGTTGAAGGTGATCTGGCGCTCCAGCGACTTGGAGGTCGTGCCTTGAGCCTGCAGGAAGGTCGTCGCGGCCGTGATGGCGGCGTCGATCTCGGTCACGGCGTCGCCAGTGGCGACATCCTCGGTCAGGGTGACGGTCAGGCCGGTCAGCGCGTTGACGCCGTCAAACTCGGTGCCGGCGATGATGTCGTCGATCTCACCCTTGAGGGCGTTGTAGTCGGCCTGATAGGCGCCGATATCGCCGCTGTTGGCGTCGATGGCGGCGGCCAGGGCCTTCATCTCGGTCAGGGCGGCCATGATGGATTCGCCGGCGGCCAGACCGACGTCGTTGATCGACTGGCTGCGCTGCAGGCTGTTGATCGTGGCGTCCAGCGCCTTGGCGTTGGCCTTTTGGACCGTGGCGATAGCCCACACGGCGCCGTTGTCCTTGGCGGACGAAACCTTCATGCCCGTGGTGACACGGTTCTGAACGTTGGCCAGCTCGCGGCCGGTGGCGGCGAGCGACTGGGCGGCGACCATCGCGCCGTAGTTGGTGTTGATGCTAGCCATTCTGGCTGCTCCTGTATGTTCGTCTTCGACATGTCCGACGCCATTTTGGCGGCCGGGAGCTTTTTGCTCGGGCATCAGGAAGCAAGCGCGGGGCCAGGGCGGAAAAGTCGGGGCCAAAACAGCCCCCTTTGAATTTCCAGCGTTAGTTCTTGGTAACCACGTCGCGAGGTCGGCAAGATCGGCCCTTAACCCGGCAGATTCTGCAGGGCCCGGCAAAATCTGCCGGGCCCGTCACCGTCCGGCGCGCGCCACCCAGCTGTCGATCAGGGCGCGCTCGGCCGTCAGGACGTCGATCGCCAGCCGACGCGCGGCGTCGCAGGCCGCGATCTGGGCGCCGCGTTCGACATAGGCGCCCTCCAGATCGGCGCGGGTCGGTCTGGGCGGCAAGGTCGCCAGGGCGCAAGGCCGCGCGGCGGCCTCGGGCAGGTCAAGGCGCGGCGGCGCAGCCGGCGAGGTGGGGCGCGATGCGGCACAGCTCGCGATCATGATCGCCAAGGCGAAGGGCGCGAGCCGGGTCGATGTCCTGAAGAGCGTCATGGGCCTGTTCCGCATGCGCCCGGGCGTCGGCGGTCGTCGCCTCCACCGCCCGGATCTGTTGATGATGAAGATCGATGCGACGGGCGTTCTGACGCTCGCCCTCGGTTTCCAGCCGCCGCGCCAGCGCGTCAGCCTCGGCGCGGTCAGCCCGTTGGCGGGCGTCGACCAGCCGGCGCGCGTCCAGGCCGAGCGGATCCCAGCGCAATCCGACCGCCCCGCCCAGAAGCACGAGCGCAGTCAGACCGATCAGGGCAAGCCCGGCCCAGGCGATCCAAGGCGTCAGGCGCGGGCTCATGGATAGGCTCTCCGGTCCAGTTCAAAATGCGGACCGTCGCGCAGACGCGGCCAGTCTCCGCCCCAGATCAGGGGCACGCCCCGTGCTGCAGCCGCCGCCTTGAACGCCTCGGCGATGGGCGGATACAGCGGCCAGTCCCAGCGCACCTGGCCGCCGACCCAGGCTGCGACATCGACGGCGTGGCCGGTCAGATGACGCGAGTTCAAGGTCTGGCTGGCGCCGACGCGGACCAGGGCCGCCTGGCGCTCGCGGGCGCGAAGACCTTCCGTGATCATGAAGTCGACCGATGTCCGAGCCAGGGCGGCTTCGGCCACCGCAACGAGCTCGGGATGAACGCCCCGAAGATTGCGCCGCGACCGGGCCGAGAAGCGGAAGCGGGTCATTGCCTGCCTCCGGCCAGCCGCAGGCGCAGATCGGCCAGGATCGACACGATCTGCTGGGCGCTCGGCGCGACGAGATACAGCACCAGAACCAGCGCCAGCAGCGCCATCAGCCCGCGCGCCACCGCCGCCATCTGATCGGGGCTGGTCCGCGACACGGCCCAGGACAGCAGGCTCCACGCCGCCGCCGATGAGGCAAACACATAGAGCCGTCGCCAGAACCAGCGCCCTTCGGCCAGATGAGAGAATGAGGGATCGCTCATCGAAAGGCCTCCGGGTCTTCGATCAGCCCCTCGCTCCATCGCCAGTCCTGACCCAGTGCGTCGAAACCCTCGCGGTCGCTGAGGTGGTCGGGCGCTTCCCAGGCGTCCGGTTCGAGCAGGTCGTCCTCCAGCTCGGGAAAAGGTCGGCCGATCATCCGATCACCGTCAGGCGAATGGCGCCTTGGCCGCCCTGGCCGCCCGGCCCGCCGGCCGCCAGCCCCGCGCCGCCCCCGCCCCCTCCAGCGCCATGCAGCCCGCCTGCGCCGCCGGGATGCCCGGCGCCCAAGGCATTGGCCCCGCCGCCTGCACCGCCGCCGCCGGCGAGCGAAACGGCCGGTCTTTCAGCCGCAGCGCCGCTGCCGCCCGCTGCCGCCGGGGCCGCCGCACCGCCGTCGGAACGAATGCTCCAACGCGCGCCCTGGCCGCCGCCGCCGCCGCTTCGCGCGACATCGGACGCATTGAGGCCGCCTCCGGCGCCGCCGCCCGCCGCCCGGTCCGCCTCTGCCCCCCAACCGCCTGTCCCCGCCGTTGCGGTGATCGAGGACGCGCCGCCGCCTGCGCCGCCGGTGGCGCCGCCGCCGCCGGCGCCCGCGCTGGCCGTGCCCGCCGCCCCGCCCGAACCCCCAGGCGCGGTCAGCACGGGCTGCGCTCCCAGGCTCAGCACCGTCCAGCCGCCTGCCTGACCTGGCTGGCCGGACGACGCGCCCCCGACGCCGCCAGCACCCATCACGGCTTGCAGGACGGCGCCCTCGCCCATTTCGGCCGCAGGCAGCCGGGTCGAAACCACGCCGCCCGCACCGCCGCCGCCGCCGCCGAACCGGGCCGCATCGGACGCTCCGCCGAGGCCTGCGCCGCCGCCGCCCCCGCCGCCGACCGCGACCGCCTCGATCCAGCGCGCCCAGGGGGGAATTTCGAACGCCGCATCCGCCGCCAGCACATGTGTCTCCAGCCGCGTGGCGCCGCCGGTGAAGGCCACGTTGCCGCTGTGGCGATCGACGCTGAACACATCGCGCCAGACGGCGCCGTCGGGACTGACCTTGAGCCGCAGGTCATCGTCTCCGACCAGACCCAGCTCAGCGCGCCCCGACCAGCCGCTCTGGAACAGCAGCGAAAGCACGTCGGCTTCTTGCGACTTGTTGAACGTGAACCGCAGGTCGCCGTCCCCGCCGTCATCGGACGGTCGCGCGGTCCATAGGGCTTTGTTCAACCGGGCGAGGAAGGGATTGTCCGCATCCGCCGCCGCGCCGACACCCAGCCGTGTGAGATGCGAAAGCTCGCCCAGCGCGGCCCCCAGGCCGACCCAGGCCTCGTCCACCCGCATGATCAAGGCGGCTTCGTCGGCGACGTGGACGATCTGGCCGTTTGTCGGCGCGACCTCGGCCCAGCCCGAAAGCTCGCGACGCATCAGTGCGCCGGCCGAGCGGCCTGACCAGTCCGCCACGCCCGGTCCGGCCAGAATGTAGAGGTCCCCCTCGCCCGCCTCCTCAGGTGGAGATGCAAGCTGGCGGCTGCGCACCTGCGTCTGGACCAGACTGTCCAGCCGGGTCAGGCTTTCGTTCAAGGTGACGTGTTTCTGAAGCTGGCCCGCCGCCAGATATGGCAGGCCCAGCCGGGCGCTGTAATGATCGCTCATGGGATCTCCGTTCGATGTCGGAGATCAGTCTGCTGCGGGTCTGAACCCAGGCGCGTTCAGCCTTGGCTCGTGTGAGCTTCGTGCTGAAAATTCATGCTCTTGGGCGGGCCGAATGTGCGCCTAGCCCTCATCTTCTGCGCGGGTCGAGATGCGGGGAGGCCGACTGGAAGGGCTGGGCGACCTCCCCGCTGACGGGATCGGGCTGTCAGGACCAGATGCGGAGAACCGCACCACAATCCCGTCGCCAAGAGCTACGACGTCCCGCCGGTCCCGGATGCGTCAGACGGGCTGGAATGCGCCCGAGGCGACGACCGGCCCGTCAGGTTTGTCGGCCGCCGGCGTGTGCCCCGGCGCCTCCATCGAAATCGCAACAGCCGCAGCCTGACCGGCCATGATTTCGACGTCGGCCTGCAGAGTGCGGCGCGAGGCCGTCGCTCCATCGACCTGGCCGATCAGGCGCACGCCGCCGTCGTCCATGACCAGCCACAGGTGGGGCACGCGCCCTTCCGCCGGCATGGGCGCTGCGGGCTGCAGGAACAGGCGATGGGTCGCCGGGTCGTAGATCAGGGTTGCAGCGGTGCCGCCGCCCTCCAGGGAAAGCGTCGCCACCCTTGTCACCGCAGCCTCTGAAGCCGGAGCCTGGACGACGACGGGCGCCGGACCGGGCTGCGCCAACAGGACCAGCATCGCAGCCACGCTGGCCGCCAGCAGGCCGGTCGAGCCGTAGGCCCAGCGCTTCCAGAAGATCACGGCGTTGTCGTTGGCAGCTCCCAGGGCGGCTGAAATGCGCGGCCAGACAGCCGACGACGGCTGGACCTCCGGCGCCTCGTCGATCAACCTGCCCAGGCGCTCGGCCCAGGCTTCGACCTCGGCTGCAAACGCCGGGTCCGACGCCTGACGCGCCCGCGCCGCCGCCTCATCGGCGGGCGACAGCACCCGCAGGACCAGCTCGCCGGCCAGCACGTCGCGATCGTCTCGGGACTCGGTCACGCTCAACGCTCCATGCAGGATCGCAGGCGCAGCAGGCCTCGCCGGATCCAGCTCTTCATCGTGCCCAGCGGCGCGCCCTCGCGCTCGGCCAGTTGTTCGTAGGTCATGCCATCGAAAAAGGCCGTACGGATGGCGTTCTGGGTGCGATCCTCCAACTCGTTCAGGCACGCCTGAAGACGCGCCGCCTCCTGGTCCGCCTCGACCGCATCGGACGCCAGCGGAGCCTCGTCAGGGCGGCTTTCCAGCACTTCGACCGGCGCAGCGATCATCCGCGCGCCGGCAGAGCGCAACCGGTCGATCGAGCGGTTGCGCGCGATGGTCGCAAGCCAGGTTATCGGGCTGGCGCGTGCGGGATCGAAATCACCCGCCTTTCTCCACACGGTCAAATAGGTGTCTTGCAAGACGTCCTCGGCCAACTGCCTGTCGCCCAAGATACGCAGGCAGACGCCCAGTAGCTTCGCAGAGGTCGCTTCATAGACGGTTTTGAAGGCTGAACGGTCGCCCGCGCCGGCGCGGCCAAGGGCGGCGGCCAGCTCGTCACGGGTCAAGGCGAGTGTCATGCGAGTCTCCGAGGCGCAGCGAGCGACTTGGCGGCAAGCCGCTTGTCGCGTCAAGCGGACGCGGCGTCGCCTCGACAGGCGCCGCCCGCTGGGCTAGGCGCGAACCTCTCTCTGGACGGAGCCGCCCTTGTCGCTGCCGAAGCTCTTTCGTGCGCTCGTCGTCCTGGGCGCCTTCGCGATGGCGGCGGGCCTCGCCATGGTCGCGGCGGCCGCTCTGAGCGGCATCGGGCATCGCTGGGTCGACATTCTGGCCCAGTTCACCGCGCCGGCCCTGGCCGGCGCGCTACTGCTCGTCGCCGCCTGCCTGCTCCTGAGATTGTGGCGGCCGGCCTTGGCGGCCAGCGCCGCCGCTGTGCTCCTGGTTGCGGCGGTCTTCCCGCAATGGGCTCCGGATCGGCGTCCTAGCGAGGGCGGGGCGCTTCGGCTCTACACAGCAAACCTTTACGGCCGCAACGACGATGTGGCGGCGATGCGCCGCTCCATCCTGGACGCCGACGCCGACGTGCTGGTGCTGATCGAATTGGGCGACGCCCCGAACGCGAAGCTGGAGGCGCTCCTTGACGGCTGGCCGCATCGCGCGGTCAGCGGACGCAGGATCGGCGCGGGCGGGGCCGTGCGGTCGGTGATCGCCTCGCGCCTGCCGCTTGAGCCTCGACGGCTGACGGTGCACCAGGTCGAGACCACGGCCGCCGCCGTGCAGACCACATTCGGTCCGGTCGAAATGATCGCGGTGCACCTGACCCGCCCCTGGCCGTTCCAGTATCAGTGGGGCCAGATCATCCAGGTCATGGAGCTTGGCGAATACCGAAAGACCGTGACTGGGCCGGTCATCGCCGCCGGGGACTTCAACAGCGTCTCGACCGCCCGCATCGGGCGCCAGATGCGCGACGAACTGGGCCTGACGGCCGCGCCCGGCTTTCCTGGAACCTGGCCGGCCAAGGCGCCCGGCCCGCTGCGGATCAACATCGATCAGGTCTACCGCAGCCCGGATCTTGTGGTGACCGAGCGTTGGCTGGGCTTGCCCACCGGATCGGACCATCGCCCAGTGATCACGGTTCTGAGGCCGCGAGCCGGCTAAGCCGTTCGTGATGGCCGTCGCCGGGAAAATCGGCGGCGATCCATTCATCCTCGAAAGCCTTCAGCAGACGGCCGGTGCGCGGTCCCGGTTCGACGCCCAGCCGCGCCAGATCATGGCCGCCGACTGGAAGGCGCGGCGGGGTCCAGTCTTCAGCCAGGCGAACCATGGCCGAGGCTTCCACGTCGGGCCGGGCCGCTCGTCCCCGCGTCAGCCGATCGGCGAAAGCCTGCTGACCCAAGCGATATATGAGGGCGCGTGCGACCGTCGGCTCAAGCGTCGGCGCGATCTCGCCCGCCGCCGCGACCAGCCGGTCGCGCTGGGCGTTGGACAGCCGCAACCGCCGGGCGACCGCGTCGACGATCTGTGGATTCGACGGCAGCAGCGCTGACAGGCGCAGGACAGCATCGTCCGTCAGACCGACCATCGCGTCGAACAGCCGTGTATCGAGCGCCTCGGGCAGGACCTCCGCCAGCACGCCAGCGTCAGCCATTGCCGCCAGGCTCACGCGCGGGTCAGGCGCGGCCAGGAGCTTCAGCATTTCCTTGGACACCCGCTCGACCGACAGGCGACGCAGCCCCTCGCGGCCGTCGCGGCACGCGGTCAGCCCTCCAGCGTCCGGCAAGCCGTGGCCATACCAGGCGTGGAAGCGGAAGAAGCGCAGGATGCGCAGATGGTCCTCGCGTATGCGGATGCGCGCGTCCCCGACAAAGACCACGCGCCGCGCCATGAGGTCGGCCAGCCCCTGCCCCGTTGGATCGTGCAACCGGCCCGACGCGTCGGCGTAAAGCGCGTTCAGACCAAAGTCGCGGCGGGCCGCATCCTCGGCCCAATCCGTGGTGAAGGCGACCACGGCGCGGCGGCCGTCGGTCTCGACGTCGCGGCGCAGGGTGGTGATCTCATACGGAAGCCCGTCAGCCACCGCCGTGACGGTGCCGTGCTCCACGCCCGTCGGCACGGCCTTCAGCCCGGCCGCGCGAAGCGCCGCGATCGTCCGCTCCGGCGTCAGGCGGGTGGCGATGTCAATGTCGTCCACGGGCTTGCCCAGCAAGGCGTTCCTGACGCAGCCCCCGACGAAGCGCGCGCAGTCTGCGCCACCCTCGGCCTCCAGCGCCGCCATCACGGCGCGCGTCGGAGGCGCCGTCCGCCACGGCGCGTCAGACAGATCAGGAGCTGGACCGGGCGTCACGCCGCGTCCTCGTCTATCGCCAAACCGGGCGCGGCCTCGTCGCCGTACAACCGGTCCCGCAGCCGCTTCAGAAGGCCGGCCGTGACGCCCCAGATGTATCGCTCGTTCCAGGGCATGGCCCAAAACCAGCGTCGCAGGCCCTCGTCCGCATCGTAGAAGTCGCGTCGATGATTGGCCGGGTCCATCAGGAAGTCCCAGGGCGTTTCAAACACCTCGGCTACCTCGTCAGGCGACGGCGTCAGGGCAGGCGGCGTCTCCAGCCAGCCGATGACGGGCGTTATCAGAAAGCCGGTGCCCGTTTCATAGGGATCGCCCAAGCCGAGGATTTCCACGGACGCGGGATCCAGCGCCACCTCCTCGTTCGCCTCTCGCAGAGCCGCCTGCACCGCTGTCTCGCCGGGATCCAGCCGGCCGCCGGGGAAGGCGATCTGGCCGCCGTGGCTGGCGAGGGTGTCGCTTCGCCGGGTCAGGATCACCCCCGCCCCCTCTGGCCGCGCCACGATGGGCGTCAGGACGGCGGCTGGCTTCAACGTGCGCTCGCCGCGCGATGCGCCCGGGTTAAGGTCAAAGTCCGAGAAAACCGGCCCGGCATCCGGCGTCCAGTCGTCTATGGGCCGCAGCCGCTCGACCAGCCGCGATCTCAGGCCGCCCAGGCTCATTCGACGCCGGCGCCCCTAGGCCCCAGGGCGAACGTCTTGTCGCCAGAGCGCACGCACAGGCGTTCATCCCTGATTTCGGCCATTTCGACCAGTTCGTAGAAGACGGGGCGGGCGATGCGCGCCCACAGCTCGCCACGCACATGGATGCGCGGCCGCGGTTCGCCGTTCTCGGTCTCCACCACGATCGGATGATCTGCGCCCGCCCGCGCCTCGTCGCCTGCATCAGTCGTGAAGATCAGGTCGTCGCCGTCGCGACGGACAGCCACGGCGCGGAACGGCAGGTCCTCGGCCCGGATGCGCAGCTTCTCGACCGGCGTGACCAGATGCAGTCCGTCCGGGTCCTGGCGCAGGATGGTCGAGAACAGCCGCACCAGTTCGGGGCGGCCGACGGGCGAGCCTTCGTGCATCCAGACGCCATCGGCCCGGATGACGATGTCGATCTCGCCGCAATGCGCCGGATTCCACAAATGCACGGGCGGCAGGCCGCGCCCCGGCGCCTGCCGCGCCGCCTCGGCCACCCCGGCCAGGCCCGTTTTGTCAGATCCGCTCATGCGACAGACTTAGGCCGCGTCGTCGCTCGCGCCAATGGACGGTCGTCATCCAGGCGGCGCGCGTCAGGCCGCCAAGCCGCTGGGAACCGGCTGCGACAGGGACAGCCACATGATGCGGCTCGGATCAGCGGGGCCAGAGAGCCGCACGTGCGGCGCCGACTGAAAGCCGAAGCGCGTGAAGTACGGCGGATCGCCGACCAGCAGCACGCCGCCGATGTGCTCGGCCGCCCGCGCGTGTTCGATGCAGGCCCGCACCAGCGCAGCGCCCAGCCCCGCGCGACGGCTTGAGCGGTCTACCGCTATGGGGCCGAGAAACAGAGCCGGCGCGCCGCCGACGGTTATGGCCCACAGTCTCACCGAGCCGATCACCCGCCCGTCTTCACGCGCGACGAAGCCGGCCGCCAGCGGCGCGCGCTCGCGCAGGCGCTCGGCCGTCTTGGCGAAGCGGCCGGGGCCGAAGGCGGCCAGGGTCACCGCCTCGATGGCGGCGGCGTCGGCCGAGGTTTCGGCTTCGATCAGGGGGGCGGCGGTCATGGTCGCGCGCCGTTAGGGCCAAGCGCGGCCGCAATCAAACGAAATCCGTCGTCAGTCGAACTTCGGCGCGCGTTTCTGGGTGAAGGCCATGAAGGCCTCCATCGCCTCGGGGCTGCGCATCTGCGATCCGAAGGCGTGGCCCTCGCTCTGCATGATGGCCCACAGCCGTTCCGCGTCGCGCATCAGGGCCTTGGTCTTGCGCAGCGAATTGGGCGCCCGCGTCGCCAGCTGCCGCGCCAAGTCCGCGGCGGCGGCGTCGACCTCGGCTGCGGGGACGGCGCGGTTGACCAGACCCCAGGCCAGGGCCGTGCGCCCGTCGATCGGCTGGCCCAGGGCGAACAGCTCATAGGCGCGCTGGTGACCCAGCACCGCCGGCAGCAGCAGACTGGAGGCCGCCTCGGGCGCCAGCGCCAGATTGACGAAGGGCGCCGACAGCAGGGCGTCTTCGGCCGCGACCACCAGATCGCAATGCAGCAGCAGCGTCAGGCCGATGCCCACCGCCCTGCCCTTCACAGCCGCCACAACCGGTCGATCGCAGTCCGCCAGAGCCTTGAGGAAGCGGAACACGGGCATGTCCAGCGCCTGAGCGTCCGGCGCGGCGCTGCCTTGCGCGATGAAGTCGCCGATGTCGTTGCCGGCCGAAAAGCTGTCGCCCTCGGCGCGGAACATCAGCACGCGAACCTCTACGTCCGCACGCGCGCGTTCGGTCGCCTCGGCCAGCGCCTCGTACATGGCCTGGGTGATGGCGTTCTTCTTTTCGGGCCGATTCAGCGTGACGGTCAGGACGCCGGCGTCCAGGCGGGTTTCGATCTCGCTCATGTCTCTTCCTCAGGCCGCGCGCCACCAGTCGACGCCGGCCGCGTCGCGCTGGCGCGTGACGACGCCGCGACGTTCCAGATGATTTAGATGCGCCAGGCACTCGCCCGTCGCCATGCCCAGCAAGCCATCGTCGATGGACCGGCCGAAAACAGCGACGAACAGGTCCACGGCCCGCTTCGGCTCGGCCAGCGCCCGCACCAGACGGTCCAGAGACACGGCGTGGCCGCGCTTCAGCGCCGCAACGCGCGTGTGCAGCCCATGAAAGGGTTCGCCATGCGCCGGCAGAATGAAGGCGTTCGCTGGCCACAGGGCCTCCAGCCGGTCCAGAGACCCCAGCCAGTCCGCCAGAGGATCGGCCTGAGGCTCTGTCGGATAGACCGACACGTTCGAGGAAATGCGCGGCAGCATCTGATCGCCGGCCAGGATCACATCATCGGCGCGCCGCCACAGGCAGACGTGCTCCGGACTGTGGCCCGAGCCGACCGTGACGGTCCAGTCGTCGCCGCCGATGCGCACGATGTCGCCGTCCGACGTTCGCTGATAGGTGCGCGGCAGAGGCGTCACCCGCTTGCCGAACAGGCCGTATTCCGCCCGCCAGGTTTCGATCTGGGCTTCGGTCCAGCCCGCCGCTGTCAGGAACCGGGCATGCTCTGGCGGCGCCGGGGTTCCGGTTTCAGCCAGCAGCATGCGGCCGGTCACATACTCCAGCCGCGACATCCAGAGGGGGGCCTCGAAGCGCTCGCACAGCCAGCCGGCCAAGCCGATGTGGTCGGGATGCATGTGGGTGCACAGCACGCGCACGACCGGCCGGCCCTCCAGCGGGCCGGCGAGCAGGGCGTCCCACATCTGGCGGGTCAGGGAGGTGGACAGGCCGGTGTCGATCACGGTCCAGCCTTCGCCGTCGCGGATCGCATAGACGTTCACGTGCTCCAACGCGAACGGCAGCGGCAGGCGCAGCCACAGCACGCCCGGAGCGGCCTGAACCGCCTGGCCGGGGCCGGGCGGATCGCCGAGCGGATAGCTCAATCCGCGCGAAAGAACGGGCGCGTCGTCGGCCAAGTGCGTCTCCAATCGAAACGCAGGTTTAGGCGAGCGCGATGACCTCGTCCAGCCGTCAGAGGTTTTCGCGCAGCCAGCCGGCGAAGCGCGCCACGGGGCCGCCGCGATGAATGCGCGGGGCGTCGGCGGCGGTGATCTGACGTGACATCAGCTTGCGGGCCGAGACGGCTTCGCGAGGGCCGTAGGCTGCGCGCAGCAGCACGCCGGCGGCTGAGCAGAAGGCGGGACCGGAAGCTGCGTCGGCCATGTGCGGCGCGCGCTGGGGCCGGCCCAGGCGCACGGGACGGTCGAACACGCGCACGGCCAACTCGCGCACGCCGTTCAGCTGGCTGGCGCCCCCGGTCAGGACCAGGCCGGCGCCCGGCTCCAAGCCGTGGCCCGAGGCGCGCAGGCGGTCACGCAGCAGCTCCAGGGTTTCCTCTACGCGCGGCGCTATGACGGTCTTGAGCATGGCGCGCGGGACGATGACGGGCCCAGATTCCAGATCCTCGCCGCGCGGCGGGGCCTCCAGCATTTCGCGGTCCTCGTTGGCGCTGGCCATGGCCGAGCCGTGCAGGGTCTTGAGCCGCTCGGCGCCCGCGCGCGAGGTCGAAAGGCCGCGGGCGATGTCGGCCGTGACGTGGTCCCCGCCGACGTTGACGGATTCGACATGCAGCAGGGACCGCCCGCCCCAGACGGCCGCCGAGGTCGAGCCGCCGCCCATGTCGATGCAGACGCAGCCCAGGTCCATCTCATCCTCCTCGAGCGCCGAAAGGGAGGAAACGACGGGGGCGGCGACGACGCCCTGCAAGTCCAGGTGCGCCAGCTCCAGGCAGTGGCCCAGCGCGTTGAAGGCGCCCTCGGCCATGGAGACGACAAGCAGGTCCAGGCCCAGAGAACCGCCGCGCATGGCGCGCGGGTCGCGCACGCCGCGCGCGCCGTCCACCGACCAGGCGACGGGCAGGACGTGGATCGGACGACGGTTGGGCAGGCGGATCTGGTCCAGCGCCATGGCGATGGCGCGCGCCAGGTCGGCGTCGCCGATAGGATTGGCGCCCAGGGACACCTTGGCACGCACGCGGTGGCTGGCCATCTGGCCGATGGCGGTGGAGACGACCACGCCCGACACAGGCGCGCCGGCCGCGCGCTCGGCGCGTTCGACGGCCTGGCCGATGGCTTGAGCGGTCTCGTCCATGTTGATGATGGCCCCGCCCCTCACCCCCTTGGACTGGATGTGGCTGGCGCCCGCCACGCGGATAGTGCGGTCGGCATGACGCACGCCGTCCGGCTTCATGATAAAGCAGGCGACCTTGGACTGGCCCAGGTCAAGAGCGGCCACCACCGGCGCGCGCGTCTGCGCCTTCAGCCCGTCCTGTCCCATTTCGCGATCACGCCCGGCCATTTACGCCACAATCCTTCTCATCACGCCGCATCTTCGGTGGGTCGCACGGCCACTGTCTCGGGTGTCCTCAGATCGACCCGTGCAAAGCCGAGGTCCAACAACCGCTCGCGCTGGTCCATGGCGTCCAGCCGGATCAGCGCCGCCTCCTGATCCAGGGCAGGCAGCTGAACCAGGCCGCCGTCCTTGAGGCGCAGGTCCCAACGCCGCTCGTCCACCCGCACCAGGGCGTCGACGCGGCCAATCAGGCGCGGACGCTGGGCCAGCAGGGGCAGGATTTCGACGGCGGCCTCATCGGCGCCCTTGCCGACGATCAGCGGCAGCTCCGGGTGGCGGCCGGCGTCGGCGCCCTGGATCACCTCGCCCGAGGCGTCGATGACATGCGCCTGGCCCGCCATCTGCCAGACGGCCAGGCGGTCGTGCTCTACAACGTCGATGATCAGGGTGTCGGGCAGCAGGCGAACGACCCGCGCCGACTTGACCCAGCCGACGGCCTCGACCTGCTGTCGCAGGGCGTCCAGATCCAGGGTGGCGATGGATTGACCCTGGCGAAGGGCCAGCGCCCGCTGCACGGCGGGCCTCGCCTCGGCCGAGGCGCCGGTGACGTGCACCTGCTTCAGCCCCAGGCCCATGCCGATGGTGACGTTTTCGACGGTGCGGTCGAACGAGGCGCCGATGCGCTCGGCCCGCGCGCCGGTGGCCAGGACCACGCCCAGCACCGCGACGCTGGCGATCAGCAGACCGCCGACCACGCGTGGCGTCAGATCCAGCCGGCCGATGGCGGCGGCCTTTCCGGGAACGGCGGCGTAATGGGACGGTCCGCCCCGGCCAGAGCGCGGAGACGCGGACTTCGAACCCTGTCGCCGACCGCCGCGCACTACCGCGGGCATGAGGCGTCCTCCACCATCCACCGAACCAGTTCTTTGAAACCCATCCCGACGTAAGCGGCCTGCTCTGGAGCAAGCGAGGTCGGCGTCATGCCCGGCTGGGTGTTGACCTCCAAGAGAACGAGAACGTCCTTAACATCGTCATAACGATAGTCGGATCGGGTAACGCCGCGGCAGCCCAGAGCGACGTGCGCCTGCTCAGCCAGACGCAGGCAACGCTCGAACACTGCGGGCGGCAGCGTCGCCGGCAACTGGTGGACCGAGCCGCCCGGCGCATATTTGGCTTCGTAGTCGTAGAAGCCCTTCTTGGGCGTGATGTCGGTGACCGTAAGGGCGCGTGGTCCCTCGGCCTCGCCCAGGACGGTGACGCACAGCTCCTTGCCGGCCACGAAGGGCTCGACCATCACCAGTTCGCCATAGGTCCAGTCCTCGGCGCCGGGGGCGGCGCAGGGCTCATCGCCCTCGCGCACCACATAGACGCCCACGGACGAGCCCTCGGCGTTCGGCTTGATGACATAGGGCGGATCGATCACGTGCCGGCGCGCCACTTCGCGCCGGTCGAACAGGCCGCCGCCAGGCACGGGCACGCCCGCGCTGCGCAGCACCGACTTGCACTTGTCCTTGTCCATCGTCAGGGCCGAGGCCAGCACGCCGGAGTGGGTGTAGGGCAGGTTCAGGGTTTCGAGCACGCCCTGGACGCAGCCGTCCTCGCCCCAGTCGCCGTGCAAGGCGTTGAAGACGACGTCTGGTTTCAGTTCAGCCAGCACCTGGGCCAGGTCGCGCCCGGCGTCCACCCGGGTCACGCGATAGCCGCAGGCCTCGAGCGCATCGGCGCATTCACGGCCCGAGCTCAGCGACACGTCCCGCTCGGACGACAGTCCGCCCAGCAGTACGGCGACGTGGGCATTCGCGGGATAGCGGGGCATGGGTGAACTCAGAGCGGGCGGCCGATCCTCTTGATCTCCCAATCAAGGTTTACGCCGAGTTTACTTTTCACGTCCGCGCGCACGGTTTCGCCCAGATTCTCCAGATCGGCGGCCGTGGCCTCGCCCGGATTGATCATGAAGTTGGAGTGCAGCTCGCTGAACTTGGCGCCCCCACCTGTCACGGCGTGCAGCTTGCCGCGCCAGCCCGCCTCGTCGACCAGCTTCCAGGACGAATGGCCGGGCGGATTCTTGAAGGTCGAGCCGCCCGTTTTCTCGCGGATCGGCTGGGTCTGTTCGCGCCTGCTGGTGATTTCGTCGATGCGGGCCTGGACGGCCGATGGCTCGTCGGGCGTCCCGCGATAGGTCGCCTCGACCCAGATGATGTCGGCCGGCGCTTGCGAATGGCGATAGGTGTAGCCGAAGTCCGCCAGGGCATAGTCCACCCGCTCGCCGGCGCGCGTCAGGCCCCAGGCCGAGACCAGGACGTCCTTCGTTTCGGCCCCATAGCAGCCCGCGTTCATGGTCAGGGCGCCGCCGACCGCGCCGGGGATGCCAGCGTAGAACTCCAGCCCCGCCAGTCCCGCCTTGGCCGAGGCCTTGGCGACCATCGCGTCCAGGGCGCCCGCGCCGGACGTGATCGTGTCGCCTTCGATGCTCACCTGCCCCCAGGCGCGCCCGGCCAGCCGGATCACCACGCCCTCGATCCCGCCGTCGCGCACGATGACGTTGGAGCCGACGCCCAGCACCGTCACCGGAACCGCCGGGTCCAGCGCCTTGAGAAAGTCCGCCAGATCCTCGGCGTCCGCCGGAATGAACAGCACCTCCGCCGCACCGCCGACCCGAAACCAGGTGAAGGGCGCCAGCGGCTCGTCGCGCAGCAGCTTGCCCCGCACCTCGGGCAAGGCGATCACGCCAGCGCCTCCAGCTGCGCCGGCAGGGCGTAGGCCCAGCTGGTGATGTCGCCGGCGCCCAGCAGCACGACGATGTCGCCGGACCTGGCTTCTTCGCGGATCAGGCGCGGCAGGACCGCGGCGTTCTCCAGCGCCTGGACATGGCGGTGGCCGTAGCGACGCGCGCCTTCGACCAGGGCGTGCTTGTCCACGCCTTCGATCGGGGCCTCGCCGGCCGGATAGACGTCGGCCACGATCACGCTGTCGGCGTCCGAGAAGCAGGTCGAGAACTCGTCCATCAGGTCGCGCAGGCGGGTGTAGCGGTGCGGCTGGACCACAGCGACGACGCGACCGCTTTCCTCACCGCGATTGGCCACCTGACGCGCGGCCTTCAACACCGCCGCGATCTCGACCGGGTGGTGGCCGTAGTCGTCGATGATGCGCACGCCGTCGACGACGCCCGTGGTGGTGAAGCGCCGCTTGACCCCGCCGAAGCCGGCCAGGCCGTTGCGGATGGAGGCGTCGTCCACGCCCAGCTCGCGCGCCACGGCGATGGCCGCCAGCGCGTTGGAGACATTGTGCCAGCCGGCCATGGGCAGGTGCAGGCCCTCAATGCGGGTCGGCTCCTCCAGAGCCGCCAGGCCCTGCTGCTGGATCAGCACGTCGAAGCGCGCGCCGTCCGGCGCCATGTCCACATTGACCGCCCGCACCATGGCCTGGGGGTTCAGCCCATAGGTCACCAGCCGCCGGTTATCAACGCCCGCGACCAGCCGCTGCACCTCCGGGTGGTCCAGGCAGACGGCGGCGAAGCCGTAGAAGGGAATGTTCTCGACGAAATCCAGGAAGGCGCGGCGCACCCCGTCGAAGTCGCCGTAATGGTCCAGATGCTCGGGATCGATGTTGGTGACGATCGCCACCGTCGACTTCAGGCGCAGGAAGCTGCCGTCGCTCTCGTCGGCCTCGACCACGATCCAGTCGCCGTCGCCGACCTTGGCGTTGGTGCCATAGGCGTTGATGATGCCGCCGTTGACCACCGTCGGGTCCAATCCGCCCGCGTCGAGCAGGGCGGCGACCATCGAGGTCGTGGTGGTCTTGCCGTGGGTGCCCGCCACGCCGATCGAGAACTGAAGACGCATAAGCTCGGCCAGCATCTCGGCCCGGCGCACCACCGGGATGCGCCGCTCGCGCGCCACCTTCAGCTCGGGATTGTCCGACTTCACCGCCGTCGAGTGCACCACGGCAGAGACGCCGTCGGTCACATGGGCGGCGTCGTGACCGATGAAGATGCGCGCGCCCAGGCTTTCCAGCCGCTCGGTGTTGGCCGACGCCTTGGCGTCCGAGCCATGCACCACATAGCCGATCTTGAGCATGATTTCGGCGATGCCGCTCATGCCGATGCCCCCGATGCCCACAAGGTGCACCGGGCCGATGTCGAAGGGGACGGGACGAAGACGCGCGATCATCTGCGCGTCATAGCGAGCGACGTGCAGGAATGCACGCGGCCCGTGACGATCACGCCGCGCCGTTCAGACCCTCGACGAAGCCGGCGAACATGGCCGTGGGCTGACCCCAGTCGTCGAACAGCACCAGGCTGTCTCGGCCGTCGTCGCGCGGCGGGCGGCGCAGCCAGCTGTCGCGGTCGCGCAGCGCCCAGGTCGTGATCCCGTACTGCTGAGCCGCCGGCAGCTCCATGTAGGCCGTGACCAGTTCGCGCGTCAGGGCGTGCTGACGCGCACGCTTGTGCTTCAGGCTGCGGGTATCCGGCAGCCGGCCGTCGCGCCGCTGGCTGGCGTCCAGCTCGGAGATGTGGATGGGCAGGCCGAACCTGGCGGCCTCGCGGATGAAGTTTCGGATCTGGCCGTCGGGGATTTCGATGTCCAGGTGCGACTGCACCCCCAGCCCGCCCAGCGGCGCGCCGAGCGTCAGCAGCCGCTCGACCAGGCGCAGATAGGTCGTCCCCTTGGTCGGATTGTTCTCCAGATTGTAGTCGTTCAGGAACAGGACCGCGTTCGGGTCGGCCGCCTTCGCCTGTTCGAACGCCCGCACGATATAGGCCTCCTGCCCGCCCAGCCGCTCGCTCCACAGGCAGTCGCGCAGGCCGTTTCCGTCCTCGGCCACCGCCTCGTTGACGACGTCCCAGCCGACCATCCGACCGGCGTAGCGGCCGGCGACCTCACGGATGTAGCGGTCGTACTCCCCGGCGAACCGCTTGGGGTCCAGGGTCATGAAGTATGGCGCTTCCTGCGCGTACCAGATCAGGGCGTGGCCATGCAGCCGCAGGCCGTTGTCGCGCGCGAAGTCGGCGATCCGGTCAGGCGCGTCGAAGCGGTAGTCCCCCCGATTGGACTGGAGCACATACTCCATCTTCAGCTCCCACTCCGGCGTGATCTGGTCCAGCTGGCGGCGCGCCAGCTCGACCCAGGACGGATCATCCAGATAGGCGCTGGGCACGCAGGCCCCGACGGGAAAGGGCGCGATGTCCTTCAGCGCGGGAACGGGTCCGGTCCAGGGCGCGGGCTGGGCTTCGGACCGGCAGGCGGCCAGCGCCAGGCCGGAGGCGAGCACGAGACGGCGAGAGGGATCGGCGCGGGTCATGGCGCCACCCTAAGGCGAGGACGTTACCCTGGACCTTACGGGCGGCGGCGCGCCACGTCGGCGAACTTCACGGCAGAGCGCCAGTAGCGCAGGCCCAGCCGTTTGGGATCGCCCGCCAGCCGCCACAGCCATTCGCCGTTCAGGCGCTGCACCCAGGCCGGGGCGCGGCTGACCTCGCCGGCGATGAAGTCCAGAGCGGCCCCCACGCACAGGAAGCCGGCCTGCGGCACGCGGTCCGCCAGGGCGGCGGCGAGCAGCTCCTGCTTCGGCGCGCCTAGGCACAACAGGACAAGACGCGCGTCGGAGGCCGCGATGCGCCGCGCCAGAGCCTCGACGAAGGCGGGATCATCCTGTGGCGCGGCGGGGACCATCGGCGTCTCGGCCCCGGCGATCTTCAAGCCGGGATGCTGCGCGTGCAGCCGCTTCAGGGCCCGCGCCTGGGCCTCGGGCCCGGGCCCCACGACATAGACGGGCAATCCATCGTTCGCGGCGCGCGCCATCAGCGGCAGGACCATGTCGGAGCCGCACACGCGATCCAGAACCGCGCCCTGTCGCCGGGCGAGCCAGACGATTGGAAAGCCGTCGGCGCTGACCAGGTCCGCGCACATGTAGGCAGAGCGGAAAGCCGGCTCGTCCAGCTTGACCAGGTGGTCAAGGTTTAGTGTGAACAGCAGAAAACCGTCCCCGCGCCCGGCGCGCTGGGCGGCCTGATCCACCGCCTGGTCCAGCGTGGCCAGGTTGACGTCGATGCCTTCGATCCGCGCCAGCGCCTGCAAGCGAAGCCCCTCATGACAACGCCCGCCGGAGGACCGGCGGGCGTCTGTTCTTGCCGTGGCGTGCTGCCGTCAGGCGGCGACGCTGCCTACGCCCTCGGCCGGGTCGCGCAGGACATAGCCGCGGCCCCAGACGGTCTCGATGTAGTGCTTGCCGCCCGCGGCCGTGGCCAGCTTCTTGCGCAGCTTGCAGATGAACACGTCGATGATCTTCAGTTCGGGCTCGTCCATGCCGCCATACAGGTGGTTCAGGAACATTTCCTTGGTCAGGGTGGTGCCCTTGCGGAGCGAGAGCAGCTCCAGCATCTGATATTCCTTGCCGGTCAGGTGCACCCGATGACCGTTCACCTCGACCGTCTTGGCGTCCAGGTTCACGGCGATTTCGCCGGTGTGGATGATCGCCTGTGCGTGACCCTTGGAGCGACGCACGACCGCATGAACGCGGGCGATCAACTCGTCCTTGTGGAAGGGCTTGGTCAGGTAGTCGTCAGCGCCGCCGCCGAACGTCTTGACCTTGGTCTCGATCTCGTGGCTGCCCGAAAGGATCATGACCGGCGTGTTTATCTTGCCCACGCGCAGCTGGCGCAGCACCTCAAGGCCGCTCATATCGGGCAGGTTCAGGTCCAGCAGGATCAGGTCATAGTCATAGATCTTGCCCAGATCGATGCCTTCTTCGCCGAGGTCCGTCGTATAGACGTTGAAGCTCTCCGACTTCAGCATCAGCTCGATGCTTTGCGCGGTCGCGTGATCGTCTTCGATAAGCAGAACGCGCATTCGTGCCCCTCCAGGCAAAGCTTGACGGTGGATCCGCGCGAAAGCCGAGCGGTAACCTTGCTCTGACGTTAATCTTCCAAAACCTTAAGAAAGGTTAACGTCCCTAATTGAGACGAATCGTAGGCTGATTTGCGAATCGCCGTCGAGACTTTCGATTCGCTCAAGCGGAAATATTTTCGCCGTCGCCGCAGTTTCCACATCCCCTGGCGATCGCAACCGCCAGGCACGTCCGACTCTGACGTTGAATAGGGATATATTCCTATCTCGACGCGCGCCGCCCTTAGGCTGGACGCCATCCCAGTCAGAGGAGTTCGGGGAAATGCAGGAAGCCTATCTCGTGCCGGTCGGGCAGGCGGATCGGATCAAGGCGGACCTGGCGGTGCATGTGGTCGCCGCCGCCTTTGGCGTTCCGGCCGAGCGGATGATGGCGCGGGGTCGAACCGAGCCGATCGCCTGCCGCGCCCGCCGGGTCGCCATCTATTTGGTCCACGTCACCTATGGCTGGACTCTGGAGCGGGTGGGCCACGTCTTCCGCGTGAACCGGGCGACCGCAGGCACCGCCTGCCGCTGGGTCGAGGACCGCCGGGACGAACCGGTCTTCGATCAGACCGTCGAAAAGCTGGGAGAAGCGCTGGTCTGGCCGTCGACAGGTCCGGCGCGGGACCTGTTGGCTTGAACCGGCAAGTCGAACGCGCGCGCGGACTGCTGGCGCGCTCCGGCGCATGGCTGGATCGCGGCGAGGCCGGCTATCCTTTGCGGTTGAAGCCGGACCGCCGCACGCGCCCGGTGCTTACCGTGGACGAGGCCGGCTTTCGCGCCCTGATCGGCGACCCCGGCCTGAAGCCGCGTGACGCCGGCGGCTGGACGGCCCGCCCTTCGGCCCGGACCGGGCCTCCGGCCGAAGTGGGGCGGCCTGGCCTTGTCGAGGGCGTCCGCAGCCTTGCCGGGCCGGATGGCGCGGTCGCGTCGCGTCGCGCCAATCTGGGGCAATCGCCGATCGCATGGCTGGCGGCGCGCAGGGATGCAGCGGGCGCGCCGCTGCTGACCGCAGCCCAGGCTGCCGCAGGCGCGAGGCTGACGCTGGACGCCGAGCGCGCCCTTGCGGGACCGTCCATGACCATGCGGTGGGATGCTCTGCCTCGCTCAGGCGCGGGCGGGCTCAGCCGCGTCGAGCCGACCGACCCCGCTCTGGCCGCCGGGCGACGTGTGGCCCGCGCCCTCTCCGCCGTACCTCCCGCCCATCGGGCCCTGCTCGACTGGATCTGCGTGCGCGGGTCGGCGCTTGCGGTCGCCGAACAGGGACTCGGCCTCAGGCGCCGGACGGGCAAGCGGGCGTTGCGAGAGGCGCTGCAGGCCCTGGCGGATCACTACGGGCGCGGCTGACGCTTCAGGCTGCGCGCGCCGCCTCTTCGCGGATGCGGCCAACCATGCTGTTCAAGCCATTCGCCCTTTGGCGGGTGAGGGCCGACTGCAGACCCAGGCGATCCAGCGCCGCACGAGCGTCAAAGCCCAGGATTTCATGTGGAGCTCGGCCGGAATACAGCTTCAGCAGCAGGGCGATGTTGCCCTTTGACAAGGCGCTGTCGGAATCGGCGTCAAACCACAGCCGGTCAGCCTCCTGGCGGCTGGACAGCCAGACCTGGGCCGCGCAGCCCGGCACCTTGTTGGCCTCGACCCGCGCGGCGTCCGGCAGCGGATCCAGCCCCTTGCCCAGGTCGATGACGTATTCGATCCGCCCCTCCCAGTCGCCCAACAGGTCGAACTCCTCGACCAGTTCGGCCAGGGTCTCGTCGATCGAAAGGGCGGGCGGCGTTGTCATGCGGTGCAGATAGGGTCCCGGCCCCCGACTTGTCCACGGCGGCGGTTCGCCTGTGAGGTGCGCGCGCTTGGGACGACTCACTCGCGCGCCTAGGCTCGGCCGTATTTTTCACCGAGGCTCACGGCCGCTTGTCCCAGACCCAAACATCGCCAGACCCGATCGCGGAGGCCCTTCCGGCCGTCGCCGCTTGGCATGCTGCGTGGGCCGGGGCGCTGGGGCTGACCGCGCTGGGCGCAGCCTGGAGCTCGCCGGACCTGGGCGCGGCGTCTCTGGCGGGACTGCTGGTGCTGGCGCTTCCGGGCCTGGGCGGCCTGCTGGTCCTGACCCGCCGCCGCGACGCGCAAAGCCGGATGGCGCTGATCGCGGGCTGGATCCTGGCCGCCGTGCTGGCTGCGGGCCTGACCGGCGGCCTGGCCGGGCCTCTCGCCGGACTGGTGTTCGCGCCCCTGGCCGCTGGGCTGGCGCTGGGCGAGCGACGCTGGGTCGAGGCCGGGGCCATGGGCGCCATGCTGGCGGCCGGATCGGGATTGCTCACCTCGGCGCTGGGGGGCGCCGAGGCGGGGGGCGCGGGGCTGGCGGCCGTGACCGCCGTGCTGACGGCGGGGGCGGCGGCGCTGGCCCCCGGTCTGGCCGGCCGGCCCCGCGAGCGCCGCGCGGATGCGGACGGCGAGGCGCTGTCGTCGGCCCGCGCTCTGACCGCCGCCATCCCCGGCGCGATGATGACGGTCGCCCCATCCGGGCGAGTTTTGCAGCGCGCGGGTTCGGAGCCTGACCTTGTCGGCGAAGACCTGATCGCCGCCGCAGCGCCCGAAGAACGCGAGGCTCTGCGCGACTGGCTGGCTGGATCGCAGATGCAGGGCGAGGCCGGCGAGCGCCTGACCCGCCTGGGCGACGGCCGAACCCTGCGCCTTCGCGCTGCGCCGCTGAACGGGCCGAACCTGGCGGTGCTGGCGCTTCAGGCCGACGGCGCCGTCGCCCAGCTCGCGGACCTGACCGCCCAGCGCGACCGGGCCGAGGCCCGCGACGCCGGCAAGAGCCGCTTCCTGGCGCACATGAGCCACGAATTGCGCACGCCGCTGAACGCCGTCGTCGGCTTCTCCGACATCATGCGCCAGCGCCTGTTCGGCCCCCTGCCCGAGCGCTACGCCGAATACGCCGGCTCGATCCACGAGGCGGGCGGCCATCTGCTGGACCTGATCAACGACGTGCTGGACGTCTCCAAGATCGAGGCCGACCGCTACGAGCTGGCGCTGGAGCCCTTCGACGCCCGCGAGGCGATCGAGGCGGTCGCCGTCCTGATGCGCGGCCAGGCGCGCGACAAGGGCGTCGAGCTGGCCGTGGTCCTGCCGGCCGAGCCGGTGAAGGTCATGGCCGACCGCCGCGCGCTGAAGCAGATGGCGCTGAACCTGGTGTCCAACGCGATCAAATTCACGCCCGCCGGCGGCTCGGTCAGCCTGGCCGCCGAACGGCTGGGCCCGATGCTGGAGGTGACGGTGTCCGACACCGGCGTCGGCATCGCCGCCGAGGATCTGGCCCGCCTGGGCCGCCCTTACGAACAGGCCGGCGGCGCGGACCAGAAGGCGCAAGGATCGGGCCTGGGTCTGTCGCTGGTGCGATCGCTCGCCGAACTGCACGGCGGCCGGCTGATGCTGGACAGCACCCTGGGCGAAGGCTCGGCCGCCACGGTCCGCCTGCCGGTCATCGATGAGACGCCGGCTGCCGAGGACGCACCGGGTGGGGCGCAGATCATCCCCTTCGCGCAGAAGGCCTAGCTCAGGCCAGGGCCCGGTCCAGCGCCTTCCTGAACACTGTGGGCAGCGCCGCGCGCGCATCCTCGACCGGCGTCCACAGGAAATCGCCCTCGCCTTCGGCCACATGCACCGTCAGATCCAGCGAGAAGTGCGTGAAGACGTGCTCGATCGATCCAGTCTGACGCCAGTCTGCTGGCGCGGGCGGCTCGAAGGCGGGCGCGGCGCTCCAGTCCGAGGTCGGCAGGCCCAGCATGCCGCCGAGCAAGCCCTTTGCCGGACGGCGCACCAGGGCGACGTGGCCCTTTACGTTCAGCAGCACATAGGCGTGGCCGAGGCGACGCGGCCGCTCGGACTTCGGCGTCTTGACCGGGAATTGCTCAGGCACGCCGGTCGCCAGGCCCTGACAGGCGAAGGCGAGGGGGCAGCGTCCGCACAGGGGGGACTTCGGCCGACAGACGGTTGCGCCCAGGTCCATCAGAGCCTGAGCCCAGTCGCCGGGTCGCTCGTCCGTCACGAAGCGGCCGGCCAGGCGGCGCAGTTCGGGTCGGGCGGCGGGGACGGGCGTGTCGACCGCGAACAGACGCGCCATGACCCGCTCGACATTTCCGTCCACCACATTGGCGGCCCGCCCGAAGGCGATCGCCGCCACGGCGGCGGCGGTGTAGGCGCCCAGTCCTGGCAGAGCCAGCAGGCCCGCCTCATCGTCGGGAAAGACGCCGTCGTGATCGGCCGCCACCGCTCGGGCGCAGGCCAGAAGATTGCGGGCGCGGGCGTAGTAGCCGAGCCCCGCCCAGGCGGCCATGACCTCGCCGTCCTCGGCCGCCGCCAGATCGCCGACGGTCGGCCAGCGCGTCGTGAAGGCGGCATAGTAGGGCGCGGCGTGAGCGGTCGTAGTCTGCTGCAGCATCACTTCCGACAGCCAGACGCGGTAGGGATCGGGCCGCGCGTCCGAATGCGGCGGCGTGCGCCACGGCAGGCTGCGGGCCTCGCGGTCGTACCAGTCGATCAGGGCGCGGCGAACGGCGACAACATCCATCGCCCGACCATGTAGTGCGCCGCGCGTCCAAGGGATATGGTCAGCCCATGCGCCGCCCCTTGCCCACGGAAGCCGAAGCCCGCGAAATTCTGGCGCGCCGCCGCACGCGCCCGCCGATGCGGCCTGCGCCGAGGGCCGGCAAGGCTCTGACCGGCCTGATCCGCGAGCTCGATGAAAAATTCGGACGCGGCGCCGAGGCGCTGGAGCCGCGCTGGCGCGAGATCGTCGGCGACCGGCTCGCGCGCGTCACCCGCCCCCAGAAGCTGACGCGCGGTCGCGGCGGGGCGGGCGGAACGCTGGAGCTGCGGGTCGCGGGGGCGGCGGCGCTTCTGGTGCAGCATCAGTCCGAGGAGATCCTCTCGCGCGTGAACCTGTTCCTGGGGCCGGGCGCAGTGGCGAAACTCAGAATCGCTCAGGGACCGGTGAAGCCCTTGGCCGAACGCGAGCGGCCCCGCCCCGCGCGAGCCGCCCCTCCCCCGCCGCTGGACGCCGCCGAAGCGGCGCGGCTGGATCAGGATGTGGCCAAGGCGCCTGAGGCTCTGCGCGGCGCTCTGATCAAGTTGGGGCGGGCGGTGATGGTCCGCAGAGCCGGTGATGACTGAAGTCACGACCGCCGTCCCCAGCCCCGGCGTGGTTCACGCGCTTCCCCCCGACATGCGCAGCGCGCTGATCCAAGACCCGACGGCGCTGACGCGATGGGAGGACATCACTCCGCTGGCCCGCAACGAGTGGATCTGCTGGGTTGAATCCGTCAAGCGGGCCGAAACCCGCCGCAACCATATCGAGCGCTTGATCGCTGATCTCCACGCCGGCAAGCGCCGCCCGTGCTGCTGGCCCGGCTGTCCGCACCGGGACCGGACAGGGCGATAACCGAGCGCGGTTTCGCACGCCTTTCGAGACTTGGGGCTTGACCTTTTTACGCCTCACCTGTTGTCGAGAAGGTCAGGACGGCGCGATTTCAAGGGAATCGCCCGATTATCCGCGAGCCTTCGCCAAGGAAAGACGACCCATGCGCGCCAAGCTGACCCGATACGCCCAGATGAGCCGCCGCGCGGCGCTGACCGCCGCGGCCCTGGCCGGCATGGCCGTGATGGCCGGATGCAGCGGAAACGCGAGCGGCTCGGCCGAGGGCGACATGGCTATGGGCGCGGCCGAGGGCGCCAAGGTCACGGTTGTGGAATACGCCTCGGTCACCTGCAGCCACTGCGCCGCGTGGCACCGCGACACCTGGCCCGAATTCAAGGCCAAGTACGTCGACACCAATCAGGTGCGCTTCGTGCTCCGCGAACTGCCGACGCCGCCGGCCGATATCGCCACTGCGGGCTTCATGATCGCGCGCTGCGCGGGCGACGACCGCTATTTCGACGTCGTGCACCACCTGTTCGACACCCAGGGCGAGCTGTTCGGCGGCGCGCTGCAGCCGCGCGACTGGCTGCTGCGCACCGCCAACGCCGTGGGCATGACCGAGGAGCAGTTCCAGACCTGCCTTGCCGACCCCGAAGGCGTCGCCGCCATGGAGCGCCGCATCCAGGTGGCCCGCGATCAGGGCGTCAGCGGCACGCCCGCCTTCTACGTCAATGGGCAGGTGGTCCAGTCGTCGGGCGGCGAAGGCGCCAGCCTGGCCGATCTGTCGGCCGCCATCGACCCGCTGCTGGCGGGCTGACGGCCATGTGGGGGGCAACGATGAATCGAAGGGTTTGGAGCGGCTTCGCCGTTGCGGCGGCCCTGATGCTGGCCGCTTGCGGCGGCGGATCGGGCAAGGCGCCGGCCGAGGGCGACATGGCCCTGGGGGCGCCAGAGGGCGCCAAGGTGACGGTGATCGAATACGCCTCGGTCACCTGCGGCGCCTGCGCCCAGTGGCATTCCGAGGTCTGGCCCGCCTTCAAGGCCAAATACGTCGACACCAATCAGGTGCGCTTCGTATTCCGCGAATTCCCCACCCCGCCGGCAGAGATTTCCGTCGCCGGCTTCTTGGTCGCCCGTTGCGCCGGCGCGGACCAGTATTTCGACGTGGTGGGCAAGATCATGGACGCCCAGCCCGAGCTGTTCGGCGGCGGAACACCGCCGCGCGACGTGCTGGTGAGGATCGCGGGCGAGGCCGGGCTGAACGAGCAGCAGTTCACGCAGTGTGTGACCAACCCCGAAGCGGTCGCCGCCGCCGAGGCCCGCACCCAGGCCGCGCGCGCTGCGGGCGTCACCGGCACGCCGACCTTCCTGGTCAACGGCCGGCTGGTGCAGGATCGCTCGCTGTCGGGCCTGTCCGAGGCGATCGATCCCTTGCTGGCGGCCAACTAGGTCATGGCGCGGGCCCTTATCCTCGCGTTGGCCCTGATGCTGGCCGCACCGGCGGCGGCCCAGCAGACGCCCTCGGCGCCGCCGGCCGCCCACGCCAACGACAGGGTGCTGGGCCGCCCAGACGCGCCTGTCACCGTGATCGAATACGCCAGCTTCACCTGCCACCTGTGCGCAGACTGGCATCAGCTGGTGCTGCCCGAATTCAAGCGGCGCTTCATCGACACGGGTCGGGTCAAGCTGGTGTTCCGCAACCTGCCGACCGCGCCGCCTGAGCTGGCCCTGCCCGCCGCCGCTCTGGCGCGCTGTGCTGCGCCTGACCGCTTCTTCGACACAGCGGCCGCCCTTTTCCGAGGGCAGGATGCCCTGTTCAACGGCGGCAGCCAGGACGACTGGTACGACGCCGCCGTTCAGGCCAGCGGGCGCACTCGCGCCCAGATCGACGCCTGCGTGGCCAGGCCCGAGATCCGCAACCTGATTGAAACCGAAGTCGTCCAGGCGACGGCCGCAGGCGTTCAGGGCACTCCGGCTTTTTTCGTCAACGGCCGCCAGACCACCGACCGCAGTCTGGGCGGGCTGGAGTTCGCCATCCGCGACGCCGAAGCCGCGGCGGGGCGCTGACGGACGGGCGATGCAGTTCCAGCGCCTCAGGCTCGTCGGATTCAAGTCGTTCGTCGAACCGGCCGAGGTGCAGATCGAGCCGGGACTGACCGGCATTGTCGGCCCGAACGGCTGCGGCAAGTCCAATGTGCTGGAGAGCCTGCGCTGGGTCATGGGCGCCAACTCGGCCAAGGCCATGCGCGGCCAGGGCATGGACGACGTCATCTTCGCCGGAGCCTCAGGCCGCCCGCCGCGCAATCACGCCGAAGTCCAGCTGACCATCGACAATGCGCAGCGCCGCGCGCCCCAGCCCTTCACCGACAGTGCGGTGCTGGAGGTCTCGCGCCGCATCGACCGGGGCCAGGGCTCGACCTATCGGATCAACGGCAAGGAGGTGCGTGCCCGCGACGTGCAGCTGCTGTTCGCCGACGCCTCGACCGGCGCCAACTCGCCCGCCCTGGTGCGCCAGGGCCAGATCAGCGAACTGATCGCCGCCAAGCCCCAGAACCGACGCCGCATCCTGGAAGAGGCCGGCGGCGTCGCCGGCCTGCACACGCGTCGGCACGAGGCCGAGCTGCGCCTCAAGGCGGCCGAGACCAATCTGGAGCGGCTGGACGACATTGGGCGCGAGCTGGAAACGGCGTTGAACCGGCTGAAGCGCGAGGCGCGCCAGGCCGAGAAGTACAAGAAGATCTCGGCCGAGATCCGCGCCTTGCAGGCCGCGCTGCTCTACGTCCGCTGGAACGACGCGCGGGTCGCTGCCGAGGCCGCCGCAGGCGAGCTGCGCGAGGCCGACCGCGCGGTCGCCGAGACGACCACCGCCGCCGCCGCTGCACAGACAGCCGCCCTGACGGCTCAGGACCGGCTGAAGCCGGCGCGGGAAGAGGATGCGGTCGCCACCGCCCTGCTGAACCGCGCGACCATAGAGCGCGACCGGCTCGACATGGCCGAACAGGCGGCCCGCGCCGAGGTCGAGCGCCTGAAGGCCGAGACCGCCCGCATCGCCGCCGATCAGGAGCGCGAGGGCCGCATGGCCGGCGACGCCCAGCGCGAACTGGAGCGACTGGACGGCGAACTGGCGCGCCTCAAGGCCGAAATCGCTGCGGCCCCTCAGCGTGGGCCTGAGCTCGAGACGGCGCTGTCCGCCGCAGAGGACGCCCGCAAGGCGGCCGACGCCGAGGTCGAGCGGGTCGCCGGCACCCTGGCGGCGGCCGAGGCGCGCGCCAACGCCGAAACCGCGCGCCGCCGCGACGCCGAGGCCCGCCTGTCGCGCGTTCAGGCCCAGCACGATCAGGCGCGGCGCGAGCGCGAGGCGCTGGGCCCGCTCGAGACGCCCGAACTGGAGCAGGCCCGCCAGGCCCTGGAGGCCGCCAAGGCCGAGCTGGCGGCCGCTCGCGAGGCGGTGGAGGCGGCCGAGGCCGCGCGCAGCGACCTGGCCCGCGCCGAGCAGGAGGCCCGCACCGAGGCCCGCGCCGCCGAAGACCGCCTGGGTCGGCTTCAGACCGAGGCGCGCGGCCTGGCCCAGCTGCTGGTCTCCGCCAAGCGCGACTATCCGCCGGCCCTGGACAAGGTTTCCGCCGCCAAGGGCTATGAGGCCGCCCTGGCGGCTGCTCTGGGCGACGATCTGGACGCCGCGCTCGACCCCCGCGCCCCGGTCCACTGGGCGGGCGCCCAGGCCGCGCCGCCGGCTTGGCCACCAGGCGTCGAGCCCCTGTCGGACCACGTCCAGGCCCCCGAGGCCCTGAGGGCGCGCCTGGCCCTGTGCGGCGTCGCCGACCGGGCGCGCGCGGCCGAATTGGCCGCCGAACTGCCCCCCGGCGCCCGCCTGGCGACGCGCGAGGGCGACCTGTACCGCTGGGACGGCTTCGTCAGCCGGGCCGAGGCCCCGCGCCCCGCCGCCGTCCGCCTGGCCCAGCGCACCCGGCTGGCCGAGCTGGAGGACGAGATCGACCGCGGCAAGCCGGCCCTGGAGCAGGCGCAAGGCCGTCAGAAGTCCGCCGCCGACGCCTTCCGCGCCGCCGAGGAGGCGGTGAAGACTGCTCGCCTCAAGCCTTTCGCTGCCGACAAGGCCCTGACCGGCGCGCGCGATCGCGTCGATGCCCTGGCCCGCGAGCAGACCCGGCGGGAAGCCCGCGCCCAGGCCCTGGACGAAACCGTCGCCCGCCTCGCGGTCGAGGTCGACGAGGCCCGCGCCGCGCTCGAGGCGGCCCAGAGCATCGACACGCCGTCCGAAACCCTGATCGAGCTGAAGGGCGAGCTGTCCGCCGCCCGCGCCGGGGCCGACGCCGCGCGCCAGGCTGCCCAGACGGCGCGGTCCCAGCGTGACGAGGAGGCCCGCGACCGCGCCGGCCGTGAGCAGCGCCTGGGAGCCCTGACCCGCGCGCAGGAGGGCTGGACGGCGCGCGCCAAGGACAGCGCCCAGCGTGTCGCGGCGCTTGAGAAGGACGCCGACAAGAGCGCCGCCCTGCTGGCCCAGGCCGAGGTCGCGCCGCAGGGCTTCGCCGAGCAGCGCGGGCGGCTGATGGACTCGCTGCTCGCCGCCGAGGCGCGCAAGCAGGCGGCGTCCGACGCCGTCGCCGTGGCCGAGACTGCTGCGGCCGAGTCCGACCGCGCCGCTCGAGCATCCGACGCCGCCGCATCCGAGGCGCGCGAGGCCCGGGCCGGCCTGGCCGCCCGCGCCGAGGCGGCGGCCGAAAAGCTGACGGACGCCGAAACCACCGTGCGCGAGACAGCGCAGATGTCGCCGCAGGAACTGGGTCAGAAGCTGACCGACGACGCCATCGCGCGACCGCCGGACGCGGCGGGCGCCGAAAGCCTGCTGTATGGGCTGGAGCGCGAACGCGAGGCCCTGGGCGCGGTCAATCTGCGCGCCGAGGACGAGGCGGCCGAGTACGGCGAGCGGCTGAACAGCATGAAGTCCGAGCGCATCGACCTGACCCAGGCGATCGCCAAGCTGCGCGACGGCATCGACGAACTGAACGCCGAGGGCCGAGAGCGGCTGGTCGCCGCCTTCGACATCATCAACGCCAACTTCAAGGCCCTGTTCGAGGCCCTGTTCGGCGGCGGACAGGCCGAGCTGAAGCTGGTCGAGAGCGACGATCCGCTGGAGGCGGGCCTGGAGATCTACGCCTGCCCGCCCGGAAAGCGGCTGTCGGTCATGAGCCTGATGAGCGGCGGCGAGCAGGCGCTGACGGCGGCGGCGCTGATCTTCGGCGTCTTCCTGGCCAATCCGGCGCCGGTCTGCGTGCTGGACGAGGTGGACGCGCCGCTGGACGACGCCAACGTCGACCGCTTCTGCCGCATGCTGGACGAGATGCGAAAACGCACCGACACCCGCTTCATCGTCATCACCCACAACCCGGTGACCATGAGCCGGATGGACCGCCTGTACGGCGTCACCATGCCCGAGCGGGGCATGAGCCAGCTGGTCAGCGTCGATCTGAACCAGGCCGAGACCCTCGTCGCATGATCGCCCTGGCCCTGGTTCTGCTGGCCGGCGAGCCGCGTTTAGTGGAGACCGGCGTGGGCCGCTTCGCCCATTACGCCGATGTCGCCTCCATCGATCGTCAGGGCGACCAGGCGCGCATGCGCGCGCTTCAGGTCGCCGAGACGGGCTTCAGCGTGGGAGAGGTGGTCTATGTCGGCGGCTGGTCCTGGTGGGCGTTCGACTGCGCGGCCAGGACCGCCGACCGCCTGGATTTCGCCTCGCTGCGCGCCGACGGCGTCGAAGGGCCAGCCACGCCGGACGCTGCGCCGCCTTACCCCGCCGCACCCGGCGGCGATGCGGCCGAACTGATGGCCCTGGCCTGCGCCGCCCCCAAGCCAGTCGAGACCCTGACGCTGAACCAGGCGATCCGACGCGGACAGACGGCGCTTTCGGACTAGGGCGTCAACGGCTGGGCGTTTCGCTCCACGTCGAACCGATCGCGCGGCAGGGCCTCGCGGCATTGGTCTCGCATGAAGGCCAGCATCTGTTCGCGGATCTCGCAGCGCAGATCGAAGGCCGTCGGCGCGTTGCGCGCGCTGGCCAGACAGCGGACCTGGGCGGTGCGTTCGGTGATGTCGGTGACCTGCAGGCTCAGCACGTCGCCGTCCCACAGCGGATTGGCCTGGACGATGCGTTCAAGCTCGGTGCGCAGCCGCTCCATCGGAGCTTCGTAATCGACGTAGAGGAAGACCACGCCGATCAGGCTGGAGTTCTCACGCGTCCAGTTCTGAAACGGCTTCTGGATGAAGTAGGTCAGCGGAAGGATCATGCGCCGCCAGTCCCACAGCTTGACCACCACATAGGTCGAGGTGATCTCCTCGACGCGGCCCCACTCTCCTTCCACGATCACGGCGTCGTCGATGCGGATGGGCTGGGCCGTGGCGATCTGGATGCCCGCGATCATGTTGGTGAAGAAGGGCTGCAGCGCGATGCCGGCGATGAGGCCGACCACGCCCGCCGAGGCCAACAGCGACAGGCCCCACTGACGCACCGCGCCGATGGTCATCAGCGCCAGGCCCAGGGTGATCAGACCGATGATGATGGCCGCCACCCGCTGCAGAATTCGGGCCTGGGTGACGTGCTTGCGCGCCACCAGATTGTCCTCGGTCTCCATGTTGAAGCGGCGTAGATAGACCACCGCCCACATGTCGACCGCCCCGATCAGCATCCAGCCGACGGTCAGAATGAAGGCGAACAGCAGGGTCTGGCGGATGAACAGCGACGGCTCGGGGTGCAGCGGCGACACCGTGACCGCCAGCGCCAGCGCCACGATCATGACCGCTATCCGCACCTTCAGCCGGGCGCGCCCCACCACGCCGCGCCAGAACAGGTCGCGCTTGCGCACGAACCAGGTCAGCAGGGCGAAGACGATCTGGTTGGCGGCCCAGCCGATGAAGACAAAAACCGCCACGATGACCGAGATCACCGCCCATTCGGGCAGCCAGTAGAACTGTCGCCAAAGGGCGAACACCTGACGGGTCAGATCGGTCACGAACTCGGGCATGGGCCATCTCTAGAAGCCGACGACGCCGGTGGCCAGTCGAGGCTTTGCGCCGCGGGCGCGGCGGGGCATGATCGACGGCTCACGGAGACTGAATATCATGCGGCTGTTCATTCTGACGATCCTGACCGCCCTGACGGCGACGGGGGCGTCGGCGCAGGATCGATCGGCGCCTGAGGCTCTTTCCGCCTTGCGGGCCTGCCGGACCCTGGTCGACGACGCGGCTCGCCTGGCCTGTTTCGACCAATCCGCCCGTGCTCTAGACGAGAGCGAGGCCAGCGGTGATCTCGTGGTGGTCGAACGCAGCGAGATTCAGGAAACGCGCCAGAGGCTGTTCGGCCTGGACGTGCCCAATGTCCGCCTGCTGGAACGCTTCGGCGGTCAGGTTCAAATGGACGCCGTCGAGACCACGCTGGCGCGCGCTCATCAGTCGCCACGCGGCGAATGGGTGTTCGAGCTGGCCGACGGCTCGGTCTGGCGACAGATCGATGCGGAGCGCCTCACCGCCCGGGCGGCGCCGGGGGCGGCGGTGCGGATCCGGCGTGCGGCCATGGGCAGCTATTTCATAAACATCGCGGGATCACGGGCCCTGCGCGCACAGCGGGACCGGTGAAGAGCGCTTGGCCCTTACGAGCAATGAGGCGGAGGCGCGCGAGGCGCTGCAACGGGGCCAGGCCGATCTAGCCCTGTCCCTTGTGGGCGAAGCCCGCAGCGCTGGCGCGCTGAAGCTGAAGGCGGCGGCCCTCAGGGCGCTGGGCCGCCACGAAGAGGCGCTGCATCCTCTGAGGCGAGCGCTCGAGCTCGAACCCGGAAACGTGGTCACGGGGCACAATCTGGCGGCCGCCCTGGGCGACCTGGGCCGCCATGCAGACGCCGTGGCTGTCGCCCGCCAGGCCATCGCCGATGGCGGCCGCGCGCCCGAGACGCGGCTGGTTCTCGCGCGCGCCCTCATCGCGACCGGTGATTTCGAGGGGGCGCTCGCCGCGCTGGACGCGGCGCTCGCGGGCCGGGCCGACTATGCGGACGCGCATCGTGATCGGGCGCAGTTGATCTGGATGACCACAGGCGACGCCGAGCGGGCGCTGGCCGCTCTGACGGCGATGCGTCCCATGCCCGTCCATCTGGCCGTGGTCGCCGGACGGATCGCGGGCGACATGCTGGGCGCCGAGGCCGGGCATCGGCGGCTGCTGGCCGAAACCAGCGCGCAGAATCCGATGACGGCCCTTGCGGCGTCCGATCTGGCGGCCGCATTCGATCCGGAGCAGGCGCTGGCCCACGCCCTCACGGCCAAGCGCGCCGCACCGGGCCATCCGACGATCCTGATAGCGGAGGCGACCGCGCGGCTGGGCTTGGGCCAGGCCATCGAAGCACGGCGGCTGCTCGAGACGGCGTTGGCTCTCACCCCGCAGGATCAACACGCCTTGGCGCTGCATCAAACCGCGCTGCGCCTCGAGGCGGGCGCGGATTCCGCCCAGAATCTCGCCCGAGCGCAGGATATCGCCGCGCCCGAGGGCTGGGCCTCCCTCGAAGCCTTTCTCGCCGATCTGGCCGCGTCTCTGAAGCGGCTGCACGGCTTTCGCGCCGAGCCGTTCGGCCAGTCGATACGCGGCGGGGCGCAGACCGCGATCGACCCGCGCCACGCCGGCGATCCCGTGATCGACGCCGCCTTCGAGGCCTTCACCCCGCTGATCGACGCCTATGTCGCGGCGATGCGGCCCGACGAACCGATGGGTGCGCGGCGCTCGGGCGGCTGGCGGATCAGCGGAGCGTGGTCGGTGCTGCTGGCGGCCGGCGGACGGCACATCGATCATGTTCACCCGCAGGGCTGGGTGTCGTCCGCCTTCTATGTCGAGACACCGACGTCAGAGCGCCAGCTGCGCGCCGGTTGGCTGCGGCTGGGCAAGCCGGGCATCCTGACTGAACCCGCGCTCGAGGCCAGCGCCTGGATAGAGCCGAAGCCTGGCCGGCTGGCGCTATTCCCGTCCTACCTGTGGCACGGCACCGAGCCGTTCGAAGGCGCGGGCCGGCGCCTGAGCATCGCCTTCGACGTGCAGCCGACCTTATGAAGCCGTTCCCGTCGGAACTTGGCGGCATCCGGGGGATTTGCATGGCGAGTGCGAGAATTTGCGGCCGACGCGCGTCTCGGGGGAGACTGACCCAGCGATGAACACCTGGACGCCCTACTGCGGCAGCGCGCCGGACCCGGCCGCAATCTGGAGCCGATGGAATGGAGACCCCGTTCTGCTGGTCGGCCTTGCCCTGCTCGGCGCGGCGTTGGCGTTCGGCCTCAACGGCGCGGGCTGGAAGCGTCAGGCGGCGGGGGCCCTGGCGGTCGCCGCCCTGGTCGTCAGCTTCGTCTCGCCGCTGTGTGCGTTGAGTTCCGCCCTGTTCACCGCCCGGACCCTGCACCATCTGCTGCTGATGCTGGCGGCCGCGCCGCTTTTGGCGCTGGCCCTGCCCCGCGTGGCCAAGCCGCGCCTGTGGACCGCACTGCTGTTGCAGACTGGCGTGCTGTGGGCCTGGCACGCGCCCGCCGCCTATGGCTGGGCGTTGTCGAACGACGCGGCCTACTGGCTGATGCAGGCCAGCATTCTGGGCGCGGCCCTGGCCTTCTGGGCCAGCGTGCGGGCCAGTCGCGCTCCTGCGGCGGTCGCGGCGCTGCTGGTCGCCATGGTGCAGATGGGCCTGCTGGGCGCGATCATCACCTTCGCCGTCGACCCGCTGTACGCGCCCCACTTCGCCACCACCCTGGCGTGGAGCCTGACCCCGCTCGAGGACCAGCAGGCGGCCGGCCTGATCATGTGGGCGCCGGCGGCCGCCGCCTATCTGGCCGCGGCGCTGGTGGTGCTCGGACGCATGCTGGGGCCGGACGCGCCGCGGACCCGAACGGCATGATCGACCGTCTGATCGGCAATATCCTGGAGTGGGCCGCCGGGCACCACGACAAGGGCCGCTATTCGCCGATCGGCGTGCTGTTCCACTGGACCATGGCGGTGCTGGTGGTGTTCCAGCTCATGTGGGGCTGGCGCATGGGCCGGCTGCCGGTCGGCGGCGACAAGCTGGCGGCTTACGACGTGCACATCGGCGTGGGGGTGCTGATGCTGCTCTTGGTGATCGGGCGGCTGTCGTGGCGGCTTCTGGCCCCGCCCAGCATCAACGACGCCGACAAGCCGGGCTGGGAAAGCGTGGCGGCCAGCATCACCCACTACGTCTTCTACATCTGCCTGTTCGGCCTGCCGATCACCGGCTGGTTCATGATCTCGGCGACGGCGCCCGAGCAGGGGCTGACGGTGGCGGGCCTGCTGCCGTGGCCCGTCATTCCGATGGCCGACATGTCGAACCCCGCGCGCTGGCGCGTCGAGGCGGTGGCCGAGTGGCTTCACGGCGGTCTGATTCTGAGCCTTCTGGCGCTGATCCCGATCCACGTCGGCGCCGCGCTGAAGCATCACTTCATCGATCGGGACGACGTACTGCACTGGATGCTGCCGGCCGTTCCGCAATTGCCGCGGCGACGGACGAAGTGGCAGCGCCGCTACCGGGCGGTCGAGAAGCGGGCGAAGTCTCTAGCCAGGCGGCTATGGCTTGGATTTCTGCGGCTGACAGGTTTGCGACGGCGGCCCGCATGACGCCGCGCGGGTCGTTGCGACGTCCTCCGCTGCGCCAGCGGTCGATCTGCTCGACCGTATAGGCGCGCGGCTGGCCTGAAATGGCCGGCCCGCCAGGACCTGCGCCCTGGCCCTGGTCGCCGTGGCACACCGCGCACGGCTGGATGCTCCGCGACGCATCGCCGCTGAGATAGACCGCCGGAACCGGAAGGGCCGCCGCCGTCGCCGCGGGCGGCGGCAGACTGGCGTACCAGGCGGCGACGGCGCGCCGGTCGGATTGGCTGAGGCCGCGCGCGACCGGGCCCATGACGTCGTCGCCGCGCACGCCCGAAGCGTAGTCCTCCATCTGCTTCTGCAGATAGCCCACATCCAGCCCGGCGAGGCGAGGCGCGGCGATCCCGTCGCCCTGCCCGTCCATGCCGTGACACGAAAAACAGGCATTGGCGGCCCCGCCGTCGCCGCCGCTCAGCGCAACCAGCTGCCCCGTCGCCGTCAGGGCCGCACCCGTATCATTGGGGATCGGATGACAGGCCGCGACGGCCGTCAGGCCGACGACCGCGAGCAGATTTCCAGGGTGGTTGAGCGCGCGCACGAGGCATCGAACGGGGGCTGACGGTCAAGGTTCCGGCTTTTGTTCGGAACCGCGACGCTTCGCCGGTATTGTCCTGCCTTGGAGGGACAGCCGGGGTGGAATGGACCGTCGATTCGAAAGAGCTGCGCGCGGGCGACCGCTGGGCGTCGCCATTCTGGCGGCGGGCCTGGCCGTGAGCGCCTGCGCCGAAAAGGACCCTCCGCGCGTCATCAGCGGGGCCGACGCCGCGCGCGGTCTGGTCATCGCCGAACGCATCGGCTGCGCGGCCTGCCATGAGACCCCTGGCGTGGCCTGGCCCCAGGGGCGGGTCGGGGGAACCCTGGCCGGCTTTGGCGAGCGGCCAATGATCGCCGGCCGCTTCCCCAACCAGCCTGACACTCTGGTTCAGTGGCTGCGCGACGCGCCGTCGCTGGATCCCTCGACCGGAATGCCCGCCCTGCCCCTGACCGAAGCCGAAGCCCGCGACGTCGCGGCCTATCTGTACACGTTGAGATGACCGCACAGACACCGCCTGGAATCGCCGGCTGGCCGCCGCCCGCCCTGGACCCCGCCGGCCCCTACGCCGGCGCGATCAACCTGGTCAGCTGGGTGCTGTTCGCCATGGGCGCGATCGTGCTCGTGGTCGTGGTCATCGCGCTGGGCCTCGCCCTGTTCGGACCGCGCAAATGGCGCGCGCGTCTGGGCGGCGAAAAGATCATCTGGGCCGGCGGCCTGGCCTTTCCGATCGTCGTGCTCAGCGGCCTGCTGCTCTACGGGCTGGCGGTGACGTCAAAGGTCGCCTCCGAGCCCCTGCCCGGCGAGATGCGCGTGCGTGTCACCGGCGAGATGTGGTGGTTCCGCGTGGCCTATCTGGACGACCAGGGGCGCGAGGTGATCCAGGACGCCAACGAGATTCACATTCCGGCCGGAGAGCCCGTCGCGTTCGAGCTGGAATCCGCCGACGTGATCCACAGCTTCTGGGTGCCGCGCCTGGGCGGCAAGCTGGACATGATCCCGGGCCGTCGCAACGTGCTGCGCCTCCAGGCCGACCAGCCCGGCGTGTATGGCGGGCAGTGCGCGGAATACTGCGGCGGTCCCCACGCCCTGATGGGCCTGGTGGTCGTGGCCCACGAACCGGCCGATTTCGAAGCCTGGCGCGCGCGCCGGCTGCAGCCCGCCCCGACCGCCGCCCTCGCCTCGCGCGGCGCCCAGGTGTTCGACGCCAACGGCTGCGGCGCCTGCCACACGGTGGCCGGCACGACCTTCAACGGCCTGGCCGGGCCCGACCTGAGCCACGTCGGCGCGCGGCGCACCATCGGGGCCGGCATCATGCCCAATAACCAGGGCACGCTGGCGGGCTGGATTGCCGACAGCCAGGCCATCAAACCGGGCAACCGCATGCCCTCCTACCCGGTCCTGACCGGCCAGGACCTGCGTGAAGTCACCGCCTATCTGGACAGCCTGAAATGAGTTCGGAGAGCGGCTTCGATCCCAAGCTCTACGATCGCTTCCCGACCGAAGGCCCGCGTCCGCGCGGCGAGAAGAAGGCGCTTGAAGACGTCTGGTGCGGGCCCAAGGGCTGGCAGTGGCTGACGGTCATCAACAACAACTACATCGGCGTCTATTACGTCGGTGCGGCCATGCTGTTCTTCGTGCTGGCCGGGGTGCTGGCCTTGGCCATGCGCACCCAGCTGGCCCTGCCGATGGTCGGCTTCCTGCCGCAGGAGACCTACAACCAGTTCTTCACCATGCACGGCACGGTGATGATGTTCCTGTTCGCCGTGCCGGCCGTAGAGGCGCTGGCGGTGACCATCCTGCCCCAGATGCTTGGGGCCCGCGACCTGCCCTTCCCCCGGCTCAGCGCCTACGCCTTCTGGGCCTATCTGGTGGGCGGCCTGTGCTTCTTCGCCTCGCTGTTCTTCGGCCTGGCGCCGGACGGCGGCTGGTTCATGTATCCGCCGCTGACCAGCATGACCTATTCGCCGGGGATCAACGCCGATTTCTGGCTGCTGGGTATCGGCTTCATCGAGATCTCGGCCATCGCAGGCGCCATCGAGATCATCGTCGGCGTGCTCAAGACCCGTGCGCCCGGCATGACGCTGGACAAGCTGCCGATCTTCGCCTGGGCGTGCCTGATCTTCGCGGTGATGATCATCATCGCCTTCCCGTCGGTGATCCTGGCGACCCTGCTGCTGGAGCTGGAGCGCGCGTTCGGCTGGCCCTTCTTCGACCCGATCCTGGGCGGCGATCCGATGCTGTGGCAGCACCTGTTCTGGTTCTTCGGCCACCCGGAGGTCTACATCATCTTCCTGCCGGCGGCGGGCGCCATGTCGACCATCATCCCGGCGCTCGCGAAGACGCCGCTGGTCGGCTACCGCATGGTCGTTCTGGCCATGATCGCCACGGGCTTCATCAGCTTCGGCGTCTGGTCGCACCACATGTTCACGACCGGCATGCCGACCATGTCGATCAGCATCTTCTCCGCTGCCTCCATGGCCGTCAGCATACCAGCCGGGGTCCAGGTCTTCGCCTGGATCGCGACGGTGGCGTCCGGGAAGATGCCCAACAACACCCCCAGCCTGTTCGTCATCGGGGCCCTGATCATCTTCGTCATGGGCGGGCTGACCGGCGTCATGGTCGCCATGGTGCCGTTCGACTGGCAGGCGCACGACAGCTACTTCATCGTCGCCCACCTGCACTATGTGCTGATCGGCGGCATGGTCTTCCCGCTGTTCGCGGCGATCTACTACTGGCTGCCGGCGCTCAGCAGCCGTCCGCTCAGCGAACGGATGGGCAAGTGGATCTTCTGGCTGATGTTCATCGGCCACAACGTGACCTTCCTGCCCATGCACCTGACCGGCCTGATGGGGATGCCCAGGCGGGTCTACACCTATCTGCCAGAGCGGGGCTGGGACCTGCCCAACTTCATCTCTTCGGTCGGCTCGTTCATCTTCGGCCTGTCGGTTCTGCTGTGGGTCATCGACATGATCCGCAACTTCCGGCCCTTCGCCGGCAAGGAGGCGGGCAACATCTACGGCGGACCGGGGCTGGAGTGGCTGCGCGGCGGCCTGTTCTCGATCCGCTCGGTGCCGGTCGTGAAGAGCCTGTATCCCCTTTGGGATCAGAAGGACTTGCAAAAGGACGTCGACGCAGGCCGCTACTTCATCCCCGGCACGGTCACGGGTGAGCGCGAGACCCTGGTCACCACCGCCATCAACGCCGAGCCGATCCAGCTGATGCGCCTGCCGCGCCCCAGCGGCTGGCACGTCTGGGCCGCCCTGTTCACCGCCGCCTTCTTCTTGATCCTGGTGATCCAGGCCTACGCCGTCGCGGCCGTCTGCGGCGTGGCGGCGGTCTACTGCATCGTCATGTGGTGCTGGAAACTCGATCGCCCGCACGAGGTCGACATGGCCGACATCGGCGCGGGCGTCATGGTGCCGACCTACGCCAGCGGCACGGCCAGCCACGGCTGGTGGGCCATGGCGATCACCCTGATCGTCGCCGGCATGGTCACGGCCATGACCGCCTTCTCCTATGTCTTCCTGTGGAGCGGCCGGCCCGAGACCTGGGCTCCGCCGCCCGAGATGCTGACGTTGCTGGGTGTGCTGGCGCTGGACGCTCTGGCGGTCGTGCTGCTCTGGACCTCGGTCAGGATGCTGAAGGCCAACCGGCCGCGCAGCCCGATGATCTGGGCCGTCCTGGCGTCGCTGGGCGCGATCGCCGTGGTCTCGGCCTGGGGCCTGGACCTGATGACGTGGCGGGGCTCGGGCCTGATGCCCCAGCACTCGGGCCAGGGCGCGACGGTCTACGCCTTCCTGGCCTGGCAGGGGATGTTCGTGCTGACCGCCGCCATCATGGCCCTGTATGCCCCCGCCCGCTGGCTCGCCGGCCACGCCAGCGCCAAGCGGCCGGCGACGGCCGAACTGATGGCGCTGTTCCTGACCTACGCCGCCGGCCAGAGCGCCTTCGCCGCCCTGCTGACGCGCCTGTTCCCGGGGGGCTGAGGTGCGGCGCTGGATCTGGATGATGAGCGGCTGGATCGTCTGGACGGTCCACTTCGTCGGCATCTACGCCATCGCCAGCATCGGCGAGGTGGTCAGCCGCGCCGCCGACCCGCTGTGGCGCATGATCGGCCTGGGCTTCAGCGTGCTGTGTCTGCTGGCGGCCCTGGTCCTGCTGGCGGCGGGCTGGCGCGTGCTGAACCGACGGCGCAAGAGCGAGACCCGGCGCTTCGGCGACCAGCTGGCCATGCTGGGCGCCGGCCTGGCGGCAGTGGCCATCGTCTGGCAGGCCGCTCCGACCCTGATCGGCTATTGAGCGTTACAGCGGATCACAGCTTGTTACAGGCGCGGGGTTGAAACCTCGGCCTCAGGGTTCCATTGAGGCCGCAACGAAAACGCCCTTCCAGGAGACCGCCCCATGACCGTTCGCGTCGCCATCAATGGTTTCGGCCGCATCGGCCGCCTCGTCCTGCGTTCCATCGTGGAGCACGGCCGTCGCGACATCGAGGTGGTGGCGATCAACGACCTGGGGCCGGTGTCCACCAACGCCCACCTGCTGAAGTACGACTCGGTTCACGGCCGCTTCCCCGGCACGGTCGAGCATGGCGAGGACTGGATCGACGTTGGCTTGGGCAAGATCAAGGTCACCGCCGAGCGCGATCCGGCCAACCTGCCGCACAAGGATCTGAACGTAGACATCGCGTTCGAGTGCACCGGCATCTTCGCCTCCAAGGACAAGGCCAGCGCCCACCTGAAGGCCGGCGCCAAGCGCGTCCTGGTCTCGGCTCCCGCCGACGGCGCGGACAAGACCATCGTCTTCAAGGTCAACCACGAGACCCTGACCGCCGACGACATCGTCGTCTCGAACGGCAGCTGCACCACCAACGCCCTGGCCCCCGTCGCCAAGGTGCTGAACGACCTGTTCGGCATCGAGCGCGGCTATATGACCACCATCCACGCCTACACCGGCGACCAGCCGACGCTGGATACGATGCACAAGGATCTGTACCGGGGCCGCGCCGCAGCCCTGTCGATGATCCCGACCTCGACCGGCGCCGCCAAGGCGCTGGGCCTGGTCCTGCCGGAGCTGAAGGGCAAGCTGGACGGCTCCTCGATCCGCGTGCCCACGCCCAACGTCTCGTGCGTCGATCTCAAGGTCGTGGCGGGCCGCGAGGTGACGGTCGAAGAGATCAACGCCGCGCTTCAGGCCGCCGCCGACGGCCCGATGAAGGGCGTGCTGGCGGTCACCACCGACCCGGTCGTCTCCATCGACCTGAACCACATCGCGGCCTCGAGCACCGCCGCCCTGCCCCAGACCCAGGTCGTCGACGGCAAGCTTGCCCGCGTCCTCAGCTGGTACGACAACGAATGGGGCTTCGCGACGCGCATGAGCGACACCGCGCTGGTGATGGCGAAGTTCCTATAATGGATGAGGATGCGCCGGGTTATCTCTTATTGTCCGCCCAGCGCGCTCTCCTCAGTCACGTCACACCGAACCTGCGGTCGTTCTCGATTGAGAAGGAAGGCCGCACAATCCGAACCTTGGCGGTCTTCGCTGAAGAGCCCACGATGGCTGAGGTTGAACTCATGCAGTTCGCGGGGACAGAGATCGTCGCGGATTTCGTTGATGCTCTTATTGCGGAGAGTGTGGTCGTCAGCGTGGCGCGTCCCACGCCGCAGCTAATGCATGTCGCCTACGAACGTTGGGAGCCGGGAGGTTGACCCACCCGACCTCTGTTTTGGAGTAAATACCCATGACCTTCCGCACCCTCGACGACGCCGGCGACATCTCGGGCCAGACCGCCCTGGTGCGCGTGGACTTCAACGTGCCTACGGAGGGTGGAAAGGTCACCGACGACACCCGTCTGCGCGCCGCCCTGCCGACGATCCAGCGGCTGCGTGACGCGGGGGCCAAGGTGGCGCTGCTGGCCCACTTCGATCGGCCCAAGGGCGAGCGCGTGCCGGCCATGAGCCTGAAGCCCGTCGTGGCCGATCTGGAGACCCTGCTGGGCGCCCCGGTGCGTTTCGCCGACGACTGCGTGGGCGAAGCCGCGAAGACGGCCATCGCCGATCTGGATGCGGGCGGCGTGGTGCTCTTGGAGAACGTGCGCTTCCACAAGGGCGAGGAGAAGAACGATCCCGCCTTCGCGCAGCAGTTGGCGGACCTGGGGGACCTCTACGTCAACGACGCCTTTTCGGCCGCGCACCGCGCCCACGCCTCGACCGAGGGCCTGGCGCGTCTGCTTCCCGCCTACGCGGGCGAGGCCATGCGCCGCGAGCTTGAGGCGCTGGACGCCGCGCTGGGTAATCCCGTCAAGCCGGTGCTGGGCATCGTCGGCGGGGCCAAGGTCTCGACCAAGCTGGACCTGCTCAAGAACCTGGTCGGCCGGCTGGACCGCCTGGCCATCGGCGGCGGCATGGCCAACACCTTCCTGTTCGCGCAAGGCGTCGACATCGGCGGCTCGCTGGCCGAACGCGACATGGCCGACACCGCGCGCGAGATCCTGGCCGAGGCCGAGGCCAAGGGCTGCGAAATCCTGCTGCCGATCGACGTGGTGATCGCCACCGACGTCAAGCCGGGCGTCGAGACCCGCACCGTCCTGACCCGCGAAGAGATCGGCGACGACGAGAAGATCCTCGACGCCGGCCCGCTGACGGTCGAGAAGCTGATCAAGGCCATGGCCCTGTCCAAGACCCTGATCTGGAACGGCCCGCTGGGCGTGTTCGAGGTGCCGCCCTTCGACGCCGCCACCGTCAAGGCCGCGAAGGCCGCGGCGCTTCTGGCCAAGTCCGGCGCCCTGGTCGCCGTGGCCGGCGGCGGGGACACCGTCTCGGCCCTGAACCACGCCGGCGTGGTCGACGACATGACCTTCGTCTCCACCGCCGGGGGCGCCTTCCTGGAGTGGATGGAGGGCAAGCCCCTGCCCGGCGTCGAGGCGCTCCAAGGCTGACCCAGCCTGTTACATTGCGTGACTTTTCGGGGCGCGCGCGTTAGACAACGGGCAAAATCAAAGGGCTCAGGAGACTACTCATGGCGCGCATCACGCTGCGGCAACTGCTCGATCACGCGGCCGAGGAAGGCTACGGCCTGCCCGCGTACAACATCAACAACATGGAGCAGGGCCTGGCGATCATGGAGGCGGCCGAGGCCGTCAATGCGCCGGTCATCATCCAGGCCTCGCGCGGCGCCCGCAGTTACGCCAACGACATCGTCCTGGCCAAGCTGATCGACGCCCTGGCCGAGCTTTATCCGCACATCCCGGTCTGCATGCACCAGGACCACGGCAACGGCCCGGCGACCTGCGCCACCGCCATCCAGTACGGCTTCACCAGCGTCATGATGGACGGCTCGCTGGAGGAAGACGCCAAGACCCCCGCCAGCTACGAGTACAACGTCGACGTCACCCGCCGCGTCACTCAGATGGCCCACGCCTGCGGCGTTTCGGTCGAGGGTGAGCTGGGCGTTCTGGGCAGCCTGGAAACCGGCATGGGCGAGGCCGAGGACGGCCATGGCTTCGAGGGCAAGCTGGATCACTCGGCCCTGCTGACCGACCCGGATCAGGCCGTCGATTTCGTGCGCGCCACCAAGGTCGACGCCCTGGCGATCGCCATGGGCACCAGCCACGGCGCCTACAAGTTCAGCCGCCAGCCCGACGGCGAAGTGCTGGCCATGAACGTGATCGAGGAAATCCACCGTCGCCTGCCCGACACCCACCTGGTGATGCACGGCTCATCCTCGGTGCCGCAGGACCTGCAGGACATCATCAACCAGTACGGCGGCCAGATGCCCCAGACCTGGGGCGTGCCGGTCGAGGAGATCCAGCGCGGCATCAAGCACGGCGTGCGCAAGATCAACATCGACACCGACAACCGCATGGCCATGACAGGGGCAGTGCGCAAACTGCTGGCCGAAAAGCCCGGCGAGTTCGACCCTCGCGCCTGGCTCAAGCCCGCCAAGGAAGCCATGCGCAAGCTGTGCATCGAGCGCTATCAGCAGTTCGGCTGCGAGGGTCAGGCGTCCAGGATCAGGCCGCTGTCCACCGCCCAGATGGCCAAGCGCTACGCCTCGGGCGAACTGGACCCGCATTTCGGCAAGGCGACCGCCCAGGCCGCCTAGGACGCTGCCTGAGGCGTCGCCTCAGTTCAGCGTGACTGCTAAGCCAGGCGTCATGAACGACGCCGAAACAGAGATCGAGGACGCGGACGAAGGCGAGCGGCTGGTCGTGGCTGTGCGTCAGGCTGGCGGCCGCCTCGACAAGGCCTTGGCCGAGGCGGCGCCTACGCTGTCGCGCGCGCGCATTCAGGCGTTGCTTGAGGCCGGAGCCGTCAGTCTGGCGGGCGCGCCCGTGGGGTCCAAATCGAAGGCGGCCTGCGGCGACTATCAGATCGCCCTGCCCCCGCTCGCCTCGCCCACGCCCCTGCCCCAGGCCATTCCCCTCGTCGTGCTGCATGAGGACGACGACCTGATCGTCATCGACAAGCCCGCCGGCATGGCCGCGCACCCGGCCCCCGGCACGCCCGACGGCACCCTGGTCAATGCGCTGCTGGCCCACTGCGGCGACAGCCTGTCTGGCATCGGCGGCGTTGCGCGTCCCGGCATCGTGCATCGGCTGGACAAGGACACCTCCGGCGTCATGGTCGCCGCCAAGTCCGACCGCGCCCACGCCGGCCTGTCCGCCCTGTTCGCAACCCACGACATCGAGCGCACCTACATCGCCCTGACCCGCGGCGCGCCCAGCCCCGAGACGGGTCGCATCCACACCCGCATCGGCCGCTCGTCGTCGGATCGGAAGAAGATGGCCGTGCTTAAGGCCGGGGGACGCGAAGCCATCACCGACTATCGAGTCCAGCGTGTCTTCGGCCGTGCCGCCAAACCGGGCGGCGCGCCCATGGGGAGCCGGGTCGCCTGCACCCTGCACACCGGCCGAACCCATCAGATCCGCGTGCATCTGGCTTCGGTCGGCGCGCCGATCCTTGGCGATCCGGTCTATGGCTCGGGCAGTCCCGCCCTTCCCGTCCGCGGCGCCATCGCCGAGGCCGGCCTGGCGCGCCAGGCGCTGCACGCCGCCGTCCTGGGCTTCGTCCATCCGGTCACCAGCGAACCGATGCGGTTCGAAACGGACCTGCCCGCCGACATGGCTGATCTGGAGCGTCGCCTGGTTGAGCTCTAGTCCGTTCTTAAAAAGGATGGACCTTGATAAGCAACAGCGACTGTGCTAGTAATTCCGCCAGCTGGACAGAAGGTGACGCGAGACGGCCACAATCTGTGCATTCTGTGACCATTCGCCTCTCGAAATCGGCGAAACCGATCACCAGATGTCCAGTTGAGGGGCGAGGGTCAGGCGCACATTCGGTGGCCGACCGAAACGTCCGCTCATTTCACGGGTCGGAGGGACCAGGGTCTATGGCTGCCAACACCACGCTCACCGTCATGTCGCCTGAACAGGGACTGTCGCGCTATCTGACGGAAATCCGTAAGTTTCCGATGCTGACCAAGGACGAAGAGTTCATGCTGGCCAAGCGCTGGTCTGAACACCAGGACGCCGAGAGCGCCCACCGCTTGGTCACGTCCCACCTGCGCCTCGTGGCCAAGATCGCCATGGGCTATCGCGGCTACGGCCTGCCGATCGGCGAAGTGATCTCCGAGGGCAATGTCGGCCTGATGCAGGCGGTCAAGAAGTTCGACCCCGACAAGGGCTTCCGCCTGGCGACCTACGCCATGTGGTGGATCCGCGCCTCGATCCAGGAATACATCCTGCGCAGCTGGTCCCTCGTGAAGATGGGCACCACCGCCGCGCAGAAGAAGCTGTTCTTCAACCTGCGCAAGGCCAAGAGCCAGATCTCGGCCTTCGAGGAAGGCGACCTGCGCCCCGAACACCTCGCCGCCATCGCCACCAAGCTGGGCGTGTCAGAGGAAGAGGTCACCAACATGAACCGCCGCCTGGGCGGCGACGCCTCGCTGAACGCGCCGCTTCGCGCCGACGGCGAAAGCGAGTGGCAGGACTGGCTGGCCGACGACACCGCCGTCAGCCAGGAAACTGCGCTGGCCGACAGCGAAGAAAAGTCGCTGCGCATGGGCCTGCTGCAGGAAGCCATGGAAGAGCTGACCGACCGCGAGAAGCACATCCTGACCGAGCGCCGTCTCAAGGACGATCCGGTCACGCTCGAAGAGCTGGCGGGCCAATACGGCGTCAGCCGCGAGCGCGTGCGTCAGATCGAGGTGCGCGCCTTCGAAAAGCTTCAGAAGGCCATGCGGGCGGCGGCGGAAGAGCGCAATCTGGTCGACGCCTGAGGGCTCAGCCTAGCCGGCCGCCCTCAGATCGGCGGCCGGATCGGCCAGGGCCAGCAAGGCGTTGATCGGCGCCACCAGACCGGCCTTGGTCGGCTGGCCCGCGCTCAGATACACATCAAGTCCCGCCGCAGCCACCGCCAGACTGGCGTCGCTGGTCTTCTGCGCCAAGCCCTTCAGGGTCTCGGCCTGCTGCTTCACGGCCCGAACCGCCTGGGCCGGATCATTGTCGAACTGGTTCAAAGCGGCGGCGAGAATCCGCAGCGCCTGATCCTTGACGGCCGCAGGCCCCGCCTGCATGGCCGAGTTATCGGCTCGCCGCTTGCGAGGTCCGGCGTATTCGCCCGAGTTGAAGCGCCGACGGTCGGGACCGACATAGCCCACCGCTTCGACCCACGGGCGCGGCTTAAGGGCGACATTCTCCACACGCCGGAACAGGTCGGCGGCGGCGAAGGGCTTTCTCAGGAACTCGTGCACACCGGAATCGCGCGCGCCCCGGATGGTCGAGACGGTCGCCTCGGCCGTGACCATGATGATCGGCATGCGTCGGCAGCCCAGGCTCGACCGCCGTATCCGCCGCGCCAGATTCTCGCCGTCCAGGGTGGGCCCAGCCCGCTCCATCAGCATCAACCCCGGCTCGAAATCCCGCGCCAGATCGAAGGCGCGCACCTCATCGCCTTCGATCAGCACTTCGCGCGCGCCGATGTTCTTCATCAAATCCAGCAGCAGCCGGGCCGACGCGGGCGTCGGGTCGACGATGATCACCCGCCGCACGGCGGGCTCGATACGCTGCAGGGTACGGGCGTCGACGGCGAACAAGGACAGCTCCCTCAAGGGTCACTCATCATGACCGCTGCGGGTTAAGACCCCGTTGCCCGTCTCACCGTCCGACCGATCAGCCCGCGAAGGGATCCCGCATCAGGATGGTGTCATCGCGCTCGGGGCTGGTCGACAGCAGGGCCACGGGCGCGCCGATCAGCTCCTCGATGCGACGCACGTATTTGATGGCGTTGGCTGGCAGGTCCTTCCACGAGCGCGCGCCCTGCGTGCTCTCGCTCCAGCCCTCGATCGTTTCCCAGATCGGCTCGATGCCTTCCTGCGCCTTCAGCCCCGCCGGCAGATAGTCCAGCGTCTGATCGCCCAGCCGGTAGCCGGTGCAGATCTTCAGCTCGGCGAATCCGTCCAGCACGTCCAGCTTGGTCAGGGCCACGCCCTCGATGCCGTTAATGGCGATCGATTGTCGCGCCAGCACGGCGTCGAACCAGCCACAGCGCCGCGCCCGGCCGGTGACGGTGCCGAACTCCCGGCCCCGCTCGGCGATCCGCTTGCCGTCGTCGTCGAACAGCTCGGTCGGGAACGGCCCCTCGCCGACGCGGGTCGTGTAGGCCTTCACGATGCCCAGCACATAGCCGACCGAACGCGGGCCCAGGCCCGAGCCCGCCGCCGCCTGCCCCGCCACCGTGTTGGACGATGTCACATAGGGATAGGTGCCGTGGTCGACGTCCAGCAGCGCGCCCTGCGCGCCCTCGAACAGGATGCGCTGACCGTCTCGGCGCGCCTTTTCCAGCATCCGCCAGACCGGCTGCGTGGCGAAACGCAGGATCCTGGGCGCCATGGCCAACAGTTCGGCCTTCAGCGCCGCCGCGTCGACGCCCGCCAGACCCAGCCCCTTGCGCAGCGCGTCGTGGTGGGCCAGCAGCCGCTCGATCTTGGCGTCCAGCGCTTCCGGATCGGCCAGATCGCCGACGCGGATGGCGCGCCGGCCCGCCTTGTCCTCATAGGCCGGACCGATGCCGCGGCCGGTCGTGCCGATCTTGGTCTTTCCGGCCTGGGCTTCGCGCGCCTGGTCCAGATCGCGGTGCAGCGGCAGGATCAGACAGGCGTTGTCCGCCAGGATCAGCACCTCGGGCGTGATCGACACGCCCTGCGCCTCGATCCGCGCGATCTCGTCCAGCAACGCCCAGGGGTCGACCACCACGCCGTTGCCGATCACCGACGGCTTGCCCTGCACCACGCCGCTGGGCAGCAGGCTCAGCTTGTAGACGGTTTCGCCGACCACCAGCGTATGGCCGGCGTTGTGTCCGCCCTGGAACCGCACCACCACATCGGCGCGGTTGGACAGCCAGTCCACGATCTTGCCCTTGCCCTCGTCGCCCCACTGGGCGCCGACCACTGCGACGTTCGCCAAGACCGTTCTCCGCTTAACAAGACTGGAGCGAACATCTGATCCCGTTCGGACTTCGTCCGCCGGACCGATTTCGCTCTCGGTGCGGGGCCGAGCCTATAGCTGCGGAATCATCCCCTGTCGCGCCCGGCGGCGTAAAACTACGACAGTTCCTCGACGGCCGCTGCAAAGGCCCAGTCCAGCCACGGCATGGCGGCTCGCACATCTTCGACCTCGACGGTGCAGCCGCACCACAGCCGCAGACCCGCCGGCGCGTTGCGGTGGCTCTCCACATCAAAGGCCGCGCCCTCGGCCTCCAGCAGCGCCTTCATGCGCCGGACGAAAGCCTGCCGCCCCGCCTCGTCCAGCGCGGTCACGCGCGGATCGACGATCTTCAGGCAGACCGAGGTCGTGGACCGCGTTTCCGGCCGCTCCGCCAGAGGCTCGACCCACGCCGCCCGCTCCACCCAGTCTCCCAAGGCCGCCGCATTGGCGTCCGTGCGCCGGATCAGCTCGTCCAGCCCCCCGATCGACAGCGCCCACTCCAGCCCGTCGATCCAGTCCTCAAGGGTCCAGACCGAAAAGGTGTTGATCATCGAACCGGTCGCCAGCTTGCGGTCGAAGCCCTTGTCGTCCTGCAGCCTCAGAACCTTGGGGATCGGCCACGGCGCGCGGTGATCATCCAGCCGCTCGACCGCACGCGGCGACAGGGCCACGACGCCGATGCCCGCCTCGCCGCCCAGCGCCTTCTGGAAGCTGAAGGTCACGACATCCAGCTTGCTCCACGGCAACGCCATGGCGAAGGCCGCCGAAGTGGCGTCGCAGATCGTCAGCCCCGCGCGGTCCTCGGCGATCCAGTCGGCGTCCGGCATCCGCACGCCCGAGGTCGTGCCATTCCACGGAAACACCACATCCTTCGCCGGATCGACCCGCCTCAGATCCGGCAGTTCGCCCCAAGGCGCCTCCAGCACCTCGGGCTCAAGCTTCAGGTGCTCGCGGATGTCGCTGACCCACTGCCAGCCGAAATTCTCGAAGGCGACAACCTGCACCGGCCGCGCCCCCAGCAGCGACCACAGCGCCGCCTCGACCGCCCCGGTGTCGGAACCCGGCACATAGGCGAGCACGTGGCTGTCCGGCACGCCCAGCACCTGGCGCGTCAGCCTCAGTCCGTGCGCAAATCGCTCAACCACCTCCGGCGCGCGTATGCCTCGGCCCAGCAAGGCGTGCGGCAGGGCCTGCGCCGACCAGCCGGGGCGCTTTGCGGTCGGGCCGGACGAAAACCACGGCCGCGACGGCCGCGCGCTGGGCTTGTCCATCCGTCAGCTTCCCGGCGTATAGGGCCGCTTAGCCCGCCACTCCTCGGCGAAGCGGATCAGCGCCTCGTCAGGCGCCTCGGGCAGGGTCACCAGCAGCCGCGCCTTGAGGTCGCCGCGACGGCCGTTGGCGAAGGCCCCGCGCCCTTTCAGCCGCATCACCTGGCCCGAGTTCGCGCCCTTGGGAACGGTCAGCTTCACGCGCCCTTCGGGCGTCTGAACCTCAACCTTGCCGCCCAGGACGGCGTCGGGCACCGAAACCGGCACATCCACGGCCAGGTCCGCGCCCTCGCGCCGATACATCGGATGGGCCGCGATCTTCAGCTCGATCAGGGCGTCGCCCGCTTCGGCGTTGCGGCCCGGCGCGCCCTGCCCCCGCAGGCGGATGACCTGGCCGTCGCCCGCGCCCTTTGGAATGGCCACATCCAGCATCCGCCCGTCCGAGAACTGGATGCGGCGCGTAACCCCCAGAATGGAGTCCTCCAGACTGATCTCCAGGGTGGCGCGCACGTCCTGCCCGCGCGCGGTGAAGTCCCGCGCGCCGCGCTGGCGCCCTTGTCCGCCGAACATCCCGAACAGGTCGTCCAGGTCGATGTTGTCGAAACTGGCCCGCCCGCCGGGTCCGCCCTCTGCGCCCGGGCGCGCCCGACCGCCGCCGAAGCCGCCCGTGCCGCCGCCTCCCCCGAAACCGCGGTATTGCTCGCGTCCGTCGGCGTCGATCTCGCCGCGGTCGTATTTGGCTCGCTTCTCGGCGTCACCCAGCAGATCGAAGGCGGCGGTAATGCGCTTGAAACGCTCCTCGGCCGCCTTGTCTCCGGGGTTCTTGTCCGGATGCAGGTCCTTGGCCAGCTTGCGAAAGGCCTTCTTGACGTCCTCGGCGCTCGCGCCCTTTGACACGCCGAGTTCCTTGTAGGGGTCTCCCGCCACGTTCGCCTTGCTCCGCTGGAAGTCAGGCCTGTCAGTTAGGCCATGGCGGCCCCGATCGAAAGGGCGCCTAGGCGATCGCGTGCGCCGCCGCGCCCCAGCCGACGCCCTCGACCCACTCCGACAGTTCAACGGTGAGCGGCTGTCCCGGCCATGGATCGGCCGTGTTCAGACCGCTGTCGGCCGCCTCCAGATCAAGCCGCCCGGCGTCGCTCCGCAGCGTGATCCGCCAAGGTCCGACATTGCGCGGATCGATTTCGTCCCAGCCGTCATGCCCCGGCCTGCGCGCCAGCCATGACACTTCAAGCCCGCCCGCTCCCCGCGTGACCTTCAGCCGCGCCGGCGCCCAGCCCATCAGACCTCGCCCCGCCCAGCGCAGACTCGTCTCCGTCGCCAGAACACCCCCGGGCGGCGCTCCGCGCGGCGCAGCCCGGGTCATCAGGTTCACATCCCGCTCCTCGCGCGTCAGCGCCGCCTCGGTGACCGCCTCGTCTAGCATCACGGCCGCCGCACCCGCCGCCGCTCCAGCCACGGCCTCTGCCTCCGTGCCGTCCAGTCCGCGCAGCAGCCGCGACAGCCGCCACACGCCGTCCGGCATCGGCTCCGCCCGCGCGAACCCCAGCACCTCCCAGCGCCCGTCTTCGCCCTCGACCGCCAGCCGATTGCCTCCTCCCAGCACCAGGGCGTCGATCGCGCCGGACGGGCCCCGGCCTTCCAATCGGACAAGTACGGCGGCGGCTTCATCCCACCGCCCTGCTCTTCCCGGCGCCAAGGCCTCGATCAGAACCCCCACAGAGCACGGAGCCGACGCCGTCGCGACCTGCCTAAGTCGATCGGCGCTCACCCCTACAAGCAGGTCCACCCCGCCCCAGGGCTCCGCAGCCGCCGCGAACAGGGGCGCTCTCGGCCCGTTCCTAGAAGGCGGCAAGTCCAGCACCGCAAACCATGGCGGCCCCAGCGGCGTCAGCGGCTGCGCAGGCGACGAAGGGCCGTCGTCATGGGCCGCCTCGATCGGCTCGACCGGAGCCAGCGTCAAGCTGGGCGTCTCATCCACATCCAGGCTCTGCACCCGCCAGCGGCCCTCCAGGCCCGGCGCCCGAACGACATCGCCAGCTTCCAGCTTCAGGACCGCGTCCGGCCCCACGCTCAGCGACGCCGTCTCCCCCGCCCCGCCCTGTCGCAGCAGCCGCCGCGCCTGCGCCTCGGCCGTTCCTCGTCCACACACAATCGGCAGGTCCCGGTCCACCCCGCCGCCATCCCCCTCGCCGCGCACGATTACGGCGCCGACCTGATAGTCGGTTTCGTCATCGATGAACCGCACCCGCGCCGCCGAGGGTGCGGCCTCCAGCCGCCGTGTCATGCGCAAGGGCGGCCCCTCATCCGCCAGCGCGACGTCCCCGTCATCCAGATCGATCGTCTCCGCCTGATCGGCGATCAGGGCGACCCGCCCGTTCCGCTCGGCCGCCGCCACGCCCAGCACCTCCAGCAGAGGCTCCAGCGCGTCGCGCGTCGGCATGGGCCGGTCGATCACATAGCCGGCCAGGCCGACCGTCGGCGGCTCGACGACAAAGTCCGCCTCCTCCAGCCCCCCGCGCTTCAGAACGGCTTCCAGCAGCGCCGCCGCCTCGCCCGTCAGGCGTCCGTTCAGCCAATGGCCCGTCCGCCAGCCGCCCGTATCCGCCCACACGTCCGACCGCGCTGGAAACGCCGGATAGGGCCGCGCATCCCAGCACCACGCGTCCGCCCCCGCCAGCATCGGCCCGCCATAGACCGGAGAGACCGGATTGGCCTCTGGGTCCGCATAGTGGGCCAGCACCGCCTCCAGCAGGCGCCGCTGCATTCTGTCGTCGCGCCCGCCCGTCGAATGCGGCGGCAGGGCGTTCTCCGCGCTTTTCGGATCCTGAAACAGATTGGGCGCATTGGCGCCGCGATCCACCGCCGGGCAGCCGAACTCCGTCAGTCGGATCGGCTTCAGCCCGGGCGTCCAGGGGGTGGGCGTCGCCCGCCGCACGCCGCCCGGACGATCGTGGTGCAGGTTAGACCACCAGCCCTTCAGGTCCTTGGGTCGGAACACCCAGTGCTCGCCATGCGCGCCATCGACGATCGGCCTGCGGTCCTGCGCCGCCCGCGCCTCTGCGTCGGCATAGAACCAGTCATGTCCCTCGCCGCCCGCGACCTGACCGGCCATATAGGCGGGGTCCGCCGGCCCGGCCGCGCCCGTCTCTGCGTCCAGCCCGCCCTCGCCCGCGCGCCAGTCGCCCATCGGCGGATACCAGTCGATCCCGACGTAATCGATGTTCGGATCGGCCCACAGCGGGTCCAGGTGAAAGACCACGTCGCCCGAGCCGTCCTGCGGCTGGTGGCCGAAATACTCCGACCAGTCCGCCGCATAGGACAGTTCGACGCCCGGCCCGACCACCGTCCGGCATTCCGCCGCCAGAGCCCGCAGTCGCGCCACAGCCGGATATCCGCCATCCGCGTCCCGGGTCCAGGTCAACCCCCGCATCTCCGACCCGATCAGCAGAGCGTCCGCGCCTTCCTCGGCCGCCAGCCGGCCGTAGTGCAGCGCCATCCGGCGCAGCCCCCAGCCGTCCGCGGCGCCGAACAGGGCCGCGACGTCGCCTGTCGCCTCGGCGCCGTCGCGGCCCTTTACGCGGCCTCGCCACGGATAGGCGGCCTGGCGCGCGCCCCCATAGGGGTCCGGCAGCGCATTGTCGCTCGGCACGTCCATGAAGACGAACGGATACAGCGTCACCGCCCAGCCGCGCGCCTTCAGCGCCCGGATCGCCTGACGCACGCTGGCGTCCGACGGCGTGCCGCCATAGGCCGGGCCTGCGCCGCTGCTGGAGATCAGATGCGCCGCCTGCCGATCCAGACCGGCCACGCTCCAGACCTGCGGCGTCGTCACCTTGTCGCGCCGCTCGACGCCCGGCCGAACGCGGCAATGCCCGGCCCTCAGGTCGTCGCCGAACCATCCGACCACCAGACTGACGCGCTTCAGCTTCGGGCACTGGGCCTCCAGCTGATCCAGCGAGACCGCCAGGTCCGGCCGCCCCTCGGCGTTGTTCATGTTTTCGGCGACCACCCGGGTCAGGCCGTCGCGCCGCAGCACCACCTCGTCCGCCAGGCAGAACTCGCCGGCGCCGGGGATCAGGCACACCCCCTCCAGCCGATCCTCCAGGCCCGGCGCGCTTCCCAGCGGACGCCGGAACACCTCGAAGCTCAGTTGCGGCGCCCGATTGCCGAACGGACCCAGCGGCAGATCCTCGAACACCACATAGGCCACGCCCCGATAGGCCGGCGCGGCGCCCTCCACCGCCTCAATCAGGGAATCCGGGGCCTGATCCGGCCCGCCCCGATGCACCCGCAACGTCACGCCGGACAGGTCCATCGGTTGGCCGTCGGCCCAGACCCGGCCGATCCCGTCGATCGGCCCCTCGCACAGCGCTACGGCGAAGCTCAGCGAATAGTCGTTCTCGGTCGTGCGCGGCCCGCCCTTGCCGGCCGAAGTCGTCCGCCGCCGCTCCAGGAACCGCGCGGCCCAGATGACCTGTCCCGTCACCCGCGCCCGGCCGAACACGCAGGCCATCGGCGCGCCCTCGGCCGAGGACTGGAGCTTCAGGCCTTCCAGCCTGGGCCCGCGCTGCCGCGGCGGCGCCAGGGCGGCCACCAGCCCGTTGTCCACGACCCGGCCCAGCGCCGCGCCGACCGCCTGACCGACCCCGCCCGCCAGCGCCCCGCCCAGCCCGCCCAGAACCGCCTGCGCCATTCAATGCTCTCCCGTCTCGGGCCAGGTGAAGGCGGCCGCCAGCCGCCGTTCCCACCACGCCCCCATCCAGCTTTCGACCACGGCCCGTCCCCAATAGGCGTGGATCATCCTGGGCTCCGGCCCGCCGTCTGCGCTCAGGATGGCGCAGTGCTTGACCGGAACGCCCGCGCTCATGCGGAACAGGACCACGTCGCCCGGCCGCGCCTCGGCCAGGCCGATCGGCGTCAGCCAACGCCCCGCCGCCGCCAGCAGCGTCTCCTCGCCGCCGACCTCGGCCCAGTCCGGATTGTAGGGCGGCGTCCCTTCCGGCTCCTTGCCGACGACTTCACGCCAAACCCCCCGCACCAGCCCCAGACAATCGGCGCCCGCTCCCTTGGCGCTGGCCTGATGCCGATACGGCGTCCCCAGCCAGCCGCGCGCCGCCTCCAGCGCCCTCGCCCTAGCCCTCACGACCCGCGCTCCCACGTTCGTTGCGCTGTCCGTTCGCCGGGTGCGCCGTCAGGAAATCCTCGCCCGGCAAGTGCGGAAAGCCCTGGAAGTTCGCCCCGTTTCCGAACATCCCCGAACACGTGGCGTATCGCTTGTCGCACGTCCGGCCGCCCGGCTCGGCGCGGCAGCGCGCATCGCCCAGCACCGCGTCGCACAGACGCCCATAGGTGCGCCCCACCACCCGCTCCAGGGCCGCCATTGGTCCTTCCAGCTCGACCTCGAAGCCGCTGCCGGCCCGCCGGATGCGCGTCAGCGTCCCGGCCCACAGCCGAACTCTCAACGCCGGTCGATCCCAGTCCACCCGGAACAGCTCGACCCGCGCCCCGTCCAACCGGCCGGCCGCGATGTCCGTCTCGGTCAGGCCGTCCGCCGCCAGCGCTCCGTCAGCCGTCGCCTGACCCGGCGTCAGTCCCAGCTCCGTCGTCGCCGCGCCCTGACGCCAGCCCGCCTCGGGACGGCAGTCGACGCCTTCGACGCTAAGGATGCGGTCGTGGTCGGTGAACCCCAGCACCGTCTCGCCGGCGCGCAGGATCCACACATGGCACAGCGTCGCCGCGCCAGAACTCATCCGGGCGGTCATCTCATCGGGCACGATCCGCATGGCTCAGACCCGGATCTCGATCAGCGGCGCAGCCGCCAGCCGCCCAGCCTCGAAGGTCTCCAGCGTCGCCTCCAGCCGATCGGTGTCGAACCGCACCGGCGTGTCGAATTCGAACCCCGCCGTCACCGCCGCGCCCATGCCCGGCGCGCTCGCCAGAGTGACCTGCCCTGTGGTCGGCTCGATCTCGACCTGATCCGCAGACAGCTCCACGCCGCCGACCGCGACCCGCACCGTGCCCTCCACCGGCTTGGCGATCACGCGAACCACGTCGCCGTAGCTTTTTGTCAACTGGAAGGTCCGGCTTACGCCGTCGCCAGTCCCGACCCTTTGGTCGGTTGCGCTGGGCGCTGCGCCCGGCGCGCTCGATCGATAGTCCGCGAAATCCCGAAAGCGGAACCCGTGCAGCCGCCCGCGCCGCGCCTCGAAAAAGGCCGTCAGCGCCGCCAGGTCGTCCAGCGACCTCAGACCGGCCCCGATCAGATATCGCCGGCGACCCAGCGCCCACGGCGTGGACCGGCGCTCGAAGCCCGAGGCCAGGGTCACCACCTCGGTGCGCCGCTCCACCCCGCCCGTCGATCCAAACGCCAGCCGCGCCGGCAGCCGCACCTCATGAAACGCCTCGCCCAGGGTCATGTCATCTCCTCTTGTCTTGTGACGCGCCGCCGCCTCGTCCATGCTCGCCCCACGGCCGGGGGTGGCCGGGACAATCGGAGGGCATCCGCGTGCGCGGTGAAATTCTCAGCTACGACGACGTGACCGGCACCGGTCTGATCAGCGGCGACGACGGCGTCCGCTACGGATTCGAACGCTCAGCCATCCACCCGCCGGGCGTCGCCCGCGTCGGCGTCCGCGCCGACTTCGCGCCGGATGGTTCGCGCGCCACCCAGATCATGATCCTGGCCGGCGCGGTGGGCGGCGAAGAGGCCCCGGTCTCCGACAAGATCGACTGGAAGGGCCTGTTCCTGTCCTTCAAGGGCCGCATCCGCCGCAAGCATTTCTGGATCGGCTGGGCCGTGCTGTTCGTGCTCGGGATCGTTCTCAGCTTCATGCCCGCCATCAGCTTCATCGCCGGCCTGATCCTGCTGGTTCCGCACTTCGCCATCGGCTTCAAGCGCTTCCACGACATGGGCAAGCCCGGCTGGCTGGTCGTCATTCCTTGGGTGCTCTGGTACGGCGCTTTCGGCCTGATGGTCTCGGCCTTCGGCATGCAGATTCTCACCAACCCGAACGCCATGTCGACCATGGACCCCGAGGTCCTGCTGGCCACTGGCGGCTCCGCTTTCGGCCTCATGGCCATCGCCGGCCTCGTCAGCCTGGTCTTCTGGCTCTGGATGGGCATCGGAAACAGCCAGCCCGGCGCCAACAAATATGGCCCCAACCCCAAGGGCGAGTAACCGCTCTCCTAAAGCCGGCGCGCGCCCAAGGCCGTGGCGCGCGCCAGCATCTGGGCGATCTGCGCCTCGGACCTCAGCAGGGTCTGCGCGCCCCCATCCATCCGGATGTTGACCGTCACGCCCGGCCCCGCCGCCATCGGCTCGACGCTGCCGCCGCTCGCCGGACGAAACACCTCCGGCCCGCGCTCTCCGACCAGATAGGCGCCGCCCGCCGTCACCGGCCCACCCTCGGCCCGCGCGCCTGAAAAAGCCCCGCCGACCGCGCGCGCCACCGCTTCCGCCAGGCTCTGTCCGCGCCCGCCGCCTGCCGCCGCATTGACCGCGGTGAGGACCGCCCGCGCCAGCTCGGCCAGCGTCACCTCGCCATCCGCCGCCGCCCGCGCCAGCGACCGGGTCAGGCTGTCGCCCGCCTTGCCGAACGCCTCGTCGATCGCACTGGCCGCCCGCTCCGCTGGCGCCTTCAGCCCTTCCAGCGCCGCCGCCGCCTCCGCCGCCTTCAGCGGCACGGCGTCCAGGCCATCCGGTCGAAACGCATCACTCATCGGGCCACTGCTCCCTCATTCGATCCAACTCGGCTTGAGACATCGGCGCCCCGCCGCCCTCGACCTCGGTCAGCCACCGAAACTCCCTCAGCGACAGCCGCCAGAAGGCCTCGGGCGACACCCCCGCCCGCGCCGCCGCCCGCATCATCTCCGCCCACGGCGTCACGCCACGGCGCTCAGACAGCAAGCGACCGCATCGCGAGCGATAGCGCTCAGCAACATGCCGTGAAGGCCGCCGCCACAGCCTCGGCCGCCTCCCTCGCATCAGCCGACCGCGCCGCTGCCTCCGCGTCATCCTCCCCGCCCCCGCGCAGCAAGGCCGCCAGCACCACCATCAGGTCCCGCGCCGACAGCCGCCGCATCCGCTCGCCCAGCGTCTCCAGACCGTCCAGCGCCAGCCCCGTCTCGATCTCCGCCAGCGCACCCAGCGTCAGGCACAGCCTGCGCCGCTCCCCGCCCAGCATCGCCGCAACCTCGCCCCGCGCCCCATTCACAGCCGTCACAGGGCGCTGAACTCCACCGGCCCGGCGCTGGCCAGGCTCAGGGCGAAACTGGCCTCGCCCTCGTGCTCGCCGGCGTATTCCAGCGCCGCGACCAGGAACGGCCCCTGCAGCACGCCGAAGTCCGGCACGATCAGCCGCCAGGTCTTGGCCGACTGCTCGAAGAAGCTTTCGCGGATCGCCGCGTCCGAGGCCGCGTCGCGAAACACCCCCTGGCCCGACACCGCCGCCGAGCGCACGCCCGCGCCCGCCAGCAACTCGCGCCACCGCCCGGCGCTGTCCGCGTCGGTCACGTCCACGCTTCGCGCGTTCAGCGAGATGGTCCGCGCCCTCAGGCCCGCGACCGTCTCATAGACGCCGCCCGCGCCCTCGATCTTCAGCAGCATGTCCTTGCCGCGTTGCGCGCCCATGGCCGCCTCCTTTCATTCAGTGATGAGTGGCGAGTGACGAGCGATCACCGCCCGGCCCGCCCCTCGCTTACGGCGCTGCGGGCCGCGCATGGCCTTTCTCGTCACTCGCCACTCATCACTCGCCACTCTCTTCCGTCACCGCCCGCAGACGGATGACCGCATAGGCCCGGCCCAGGTCCGTCGCGCGGAAGGTCTCCACCAGGCTGACGCCCAGACTGACCGTCCGCACCCCGTCGCCCTCCAGCCGTGCGTCCTCCAGCGCCGCGCGCACCGCCGCTGCGACCGCCCGCGCCTCTTGCGCGCCCGGAAAGGTCGAGACGACCGTCAGGCTCAGCCGGTGCTCGACGGCCCCGCCGTCGGCCGCCACCGGCCGGCTGTCGCACGCCCCGATCCGCACGTGGGGAAAGCCCGCATCCTCCGGCGGATGGTCCCAGATCCGCGCCGGCTCGCCCAGCAGGGCCCCCACGCTCGCATCCTCGCCCAGCCGCCGCACGATCCCGCGCACCAGCCCGTTCTGATGATCGCTCATCGCCGCCGCTCCAGCTCCAGCTTCAACCGCCCCGGCCGGGCTGCGTCGGGCTCCAGCGCCTCCAGCGTCCAGTCCGCCCCGCCGAAGCGCAGCACCTGGCCCACCGCCAGCCGCGGATCGGCCCGCGTCCCCGCGCTCAGCGTCTCGGTCGCCCGCGCCGCGCCCGCCTCGGTTCGCGTGCGCCGACGCCGAACTCCCAGCGCCAGCCACACCATCCCCGCCGACTCATAGGTCGTGGAGCGCCCCCCATAGGGCGTCACGGTCTCGACCGGGATCAGCACCCGGGCCAACACCCTCACAGCCGCACCACGCGGTATGCCGCGATCCAGGCCTCCACCGGCCCGATCGCCATCTCGGCCTCGCCGCGCTCATAGGCGCGCAGCGTCAGCATCAGGATCGCCAGCCTCAGCGGCGCCGGGCTGGTCGATGTCAGGCTCAGGCTCACGTCGCCCTCGACCCGCGCGCGCGCCGCATCGATCAGCGTCTGGATCAGCCCGTCCTCCGCCTCGTGCTCGACGCGCAGGAACAGCTTCGCCTCCGTGAGCGTCACGGGTGCGGTCATGTGAATCTCGCTTTGCTCGATAGTGGCGAGTGACGAGTGACGAGTGGCGAGAAACCGCCAAACCACCTCTCGCCGCCCACCCGTTCATGCTGACGCCAGCGACGAGCGGCTCGCGCCACTCGCCACTGACCACTCGCCACTCGCCACTCAGCGCGACTACGTCGCGCTGAACTTCATCACCTTGATCGCGTCGAAGTTCTGCACCCCGCCGCCGACCCGCTTGGTCGTGTAGAACAGCACATAGGGTTTGGCCGAGTAGGGGTCGCGCAGCACCCGCACCCCCGCCCGGTCGACGATCAGATAGCCCTTCTGGAAATCGCCGAACGCGATCGACAGGCTGTTGGCCGCGATGTCCGGCATCGTCTCGATCTCGGTCACCGCATAGCCCAGCAGGCTCGCCGTCTCGCCCGCCCGCTGCGCCGGCTGCCAGATGTAGTTGCCGTCCGCGTCCTTGAACTTGCGCACGGCCGAGACCGTCTTGCGGTTCATCACGAAGCGGCCGTTCGGTCGGTACTGGGCCTTGGGCGCATAGACCAGGTCGATCAGCTTGTCGGCCGGATTGGTCGCTGCGAACCCGCCCGCCGCGCCCGAGGCGACATAGCCGATCTGCCCCCAGGTCTGGGTCGCGTCCGCCACGGTCGTATAGCTCAGGAAGCCGCGCGGCTTGTTGGTCCCGTCGCCGTTGACGAAGGCTTGGGTCTCCTGGGCGGCGAAGGCGTCCTCGACCTCGGCGGCCAGCCATTCGTCCAGGTCCACCAGAGCGTCGTCCAGCAGGCTCTGCGTCGCCGCCGGATTGGCGTAGAGGTCGGCGGCCGGGAACTCCAGCAGCGCCAGGGTCGCCGGATCCGTCTCGGGACGCGCCGCCGTCTCGGCCACCCAGCCCGAGGCGATCCCCGCCGTCGACACCGGCTTCCTGAACACGCCCGAGGCCACCGTGCGCACCGTGGCGATCTCGCGCATGGGCGACCCCGCCATCAGCCGGCGCTCGATCGCCCGCTCCGTCTCCGGCGGCACGACGTAGCCGCCCGACTCAGCCGACGATGACAGGCCCGCCTTCAGCTCCAGCCCGTGCACGCCGCCGGCGCGCAGATAGCCGTCCCAGGCCGCCTTGGCCTCCGGCGCGCTGGCCAGACCGACCGGCTCGACCGCCTCCAGGGTCGGGCGCCGCGTCGCGCTGATCGCGCGATCCAGCCGCGCCTGCGCCGCCGACACCGCCTGGTCGATGCGCGCCACCTTGGCCTCCAGCAGCGTGTCGGCGCAGGCCTTTTTCTCGATCTCGTCCAGCCGCGCGTCATTGGCCTGTTTGAAGGCCTCGAACGCCGTCATCATCTCGCGCACGGCCTCGCGCGCCTCCGGCTGAGCCGGGGCCTGTTTGGTCTCTTTCATGATATCTCCGGTTTAGAAGAAATGCGTCGCCCCGGTCGGGGCCGACATCGTCAGGCCACGCGAAACCGCGCCCCCACCAGCATGGGAAACGTCACCAGCGACACCTCCCACAGGTCCACGGCGCTCAGCACGCGCAGCCGCCCGTCCCGCCTCGCCTTGGTCGCGCGAAAGCCGATCGACAGCCCGTCCAGAGCGCCCGCCCGCGCCATGGCCTGGGCGAAGCGCGCCTCGGCCGACCAGTCCAGGATGCGGCCCTTGACCCTCAGGCCGCGATCGTCCTCGACCACCTCGTCCCAGACGCCGACCACCGCCCGGCCCTTATGCTGGTTCAGCATCCTGACCCCGCCCGCCCCGGTCCGCGCCAGGCTCTGGGCGAACACGCCCTTCGCCGTCACATCCCCGTTCAGATCGGCTCGACCCCACAAGGAGGCGTAGCCTTCGATGCGGAGTGGTGAGTAGTCAGTGGCGAGTGGCGAGAGGGCGCTTGGCTCAAACCTTCCGTCTTCGCGGCGAACGCCGGGACCCAGGGGCTCCATCATCGACGCGGGCTCCAAACTGTCTCGCCACTCGCCACCAACCACTCGCCACTCATCGTCCCCCCTCCAGCCGCCGTTCGATCCGCTCCACAGCCGCGCGGGTCGCCACGCCCTGCTCCTCCAGCCGCGCCAGACGTTCGGCCACCAGCCGCTGCTCGCCGACCCGCTGCTCCAGCGTCGCGATCCGCGCCGCCGCCCCGCCGGCCCACACCAGCCCGCCGACCGTCTGCACCACCAGCGCGACGACCAGCGCCACCGGCGCCTTCCTGAAGTCGCTCATTGGCCCAGCCCCGCCATGCGCCGCCTTTCCTCCGGCGTCAGAAAGCTCGCCGCCTCAAGCCGCGCCCACAGGGCGTCGCGCTCCACCTGCAACGCCGGGATGGCGTCCAGGTCCGGCTCGATCCGACAGCCGACGAAGCGGCTGCCCAGCCACCCCGTCATCGCCCCCGACGCCTTCTTCACCAGCGGGATCACCGTCTGGCGCCAGAAGGCCGCATTGGCCTCGCGATAGTTCGAATAGGTCGCGTCGCCCGGTATCCCCAGCAGCTGCGGCGGCACGCCGAAGGCCAGGGCGATCTCGCGCGCGGCCGCGTGTTTTCCCGCGATGAAATCCATGTCCGCCGGCGTCAGGCTCATGGGCTTCCAGTCCAGCCCGCCTTCCAGCAGCAGCGGCCGCCCGGCGTTCGCCGCCCCCGAATGCGCCTCTGACAGCTCGGCCTTCAGCGCCTCGAACTGGTCCGCCGTCAGCCGCTCCCCGTCAGCCGCGCCATAGACCAGCGCGCCCGAGGGCCGCGCCGCATTGTCCAGCAGCGCCTTGTTCCAGGCCCCGGCCGCATTGTGCGCGTCCACCGCCATGGCCGCCGCCTCCAGCGGCGAGAATCCATAGTGATCGTCCGTCGGATGAAACAGCTTCAGCTGCATCACCGGCGACCAGCCGTCCGCCTGCCGCCCGATCCGCACCGCCCGGCCGCCGGCCGAATACTCATAGGCCTCGGGCCAGCCGTGCCGACCGGGGACCACCTTCACCCGATCCGGCCTCAGCGCCCACAGCTCATCCGGCGCCCCGTCGGCGTCCTGGTCGCCCGACGCCTCCATATAGGCGTTGCCCGCCGTCTGCAGGGCCGCGAACACCTGCTCCATCAGCTCCGGCGCCGACTGTTCGGGATTGGGCTTGGCCAGCAGCCGCGCTAGCGTATGCTCGTCGTCCCTGACCCCGTCCGCCAGCACTACCAGCGGCGTCGACGCCGCCGCCTCCGCGATCATGCGGATGCAGCGATAGGCCACCGGGTTCTTCGCAAACCCCTCCCGCGCCAGCGCCGCATAGTCCCGCGGCGTCCACCGCGCCCGACCGGCGCCGCCAAACGCGATCACCGCCCCGACCCGACTCTCCTTGACCTCGGGCGCGCCCGCGCGCCGCCGACCGAACGGTCGTCGCCAATCCATGTGGTTCTCCATTCCTGTATCCTTCTCCCGGTGGGAGAAGGTGGCCCGCGCAGCGGGTCGGATGACGGTCGGCGGCCTCAATCGGCGCCACGATCGACCCTCACCCTTTCGCGTTTCCGATCGCTGCGCTCCCGGACGCTCAAGCCCTCTCCCATCGGGAGAGGGTCACGTTCACATCGCCCGCGCCCTCGGCGCCGCCCGTCCCGTCAGCAGCAGCTCCGTCAGCGCCCAGACCAGCGCATCGGCCCGGTCCGGGCTGCGTCGATGCTCGCTGGCGCCCAGCGCCATCAGCTCCTCCTCCAGCTCGGGCAGGGCCGCGCAGTGCACGACCCGCCCCTGCTCGTACAGCGCCGCCACCGGCTCGGCCCGCGCCCGCTTGGCCCGGCTGGCGTGCACCAGCTTGATAGGAACGTCGCACCCGGCCTGGGCCAGCACGCTGCGCACCATCTCGCCGCCCTGATTGGCCTCCGCGATCACCTGGTTCGCCTCGAATCCCCTGGCCGCCTCAGCCACCCTTCGCGCCCAGCCCAGCGGCGACAGGCCGCGCGCCGAGCGGTCCGCCAGCACATGGCCCACGCCGTCCCTGCGCCCCGCGACCACGATGCCGCAGGCGTCGCCATGCGCGCTGGCCGGCGGATCCACCGCCACAACGATCCGGTCCAGCCGCGCCGGCCGGCTTCCCCGCGCCCGCGCCAGATCCTCCGCCCGGAACAGGGCGCCGTCGGCTTCCACGACCAGCCCCTCCATCTCCTGCGCCTCCAGCCGCGTCCCGGCGTAGAGCGCCTTGAGGTGCTCCAGGAAGCCCGGCGCCAGATTGTCCGCATTGCCCGCCGTGGCCAGCCGCGCCTTGACCACACTGTCCTCCGCCAGCAGCCGCCTCAGGCTGGGGATTGGCCGCGGCGTGGTGGTGATCGCCAGCTTGGGATCATCCCCCAGCCTCAGCCCGAATCTCAGGTTCGACAGCGTCGCCTCCGGGTTTCGCCAGGCGCAGAATTCGTCGGCCCAGGCCGCATGGAACTGCGGCCCCCTCAGACTGTCCGGGTCCTCGGCCGAAAACGCATAGGCCACGGCGCCCGACGGCCAAACCAGCCGCCGCCGTCCCGCTTCCCAGCGCGGCCGGTTCTCGCGCCGCGCCTGCGCCTTCAGGCCCGACGGCCCCTCCACCATCACCTCGCGCACGTCGTGCAGCGCCGGCCCGACCAGGGCGAAGGTGCGATCCGCCCGCTTCGCCAGCTGGCTCAGCCAGAAGGCGCCGGCGAAGGTCTTGCCCGACCCGCGCCCGCCCAGCAGCACCCAGGTCCGCCAGCCCTCTTCAAGCGGCCACGCCTGCCCGTCCGTCAGACGCGGCGCCGTCTCCAGCAGCGCCCGCAGCCTCGACCGATCGGCCCGCCGCACCAGCTGAAGCGCCGCGTCCCTTGCGTTCGACGATCCCGCAAAGATGGTCGATGCGAGACTCCAGATCGTCGCGCAGTCGTCCGTCCTCGGCGTCGTCGATGATGTCATGGTCTTCGCGCATATCGTCCTCTTGGGTGTCGCGGGCCTTGCGAAGCGGCGTGATCAGAGCGGCCACGGCCTTGGCCGCGCGGGCGATCACGTTCAGCGTGCGGCCGCGCTTGTCGACCTCGCCCAGCTCCGGCGCCGGGGCCGCCTTGGCGACGGCCAGCAGTTCGTCGGTCAGGCCCTTCAGCGTCTGGAACACTTCCTCCAGCCACGCCTCGGCCCGCCCCGCCTCTTCGCTTTTTCCCGTCATGCCCAGACCATAGCGGGGCAGCGTCCTCGGGCGCGCAAGTCGCCTCAGGAATCGAAAAACGTCTTGTCGCTCAGCAGCCTCGCCCGACCGACTGCGCGCTCAGCCCCGCTCGACCGCCCATTCCGGCGCTTCGAAGTCCAGCGCGTCCTCGGGCTCGGCCAGGCTCAGCTCGCTGATCGTCTGCCCGCGCACCGAGACGCCCGCCGAATGCACCGTCTCGGGATCGCCCGACACCAGGTGGTGCCACGCCGCCAGCGGCCGCCCCTCATGCAGCCGGCGATAGGCGCAGGACTTGGGCATCCACTCCAGCGCCTCGATGTTGCCCGGCGTCAGCTTGATGCAGTCCGGCACCTGCGCCTTGCGGTTGGCGTAGTCGGAACAGGCGCAGGCCTGCGGGTCGAACAGCTTGCAGTGCACCCGCGTCGGGATCACCTCGCCGGTGTCCTCGTCCTCGAACCGCACCACGCAGCACAGACCGCACCCGTCGCACAGGCTCTCCCATTCGGCGGGGCTCATCTCCGCCAGGGTCTTGGTTTCCCAGAAAGGACGCATGGCGCGGCCCTTAAGCCCAAATGGCCTTGGTGGCGAGCGTCACGCCGCCGAGGCGGGCCGGGCCAGGGCGTGCCTGACGCGCTCCAGCAGGGTTTCGGGCGTGAACGGCTTGACCACATAACCGACGCAGCCCCGGTCGCGCGCCGCCGTCACCGTCGAAATCTCCCGGTCCGCCGTCAGCATCAGCACAGGCGGCCGCGCGCGGCCCATCTTCTGCATCCGCTCCAGCACTTCCAGCCCGCTCATGCGCGGCATGTGCACATCCAGCAGCACCAGGTCGAACCGGTTGCGGGCCAGCATGTCCAGGGCGTCGCGGCCCGAACCAGCGGGCGCCACCACATAGCCCGCTCCCGACAGCACCAGCCCGATCATCTCGCGGATGATCGGCTCGTCCTCGACGGTCAGAATGGTCCGGCTCACAACACATGCTCCGGGGCCGCACGGCCCGCTTGAACGACGCGGGACATTTCCCGCAACAGGGTTTCGACGTTGATCGGCTTGGCCACATGGCCGTCCATCCCGATCGCATGACATACGGCCATCTGCTCAGGCTGGACGTCGGCGCTCAGCGCAATGATGGGCGCCTTGCCGATCGCACCCTCCAGCTGTCGTATGGCCCGCGTGGCGTCCATGCCGTCCATCACCGGCATGTGCAGGTCCATCAGGATCAGATCCAGGCCGCCGCCTTTGGCCCGCTCCAGGGCCTCCAGCCCGTCGCTGGCCGTCTCCAGCTCGATCCCCCACGCCGCGCTCATGACGCGGAAGAGCTCGCGGTTGCCGGCGTTGTCGTCTGCCATCAGCACCCTCAGGCCCTCGACATCCAGCGCGCCCGGCACGGCCGGATCGCTCAGGGTCATCGCGGCGTCCGCTTCTTGAGCCGGAACTTCAAACCAGAACACCGACCCTTCGCCCGGCGTGCTGCGCGCGCCGATCGTCCCGCCCATCAGCTCGATCAGCCGCTTGCAGATCGCCAGGCCCAGACCCGTCCCGCCGTGCAGCCGCGTGGTCGAGCTGTCGGCCTGGGTGAAGCGTTCGAACAGCCGTTCGATCTTGGCCGGATCGATCCCTTCGCCGCTGTCGATAACCTCCAGCCGCAACCGTCCACTGGCCCAGCCGCCTTCGATTCGGACCCCGCCCGCCTCGGTGAACTTCACCGCATTGGCCAAGAAGTTCAGCAGCACCTGCCCCAGCCGCGCCTCGTCGCCGCACAGAGCCTGCGGCGTTCCGTCTCCCAGCCGCCAGTCCAGCGCCAGGCCCTTGGCCGCCGCCTGGGGCTCGACGATGCTCAGGGCTCTTGCGGCAAGTTCGCGTGGATCGAACGGCGCCGTCTCCAGCTCGATCGCCCCGGCCTCCAGCTTGGAATAATCCAGGATGTCGTTGATCACCGACAGCAGCGCCTGGCTGGACGTGGCGATGCGGTCCGCAAACAGCCGCTCGGTCGGCCCCAGCCCCTCGCGGTCTTTCAGCAGGCCGGAGTAGCCGATCACGCTGGTCAGCGGCGTTCGCAGCTCATGGCTCATATTGGCCAGGAAGTCGCCCTTCGCCCGCGCCGCCGCCTCGGCCGCGTCCCGCGCCTCGGTCAGCGCCTCCTCCAGCGCCTTGGCCGCCGAGATGTCGCGCACGCTGTCCTGAATCTCGATCGGCGCGCCGTTGCGGTCGCGCAAGACGGTCGGCTGCGCCTCCAGCCAGGCCCAGCTTCCGTCCTTGCGCCGCCCGCGATAGCGGATGCGCGGCGACAGCGCGCCCGGTTCCGCGGCCAGATGAGCGCGGTAGGCCGCGCGCATGACCTCGTGATCATCGGTGTGCACCAGGTCCCAGCTGCGCATCCCGATCAGGTCATCGGGCGCCCAACCCATGACGCGCGTGATCGCCGGTGACAGATAGCGGAACACTCCGTCCAGATTGAATATGGCTATGACGTCGCTGGCGTGGTCCGCCAGCGTTCTGAACCGCGCCTCGCTGGCCGCCACGATCTCGTGGGCCCGCTCGCGCTCGGTCACGTCCTGAAACACGCCGACCAGCGCAATCAGGACGCCCTGAGCATCGAGCTCCCGCCGACAGCGGGACAGCACGACCCGCTCCTCTCCGTCGGCGCGGATGATCCGCAGTCGGAACTCGCCAGGCTCCTCCCCCTGGATCGCCTGCTCGATCCAGGCCTTCACGCGGGGCTGGTCGTCGGCATGATAGAATCCGACCGCATCGTCATATGACGGATCGAAACTCGCGCGATCCACGCCGTGGATGCGATAGACCTCGTCGGACCAGGCCACCGCTCCGGTCGCGATATCCAGCCGCCAGACGCCCAGCCCGGCCACGCCCTGCGCCAGGTTCAACGTCGCCACCTGGCGCGACAGGGCGGCCTCGCTGTCCTTTAGTCTCTGCTCTGCCTCGGTGGCGTCGGTGATGTCCTGGAAAACGCCGAAGATGACTCTCGGCCGGCCGTTTTCATCGCGCTGCACCCGCGCCCGCGCCCGCGTCAATCTGCGGCCCCCATCATCCAGCCGTCTCAACCGAATGGTGGTCTCATAGCCCTCGCCGGTCTCGGCCGCCCGCGCCAACAGGCCCTGCAGCCGCTCCAGATCCTCTGGCTCGTACTGGGCGTACATGTCCACGTCGGCGGTCTGCGCCGAACCAGGCTCGACCCCGTGGATGCGGACCACCTCGTCCGAGGCCGTCGTCTCGCCCGTCGTCAGATCGACCCGCCAGTGGCCGACGCCCGCGACCTCCTCAGCCAGTTTCAGCAGGGCGATCTGCTCGCGCTGCGCACGGGTCGCGTCCGCCTGCTGAAACAGGTCCGCCGCCATCTGGCCCAGCATCTTCAGCGTCTCGACCTGCCGCGCCGTCAGCGGCTTGCGCGGCCTGACGTCCATCACCCCGATAGCCCCGATCGGACGGTTGTCGCGACCCACCACCGCCACCCCGGCGAAGAAGCGCAGATAGGGCGGGCCCTTGACCATCACATGGTCACGCGTGCGCGGATCGGCCTGGCCGTCCTCCACCATGACCAGCGCGTCCGGCCCCAGGCTGACGATCTGGTTCGTCAGCGTCATGTCGCGCGGCAGCTCATCCTGGCCCAGGCCGACGTTGGACCGGAACACCGTCCGCTCGCCGTCGATGATGGAGATCATGGCGTGCGGCAGGCCGAAGATGCTGCACGCCAGATTGGTCAGCCGATCAAACGGACTGTCCAGCTCCAGCAACTGGGACGCCTTTGTGATCGGAAGCGACGCGCGCGTACTGGCCATGCCCGCAGATCAGCAGACAACCGCCAAATCTTTGTTAAAGCCGCCACTTGCCTCGAAGTCGGATGACGCCCGGGGCCGCACCGCCTATATGCCGGCCATGGCCGCCCGTCCCCCCCTCGTCGCCCTCAAGGATGTCCGTCTTCAGGACGGGCCGCGCCCGCTGTTCGACGGCGTCGACATGGCGCTGGAGCCGCGCAGCCGCGCCGCCCTGGTGGGCCGCAACGGGGCCGGCAAATCGACCCTGATCAAGGTCGTCATGGGCCTGATCGAGCCCGACAGCGGCGACCGCTCGGTCCAGGCCGGCGTGCGCTTCGCCTATGTGCCGCAGGAGCCGCCGATCACCGGCGAAACCCTGCTGGACTACGCCGCCTCCGGCGAGGCCGAGCCCTGGACCGCCGAGGCCTGGCTGACCACCTTCGGCCTGGATCCGGCCAAGTCGACCCAGGGCCTGTCGGGCGGCGAGACCCGCCGCGCGGCGCTCGCCAAGGCCTTCGCCGAAGAGCCCGACCTGCTGCTGCTGGACGAGCCGACCAACCACCTCGACATCCTGGCCATCGAGCTTCTGGAAAAGGAGCTGCTGGCCGCGCGCTGCGCCGTGCTGGTCGTCAGCCACGACCGCGCCTTCCTGAACCGCGTCACCGACACGGTGCACTGGCTGGAAGGCCGCCGCGTCCGCACCCTGAACAAGGGCTTTGACGCCTTCGACGACTGGTCCGCCAAGGTCATGGACGAAGAGGCCGAGTCGCTGCGCCGCCTGACCAAGAAGATCGAGGCCGAAACCTACACCTTCTATCGCTCCATCACCGCCCAGCGGACCCGCAACGAGGGCCGCGCCCGGGCGCTTCAGGCCATGCGCGCAGACCGGGCCGAGCGGGTCCGCGACCTGCCGCGCGAGCTGAACCTGGGCGTCGATTCCGGCGCCCTGTCCGGCAAGCTGGTGGCCGAGGTGAAGGGCGTCGCCAAACGCTTTGGCGAGCGCACCATCTTCAAGGGCCTGACCACCCGCGTCATGCGCGGCGATCGGCTGGGCATTGTCGGCCCCAACGGCGCGGGCAAGACCACCCTGGTCAAGGTGCTGCTGGGCGAATTGGCGCCGGACGAAGGCTCGGTGCGCCTGGGAGCCAACCTGGAGCCCGTCTATCTGGACCAGTCGCGCGAGGGCCTGCGCTCGGACATGAGCCTGTGGGACGCTCTGACGCCGGGCGGCGGCGACAGCATCCTCGTGCGCGGCCGGTCCATGCACGTGGCCGCCTACGCCAAGGACTTCCTGTTCCAGGAGGCCCAGCTGAAGCAGCCCATCTCGACCCTGTCGGGCGGCGAGCGCAACCGCCTGCTGCTGGCCCGCGCCCTGGCCCAGCCGGCCAATCTGCTGGTGCTGGACGAACCGACCAACGACCTGGACATGGACACGCTCGACAAGCTGGAAGAGCTGCTCGAGAGCTATGACGGCACCCTGATCCTGGTCTCGCACGACCGCGACTTCATCGACCGCCTCGCCACCTCGACCCTGGCCCTGAACGGCCGCGGCGACGTCGTAGAGACCCCCGGCGGCTGGACCGACTTCGTGCGGCAGAACCCGGGCTTCCTCAGCGCCGACTCCCGGCCGTCGATCGACGGGGCGCGTCGGGTCGAGAAGGCGGAGCCTTCTGACCGCGCCCCCAGCAAAAAAGCGAAGCTATCCTACAAGGACGCCCGGCGGCTGGAGGAGGTCGAAGGTCTGATGGAGAGCTTGCCCGGCGTCATCGCCCGGCACGACGCCACCCTGGCCGACCCGGATCTCTACGCCCGCGATCCCTCAGCCTTCGACCGCGCCATGAAGGCCGCCGAAAAGGCCCGCTCCGACCTCGAGGCGGCCGAGCTGGAATGGCTGGATCTTGAAGAGAAGAAGGCCGCTCTGGCGGTGTGATCAGTTGAGGCCGCTTTCCTGTGGACAGCGCAAGCCTCTGATCCGCCGAGGCGAACCGAAACCATCCACCGATGTCCACAGGCTTGCCCACCGCATCGGCTGCGTTTCCGCACAGCGCCGGAAGTTCGGGCGCTTGCGTCATAGCGGCATCTGCGGGAACGTCAACAGGCCGAGGGACACGGCGGCGCGGAAAACCAGGGAGACCTGGAGTTCAAGCGGGTCGGTCCGGCTCTCTGATCAGGACGCTTCCTGAGGTCTTCGGACCGGATGAAGCGACCAGACAGGGCCCAGGCTCCAGAACCGAAGCGCCTCGGCGCCACGTTCACGGAGAACCAGGCCGGGATCGACGGACGGCGCAGGGCTCACGCCTCGCGGAACGCCAGAGACCAGGAGCCGCCAGGATACAGCCGACCGCCATTCGGGTTCGCCCGACCGGCGCCAGGCCAAGGTTCTGACCCTCTACGGCCAAGTCCAACCCGGACTTGGCGAGGGCGCGAGACCAACGGTTCGACCGGGGTTCCGCGCCCTCGCTCAATTCCGGCGACGCTATATCGCCCTCAAGGCCGGTTGACCCCAGAGCAAACGCCGGTGTCATCTGCGGGGCAGCCATAGCGAGACACCCATGCGCCGTTCGCCCCACATCGACATCGCTCTCGTCGCCGCCCTCGCGATGGCCGGCCTGCCGGCGATGGCCCAGACCGCAGAGAATACTGACGCAGACGCACCGGGCGACGTCGTTCTGATGGCGCCGTCGGCCCAGGCGGTGTGCGACGGGCGCGTGGTCAGCCCCCTCCATGCCGAGGTGCTGCCCGCCCGGTTGCAAGGTCCGGGCGCGCGCGGACAACGCATCGAAACGGTCGAGACGACCTTCTCGATCGACCCCGAGGGACGACCCATCGGCATCGGCGCTCCGTCTTCGGCGCCCGACGCAACCGGCGGCGTGGTGCTCGTCGGCCGCCGCGTTTCGCCGGATGACGCCATCCAGGCCAGCCTGGCGGCCTGGCGGTTCGACGGTCCGGCGCGCGATTGCAGGCTTGAGGTGCGCTTCACGCCGCAACTGGCCAGCCAGGCCCCGACCGAAACGCTCCTGGCCTACTACGCGGTGACACGCACGACCGGGACGGCGCGCGATCTCGTCGAGCGGCGGCTGGCCGGTCCTGCGGCGAATTGCGATGGCGAAGCCCGGCGCGCGCGGCCTCAGCGGCTCGTCGCCGTGCCCGACTTCCGCGTCGGCGCCACCCCGCCCGGCGGGTATGGGTGGTCGGTCCTGCGCTGGGACGTGGACGAAGACGGACGAAGCCGAAACGTCGAAACCCTGGGCTCTTCGGGCGACGCCGCCTTCGACGCCGAGGCCCGCCGCGCCGTTGGCGAAACCCTCCTGCACCCCGGCCCCGCTCTGAAGGGCTGCGTTTACAACTTCTACCGCTACGGGGGGCTGCTGGAGGCGCCCGAACGGCCGCCCTCGCCCGATGACCCGTTACAGGCCTGCCCCGCAGAGATCGGCGATCGCTACAAGCCCCGGGCCAATCTGACCTTTCCGGAAGTATTCAGGCGCCGCTCCATCGAGGGCTGGGCGGTGATCCGCTTCGACCTCGCCACCTGGGGGCAGGTCGGCAATGCTGCGATCGTGGACGCCCAGCCGGCCTATATCTTCGGACGCGAAGCGCTGGCCATCGTCTCCAGCGGCAGCGCGGATCCAAGCTTTACGCCGGGCGTCCGGTGCACGATTCCCGTGCGTTTCCTCTTGCCTGACGAGACACCCGACACGCCATGAACCCTGGTGGCGGCTCGAACGATTCCGACTGAGCTGAAAATGGTCTAAGCCTCGGTCATGTCGTTTGTTTCCCGGCCGATTCCTCGCCGCGGCCTGCTTGCCGGCGCCGCCGCCTTCGGCCTTCTGGCCGGGTGCGGGCGCGGTCAGGCGCCGGTGGACGCTCAGGGCCGTGTGCGGCTCCGGCTGGCGCTCGACGCTCAGCCGGGCCCGGCGCAGGCGGGGATCTTTCAGGCGGTCGCGGCCGGCCTGTATGGGCGCCGCAAGCTCGCCGTCGAGCGTCTGCCCGGCGCCGCGCCTCTGGGCGAGCGGCTGGGCGCCTCCAGCGCGGAGCTGGCCCTGGCGTCCGACGCCGTCGCCGTTCTGGATCTCGCTGCGCAGCGTGCGCCGGTCCGCGCCGTGGCCGCCTTCCTGCAGAAGAGCCCGCTGGCCCTGATGGCGCGGGATCAACCCGGCGCCGATCTGCTCTCGACCCTGCGCGATCGGCCCGTCCTCGTCTCGCCGTCGGACGCGCCCCTGGCCTGGCCCTGGCTCCGCGCCCGTTTCGGCCTAAGCGAGAGCCAGCGCCTGCCCGCCACCACAGAGGCCTTCTTCGACGAGCCTCGCGCCGTGCTTCTGGCGGACGTGCTGACGGCGCCGCAGGCGGTGCTGCAGACGCGGCCACAGGTCCGTCTGCTGGCCGATCAGGGCTATCCGGCCTACGGCGGCGTTCTGGCTGTTCCCGACGCCTTCGCCCGCGACAATGTCCGGGCCCTGCGCGACTTCATCGCCGCGACGGTCGAAGGCTGGCGCGACTATCTGCAGGACGACCCCGCCGCCGCCCATGCCCTGATGCGCCAGGCCGATCCCAGTCTGACCGAACCGGTTCAGATGGCCGCGCGGGCCCGCATGCGCGACCTGGCCCTGATCGAAGGGGGCGACGCCGCCCTGTTCGGCCTGGGCGCGATGACGGCCGAGCGATGGCAGGCCGTATCGGAGGCCGCGGTCCAGGCCGGCCTGTTCGCCTCGGTCCAGCCGCCGCGCGAGCTTTTCACCGATGCCTACCGGCCCGGACGGGACTGACCCCGGCGTTAGCGGCGGATTAAGCCGGCCGCGTTATGATCGCAGATCAGCGTTATTTTCTTCGGAGCCGCCGTGCGCCGCATGATCCTCCTCTCCGTGGCCGCCATCGCGCTCACGGCCGCCGCAACGCCCGCCTCGGCGCAGTCCGCCGCGACGGGCGCGAACGGCCTGCGGTATCTGTCCTGGCCCGGCAAGGCGACCATGGCCGCTCCGGCGCCGTCCCCCGCGCCCTCTGTCGCTGCGGACGCAGTTGCAGCAGCCCCCGCCGCCGCGCCCCTCCGAACCGTCCGCCCGCCCTCGGCGCGACTGATCGCACGCCCGCCCATGACCGAGGTCGCCCGTCCCGGCCTGACGCCCGCCAGCGCCTGGATCCCGCCCCGCGACGCGCCGGCGACGGTCTATCCCGCCCCGGCCGAGATCGCCTATGCGCCCCCGCCCCCGCCTGTCCGCGAGGCTCCGCCTGCCTACGCGCCGCCGCCGCCAGCGCCCGTGCCCGCGCCTGTTCCCGAGCCCGTGCCGGAAATCGCCCGCGAGGCCGCCGCCCGGCCCGAACCGGCGCCGCAACCTGCGGCCGACCCCGCCTATGACCCGATGGCGCCGCGACGCGACGCTCCGATCTTCCGTCTCCAACGCCCCGAGTACGGCGCCGAGCCCGTCGCCGCGCCTATGCCGTCGGAAGCCCAGGCTGCATCCCCTCAATCGGCGCCCCAGTCGCCGCCCCAGTCCGCCCAGCCGCGCGTGATCGCCGGCGCCGCCGGCCAGGGCTCGCGCTACTATTCGCTGCACCGTCAGGCCGGGCGGCAGCCCGACTCCGTGCCCACCCCGCCGCCGGTCTATCTCGACGCCCTGCCGGTTCAGCTGGACGAGACGCCCTCGTCCGGCGACCTCGCCGCGCCGCCCGAGCCGCCGGCCCTGTATCGCGACGCCCAGGGCCGCGTTCGCGCCACGCCCCAGGTCGAGGCGGACCCCATCCCATGAGCCACGACGTCGCTGAGACGGCGGCCAACATGGCCAGCCGCCTGCCTGATCTGATTGAACTGGCCCGTGAGCCTTCCAGCGAAAAGCGCCGCGCCCTCCTGCGCGAGCTGACCGAACACTTCTTCGGCGCGCCCGACCGCAGCGCCGCCGAAACCGCGCTTTACGGCGAGATTCTGGGACAGCTGGCGTCCGAGATGGAGACGGCCGTTCGCGCCGAGCTGGCCCGTCGGTTCGCCGACTCGCTCGAGGCCCCGCCCTACCTGATCCGAAAGCTGTCTCAGGACGACGCGGCCGTGGCCCAATCGGTCCTGCGCGCCTCGCCCGTGCTCACCGACGAAGACCTGATCGAGGTCGTACGCCGCCGCTCCCAGCTGCACATCCGCGCCGTTTCCCAGCGCCAGGTGGTGTCCGAGGCGGTTTCCGACGCAATCGTCGAGCATGGCGACGACGAGACGCTGGACGTGCTGTTGCGCAACGACGGCGCCCGCCTGTCACGCGATGCTTCGGAACAGGCGGTCGAACGGGCCCTGGCCAATCCGGCGCTGCACGAAGCGACCGTGGCGCGAAAGGCTCTGCCGGCCGACCTGCTCAACGAGATGTATTTCGTGGTCGAGCAGCGGCTGCGCCTGCAGATCCTGGAGCAGAACGCACGCCTTGACCCCGCCCTGCTCGAGAGCGCACTGGCGGCCGGGCGCAACCGCGTCGCCACCGGCGACGGCGTCCTGCCGGCCGACTACGCCGAATGCTCGGCCTACGTTGACGAGCTCCGCGCCGCCAACCAGCTCACCCCGCAGATGCTGGCCCGCTTCCTGCGGTCAGGCAGCCGCACATCCTTCTACATCGCCCTGTCTCAGCTGGCGGACATCGACTTCCACACCGCACGCCAGATCGTTGAGCGGCGAGAGCTCGACGCCCTGGCCGTGGTCTGCAAGGCCGCGGACCTGGACCGCGCCCTCTTCCTCACCTACGCCGTCGCCCTTCTGAACGACGAGGGCGACGCCATGGCCAAGGCCCATGTCTACGCCCGCATGTATGCAGAGCTGCAGCGCGAGGCGGCGCTTCGCACCCTGCGCTTCTGGCGCCTGCGCCGCGAGGCCCGCGCGGCCTGAAGCCGGACACGACAACGCCCGCCTGCCTTGCGGCAAGCGGGCGTTCGTTGATCTGAAACCAGACCCTACTTCTTGGCGCGCGTGACGCGGGCGGGTTTGCGGCCGCCCTGGCCCAGGCCCATCTGCTTGGCCAGTTCCGAGCGCGCCTTGGCGTAGTTCGGGGCGACCATCGGATAGTCCTTGGGCAGGCCCCACTTGGCCCGATAATCTTCGGGGCTCATGTCGTATTTGGTGCGCAGGTGGCGCTTCAGCGACTTGAACTTGCGGCCGTCCTCCAGGCAGATCAGGAAGTCGGGGCTGATCGACTTGCGGATCGAGACCGCCGGCTCCTGGGGCTCGGGCTCCGGCTCGGGCGCGCCGCCCGAAACCTGCGACAGGGCGGTATGGATGCTGGCGATCAGCGAAGGCAGCACCGTGGCGTCCACGGTGTTGTTGCCGACATAGGCGGACACGATGTCGGCCGTCATTTCCAGCAGTTGGGGTTGTTGTTCTTCCATGATCAGCCGCCTTTGACCTTGATTTGTGTTGAGCACGACTGATCGCCCCCGATCAGCCTTCTCCCCGGCTCATAAGAGTGTTCCCAGTCAAAAGCAATGCAACGAAGAGTTCAGTCTGGCGAGCGGCGAGATTTCATCGACCGAAGTTTTCAGCCAGCGCCATCATCGCCGCGCGCTCTGGCGCCGAATATTCGTCGATCGCTTCATCCTCGCCTTCGCGTATCGCACGAAGTAACGCCGGCGTCAGGGCAGAGGATAGAGACCAGTTCCAGTACCGAAGCACCGTCTGCGCGCGATCAACGGCCAGCATCTCATAGGTGATCTGCGTCCGCTCCCAGGCCGGATGAACCCCGCCGTCCTCCAGCGTCTCGGGCCGCCGCATCGACCGCCACAGGTTCTGCAGATCGACGCGCGAAAGGCCGGTGGCCTTGCACAGGATGGCCACCGGCTCTCCGCCGGGATCACCCAGGATCTTGGCCCCCGTCAGCGGCTTGATCCCGGCCAGATAGGCGATCTCGGACGCGACGGCGCGCCCCAGGCCCTCCTTCTCGGCGGTGGCGATGGCGTGTTCCAGCGAGCCGTAGGGGCTCTTGGCTATGGCGGCGCGATTGCGCTGGCGGCGCTCGATGAACTGCAGCGCCTTGCGCGCCACCGGATCCTGCCACTGCTCCTGAGCGGCCATGGCGAAGACGTCCTCGGCGACCTCCTGCATGACTTCGCGCGATACGGCGAAGCGTTGCAGAATCGTCTTGCGGTCCTCGGGCCCGCACCACCAGAACATGACATAGGCGCCCGATGGGCGAAGCTCGGGCCGGCGCAGCAGATGCTTGCAAAGATCAGGTGACTGGCGGCTCAGGCTGACGACGCCCTCCAGTCCCACCTGCGACAGGCGCGCGTTTCCGTTCTTGAGCACCGCCTCGATGACGGCATCCTCGCCGAAGCTCATCAGCGTCTCGGTCACCACCTCCGAAAGGCCGCGCCGTTGGGCGATCATCAGCCTGTGCTCTTCGCTGGCGTCACGCGCGCAGGCGGTCAGGTCGGCGTCGTTCAGAGAGGCGCACTGTTCGATCAGGTGGCGCGCGACCTGCGGTTCGTCGCGCAGCAACAGCCGCGTCAGACTGTTCGGCGCTTCGCTCAGCGGGGCGAGGCGCTGGGCCACCCGCTCGCGTTCCTTGGGCGCGGCCATGCGCAGCATCTCGACCAGCAGGTCGCCCGTCACCGCCCGCTCGAAGGCGTTGATCCGGCTGGCCGGCAGCGACACCACATCGGCCAGGCGCTTCAGCAGCGCCCGTCGCGCGCGAAACGCGCTCTTGGGTTCGGCAGGGATTTCCGCAGGCTCGGCCATGTCCGAACACGCTAGCCGCGAGCGGTTAATCCATGGTGAGGATGATCCCCCGTCGCCTTCACAGCCCTTCGAACAGCGCCGTCGACAGATAGCGTTCGGCGAAGCTGGGGATGATGGCCACGATGGTCTTGCCGGCGTTCTCCTCCAGCGCCGCCTGACGGAAGGCGGCGACCAGGGCCGCGCCCGACGAGATGCCGACCGGAATCCCTTCCACTCGAGCCACCTTGCGGGCCATGTCGAAGGCGTCCTCGTTGGACACCTGTTCGACGCCGTCGATCACCTGGCGGTCGACGATGGAGGGCACGAAGCCGGCCCCGATGCCCTGGATTTTGTGCGGCCCGGGCTCGCCGCCCGACAGGACGGGCGAGGCGGTGGGCTCGACCGCGATCATGCGCACCGAGGCCTTTTTGGCCTTAAGCGCGTGGCCGACGCCGGTGATGGTGCCGCCGGTGCCGACGCCCGAAATGACGATGTCCACCGCGCCCGCCGTGTCGTTCCAGATCTCCTCGGCCGTGGTGACCTCGTGGATGGCGGGATTGGCCAGGTTGTCGAACTGGGCCGGGCTGACGGCGCCCGGCGTCTTCTCCAGCAGTTCTGCGGCGCGGGCGATTGCGCCCTTCATGCCCTTCTCGGCCGGCGTCAGCTCAAGCTCGGCGCCCAGCAGGGCCAGCATCTTGCGCCGCTCGATCGACATGCTCTCGGGCATGCACAGGACCAGCCGATAGCCCTTGGCTGCGGCGACGAAGGCCAGGGCGATGCCCGTATTGCCTGATGTCGGCTCGATCAGAACGCTGCCGGGGCCGATCTTGCCCGCCTGCTCCAGCGCCTCGATCATCGCCACGCCGATCCGGTCCTTGACCGAGGCGATCGGGTTGAAGAACTCCAGCTTGGCCAGCACCTTGGCCTTGGGTTTCAGCTCGGCCGACAGGCGCGGCAGGCCGACGATGGGCGTGTCGCCGATGGTGTCGATGATCGAGTCATAGACCTTGCCGCGCCCCGACTTGCGGTGGCGGCTGGCGTCGTAGGAAGCGTCGGACATGGGGAGATCTCCGGGGGGCTGGGCCTGCAAGAGATAGGCGTCCGCCAGCGATCGCAAGGGGTGCGGCGCCCCCAGACGCCGAAATCGCGCCAGGGCCGCGGCCAACCATCCCCCGCGCATAGCCGATGTCCGGTCCAGTCCTAACGGCCTGTTAACCACGATGGACGACTTCTGAGTCTCAGTATCGGGGCCGTTCATTTGCGCAATCTCGTCGCCGCCGTTGAAGCGATCGATCCGCTGGTCGTGACCGGCAAGGTCGCTGGCGTGTCGGGTCTGCTGATAGAATCCCGAGGCGGGCTCAGCCGGCTGGCGGTCGGGGCGCGGGCCGAGATCGTGCGCGGGCGCGGGCTGACGCCCCTGCCGGCCGAGGTGGTGGGCTTTCGCGCCTCCACCGCCCTGCTGATGCCGTTCGGCCCGGTCGAGGGCGTGGCGCCGGGCGCCGACATCCGCATCATCGACAGCGCCGCCAGCGTGCGCCCGACCACCGCTTGGCTGGGCCGCATCATCGATGCGTTCGGAAACCCCATCGACGGCAAGGGCCCCCTGCCCCAAGGTCCGGTCCCCTATCCTCTGCGCGCGCCCCCGCCGCCGGCCCATGCGCGCGGCCGCGTCGGAGAGCGGCTGGATCTGGGCGTGCGCTCGATGGACGTCTTCACCACCACCTGCCGGGGCCAGCGCCTGGGCATCTTCGCCGGTTCGGGCGTCGGCAAGTCGGTGCTGCTGTCCATGCTGGCGCGCCAGGCGACCTGCGACGTGGTGGTGGTCGGCCTGATCGGCGAACGCGGCCGCGAGGTGCGCGAGTTCATCGAAGAGACCCTGGGCGAAGAGGGTCTGAAGCGCGCCATCGTGGTCGTCGCCACCTCCGACGAGCCGGCGCTGAAGCGGCGTCAGGCGGCCTACATGACCTTGGCCATTTCCGAGTTCCTGCGCGATCAGGACCTGGAGGTCTTGTGCCTGATGGACTCCGTCACGCGCTTCGCCATGGCCCAGCGCGAGATCGGCCTGGCGGCGGGCGAACCGCCGACGACCAAGGGCTATACGCCCACCGTCTTTTCCGAACTGCCCAAGCTGCTCGAGCGCGCCGGCCCCGGTCCGGTCCGGGCCGACGGCACCACGGCGGGGCCGATCACCGCGCTGTTCACCGTGCTGGTGGACGGCGGCGACCATGACGAGCCGATCGCCGACGCCGTGCGAGGCATTCTGGACGGTCACATCGTCATGGACCGCAAGATCGCCGAGCGCGGGCGCTTCCCGGCCATCGACGTGCTGAAGTCCGTCAGCCGCACCCTGCCCGCCTGCCAGCTGCCCGAGGAGCGCGAGCTGAACAAGCGCGCCCGCCAGTGCCTGTCGGCCTACGCCAATATGGAAGAGCTGATCCGCATCGGCGCCTACCGCGCCGGCGCCGACCCCATCGTCGACCGCGCCATCGCCCTGAACCCGGCGCTCGAAGCGTTTCTGGGCCAGGACAAGGACGACGTCACCCGGCTTTCAGATTCCTTTAGTCGTCTGCAGGCCATTCTAGACCAGGGCATGATCAGGGAGTGATGAAATGACCGCTTGGGCGCAATCCCTGATCCGCATCTCCAGCTATGAGGTCGAGACGCTGCAGAAGCGCCTGGCCGAGGTGAACCTGCGCAAGGCCGAGGCCGAGATGCGCGTCGCCGTTCTGGACGCCGAGGCCGAGGGCGAGCGCGGCCGCGCCGCCGCCGATCCGACCGCCGCCATGATGCTGAACGCCTATCTGTCGGGCTGGAAGACGCGACGCTCGGACGCCGAGACCGAAGCCGCCGTCGTCGCCGCAGAGGAAGAGGGCGCCCGCGACGCCCTGACCGCCGCCTTCGAGGAACTCAAGAAGTTCGAGCACGTCGCCGAGACCACGCGCCTGAACACGCTGATCGCCCAGCAGAAGCGCGAAACCGCCGTCTTCGACGAAATGGCCCTGCGCCGCCGCGCGCTCTAGGCGCTCAGCTTCAGACCAGGGCCCGCGCCGCCTCCAGGTCGGCCGGGTTGTCCACCGACAGCGGGGCCTGATCGATCACGGCCGCCCAGATGGACAGGCCCATCTCCAGCGCCCGCAGTTGCTCGAGCTTCTCGCGCCGCTCCAGCGGCGACGGCGGCGCGGCGCAGAACCGCTCCAGAGCCGCGCGGCGATAGCCGTATATGCCCACGTGCCGCCAGACCGGCCCGTCGCCGTACAGGGTCGAACGGGTGAAATAGAGCGCGCGGCCGGATGCTGCGGCCTCGCCCAGGGCGACCACCGCCTTGACGACGTCCGGATTGGCCCGGTCCGACAGGTCCGCCTCCGCCGCCACCAGGGTCGCGATGTCGCACCGCGCCTCGTGCGCCAGAAGGTCCGCGCAGGCGCGCGACAGGCCGGGATCGGCGAACGGCATGTCGCCCTGCAGATTGACCACCGCGTCGTGCCTTCCATCGGGATCGACGGCGTTAAGCGCCGCCAGCACCCGGTCGGACCCGCTGGGCAAGGCAGGATCGGTCAGCACCGCCCGCCCGCCGGCGGCCTGAACCGCCTCGACGATCTCGGGATCGCCCGCCGCCACGACCGCCGGCAGCCCCGAGGCCGAGGCCTGTTCCCAGGCGCGCACGATCATGGGTTTGCCGCCGATGTCGGCCAGCGGCTTGCCCGGCAGACGGGTCGCGCCCATGCGAGCGGGTATCATTATCAGAGGATTCATCGGCTTGGCGGCGCCCTGCGACGCCCGGAGCACTCCGGGCCGGTTGCGAAGGCGGCGCTAGCGTGTCAGAGACGCCCACGCAAGGACACGCCCCCTGGGCGCGGCTCACCGCCGTGCGCGTCAGGGGCTCTAGAGACGGGATGCGACGACGCGAATGAGCGGCGATCTGAAGTGGAACAAGATTTTCGGCGCCGCACTGGGCACGGCCTTCGCCATCCTGGTGATCAAGGAAGCCTCGGGCGCCATTTATCACACCGAAGCCCCTGAAAAGATGGGCTATTTCGTGGACGCGCCGGAAGAGGCCGCGGCCGGCCCCGCCGAGCTGGCGCCCGACTGGGGCACGGTCATCCCGACCGCCGACCTCGCCGCCGGCCAGGCCGCCTTTGCGCGCTGCCAGGCCTGCCACACGGTGACGCAGGGCGGCGCCGATGGAATCGGTCCGAATCTGTGGGCCGTCATGGGCGGTGAAGTCATGCACCGTTCAGGCTTCGCCTATTCGGACGCCATGGCCGCGCACAAGGCCGAGGCGCCGATCTGGGGATGGGATGAGATGGACCAGTTCCTGACCGCCCCCGCCCGCTACGTCCCCGGCACCAAGATGTCGTTCGCCGGCATCCGCGACACCAACACCCGCATCAATCTGCTGGCCTGGCTGCATGAGCAGGGCTCGCAGGGCTACGCCATTCCCGCGCCCGATCCGTCGCGCCAGCCTGGCGCCGAGGGCGCTGCGGCCGTCGAGGGCGAAGCCCCCGTCGCCGAGGGCACGGAAGGCCAGACCCTCGCGGAGGGCGCCACGCCGGACACGGGCGTCGCCGCCCAGCCGGGAGAGCAGGCCACGCCGGTCGCTCCTCCGGCCGCGACCAGCACCCCGCCGGCCGCCACGGCCAGCGCGCCGACGACCCGCTGATGTCACTAGGTTGAGTTATGCAAAAGGCGGCCTTCGGGCCGCCTTTTCTGCGTCTGAGGCCTAGATCGACAGGCGCCGGATGCTGGCCGGCTCGAAGCCGTCGGCGACATAGGCCGCCGCGACCTCGGACAGAGGCTGGATCAACACCTGCCCTGCCCGTCCGCTGGCGTGGATCACCCGGTCGGCGTCCATCATCACGCCGCTGTGCCCGCCCCAAGGCCCCAGGTCCGGCTTGAGCCACACCACCAGGTCGCCGCGCGCCGGCGTCTCGACAGACCGTCCAAGCTCCGCCTGCCCCGACGCCCAGCGCGGCGCGGCCTGGCCGCAGGCCATCAGGGCCTGTTGGACCAGGCCGCAGCAATCCGTCCCCGCCGCCGTGCGGCCGCCGAGCGCATGCGGCGCGCCGAAGAAGGCTTCGGCCACCGCCGCCAGATCCGGCTCGAACACGCCGATCGGCGCCAGGGCCTCGGCGGCGACCCAGCCAAGTCCGACCAGGCGCGCTCGGTCGCCCACGGTTTCTTCGACCCGGACCAGGGCATTCATGAACAGGGGTGCGCCCTGCGCTGTCTCGCCTGCAGAGGCCGCGTGAACCGGCGCTGTCAGGGCGCGCACCCGATGGGTCGGGGACGACGCGCCGGGCCTCAGGGCGTCCAGGTCGATCCAGCCGACGACGCCGCTACGACGCGCCCGGCCCCAGGCGCGGCCCCGGTCCTGTTCGAGGACATCGAAGATCTCGCCGGCCAGTAGTTGGTCGATTCGCTGAGCGTCTTGGCCCGATCCATTCCAGATCGCCGTCGCCGCTCCCGAACCGTGCCGCACGCTGGTCGCCGCATAGCGATCCGCGCGCGCCAGCCCCTCCAGCCGAAGCTCGGCCAGGTCGGGCCGCGCCAGGCGCGGTCCCGGTTCAATGAGGGCGAGGACGTCGGTCAACGGCGGCTCGGTCGGTTGAACAATCGTTCTAGTCCGCGAAGCCGAAGCGGACGTTAATGTGCGGAAGCGAACGCGCAAATGTGATGGAAGGCGGCGCGGATTCCTTGCGCCTCGCCGCCCTCGGGCCAGCCGGGCCGGGCGCGCGGGTTCCAGGCGAACACGTCCAGATGCGCCCATGATCCGGTGGTCGGCGCGAACCTCTGCAGGAACAGGGCCGCCGTCACCGACCCGGCTTGCGCCCAGGCCGCAGGATCGTTCCTCAGATCAGCGATCTCGGCCTCAAGCGCGGCGCGATAGCCGGCGTGCAAAGGCATGCGCCACACGGGATCGCGCACCGCTAGCCCGGCCGCCAGCAGTCCCTCGGCCAGGGCGTCGTCGTCGGTGTAGAGCGGCGGCAGCTCCGGCCCCAGAGCAATGCGCGCCGCGCCGGTCAGGGTGGCGAAATCCAGCGTCAGGTCCGGCTCATGCTCGCCCGCGCGCGTCAGGACATCGGCCAGGATCAGCCGGCCTTCCGCATCCGTGTTGCCCACCTCGACCGTCAGGCCCTGGCGCGTCGCCAGCACGTCGCCGGGCCGGAAGGCGTCGGCCGACACCGCATTCTCGACCGCCGCGACCAGCACCACCAGCCGGACAGGCAGGTCGGCCTGCAGGATCAGCCGCGCCAGAGCCAGGACGTGCGCCGCGCCGCCCATGTCCTTCTTCATGTTGCGCATGCCGGCCGCGGGCTTCAGGTCCAGGCCGCCGGTGTCGAACACCACGCCCTTGCCGACCAGGGCGATCAACGGACGCTCCGTCTGGTCCAGCTTCCAACCCAGTTCGATGACGCGCGGCGCCCGGTGCGGTGTGGCGGCGCGGCCCACGGCGTGCACGGCGGGATAGTTCGCTTCGAGCAGAGCCTCGCCCTTGATGACGGTCAGGTCCGCGCCGTGCGCCTCGGCGATCTCGCGGGCGATGGTCTCGATCTGCAGCGGCCCCATGTCGGCGGCCGGGGTGTCGACCATCTCGCGGCACAGGGCGCAGGCGGCGACAATGCGGCGACACGCGTCGAGGTCGACGCCCTCGGCCACGGCCAAGCGGGCGCGCCCGAGCCCCGGCCGGGCCTTGTAGCGGTCGAACAGATAGGTCCCCAGCCCCCAGGCCACGGCCGACATCTCGGCCGCCTCGCCCTCGACGCCTTCGAGCCGCCAGTCGCCGGCGGGCAGACGCGCCGCCAGACCGCGCACGCTCAGCGGGTCGAACGCCTCGCCGGTCCCGAACCAGGCCTCGGCCGGGCGGCCTTCGGCGTCCGGCACGATCAGCAGCTGCCCCGTCTTGCCGGTGAAGTCGTGCGCCTCCGCCCAGGGCGACGCGGGCGCCGCGCCGGCCGCCACCAGCCGAATGGGACGCGCCGAAGCGTCGGCTGCGATCAGGACATCTGGACGTGCGGTCATGCGGGCGGCTCCAGCCGTTAACCAAAGTTTGACGCCGAGGTCTGAGTCTGTGCGCGATCAGCCTTGGACCCACTCCATGTCGCGCACCGCCCTCGCCCTCGCAACCTCCGCCCTTCTGCTGTCGGCCGCGCCGACCCTGGCGCAGACGCAGGGACCGGCTCCGAGCTCCGCTCAACCGCGCGTCGCCGCCGACGCCCAGACCCGCGCCACCTATGACCGCGCCGACCCGCTTTCGCGGTCGATCTTCTGGGCGCAGCAGAACGAAATCGACCCGACCGATCCTGTCGCGGGCGTCAAGCTGTCGCAAGCGCTGCGCGAGATGGGCCGCAACGATCAGGCCGCAGAGACCGCCCAGGCCGTGCTGGTGGTCCAGCCGAACAATGTCGAGGCCATGCTGGAGGCCGGGCGCGCCCATATCGCCCGCGGCCACGCCTTCTACGGCATCGCCGCTTTGGAACGCGCCCGCGACCAGGCGCCGAGCGACTGGCGGCCCCTGTCGCTGCTCGGCACGGCCTATCAGCAGGTGCGCCGCCACGAGGACGCCCAGGGCGCCTGGCGTCACGCCCTGGCCCTGTCGCCCGACAATCCCGACGTGCTCGCCAACATGGCCATGCCGTTGATGGCCGAGGGCCGCGCCGCCGAGGCCGAGCCCCTGCTGCGGCGCGCCGCCGCCCAACCCGGCGTCAAGCTTCAGATCAGGCTGAACCTGGCGATGGCCTTGGGCCTGCAGGGCAAGATGGGCGAGGCCGAGCAGATCCTGCGTCGCGAACTGCCGCCCGAATCGGCCGACCGCAACCTCGACTGGCTGCGCGCCGCCTCGGCCGAGCCGGGCGCGGCGGGCCGCACCTGGTCTTCGCTGCAAGGCGGCTAGAACACTTTCCCTGCCCTTTCTGGGGAGCGACAAGCCCCGCCTTCCCTCGCCCGTGCGACGCGCCTATCTTCGTGACATGATCGATGATCTCTACAGCGCGCGCATCCTGTCGCTGGCGGCCAATCTGCCGCACGCGGGGCGTCTGCCTGCGCCCGAGGGCACGGGCGAGCGCGTGGCCAAGCTGTGCGGCTCACGCGCGATCGTCGACGTCGTGCTGGATGATGAAGGCCGCATCGCCGCCTTCGCCCAGGACGTAAAGGCCTGCGCCCTGGGCCAGGCCGGGGCCGGCGTTCTGGGTCAGTCCGTGATCGGCGCGACGGCGCAGGAGGTGCGCGACGCCCGCGACGCCATGTCCGCCATGCTCAAGTCCGGCGGCGACGGTCCCGAGGGTCGTTTCGAGGGCCTGCGCGCACTGAAACAGGTCGCCGACTATCCCGCCCGCCACGCCTCGACCCTGGTCGCGGTGGAGGCGACGCTGGACGCCGTGGATCAGGCCCTGCTCAAGCATCAGAGCGACACGCGAACTCGTCTCGCCGGCGCGGCTTGAAGTCCAATCGGTTGATCGCCCCGGCGTGACGGGGGATAAGCCGGGCGAACCTCAACGAGCCCCCGGCGAAGGGACGAATGTCTCTCTATGAACGCGGCGTGCGCGGGGCCCATCGGGCCTACAAGCTCACGCTGTCCCCCCTGATCGGCCAGCAGTGCCGCTTCCTGCCGACCTGTTCGGACTATGGACGCGACGCGCTTCTGACCCACGGTCCGGTGCGGGGCGGCTGGCTGACCGTGCGCCGACTGTGCAAATGCCATCCTTTCGGCGGTTCGGGCTACGATCCCGTCCCGGCGGCGCCGCAAGGCGACAGACCTGAAGCAGACTGACGATGATCGATCTCAAATTCCCCGACGGCGCCGTTCGACAATTCCCGCCCTCGGCCACCGGCCGCGACGTGGCCGCCTCCATCTCGCCTTCTCTGGCCAAGCGCGCGGCCCTGGTCGAGATCAACGGCCAGCAGTGGGACATGGACCGTCCGTTGGAGACCGGCGGCGACTTCAAGCTGATCATGCGCGACGACCCCGACGCGCTGGAGACCATCCGCCACGACGCCGCCCACGTGCTGGCGCAAGCCGTGCAGGAGCTGTTTCCCGGCACTCAGGTCACCATCGGCCCGGCCATCGAGGACGGCTTCTATTACGATTTCCACCGGGCCGAACCCTTCTCGACCGACGACTTCGCCGCCATCGAGAAGCGCATGGCCGAGATCGTCGATCGCGACGAAAAGCTGGTGCGCCAGGTCTGGAACCGCGACGAGGCCATCGCCCTGTTCGAATCCAAGGGCGAGACCTTCAAGGCCGAGCTGATCCGCGACCTGCCGGCCGACGAGACCATCACCACCTATACGACGGGCGGCTGGGTCGACCTGTGCCGGGGGCCGCACTTTCCCTCGACCAAGTTCGTGGGCAAGGCCTTCAAGCTGACCAAGCTGGCCGGCGCCTACTGGCGCGGCGATTCCAAGCGCGAGCAGCTGCAGCGCATCTACGCCACGGCCTGGGCCAACCAGGCCGACCTGGACGCCTATCTGAAGCGCATCGAAGAGGCCGAGAAGCGCGACCACCGCAAGATCGGCCGGTCGATGGAGCTCTTCCACATGCAGGAAGAGGGCCGCGGCATGGTCTTCTGGCACCCCAAGGGCTGGGTGCTGTGGCAGGTCATCGAGGCCTATATGCGCCGCCGCCTGGACAAGGCCGGCTATGTCGAGGTCAAGACGCCCCAAGTCCTGGACCGCAAGTTCTGGGAGGCCTCGGGCCACTGGGAGAAATACCGCCCCAACATGTTCGTCTGCGAGACGGTCGAGGGCGAGGAGCTCAGCCTCAAGCCGATGAACTGCCCGGGCCACGTCCAGATTTTTGACCAGGGCCAGCGCTCGTATCGCGAACTGCCGCTGCGCATGGCCGAGTTCGGCGCCTGCCACCGCTATGAGCCGTCGGGTTCGCTGCACGGCCTGATGCGCGTGCGAGGCTTCACCCAGGACGACGCCCACATCTTCTGCCGCGAGGATCAGATCGTGGAGGAGACGCGGTCCTTCATCGAACTGGCCCGCTCGGTCCACGCCGACCTCGGCATGGAAACGGCCTACATCAGCCTGGGCACCCGCCCCGAAATCCGCGCCGGTTCGGACGAGTTCTGGGACAAGGCCGAGGCCCAGATGGCCGAAGCCGCCCGCGCGGCCGGCTCGGAGCCCGTGGTCACCGAGGGCGATGGCGCCTTCTACGCGCCCAAGCTGGACTTCATCGTTAAGGACGCCATCGGCCGCGAATGGACCTGCGGCACCATCCAGCTGGACTATGTCCTGCCCGAGCGTCTGAACGCGGAATACATCGGCGAGGACGGCGGCAAGCACCGGCCGGTCATGCTGCACCGGGCCATCCTGGGCAGCTTCGAGCGGTTCATCGGCATCATGATCGAGAACTACGCCGGCGCCTTCCCGCTGTGGCTGGCGCCGACGCAGGCCGTGGTGGCGACCATCACCTCGGACGCCGACGCCTATGCCCAGGACGTGGTCGCGCGCTTCAAGGCGGCGGGCCTGAGGGTCGAGAGCGACCTGCGCAACGAGAAGATCAACTACAAGGTCCGCGAACACTCGGTCGGCAAGACGCCCGTCATCGCCGTGGTCGGCCGCAAGGAGGCCGAAGAGGGCAAGGTCGCCCTGCGCCGTCTGGGCTCGCAGGCCCAGGAAATCCTGACGGTCGAAGAGGCGATCCGCGTTCTGACCGAGGAAGCGACCCCGCCCGATCTGAAGCGGGGCTGATCCGTCCGGCTGGACGTCAGGCGCGCGCGGCGCGGCTGGCGTCCAGACCCATGGCGCGGGCCGCCGCATCGGCGATCTGTTCGGCGTTGAGGCCGGCGGCGGCGTACATCAGCTCGGGCTTGTCGTGGTCCTGGAACAGGTCGGGCAGGTGCAGGGTGCGAACCTTTAGGCCCGTGTCCAGTGCGCCCTTTTCCGCCAGCAGCTGAAGCACGAAGGCGCCAAAGCCGCCCATGGCGCCTTCCTCGACCGTGATCAGGGCCTCGTGCTCGCGCGCCAGGCGCAGGATCATGTCGGCGTCCAGCGGCTTGGCGAAGCGGGCGTCGGCAACGGTGGCGGACACGCCGCGCGCGGCCAGCAGTTCGGCGGCCTTCAGCGATTCCTGCAAGCGCGTGCCCAGACTGAGGATGGCGACGGACGTGCCCTCGCGCACGATCCGGCCGCGGCCGATTTCGAGCGGGGCGGCCAGTTCGGGGATTTCGACCCCGACGCCATCGCCGCGCGGATAGCGGAAGGCGGAGGGCCGGTCGTCGATCTCCAGGCTGGTGGCGATCATGGCGGCCAGGTCCGCCTCGTCGGCGGCGGCCATCAGCACCATGCCGGGCAGGGCGCCCATGTAGCCGATGTCGAAGCTGCCGGCGTGCGTCGCCCCGTCGGCGCCGACCAGGCCCGCCCGGTCCATGGCGAAGCGTACGGGTAGCGACTGGATGGCCACATCGTGCACGACCTGGTCGTAGCCGCGCTGCAGGAAGGTCGAATAGATGGCGCACACCGGCTTCATGCCGTCTGCGGCCAAGCCGGCGGCGAAGGTCACGGCGTGCTGTTCGGCGATGCCGACGTCAAAGGTGCGCTCGGGAAAGGCCTGGCCGAACAGGTCGATGCCCGTGCCGCCCGGCATGGCCGCGGTGATGGCGATGATCGACGGATCGCGCTGAGCGTGCTTGATCAGCTCGGTGCCGAAGACCTTGGTGTAGCTGGGTGCGTTGGACTTGGCCTTGGCCTGCTGGCCGGAGACCACGTCGAACTTGACCACGCCATGGTATTTGTCGGCCGAGCTTTCGGCCGGGGCGTAGCCCTTGCCCTTCTGGGTCACGACGTGGACCAGCACTGGGCGGTCGGTGATGTCGCGCGCATTCTCCAGGATGGGGACCAGGGTCTCCATGTCGTGGCCGTCGATCGGCCCGACGTAATAGAAGCCCAGCTCCTCGAAGAAGGTGCCGCCGGTGACCATGCCCCGGGCGTATTCCTCGGCCTTCTTGGCGGCGTTGCGGAAGGGGCGCGGCATGTGCTCGGCCACCTTCTTCCCGAAGCGGCGGAAGTTCTGATAGGCGCCGCCCGACACCAGGCCGGCCAGATAGGCGCTCATCCCGCCGACGGGCGGCGCAATGGACATGTCGTTGTCGTTCAGGATGACGGTCAGCTGGCCGGTGGTCTCGGCCGCGTTGTTCATCGCCTCATAGGCCATGCCGGCCGACATCGAGCCGTCGCCGATCACCGCCACGACGCGGTTGTCCTGGCCCTTGGCGTCGCGCGCGGCCGCGAAGCCCAGCGCCGCCGAAATCGAGGTCGACGCATGGGCCGCGCCGAACGGGTCGTACTCGCTCTCGCTGCGCTTGGTGAAGCCCGACAGGCCCCCGCCCTGGCGCAGGGTGCGAATGCGGTCGCGGCGCCCGGTCAGGATCTTGTGCGGATAGCACTGATGCCCGACGTCCCAGATGAGGATGTCCTTGGGCGTCTCGAACACATGGTGCAGGGCGACGGTCAGCTCGACCACGCCCAGCGCCGAGCCCAGATGTCCCCCGGTCACCGACACGGCGTCGATCACCTCGGCGCGCACTTCGCCGGCCAGCTGCGCCAGCTGCTCAGTCGAGAAGCCGCGCGTGTCGGCGGGATAGGTGACGGTGTCGAGAAGCGGGGTATCGAGCATTAGGTTTGAAACTCTGAGTCCTTCTCCCCTCGGGGGAGAAGGTGGGCGGCGGAGCCGCTCGGATGAGGGGGACGTCGCGGCGTGCACGCCGCATGACGCTTGATCGCATCGATCAGACTGTTCGGATTTGTCATGAACGCCTCGTTGCCCGACCTCAAGACCGTGAAGCCGGCGGCCCGCAGTTTGTCGTCTCGCGTCTGATCTGCCAAATCTCTCAACGCGTGCACGCCGCCGTCCAGTTTCACGACAAGGGCGAGCTCAAGACAGACGAAATCGCAGATCGAACCCGCGACGGGCGCCTGGCGACGGAACTTCAGTCCATCCAGACGGCGCGACCTGACGAGAGACCAGAACACGTCTTCCGCAACCGTCAGGCGGCGGCGAAACCTTCGGGAGCGTCTGGTTCTGTCGGCTGTCTGCCACATCGACCGTCCCCCTCATCCGTCGCGCTCCGCGCGCCACCTTCTCCCCCGAGGGGAGAAGGGAATTCCTAGCCCCGGCGCTTGCTCAGCACATAGTCGACGCTGGCCTTCAGGATTTCGCCGTCATGGCCGAACAGGTCCAGATGGCTGCGGGCCTGGTCGGCCAGGTGCGCGACCCTGTGTCGCGCCTGATCGACGCCCAGCAGGGTGACGAAGTTGGTCTTGCCGCGCTCGGCGTCCTTGCCGCCGCCCTTCTTGCCCATGACCGCCTCGTCGCCTTCGACGTCCAGCAGGTCGTCGACGATCTGATAGGCCAGGCCGACATCGTGCGCGAAGCTGATCAGGGCGTGGCGCTGGGCGTTGGTCGCGTCGGCGACGATCAGCGGAATCTCGAAGGCATAGGCGAACAGGGCGCCGGTCTTGAGACGCTGCATCCGGGCGACCCCGCCCAGGTCGTCACGCACGCCGATCAGATCGATCATCTGGCCGCCGGCCATGCCGCGCGCGCCCGAGGCCAGCGACAGCCGCGCCGCCAGTTCACAGCGCACGGCCGGATCCTCGTGGGTGTCCTCGTGCAGGATGATGTCGAAGGCGGCGGTCTGCAGCGCATCGCCCGCCAGCACCGCCGTGGCCTCGTCATAGGCGCGGTGCAGCGTCGGCCGGCCGCGACGGATGTCGTCGTCGTCCATGCAGGGCAGGTCGTCGTGGACCAGCGAATAGGCGTGGACGCATTCCAGGGCGCAGGCGGCGCGCAGCACGGCGCGCTCGTCCAGTTCGAACAGGCGCGCGGCCTCCAGGGCGAAGAAGGGCCTCAGGCGCTTGCCGGGTCCCAGCGCCGCATATCGCATGGCTTCGGTCAGGCGCGATTCCGGCCCGTCGGCGCGGGGCAGCAGCTCGTCGAGCGCGACGGTGACCAGGTCGGCGGTCTCGGCGACGCGGTCGATCACCGCCTGTTCGGGCGAGTTGGCGGCCAGGACGGTCAAAACAGCCTCCCGCCGACGACGGCGTCGCGATCGACCCCGACCAGAACCACTTCGCCGTCCGCGTCTGGAAAGCCGAGCGTCAGCACTTCGCTCATCACCGGCCCGATCTGGCGCGGCGGGAAGTTCACGACCGCGGCCACCAGCCGGCCGTCCAGCTGGTCGGTGGTGTAGTGTCGGGTGATCTGGGCCGAGGATTTCTTGACGCCGATCTCGGGTCCGAAATCGATCTGCAGCTTGAAGGCGGGCTTTCGCGCCTCGGGAAAGGGCTCGGCCTTGACCACGCGGCCGATGCGGATGTCGACCTTCTGAAAATCGTCGAAGCTGATGACCGGCGCCGTCATCAGCCGAAGTCCGCCGGCTCGACGCCGCGCGCGGCGCCGTCGGGGCCGACGACGATCTTTTCGACCCGCAGCTGGGCGGCCTTGAGCCGCGCCTCGCAATGGGCCTTCAAGCGCGCGCCCTCTTCATAAAGGGCGATGGATTCCTCCAGCGGCGCCTGGCCGGATTCCAGCCGCGACACGATGGTCTCCAGCCGCGCCAGGGCGGCCTCGAAGCTGAGGGTGTCGTCGATGGTCTGGGGTGCGGCGTCGGTCATGGCCGGCAACCTAGAGCATTTTTGCATCCGACCGAAATCGGTTGGATTCCAAAAAATGCTCCAGATTCAATGGAGCAAAAATCTAAGTTCAGACTAACTGCGTTAGTCTGAACCGATTTTGCTCCAGGGCCGGCCTGACGCGGCAACCGGCAAGGCGGATCAGGCCTGCATGGTCCAGCCTTCGACGCCCATGGCGGCCTGTTTGACGGCCTCGGAGCGCGTGGGGTGGGGGTGGCAGGTGCGGGCGATGTCCTCGGACGAGCCGCCGAACGCCATGGTGATGCAGGCCTCGCCGATCATCTCGCCGGACTGAGGCCCGAAGATGTGGACGCCCAGCACGCGGTCAGTGGCGGCGTCGGCCAGCACCTTCACGAAGCCGTCGGTCTCGTGGTTGATCTTGGCGCGGCTGTTGGCGGCGAAGGGGAATTTGCCCTTCTTGTACTGCACGCCGGCCTCTTTCAGCTGGTCCTCGGTCTTGCCGACCCAGGCGACTTCCGGGGCGGTGTAGACGACGCTGGGAACCAGGTCGTAATCGACGTGGCCGGCCTTGCCCGCGATCAGCTCGATCACGGCGACGGCGTCTTCCTCGGCCTTGTGGGCCAGCATGGGGCCGTGCGTGACGTCGCCGATGACCCACACGCCCTCGGCCGAGGTCTTGAAGTGGTCGTTGGCGATGAAGCCGCGCTTGTCGGTCTCGATCCCGACCGTCTCCAGGCCCAGGTCGGCGGTGTAGGGACGCCGGCCGATGGCGACCAGGACCACGTCGCCCTTCAGCGTCTCTGCGGCGCCGCCGGCCGAAGGCTCGACGGTCAGTTCGACGCCGTCCTTGACCGACTTGGCGGCGGTGACCTTGGCGCCCAGTTTGAAGCTCATGCCCTGTTTGGTCAGGCCGCGCTGGAAGGCAGTGGCGACCTCGGAATCCATGCCCGGCGTGATGCGGTCCAGGAACTCCACCACCGTCACCTGGGCGCCGAGGCGACGCCAGACCGAGCCCAGCTCGAGCCCGATGATGCCGGCGCCGACGACGATCAGATGCTTGGGCACGGACGGCAGGGCCAGGGCGCCGGTGGAATCGATCACCTTGCCCGCCTCGAAGGCGACGCCCGGCAGCGGCGTGGGCTCGGAGCCCGTGGCGATGACGATGTGTTTGGCGTCCAGCATGGTCTTGCCGGCGTCGCCCTCGACCTCGACCTTGCCCTTGCCGGCGATGCGGCCGCGGCCCTTGATCCAGTCGACCTTGTTCTTCTTGAACAGGAACTCGATGCCCTTGGTCAGGCCCGCCACGCTGTCGTCCTTGGCCTTGTGCATCTGGCCCAGGTTCAGCTTGGGCTTCACCTCGATGCCGATGCCGGCGAACTCCGAGTTGGCCAGGTCATAGAGCTCGGACGCGTGCAGCAGAGCCTTGGACGGCATGCAGCCCACGTTCAGGCAGGTGCCGCCCAGCGTCCCGCGCATCTCGACGCAGGCCGCCTTGAGGCCCAGCTGGCCCGCGCGGATCGCGGCGTTGTAGCCGCCCGGCCCGCCGCCGATGATGACCACGTCGTAGGAAGCGGATTGTGCGTCGGCCATGGGGTCCTCTGGATCGGGCGCGGGGAAGGCGGCGGATGCTAGCGATCGACCCCGAGGGGTCAACCGCGCGCAAAGCCTAGTTACAGATTCAGCAGGGCGGGGTCGCCGCCCTGGGCCGCGATGTTGATCGTGATGGCCTTTTCAGCCGCATAGCGGATCAGGCTGTTGGGGCCGCCCGCCTTGGGTCCGGTGCCCGACAGGCCCTCGCCGCCGAACGGCTGGACGCCGACCACAGCGCCGGTGATCGAGCGGTTGACGTAGACGTTGCCGGCCGGGACCAGGCGCGTCACCTCTTCGGCGAAGGCCTCGATGCGGCTGTGCACGCCCAGCGTCAGGCCGAAGCCGCGCGCCGCCAGCTTGCCCGCCACCGTCTTCAGGTTGTCGGGGTCGTAGCGATAGATGTGCAGCACGGGGCCGAACACCTCGCGCTCCAGGAAGTCGGGACTGGGGATTTCGGCGATGACGGGGGCGAAATAATCGCCCTGCCCGGCCCCGGCGTTGGCGCTGGGGGCCAGTTCCGCGCGGGCGATGACGGTGGCCTCCTGCTCCAGGCGGGCCAGGTGACGCTCCAGCGATTCACGCGATTCCGCGTCGATGACCGGGCCGATGTCGGTGGCCGGATCGCAGGGGTCGCCCACGACCTGGGCCGCCAGCGCGCCCTTCAGACCCTCGATCAGCTCCTCGGCCGAGTCCTCGGGCACATAGAGGATGCGGAGGGCCGAGCAGCGCTGGCCGGCCGACCCGAAGGCGGAGCCGATCACGTCGTCCAGCACCTGTTCGCGCAGGGCCGTGGTGTCCACGAACATGCCGTTCAGGCCGCCGGTTTCGGCGATGAAGGGGATGATGGCGCCCGGCCGCGCGGCGATGGCCTTGTTGATGGCCCAAGCCGTGTCGGTGCCGCCGGTGAAGGCGACGCCGTCGATGCCCGGGTGGCTGACCAGCTTGGCGCCGACCGTGTCGCCGCGTCCGGGCGTCAGGGCCAGCAGATCAGCCTTCAGACCCGCCTTGTGGAACAGGCGCACGGCCTCGGCGGCGACCAGCGGCGTCTGTTCGGCCGGCTTGGCCAGCACCGCATTGCCCGCGGCCAGCGCGGCCGCCACCTGACCTGTGAAGATCGCCAGGGGGAAGTTCCAGGGGCTGATGCAGGCGAAAACCCCGCGCCCGTGCAGCATCAGTTGGTTGGTCTCGCCGACCGGACCCGTCAGGGTCTCGAGCCCGGCGAACTGGGTCTCGGCCAGCATCGCATAGTAGCGGCAGAAGTCGGCGGCCTCGCGCACCTCGGCGACGCCGTCGTTCAGCGTCTTGCCCGCCTCGCGGCTGAGCAGGGCGACGAAGCGGTCCATCTCGCCTTCCAGGGCGTCGGCCATGGCGCGCAGAACGGCCGCGCGCGCCGCGCCGCCCGAGCGGTCCCAGGCGATCTGCGCCTTGGAGGCCAGTTCGACCGCGCGGTCGATGTCGGCGGCCGAGGCCTCCGAGACGTGACCCAGGACGCTGCCGCGATCGGCGGGGTTGGTTACGTCCTGCGCGTTCTCGCCGGCCAGCAGCACGCCCCCGACGATGGGGCCGGAGTTGATCTTTTCGCGATCGACCATGTCCAGGGCGCCGAGGTGGCGGTCGCGTTCGGCGGCCTGCGAATAGTCGCGGCCGAGGGAGTTCAGGCGGTTTCCGTACATCTGTTGAGGGACCGGGATTTTGGGGTGGGGGCCGGGCGCGGCTTCCACCACGGCGATGGGGTCAAAGGCGACGGCTGAGGCAGGCACGCGCTCGTCCAGCAGGGCGTGGACGAAAGAGGAGTTGGCGCCGTTCTCCAGCAGGCGGCGCACCAGATAGGGCAGCAGCTCTTCATGGCCGCCGACGGGAGCGTAGGCGCGGACAATGACGCGCTGGCCCTTCCAGGCCTCCGTAGCGGCGTCGTACAGCGGCTCGCCCATGCCGTGCAGGCGCTGGAACTCGACATCGACGCCGGCGTCCGTCGCCATGCGGTGCACGGCGGCCAGGGACACGGCGTTGTGGGTGGCGAACTGGCCGTACAGGTGCGGCGCGGCGTCCAGCATGATGCGGGCGCACACCAGATAGTTCAGATCGGTCGCCGCCTTGGTGGTGTAGACCGGATAGTCAGGGCGGCCGGCGACCTGGGCGCGCTTGATCTCGGTGTCCCAATAGGCGCCCTTGACCAGGCGGACCATCAAACGGCGGTTGGACGAGCGCGCCAGTTCAGCCAGGCGTCCGATCACTTCGGGCGCGCGCTTCTGATAGGCCTGCACGGCCAGGCCCAAGCCCTTCCACTCGCCCAGCTCGGGCTCGCGCGCCAGCCGCTCCAGCAACTTCAGCGACAGGGCCAAACGGTCGGCCTCTTCGGCGTCCATGCAGAAGTTGATGTCGTAGCCGGCGGCGATGATCGCGAGGCGCTTGATGCGGGGATACAGCTCTTCCCACACCCGATCCTCGTGCACCGCTTCGTAGCGCGGCGACAGGGCCGACAGCTTGACCGAGACGCCGTGCCCCGTCTGGGGACCACGCGTTTCCGGCCGGTCCTTGCGGCCCTTGCCGACGGCATGGATGGAGTCGGCGTAGATGCGTTCGTAGCGCTCGGCGTCGGCCGCCGTGCGCGCGCCCTCGCCCAGCATGTCGAAGCTGCACAGCCAGCCGTTGCGGTTTGCCCGCTTCAGGGCCCCGCCGATATTGCGGCCCAGCACGAACTGCTCGCCCATCATGCGCACGGCGGCGGCCACGGCCTGGCGGATCACCGGCTCGCCGATGCGGCCGGCCACGCGCTTGAGGAAGCCGGGCAGGTCGCGCTTGGCGTCCTCGTCCACATCGACCAGCTTGCCGGTCAGCATCAGGCCCCAGGTCGAGGCGTTCACGAACAGGCTGTCGGACTGGCCCAGGTGCTTGGCCCAATCGGCCGAGCCGATCTTCTCGGCGATCAGGCGGTCGCGCGTGTCCTCGTCCGGCGTGCGCAGCAGGGCCTCGGCCAGACACATGAGCGCCAGCCCCTCGCGGGTGCCCAGCGAAAACTCCTGCAGGAAGCTCTCGACCACGCCCTGACGGTCCGCGCCCTTGCGCGCACGCTCCACCAGATCCACCGCGTCCTCGACCGCGGCGGCGCGCTGCTCGGGGGTCAACGGCGTGCGCGAAAGGAGGTCGCAGACAGCCTCGCGTTCGTCGCGGAATTTGTGGCGGTCCAGCTGATCCCAGTGAGCCAGGTCAGAGGGCCTGAAGTCCGACGGCGACATCGCGTTTCTCATGCTGTTGTTGAGCGCCCTATAGGGCTGACCGAACCGAATGTCCGTCGTATGATAACTGCAGCACTCGAAGATCGTTCGGCGAAAACCTGAAATGACCATGCAGATTCTGGACGCCGTGGACCGCCGCCTGCTGCGGGTGCTGCAGGTCGAGGGGCGCATCTCCAATGCGGAGCTGGCCAAGCGCTGCAATCTGTCGCCCGCCGCCTGTTTCGAGCGGGTGCGGCGGCTGCGCGAGCGCCGCGTCATCACCGGCTACGCCGCCCTGATCGATCCCACGATGGCGGGACGCGGCCTGCTGATCTTCGTGGAGGTGCTGCTGGACCGGACCACCGGCGACGTGTTCGAGGCCTTCGCCGCCGCCGTGCGCGCCCAGCCCGAGGTGCTGGAGTGCCACATGGTCGCCGGCGGCTTCGACTATCTGATCAAGGCCCGCGTTGGCGACATGGACGCCTATCGCGTCTTTCTGGGCGACGTTCTGGTCAAGATGCCCGGCGTGCGCGAGACCCGGACCTACGCCGTGCTGGAAGAGGTGAAGTCGACAACCGTGCTGCCGCTGTGAGCCTTTCTTAACCGACCTGAAGAAGGCAAACTCATCTCCAACAGGGGATGGTGATGAAAACCTATCTGATAGCAGGCCTTGTCGGAGCGCTTTTGGGAAGTCTGACATACGCGCCCGCCCGAAAAAGCGATGTCCAAGGCGACGTCGAGATTTTCTACGGGGTTCTCAGCGAGCTCGACAGTCAACCGATCCCCACAGGATCCAGGCTTTCGATTTCGGTGCTGAGTTCATCAGAACGCGATCGTCCGACCTCCTATCGCCTGTATTTGGATTGCGACGACTGGGGAGCAGAACTTCTGCCGCTGAATGGTGTCGAAACAGATAGAGCTTGGCGCAGCTTCGCGGGCAGCGCGGGCCCTCGGTACACCGAGTTTGTTCGGTGCCCCGATGCCGATCCAGCACGATACAATCGTATCGTGGCCATTATGGGCGGCGGTGGAGATGTAGAACTGGCCGACCACACGTTTCGTTTATTTTCTGATGCGGGTGAGGCTCGGTTTCACTATTAGCCACGGCCACACGGATAATCGCGCACAAAGCCACGCAGAGGCCCTCAATCAACCAAGTCTCGCCATCGTCATCCTGAGACGCTAGAGCTTGTCGCCCCGCGAACGGCTGGAAGGCCCGTCCGACTGCATGCGTATCGTACTGGCCACCGACGCCTGGGAGCCCCAGGTCAACGGCGTCGTCCGCACCCTGACCCGCACCGTGGCCGAGTGCCGCGCCATGGGTCATGAGGTCGAGGTCATCGAACCCAGCCAGTTCAAGACCATCCCCTGCCCCACCTATCCGGAAATCCGGCTGGCCCTGGGCGCCGAGGAAGAGATCCGCGAGCGCCTGCGCGCCTTCGAGCCCGAGGCGGTGCACATCGCCACTGAAGGGCCCATCGGCATCGCCACGCGGCGCATCTGCGTAGAGTGGAAGCTGCCGTTCACGACCAGCTACCACACCAAATTTCCCGAATATGTCTCGGCCCGGTTCCCGATCCCGGTGCAGGTCGGCTACGCCTATATGAAGTGGTTCCACAAGCCGTCCGGCCGGCTGATGGTGGCGACCCCGACGCTGCGCGACGAGCTGGTCGAGCATGGCTTCAAGAACGTCTCGCCCTGGTCGCGCGGGGTGGACACCGATCTGTTCCGCCCGGACCTGGAGCCCATCTACGCCGAGATGGGCGGCCCAAATGACCCAGGAAAGGACTGGCCCCGGCCCTTCTTCCTGAACGTCGGCCGCGTGGCGGTCGAGAAGAACATCGAGGCCTTCCTCGAGACCGACCTGCCGGGGACCAAGATCATCGTCGGCGACGGCCCGGCGCGCGCCGATCTTCAGGCCAAATATCCCGAGGCCAAGTTCCTGGGCGCCAGGTTCGGCGAGGATCTGGCGCGGTGCTTCGCCGACGCCGACGTCTTCGTCTTCCCCAGCTGGACCGACACTTTCGGCCTGGTGATCCTGGAGGCCATGGGCACGGGCACGCCGGTCGCCGCCTATCCGGCGCACGGGCCCATCGACATCATCCCCGGCTCGAACGCCGGCGCCATCGACGACGACCTGAAGACCGCCTGTCTGGAGGCGCTGAAGTGCGACCGGGCGGACGTTCGCGCCTATGCGGAGAAGTTCAGCTGGCGCGCCTCGGCCGAACAGTTCGTGGAGAACCTTCAGCCCTATCCCGAACCCGAGCGCGGCCGCTTCTGGCGGCGGCTGCGGCGCATCGCGCGGCTGAGACGCAAGGCGGCCGCCTGAAGCTGTGGCGAGTGACGAGTGGCGAGTGGCGAGCGAGCCCAGCCACCAACCACAGCCCGATTTCCAACCACTCGCCACTCGCCACTCGCCACTCATTGCGGCACAAGCCCCCGATGCCTGACGACTCACGCCCGCACGACCCGCTCGCCCCCGCGCGAGAGGTGCTGACGCGCGTCTGGGGCCACGCGGACTTTCGCGGCCTCCAGGCCCAGGTGGTCAACGAGGCCCTGGCCGGGCGCGACGTCATGGCCGTGCTGCCGACCGGCGGCGGCAAGTCGGTCTGCTATCAGATCCCGGCCATGCTGCGCCCCGGCGTCGGCCTGGTGGTGTCGCCCCTGATCGCCCTGATGACCGATCAGGTCGAGGCGCTGAAGCAGCAGGGCGTGGCCGCCGCCCGGCTGGATTCCGGCGTGTCGATGGATGACCGCTCGGCCATCTGGCGCGCCGCGCGGGCGGGCGAGCTGGACCTGCTGTATGTCTCGCCCGAAGGCCTGGCCCAGCCGCACATGATCGACCGGCTGCACGACATCGACCTGTCGCTGATCGCCATCGACGAGGCGCACTGCGTCTCGCAATGGGGCCACGACTTCCGTCGCGACTATCGCACCCTGGGCCGCCTGGCCGAGCTGTTCCCCGGCGTGCCCCGCATCGCCGTGACCGCGACCGCCGACGCCCGCACGCGCGAGGACATCGTCGCCTCCCTGAGGCTGGGCGAGGCCCGCGTCTTCGTCGACAGCTTCGCGCGCCCGAACCTGCAGCTGGCGGCCGAGCGCAAGGAGAGCGCCTCGCGCGCCAAGACCGATCAGAAGGTCATCGACCTGGTGCGCGAGCGGCGGGGCAAGTCGGGCGTCGTCTATTGCGGCAGCCGCGACGGCTGCGAACGCGTGGCCCAGGCGCTTCGGGAAGCCGGGACCAACGCCATCGCCTATCACGCCGGCATGGACGCCCGCGAACGCGACCGGCGGCTGGAGCGCTTCCTGGCCGAGGACGGGGCGGTGATGGTTGCGACCATCGCCTTCGGCATGGGGGTCGACAAGCCGGACGTGCGCTTTGTCATCCATGCCGATCCGCCGGGCAGCCTGGAGGCCTATTGGCAGGAGATCGGGCGCGCGGGCCGCGACGGCGAGCCGGCCGAGGGCATCACCCTGTACGGCCCGTCGGACATCGCCTGGAGCCTGCGCCGCATGGAAGGCCGGCCCATGGCCGAAGAGATCAAGGCGGTGCAGACCCGCAAGGTGCGCCAGCTGTTCGCCATGCTGGACGGCGCGGCCTGTCGCCCCCAGGCGGTGCGGCGCTACTTCGGAGAGACGGACGCCGAACCCTGCGGCGTGTGCGACATCTGCGGCGACCCGCCCCGCACCTATGACGCCCTGGTCCCGGCACAGAAGGCGCTGGCTGCGGTGCAGCGGCTGGGCGAGCGGTTCGGACGCGGCCGGGTGGTCGACCACCTGACCGGCCGCACCAAGGACGTTCAGCCCTGGGAGACGGCGCTGTCGACCTGGTCCATCGGCGCGGATCTGTCGATCACGGCCTGGCGCGACGTCATCGACCACCTGATGTTCGAAGGCCTGCTGGTCGAGGATCCCAACGAGGGCAAGCCGCTGATCCGGCTGGGCGACCCCGAGGCGGTGCGCGCCGTCTATCGCGGCGAGACGCCGGTGCGGGTGCGCGAACCCGTGATCCGATCGGCCGTCGAGCGCCCCCGCCGCAACGCTGGCCGCAACCTGGCGGTCGAGGCGCTGGATACGGACGTGCGCGCCCGCTTCGACATGCTGCGTGCCTGGCGCCGCGACCGGGCGGCCGAACAGCACGTGCCGCCCTATGTCATCTTCCAGGACAAGACCCTGGTCGAGATCGCCATCGCCGAGCCCCGCAGCCTGGACGCCCTGGCCCGCATCTCCGGCGTCGGCGCCGGCAAGCTGGACCGCTACGGCCAGGGCGTGCTGGATGTGCTGACCTCCGGCCAGTAGGGAGCCGCCATGCCTGAACTGCCCGAAGTCGAGACCGTGCGTCGGGGGCTGGAGCCCGTGCTGGCCGGCGCGCGGCTGACGCGGGTGCGGATCAATCGGCCCGACCTGCGCTTTCCGTTTCCCGAGCGGTTCGTCGAGCGGCTGGAGGGGGCGACCGTCGAGCGGATCGAGCGCCGAGCCAAATATCTGCTGATGCCCCTGTCGACCGGCGAGACCTGGGTCACCCACCTGGGCATGACCGGCCGCTTCACCCTGGACGGCTCACAGCTGGGCGAGTTCGAGGAGCCCGCGCCCATCGCCGGCAAGCACGAGCATTTCAGCGCCTGCGCCACGCGCGACGGCGCGACCACGCGGATCGGTTTCGCCGACGCCCGGCGGTTCGGCTTCATGGGCCTGATCGCCACCGACGCGGTCGACGCCCATCCCTGGTTCGCCGCCCTGGGCCCCGAGCCGCTGGGCAACGGCTTTTCGGGCGCGCATCTGGCCGAAGCGTTCAGGGGCAAGAGCCAGAACATCAAGGTCAGCCTGCTGGATCAGCGCATCGTGGCGGGGCTGGGCAACATCTACGTCTGCGAGGCCCTGTATCGCGCACGCATCTCGCCCCTGGTCGCGGCTGGCAAGATCACGCGTCCCAGGCTGGAGCGGCTGACGGTGGAGGTGGTGGCGGTGCTGCGCGACGCCATTGCGGCGGGCGGCTCTACCCTGCGCGACTTCGCCAACGCCGACGGCGGCCAGGGCTATTTCCAGCATCGCTTCGACGTCTATGGCCGCGAGGGCGAACCGTGCCGGGGCCCGGAAGCGGGAGACGGCTGCACCGGCGTGGTCAAGCGCATCGTCCAGGGCGGTCGCTCGACCTTCTATTGCCCCAGCTGCCAGAAACGCTGAGCCGTCACGTCCTCAAGGTGTGGCCTTCCTGTTCGCGCAGCCAATTGTGCGCCTTGGTCGCCGCGATGGCGCCGTGGCCCATGGCGACGGTGATCTGATCCAGCCCCTCGACCACGTCGCCGGCCGCCCACAGACCCTCCACGCCCGCGCCGAACGGGCTCTCGGGCGCCAGGCAGTCACCCGTTCCCTGCGGCGCGCCCAGACGCACGGCGAGCTCGCTGCGCGGCCGCAGGCCCAGCGCCGGGTACAGGGTGTCGACCGTGACCGCCTGCCCGCCTTTCAGATGCACCACCATGCGGTCGGCGTGCGGCTCCAGCCGGTCCAGCGCGCCCTGCAGCACCCGGACGCCGGCGGCCTTCAGCTGGGCCGTTTCGTCGGCGGTCAGCTCCGACCAGTTCAGCGGCATCAGCGTCACATTCGAGGTGAACTGACGCAGGAAAAGCGCCTCGGCCGCGCCGTTGCTGTCGCAGCCGATGACGCCCATGACGCGGTCGGTGCCTTCATAGCCGTCGCAGATGGGACAATAGCGCAGGACGCCGTCGGCGATGGCGCGCTCGTGCGCCTCGGCCGGCATATCCACCTCGTTCATGTCCACCCCGGTCGCCAAGATCACCGCCCGCGCCGCCCATGAGCCCTGGGCGGCGTTCAGGACGAAGCCGTCGGGGCCGCGCGCGATGTCGTCGATGCGCGCCTCGATGATCTCGGCGCCGACCTCGGTCGCCTGGCGCTGCATCAGATTGACCAGGGCGCGACCGGCGATGCCGTCGGGAAAGCCCGGCACGTTGTGGGCCATGGGTCCGCGCAGCGCGCGACTGGTCCCATCGTGCAGCACCACCACCCGCCGGTGATAGCGCGCCAGATAAAGCGCCGCCGTCAGCCCCGCCGGGCCCGCGCCCACGATCGCCACATCCGCAGTCTGCATCGCACGCCTCCCGTCGCCCGAACGAGGGGGAAGCTAAGCGGTTCCGTGCGTCCAACTATATCGACATGTTGTATTATATGTTTGACACAATGTCTGCTATTTGCGACATTGGGTCGTCAACGGAGACCGGCCATGTCGTTTCGTGAAAAGCATCTGTGGATCAGCCTCATCGCCGCCTTCGGCGTCTGGGGCGCCTATTTCTGGCACTTGGGCGCACAAGTCGCGGGGGGCGCCCTGACGCGCACGGACTTCGCCGCGCACATGGGCGGGGTCTTCGCCCTGTGCCTGATCGGAGTGGTGGCGCTGGAGATCGTGCTGACCTTCATCGCCCAGGCCACGACGTCCAAGATCGACAAGACCCGGCGCGACGAGCGCGAGATCGCCGCCGCCCTGAAGGGCAGCCACGTGGCGCTGATGGCCCTGATCGCCCTGGTCGTCAGCCTGGCCGTCCTGGTCTATTTCGCCGGCCTGATCGGCGGCAATCTGGTGGAGGGGCGCGGCGCCTACACCACCGACGTCAACGCCATGGTGCTGCTGGCCAATGTCCTGATCGCCTGCGTCGTCATCGCCGAGGCCCTGAGGGCCGGGGTGACGCTGGGCCTGTTGCGGGGGCTGCGCTGATGGGCAAGGGGCCGCCGCCGATCGAGAACCGCATCCGGGAACTGCGCTTTCACGCCTCGGAGATGACCCAGGCCCAACTGGCCGAACGCATCGGCGTGACCCGCCAGACCGTGGTGGCGATGGAGCAGAACAAATACTCCCCCAGCCTGGAGGCCGCCTTTCGCATCGCCCAGGTCTTCGGCGTGGAGATCACCGAAGTGTTCCAGTGGCGCGGCTGAGCGGCTAGACGGGCTGCACACAGCTGAGGAGCCCGTCATGGCCGACACTTACGACAACCTGCTGATCGAGCGTCACGCCGACGGCTATGCGGTGGTCACGCTGAACCGGCCCGAGGCGCTGAATGCGTTGAACTCGGCCCTGTTCAAGGATCTGGCGGACTTCCTGGACGCGGTGGAGCACGACGACGCGGTGCGCTGCCTGATCCTGACCGGATCGGGCGAGAAGGCCTTCGCCGCCGGCGCCGACATCAAGGAGATGGCGGACCAGAGCTACGCCCAGATGTACACGGGCAACTATTTCGCCCTGGGCCACGACCGGATCACCCGGTTCAGGAAGCCGATCATCGCCGCGGTCAACGGCTTTGCCTTGGGCGGCGGCTGCGAGCTGGCCATGCTGTGCGACTTCATCATCGCCAGTGAAAAGGCCAAGTTCGGCCAGCCCGAGATCAACCTGGGCGTCGCGCCCGGCATCGGCGGCTCGCAGCGCCTGACCCGACTGGTGGGCAAGTCCAAGGCCATGGACATGGTCTTGACCGCCCGCATGATGGACGCGGCCGAAGCCGAGCGCGCCGGCCTGGCCAGCCGCGTCTTCCCCCACGACGCCCTGCTGGACGAAGCCCGCAAGATCGCCGCCCGCATCGCGGCCCAAAGCCCCCTGGCCGTCATGGCCAACAAGGAGATGGTCAACGCCGCCCTGGAGACGACCCTGACCCAGGGCGTCCAGTTCGAACGCCGCCTGTTCCACAGCCTGTTCGCCTTCGAGGACCAGAAGGAAGGCATGGCGGCGTTCGTGGAGAAGCGGAAGCCAAGCTTTACGGGGCGCTAGGGGGCGGCGCCGCCGCTCAGGCCACATGCGGAGCGCCTCGCCGCCTTGCCACCGGAACGCGAAGCGGGCGAAAGTTGAAGGGGGGACGCATGAGCCAGCTACTGATCAATGACTACCTGAATGACCTCGCCACGCTGAAACGCGTGTCGGGTACCCAGCGCGAGTCCGTAGTCCGCGAAGCGTTCAAGGACCTGCTCAAAAAGTGGGGCCGGTCCCAGAATCTCGTCTCCATCGCCGAGCACGAGTTCATCACCACGGCCAAGGTGCGCAACTATGTCGACGGCGCCCTGTTGCACGACCTTCGCGTGCCCTTCGGTTACTGGGAAGCCAAAGACGAGAACGACGATCTGGACGCCGAGATCGAGAAGAAATTCCGGCGCGGCTACCCCAACACCAACATCATTTTCGAGGACTCGGCACAGGCCGTCCTGATCCAGAACGGCGCCGAAGTCGTCCGTTGCAAGACCGACGACGGTCCCGCTCTCCAGAACCTGCTGGAACTGTTCTTCGCCTGGCAACGGCCCGAGATCGCCGAGTTCAAGAAAGCGATCACTCAATTCAAGGCCGACCTGCCCGAGGTGCTGAAGGAGCTGCGCCGCCGTATCGATGACGCGCAGTCGACGAACGCGGCGTTTCAGGCCGACGCCATCGCCTTCCTGAAACAGGCCAAGACCGCCATCAATCCGTCGGTCACCGCCGACGACGTGCGGGAAATGCTGATCCAGCACATCCTGACCGAGGACATCTTCGCCCGCGTCTTCGGCAACGACGACTTCCACCGCGAGAACAACGTCGCCAAGGCCCTGCACGCGCTGGACTCCAGCTTCTGGCGCGGCGACGTCAAGCGCCAGACTCTGGCGGCGCTTGAGCCCTACTACGCCGCCATCCGGTCAGCGGCCGCGCGTATCAGCTCCCACTCGGAAAAGCAGGGCTTCCTCAAGGCGATCTACGAGAACTTTTACAAGGTCTATAACCCCAAGGCCGCCGACAAGCTGGGCGTGGTCTACACCCCCAATGAGATCGTGCGCTTCATGATCGAGAGCACCGACTGGCTCTGCGAGAAGCATTTCAAGAAGTCGCTCATCGACCGCGAGGTGAACATCCTCGACCCGGCCACGGGCACCGGCACCTTCGTGGTCGAACTGATGGAGCACTTCCGGGGCCGGCCCGAAAAGCTGGCCTACAAATATCTGACCGAGCTCTACGCCAACGAAGTGGCGATCCTGCCCTACTACGTGGCCAATCTGAACATCGAGGCCACCTATGCCGCCATCGTCGGCAAGTACGAGGAGTTCCCCGGCCTCTGCTTCGTGGACACCCTCGATAACGTCGCGGCGCTGGGCGTTTATTCCGGCCATCAACACGACCTGTTCGCCACCATCTCCGACGAGAACTCCGAGCGGGTGAAACGCCAGAACAGCCGCCGGATCAGCGTCGTCATCGGCAACCCGCCCTACAACGCGTGGCAGGAAAACTACAACCAGAACAACGCCAACCGGCCCTATGCGCGGGTCGATCAGCGTATCGCCGCCACCTACATCAAGGAAGGCACAGCCCAGAACAAGAACAGCGTCTATGACATGTACACCCGCTTCGTCCGCTGGGCGTCGGACCGGGTGAAGGACGAAGGCGTCATCGCCTTCATCATCGGACGAAAGCCGTTCTCCAAGGCCGCCTACGACGGCTTCCGCAAGGTGATTGCCCGCGAATTCGCCGAGATCTGGGTCTTCGATCTGGGCGGCGACGTGCGCGACAATCCGAAACTCTCGGGCACCAAGCACAACGTCTTCGGCATCCAGACCGGCGTGGCCATGGTCTTTCTCGTCAAGAAAAAGGGCCACAAGGGCGGGGCCGTGATCCGCTATGCGCGGCGGCCGGAGATGGAGACGGCGGAGGACAAGCTGTCGGCGATCTCGTCCATCGGCGGCATCAGCAGACTGGAGGTTCAGACCATCCAGCCTGACAAGAAGAACGAGTGGTTGGCTCAGTCGGACAACGACTGGGACACCTTGCTCCCCATCGCCGATATGAGCGTGCCACCGTCTCGGCAAACGCAAAGCCACCGAGCGCTATTTCAACTTCTCAGCAACGGCCTGAAGACCCAGCGGGACGAATGGAACTACGACATAAGCAAAAATGCTCTAGCCGACAAAGCCCGTCGAATGGTTGCTGTATACGAAGCAACTCGCCTCGACCCGACTTTCGGTGAGCGGCAATCGATCAAGTGGGACGCTGCTCTCGACAGCCACCTGCAAAGAGGAATTGGGAAGAAGTTCGATGAAAAGGCGCTGGTCCCCGCCGCCTTTCGACCGTTCGTAAAGCGCTGGGTTTACTTCGATCCGGGCTTTAACGGTCGCAGCTACCAACTGCATTCGATGTTTGGAGAAGCCCCAAACCCGACGTTGTCATTCCTCAGCATCGCCTCCGACAATCCCCTTGCCGCGCTTGCCGTAGATCGCCCTTTCGACCTCGGGATGATGAAGAAGGGCAACGGGGGCACGAACCAGGGCGTCTCGCGGTATCGACTGAGTAAAGAAGGCACCCGCCTCGACAACATCACCGACTGGGCGCTGAAGCAGTTCACCAACCGCTACGGCAAGGCCGCCGCGATCACGAAGGACGACATCTTCGCCTACGTCTACGCCGTGCTGCACGACCCCGTGTACCGCGAAACTTATGCCCTGAACCTGAAGCGCGAGTTCCCGCGCATCCCCCTCTATCCCGACTTCAAGAAATGGCGCGACTGGGGCCAGACCCTGCTGGACCTGCACATCGGCTATGAGACGGCCGAGCCCTTTGCCATGACCCGCGCCGACGCCCCCGACCCCAAGCGCGCCGAAGGCACGACCCCGGCGGTCAAGCTGAAGTCTGATCCCGACAAGGGCGTGGTGGTGCTGGACGCCGACACCCAGTTGTCGGGCATCCCGACCGACGCCTGGCGCTATCGCCTCGGCAACCGCTCGGCCATCGACTGGGTGCTGGACCAGCACAAGGAAAAGACCCCGAAAGACCCCACCATCCGCGAGAAGTTCAACACCTACCGCTTCGCCGACTACAAGGAGACGGTGGTCGACCTGCTGGCCCGCGTCGTCACCGTCAGCCTCGAAACCGTCGCCATCACCGACGCCATGGTGACGCTGCCCGCAACCGCTCGTGCAGCAGAAAGCCCTGCAAGGCCCGGCCAGACATAAATTTATCGAGCGAGCATGACGGAGATCATACTGGTTCGGGTGGCGTAAGGGCCCGCAACCACGTTGACCCTCGCGGCGTCATCCGCTATAGGCCCGCCCTCTTGAGATTTCCGCGCCGTGGACGGGTGTCTGCGGCGTTTTCGTTCGAAGGTTTTATCGATGGCTAACAACGCTGGCGCCCGCAAGGCGATCCGCAAGATCGAAGCGCGGACCGAAGTGAACAAGGCCCGCCGCACGCGCGTGCGGACCTTCCTCCGCAAGTTCCAGGAAGCGGTGACCGGCGGCGACGCCGAGGCCGCCAAGGCCGCCTTCATCACGGCCCAGTCCGAGCTGATGCGCGCCGTGTCCAAGGGCGTGGTTCACAAGAACACCGGCTCGCGCAAGGTGTCGCGTCTGTCGGCTCAGCTGAAGAAGATGACGGCCGCCTAAGGCGCGCCTCGCGCGGTTCGCGCGACAGGGTCTTCACAGGCCCGTCATAGCAAAATCGAACGATTACAACGGCGAGGGCGCGCAAGCTCCCTCGCCGTTTCGCGTGCTGGGCGCAAGTGCGACGATCGTCATGAACGGCGCCGATTGTGGCGAAACCGTCATTTTCCTAGGCGGGATCGGCCCTTAGCGGAGTCAAACGATTTAAGTGCGAATCGGGAGTCGAATCAGCGTTGACCCTCCCGGTCTGCGGCGTAAGTTTTGGCCTCTCAACGCCCTTCCGGCCCGGCGGTCTCCGCCGGGAATGAAGACGGTGCGACGCCGATGTGATCGCGCCGGGTTGGAGCTGTCTGTTCGAGAGTACGACCCCGCCTGCAAAGCCACCGGCTTCGCGGGACAGGAGAGATCGTCCCGAATGCATGGCCTCCGAAGGGCGCGGTTCGGTTGGTTTTTCTTTCTGCTGCGGGGCAGTTTGCGATGGTGGGGGCGGTCAGAATGGCGGGTGGGATGACGGATCCGGAACACATCTGGACCGAGGCGGCGGGGCGTCTGAAAACCGAGATCGGCGACGGTCCGTTCAGCTCCTACATCGCGCCTTCGGCTGTGCGTCCGGACGGTCAGGGCAACCTGGTTCTGGTGACGCCGACGGCCTACGCCCGCGACTGGGTGCGCAAGAACGCGCTGCGCCGCATGAACGAGCTGTGGCTGGGCCTGGACGGCCTGAACCGCCGGCTGGAGGTGCGCTGCCGCGCCGAGATGGGCTCGGTCCCGCCGCTGGCCTCGCGCTCGACGCCCGCCCCGGCCAACAGCAATGTCGTGTCCGGCCCTCAGCCGACCGTGGCCCCGGTCGCCGACGGCGCCCGCGCCGTTCGCGCCGCCGGCCTGCAGGACCGCCTGACGTTCGACAGCTTCGTCGAGGGTCAGGGCAACGCCTTCGCCCTGGCCATCGCGCGCCAGACCGCAGCCTGGGCCGACGGCCACTTCAACCCGATCTTCTTCTGCGGGCCCTACGGCTACGGCAAGACGCACCTGTTGAACGCCATCGCCTGGGAGGCCCAGCGCCTGCGCCCGGACGCCAAGGTGGTCTATCTGACCGCCGAACGCTTTCTGTCGACCTTCATGCGCGCCATGCAGGACCGGTCGATGGCCGCGTTCAAGGACAGCCTGCGCTCGGCCGACATGCTGCTGCTGGACGACGTGCAGTTCGTGGGCGGCAAGACCTCGACCCAGGAAGAACTGCTCTCGACCCTGACCGCCCTGATCGAGGACGGAAAACGCATCGTCCTGTCGGCCGACAAGCCGCCGATGGCGCTGAGCGAGATCGAGCCGCGCCTGCGCAGCCATCTGTCGGCGGGCCTGACCTGCCCGGTGGAGGCCGCCGACCGCTCGCTGAAGATCGCCGTGGCCGAGAACCGCCTGCGCGCCCTGGCCGGCCTGGGCGTGATCCAGGGCGAGGCCCGCCCCGAGGTGCTGCAACACCTGGTGGACCGCACCCCCGGCTCGATGCGCGAGTTGGAAGGCGCGGTGAACACCCTGGCCGCCGCCGCCGGCGCGCGCCTGTCGGGCCTGTCGCTGGACGAGGCGCAGTCGCTCCTGGGCTCGGCCCTGCGCAGCGGCCCGGAACGCCGCATCACCGTGGACGAGATCCAGAAGACCGTGGCTGACCACTTCAGCCTGAAACAGGCCGATCTGCTGAGCGAGCGCCGCACCCGCGCCATCGCCCGCCCGCGCCAGATCGCCATGTATCTGTGCAAGCAGAACACCACCCGCTCCTACCCCGACATCGGTCGGCGCTTCGGCGGACGCGATCACACGACCGTCCTGCACGGCGTGCGCAAGATCGAGGAGCTGATGGCGTCGGACGAGCAGATCGTGCGCGACGTCGAGACGCTGACGCGCAAACTGCGGGGCTGAGGGGCGGCGTTCTCCCTCCCCTTCATGGGGAGGGTGGCTGAGCCGAAGGCGAGGCCGGGTGGGGGGGGCGGCTTTCAAGTCGACCGCTGCGCCTCCGATCTCCGGCCCTCCCCACCCGGTCGCTTCGCGACCACCCTCCCCAAAATGGGGAGGGAGAAGTCTGTGGACGCCGTTTCGGCTTCCTTGCCCTCCCCGCCTGATCCGCTAGTGTCCAGAACCCTCTAGTCGCGGCGACGCTTGAGTCGCCGACCCGGGCGAAGACGACATGCAACTGACCATCGAACGATCCGCGCTGCTCAAGGCCCTGGGCCACGTCCAGAGCGTCGTCGAACGCCGCAACACCATTCCGATCCTGTCCAATGTGCTGCTGTCGGCCGGGCGCGACCGCCTGGCCTTCGCCGCCACCGACCTGGACATGGAGATCGTCGACGAGGCCGAGGCCCAGGTGAACGTCGAGGGCCAGATCACGGCCCCCGCCCACACCCTGTACGAGATCGTGCGCAAGCTGCCGGACGGCGCCGAGGTCAGCCTGACCTATTCGGGCGACGATCCGCGCCTGGTGGTGTCGGCGGGCCGCTCCAAATTCAACTTGCCGGTGCTGCCGGCCGGCGACTTTCCGGTCATGTCGACCGACATGGCGGGCACGCGTTTCGCCCTGCCCAAGGAAGACCTGGCGCGGCTGATCGACAAGACCCGCTTCGCCGTCTCGACCGAAGAGACGCGCTACTATCTGAACGGCCTGTACCTGCACACCGTGGCCGAGCAGGGCATTCCCCTGCTGCGCGCCGTGGCGACCGACGGCCACCGCCTGGCCCTGGCCGAGACCCCGGCGCCGGACGGCGCGGCGGGCGGCCCCGGCGTCATCGTGCCGCGCAAGACCATCGACCAAGTGCGCAAGCTGCTGGACGACGGCTCTGGCCCGGTCGAGATCCAGGTCAGCCCCCAGAAGATCCGCTTCGAGTTCGGCCAGGCCAGCCTGACCTCCAAGGTCATCGACGGCGCCTTCCCCGACTATCTGCGCGTCATCCCGCGCGGCAACGACAAGCAGGCCGACATCGACAACTCGGTCTTCGCCTCGGCGGTCGACCGCGTGGCCACCATCTCGGCCGAAAAGAGCCGCTCGGTGAAGCTGGCCTTCGACAACGACCGGGTGAAGCTGACCGTGCGCAACATGGAAGCCGGCCAAGCCGAGGAAGAGGTCGAGATCGGCTATTCCGAAGAGCCGTTCGAGATCGGCTTCAACGCCCGCTATCTGCTGGACGTCGCCGGCCAGATCACCGGCGAGACCGCCCTGTTCAAATTCGCCGACCCCGCCAGCCCGACGCTGGTCCTCGATCCGGGCGATCCGGGCGTGCAGTACGTGCTCATGCCGTTGAGGGTCTGATCTTTTCCGCTCATCCCGGCGGACGCCGGGACCCAGTGAGAGCGCCCATTCGGTGTCGCATGCTCTGGCTCACAAGCGTTGCTATGTGAGGCCGAAGGACTGGGTCCCGGCGTCCGCCGGGATGAGCGGAGGTAGGTGTGCATTTCTACGTCTACATCTTGGCCAGCCAACGCAACGGAACGCTGTACACGGGCTCGACTGACGACCTGTTCAAACGCGTGGCGGAACATCGGGACAAGCAGCGTCCTGGGTTCACGGCGCGGTATGGCGTGACCCGCCTGGTCTGGTATGAGCGGCACGGCACGCGCGAAGAAGCGTTTCGGCGCGAGCCGTCGCATCAAGGAATGGCGGCGCGAATGGAAGCTCGACCTGATCGAGCGGATGAACCCGGCTTGGGATGACCTGTTCGAGACCCTCTTTTAAGCCCCGACGATCCGCCAAGGACTGGATCCCCGCGTCGGCCCGGATGAGCGGTAAGTCTTGATCTCCTCCCTCACCCTCACCGACTTTCGGTCCTATGAGACCGCCCGGCTGGAGACGGCCGGTGGGGCGGTGGTGCTGCATGGGCCGAACGGGGCGGGCAAGACCAATCTGCTGGAAGCCATCAGCCTGCTGACGCCCGGCAAGGGCCTGCGCGGGGCGACAGCCGCCGAGATGGGGCGCAGAGAACCTGGCGAGGCGTCGGGGCGGGCCTGGGCCGTGGCGGCGACGTTGGAGGACGCCGAGGGCGAAACCAAGCTGGGCACCGGCGTGCAGTCGGCCGGCGCGGCCAGGCGCATCGTGCGGATCGACGGCGAGACGGCGCCGCCGGGGCGGATGCTGGACCATCTGCGGCCGATCTGGGCCACGCCCGAGCAGGATCGGCTGTTTTCAGACGCCCGGGCGGCTCGCCTGCGCTTCTTCGACCGGCTGGTGTTCGCCGCCCTGCCCGACCATGCGGCGACAGTGGCGGCCTACGAGAAGGCCTTGAGGGAACGGCTGCGGCTGCTCACCGACGAGGGACGGCCGGCCGATCCGTTGTGGCTGGATGCGCTGGAGGCGCGGCTGGCCGAGACGGGCGCACGCGCCGCGGTGGCGCGAGCGCAGGCGCTGGGCGCGCTGCAAGGCGGCATCGACGCGCGCGGCGACCGCCCCTTCCCTCAGGCCGACCTGGGACTTCAGGGCGAGGCCGAGCAGATGGCTCTGGAGGGCGCCGACGAGGCCGACATTCTGGGCCGGATCGGCGAGGGCCTGGCGCGCAGCCGGGGGCGCGACGCGGCGGCGGGACGCTCTCTCTATGGCCCCCACCGCTCGGACCTGACCGCCCTGCATCACGAGAAAAACCGGCCGGCGGCCGAGGGCTCGTCGGGTGAGCAGAAGGCCTTGGTGCTGAACTTGATCCTGGCCCAGGTCGGCCGGCTGGCCGGCCAGGCCGCGCCGCCGGTGCTCCTGCTGGACGAAGCGCCCGCGCATCTGGATGCAGCGCGGCGGGCGGCCCTGTTCGACGAGATCGAGGCCTTGGGCCTTCAGGCCTTCATGACGGGCACGGAAGCCGGCCTGTTCGAGGCGCTGCAAGGCCGCGCGCAGTTCGTGCGGGTCGAGGGCGGAACGCTGGAATAGCGCCCCGCCCCTCGCCGGAGGCTTACTCCGGACGGACGCGCTTCTTGCGGAACGAGGGGTTCAGCGTCTGCTTGCGCAGGCGGATCGATTTGGGCGTGACCTCGACCAGTTCGTCTTCCTCGATGTAGGCGATGGCCTGTTCCAGGCTCATCTTGCGCGGCGGGGTCAGGCGCACGGCCTCGTCCTTGCCCGAGGCGCGGACGTTGGTCAGCTGCTTGCCCTTGATCGGGTTGACGTCCAGGTCATCCCAGCGCGCGTTCTCGCCTATGATCATGCCCTGATAGGTCTTTTCGCCGGCGCCGACGAACATGATGCCGCGGTCCTCGAGGTTCCACAGGGCGAAGGCCGCCGTGTCGCCGTCCGAGTTGGAGATCAGCACGCCCTTCAGACGGCCGGCGATCTCGCCCTTGTAGGGTTCGTAGTGCGAGAAGACGCGGTTCAGCACGCCCGAGCCGCGCGTGTCCGTCAGGAACTCGCCCTGATAGCCGATCAGCGAGCGCGAGGGCGCCTTCAGGCTGATGCGGGTCTTGCCGGCGCCCGAAGGGCCCATGTCGGTCATCTCGGCCTTGCGGGCCGACAGCTTCTCGATGACGACGCCCGAGAACTCGTCGTCGACGTCGATCATGACGTCCTCGATCGGCTCCAGCTTCTCGCCGTTCTCGCCGGTCTGGAACACCACGCGCGGACGCGAGATCGAGACCTCGAAGCCTTCGCGGCGCATGTTCTCGATCAGCACGCCCAGCTGCAGTTCGCCGCGGCCGGCGACCTCATAGGCGTCGCCGCCCTCGGTCGTGGTGACGCGGATGGCGACGTTGGCCTCGGCTTCCTTCAACAGGCGGTCGCGGATGACGCGCGACTGGACCTTGTCGCCTTCGCGACCGGCCAGGGGGCTGTCGTTGACCGAGACGGTCATGGAGATGGTCGGCGGATCGATCGGCTGGGCGGGCAGAGCGTCGGTGACTTCCATGGCGCACAGGGTGTCGGCCACGGTCGCCTTGGACATGCCGGCGATGGCGACGATGTCGCCCGCTTCCGAACCCTCATCCAGGGCCTGACGCTTCAGGCCGCGGAAAGCCAGAACCTTGGTGATGCGGCCGCGTTCGATTTCCTTGCCTTCGCGGTCCAGGGCGTGGATCGCCATGCCGGGAACGGCCTTGCCGCTCTCGATGCGGCCCGTCAGGATCCGGCCCAGGAAGGGGTCGGACTCGATCAGCACGTTCAGCATCTGGAACGGCTTGTCCTTGTTGTCCTGCACCTTGGGCGGCGGGACGTGGTCGACAATCAGGTCGAACAGCGGGGCCAGATTGTCGTTTGGCTGGTTCAGGTCCAGCGTCGCCCAGCCGTTGCGGCCCGAGGCGTAGATGTGCGGGAAGTCCAGCTGCTCGTCGGTCGCGCCGATGGCGGCGAACAGGTCGAAGGTCTCGTTGTGGACGCGGTCCGGATCGGCGTGGGCGCGGTCGACCTTGTTGATGCACAGGATCGGACGCAGGCCCATCTTCAGCGCCTTGGTCAGCACGAACTTGGTCTGGGGCATGACGCCCTCTTCGGCGTCCACCAGGATGACGCAGCCGTCCACCATGCCCAGGATGCGCTCGACCTCGCCGCCGAAGTCGGCGTGTCCGGGCGTGTCGATGATGTTGATGCGCGTCTCGCCCGCCTTGCCGTTCCAGAGCACCGAGGTGCACTTGGCCAGGATGGTGATGCCGCGCTCCTTCTCCTGGTCGTTGGAGTCCATGGCGCGCTCGGTCGTCGCCTCATTGGCTCGGAAGACGCCGGACTGGGCCAGGAGCTGATCCACCAGGGTGGTCTTGCCGTGGTCGACGTGGGCGATGATGGCGACGTTGCGAAGGTTCATTTCGGGCTCGGGCGGACTGTGTTCGGCCACGGAAGGTCCGGGCCGCTGCAAGATGCGGTGTCGGGGAGAAGCGGCGCCTCTTACAGGCATGCGCCCCGAAAGACCAGACCGGGCGTCCGCGCCGAGACCTCAGGTGTGGCCCAGGAACCTCAGACCGGGTGCGTCGGCTCGGGCCTGACCTCGGCCGGCGCGGGCTCTGGCGTCGAGGGGACGTCGGGCAGAGGGATGAACTCCAGATCGTCCTCGGTCGGCAGTTTCATGCGCCCGGCCTTCCAGTCGGCCTTGGCGGCGTCGATGCGCGCCTGGCTGGAGGCGACGAAGTTCCACCAGATCAGCCGCTGGCCCACCGGCTCGCCGCCCAGGGCCATGACGCTGGCGTCGGTCGAGGCGCGCACGGTCGGCTGGGCGTCCGGCTCCAGCACGATCAGCTGGCCGGGATGGAAGGTGCGGTCGCCGACCTCGACCTGGCCGCGGGCGACAAACAGGGCCCGTTCGGAATAGCCGCCGGCGCCGCGGCCGGGCGGCGGCGCGGTCTTGACCCCGGCCTTCATCTCCCAGTGGACGTAGAACAACGGCGACTGCACGGCCACGCCGGCCGAGGCGCCATAGGCCTCGCCCGCCACCAGTCGCGCGAACAGGCCGTTGTTCTCATAGGCCGGCAGGTCGGCCTCGGCGTGGTGGTCGAACGACGGGTCGAGGTCCTCGGCCTCGTCGGGCAAGGCGATCCAGGCCTGCATGCCGTGCATGGGGCCGCCCTGGCTCTTCTTCAGCGGATCGGTGCGCTCGGAATGGACGATGCCCTTGCCAGCCGTCATCCAGTTGACCTCGCCCGGACGGATCGGCTGGGTGTAGCCCAGGCTGTCGCGGTGCATGATCTCGCCCTCGAACAGATAGGTCAGGGTCGACAGGCCGATGTGCGGGTGCGGCCGCACATTGATGGCGTCCGAGCCTGGGGCGAACTCGGCCGGCCCCGTCTGGTCCAGGAAGATGAACGGGCCGACCATGCGCCGCGCATGGAACGGCAGGACGCGCCCGACCTCGAAACCGCCCAGGTCCTTGCGGCGGGCGTCGATCACCATCTCGATCATGAAACTGTCCTCAGTCCAGCGCCAGACTGGCGATGATAGCCGGTTCGGGGTCCGCTGTCCTCAGGGCGCCGTCGGCGGTGAAGACGCTCCATTGCGAGCGAGCCACGAACACCAGACGGCCCTCGACGATCTGGCCATTCGTCGGCTGATCGATCTGGGGCAGGTTGGCGGCCAGGGTCTGAACCGCGTCGATGCGGCCGCCCTGGGCGTCGAGCGTCAGACGCAGGACGCGTTGCGGCGCGGCCCCGTTCTGAAGCGCGTACAGCGACCGGCCCTCGACGATCAGGCCGTCGATCCCGATCAGGTTGGCGTCGTCGGGGGCCGCCATCCGATAGGGCGCGCCGCCGTCCAGGGGCGCGCGCCACAGGCCCGACGAATAGTCCGCCACGATCAAGGCCCGGCCGTCCGGGGCCATCACCATCCCCTGGGGCGAACCCAGTAGTCCGGCCTCCATGAAGGGCGTCAGCACCGACCCTCCCGGCTCCAGCCGCAGGATGTCGCCCGCCAGGCCGTCGGCGACGAAGACGGCTCCGTCCGACGCCAGCAGAATGTCGCCTGGCCCGCGCGTGCGCTCGGACGACGGCAAGGGATGGCGCGCCGCGACGCGGCCGTCGGCCAGGTCGATCGCCAGCAGCATGGCGGCCGCGCCGGCCGGAGCGCCGGAAACGACGGCGGGCGGAGCCGCCGAGGCCACGAGCCAAAGGCGGTCGGACGCGGCGTCGATCGCCATGCCGAGCGCGCCCAACGACAGGGGCTCCGCCAGGAAAGGCCCCGTCTCTCCCGATCCGCCGGGCAGGACGACGATCGCGCGCCCCGCCACCTGCGACACCAGCCATCGCTCGCGCTTGGCGTCATAGGCCACGGCTTCCGACAAGCCCGATCCCGAAACCGTGGCCAGGGTGTCGAGGCGGTCGGCGCCGACCGGCCGACGATTGGCCTGAAACATCGCCTGGATCGGCTCGAACCCTTCCAGGTCACGCAGCGGCGCCAGGGCGGGGTCGGACGCCGGATCAAAGGCCACGCCCATGCGAGCCAGGCGGCCCAGCAGCTCAAGCGCCCCTGACATGTCGCCCAAGGCCGCAGCGACGCGCGCGCGCAAAAGGGTGACGCCCGCGTGATTGGGGACGCGCCCGGCGGCCTCGGTCAAAAGCTCGGACGCCCGGTCCAGATCGTCGGCGGTCAGAGCCTTCGCCGCTTCCGTACGAAGCCGCCTGAACGCAGCCACATCGGCCTCCGGCTGGGCGGCGAGATCCTGTCTCGCCTGCGCGGGCGAGCCGCCAAGGACGGCGGCGCCAACGGCAAGGGCCAGCAAAGTCCTCATTCGACCCTCGAATACGGCAAAGCTTATTCTTGTCGCCGCCGGTCGGGGAAGTCGAGTCTCAGGTCACATGCGGGCTGACCAGGCCCAGCGGCAGGGCGGTGACGTCCTTCACGCCGCGGGTGACGATGTGGCTCTCGCAGTCCGAGACGATGCCCAGGCTGAGCAGCTTTTCACGCAGGAAACGGTCGAAGGCGTGCATGTCGGAGGTGATGATCCGCAGCACATAATCCTCGCGTCCGGTGATGGTGGCGCACTGGACGACCTCGGGCCAGGCCGAGACGGCGCTTTCGAAGGCGTCCAGGTTGTCGGTCGACGGCAGGCTCAGCTTGACGATGGCGTAGACCTCGAAATCCAGGCCCAGCTTTGCGGCGTCCAGCAAGGTGACGCGCTTGCGGATGAGGCCGGAATCCTCCAGCCTCTTGATCCTGCGCCAGCACGGCGAGGCCGACAGGCCCACCCGATCCGCCACCTCGGCCACCGACAGGCCCGCGTCCTGTTGCAGAATGTCGAGAATGCGGGCGTCGATGGGATCCAAGGCGTCGGCCACGGCGTTTCTCCGTTTATCGTTATGGCGCAATAAAATACCCGAGAACGGCGAGTTGCAAGGCGTTTTTGAGCGAGCCTCTCGCTTCGGCCCGTGCTAAATGCGGGATTGAGGAAACGCGGTCGGATCAACCAGACGGCAGGATGCATGACTGACACCCAAAAGGCCCGCAACTCGGTCCCGCTCTCGTTGCGCGTGCCCGAACCGCCCGGACGGCCCGGCGACGCGCCGGACTTCAGCCACCTGAAACTGGACCCCGCCGGAGCGGTCGACCGGCCCGAGCCGACGGCCAAGGCCGAGGCGATGCGCGATCACGCCTTTCGCCTGGTGCGGGTGCTGGACGACGAGGGCCGCGCGGTCGGTCCGTGGGATCCGCGCCTGGACCCCGAGACCCTGCGGCGCGGCCTGAAGGCCATGATCCTGACCCGCGCCTTCGACGATCGGATGCATCGCGCTCACCGTCAGGGCAAGACCAGCTTCTACATGAAGTGCACCGGCGAAGAGGCCATTGCGGTCGCCCAAGGCATGGTGCTGGGCCGCGAGAACATGGGCTTTCCCACCTATCGCCAGCAGGGGCTTCTGATCGCGCGCGGCTATCCGCTCGTCGACATGATGAACCAGATCTATTCGAACGCGGCGGACCCGATCAAAGGCCGCCAGCTGCCGATCATGTATTCGTCCAAGGACTACGGCTTCTTCACGATCTCGGGCAATCTGGGCACCCAGTATCCGCAGGCCGTGGGCTGGGCCATGGCCAGCGCCTACAAGGGCGACGACAAGCTGGCCATCACCTGGATCGGCGACGGGTCGACGGCCGAGAGCGACTTCCACTCGGCCCTGACCTTCGCCGCCGTCTATCGGGCGCCGGTGATCCTGAACATCGTCAACAACCAGTGGGCCATCAGCTCCTTCCAGGGCATCGCCGGCGGGATGGAGACGACCTTCGCGTCGAAGGGCCTGGGCTACGGCCTGCCGTCGCTGCGGGTGGACGGCAACGACTTCCTGGCCGTCTGGGCCGCGACCCGCTGGGCCGAGGAGCGCGCGCGCGCGAACCTGGGCGCCACGCTGATTGAACTGTTCACCTATCGCGGCGCGCCGCACTCGACCTCGGACGACCCCAGCCGCTATCGCCCCGGCGACGAGCATGAGAAATGGCCGCTGGGCGACCCGCTGGCGCGGCTGAAGCAGCATCTGATCGCGCTGGGCGAATGGTCCGACGAACAGCATGAAGCCGCCGAGAAGGACGCCGCCGACCAGGTGCGCGCCGCCGGCAAGGAGTCCGAAGCCATCGGCACGCTCGGCCAGTCGCGCCCCAGCGTGAAGACGATGTTCGAAGAGGTGTTCGCCACCGAGGACTGGCGCCTGGTCGAACAGCGCCGCGAAGTGGGGGTCTGATCATGAGCGAGCAAACCACCTTCACCGAGTCCGACCGCACCGACGGCGTCGAGCCCGACATGGTCGATCAGAACAATGCGCCCAAGTCCGACGCCCCGGCCTCGGGCGTCCAGCCCATGAACATGATCCAGGCCCTGAACTCGGCCCTGGACGCCAAGATGAGCGAGGATCCCTCGGTCCTCAGCTTCGGCGAGGACGCGGGCTATTTCGGCGGCGTCTTCCGCGTCACGGACCACCTGCAGAAGAAGCACGGCCTGACCCGCAGCTTCGACGCCCCGATCTCGGAGACCGGCATCGTCGGCGCCGCCATCGGCATGGGCGCCTATGGCCTGCGACCGGTCGTGGAGATCCAGTTCGCCGACTACATCTATCCGGCCTACGACCAGATCGTGTCGGAGGCGGCCAAGCTGCGCTATCGCTCGGGCGGGATGTTCACCAGCCCCATCACCATACGCAGCCCCTACGGCGGCGGCATCTTCGGCGGTCAGACGCACAGCCAGAGCCCCGAAAGCCTGTTCACCCACATCGCCGGCCTGAAGGTGGTGATCCCGTCCAACCCTTACGACGCCAAGGGTCTGCTGACCGCGGCGATCGAGGACGACGATCCGGTCATCTTCTTCGAGCCCAAGCGCCTGTACAACGGCCCCTTCGACGGCTGGCACGAGAAGCCGGTGTCGCCCTGGAAGGCCCAGGAGCTGGCCCAGGTCCCGACCGGCAAGTTCGTCGAGCCGCTGGGCAAGGCGCGCATCATGCGCGAGGGCAATGACGTCACCATCCTGGCCTATGGCACCATGGTGTGGGTGTCGCTGGCGGGCGCGGAGCACGCCGGCGTGGACGCCGAGGTCATCGACCTGCGCTCGCTCGTGCCGCTGGACATCGAGGCCATCGAGGACAGCGTGAAGAAGACCGGCCGATGCGTCATCGTGCACGAGGCGCCGCGCACCTCGGGCTTCGGCGCCGAGCTGTCGGCCCTGGTGCAGGAGCGCTGCTTCTATCACCTGGAGGCGCCGATCGCGCGCGTGACCGGCTGGGACACCCCCTATCCGCACGCCTTCGAGTGGGAATATTTCCCGGGCCCCGAGCGGGTCGCCGACGCGCTGAAAGCTGTCATGAACGGGGGCCGCTGAGATGGGTCGTTTCGTCTTCAAGCTGCCCGACGTGGGCGAAGGCACCGCCGAGGCCGAACTGGTCGGCTGGCACGTCAAGGTCGGGGATGTGGTCGAGGAAGACCAGATCGTCGCCGACGTCATGACCGACAAGGCCACGGTCGAGATCACCGCCCCGGTGTCGGGCAAGGTCACCGCCCTGCATGGCGAGGTCGGTGGAATGCTGCCCGTGCGGGGTCCGCTGGTCGAGTTCGAGGTCGAGGGCGCCGGCAATGCGTCGGCGGACGAACCCGCCCCCGCGCCCAAGGCCGAAGCCGCGCCCGTCGAGGCGCCCAAGGCCGCACCGGCGCCGGAGCCGGCGCCTGCGGCCCAGCCCGCAGCGGGCGCCAACCACGTCTTCAAACTGCCCGACGTGGGCGAAGGCACGGCCGAGGCCGAACTGGTCGGCTGGCGGATCAAGGTCGGCGACGTGGTCGAGGAAGACCAGATCCTGGCCGAGATCATGACCGACAAGGCGACGGTGGAGATCACCTCGCCCGTGTCCGGAACCGTCATCGCCCTGCACGGCGAGGCCGGCCAGCAGCTTCCCGTTGGCGGCCCGCTGGTCAGCTTCCAGGTCGAGGGCAAGGGCAATGTGACGGCGGCTCCGGCGGCTGCCCCCGCGCCCAAGGCCGAGGCTCCGGCGCCCGCCGCCAAGGCTGCGCCCGCCTCCACGCCGAAGGCCGCCGCGACGCCTCAGGCCGAAGCCTTCACCACCCGCGATCCGGCCCAGCGCCCGCTCGCCTCGCCCGCCGTGCGCCAGCGCGCGCGCGACCTGGGCGTCGAGCTGCAGTTCGTGCCGGGCTCCGGCCCCGCCGGCCGCATCGAGCACGGCGACCTGGACGCCTATGTCTCGGGCGGAGGCCGCGGCGTCTCGACCGGCGGGTCGTCGGCCTCGACCTATGCCAAGGCGGGCGGGACGACCGAGGTCCGCATCATCGGCCTGCGCCGCAAGATCGCGGAAAAGATGGCCGAGAGCGTGCGCCGCATCCCGCACATCACCTATGTCGAGGAGATCGACGTCACGGCGCTGGAGGAGCTTCGTGCCCACCTGAACGCGACCAGGGCCAAGGACCAGCCCAAACTGAACGTCCTGCCCTTCATCGCCCGCGCCATCGTCGTGGCTCTGCGCGACCAGCCGCAGATCAACGCCACCTATGACGACGAGGCCGGCGTCCTGACCCAGCACGCCCCGGTCCATCTGGGCATCGCCGCCCAGACGCCGAACGGCCTGATGGTGCCGGTGGTCCGCCACGCCGAGGCGCGCGACCCCTACGACACCGCACTGGAGATCGCCCGCGTCTCGGGCGCCGCCAAGGACGGCTCGGCCAAGCGCGAGGAGCTGTCAGGCTCGACCATCACCATCACCTCGCTTGGCACGCTGGGGGGCATCACCCACACGCCCATCATCAACCACCCCGAGGTCGCCATCGTGGGCCCGAACAAGATCCAGGAGCGGGTCGTGGTGAAGGACGGCCAGATGGTCGTGCGCAAGATGATGAACCTGTCCTCCAGCTTCGACCACCGCATCGTCGACGGCCACGACGCGGCGGTCTTCGTCCAGAGGATCAAGGGCCTGCTGGAGCATCCGGCGACGTTGTGGATGGGGTGAAGGCGGTGGCTCCCCCTCTCCGCTCATCCCTGCGGAAGCAGGAACCCGGCGCTTTGCCGAGGGATGGAGCGCCGGAAGGCGGAGTATGGTGAGCCATGGCTTTCTTCACCTACATCATGGCCAGCGACAAAAACCGAAAAGAGTAGGCGGAGGATCCCGGTGAGAAAAGTGTTCGGAACCTTTGCCATAATCGTTGCTGTGGCGACAGTGATTAGCGCCGCCCCCACCTTCGCCTGCACGATAATATTCGATCATAAGGATGAACCGACAGACGGGCTTAGCGAACGCGACTTAAATGCCTCTTTTGAGCGACAGCGCTATAAAATGGGGCTCGAGCGTGAGCGCCAAGCCTGGATGAAGGCAGACTATGTTTTTCTTGCCGAAGTCACCTCTCTCCGCGCGTCCGGTGACAATCAGGTATTGGTTGCCCTCAAGCCTATTACGTCGCTCAAGGGGCAGGTTGGAACGCGTCGCGTGCTGGACCGATATTCGCCAAACCTGGGAAGCACCTGTGGACCAACTCCGTATCCCGGCATTGGTGAGGCCGGCATTTTCTATGGCCGGAAGCTCCCTTGGTGGAAACGCCTGCTGAATTGGGGCGGACCGGAAGTGGTTTCCGCCCTGCCGTTGACCGATGTCACCGGCAGCCAAATTCCCAACGAGCTCCGCGCCGCAGCCGCCCGACTTCGAAGAACGAAAGCCCAATGACTCAGACCCTCAAAACCAAAGTCCTCATCATCGGCGCTGGCACCGGCGGCTATGTCGCGGGCATCCGTTGCGGCCAACTGGGCCTGGACACTGTGCTGGTGGACGGCGGCGACGGCCTGGGCGGCACCTGCCTGAACGTCGGCTGCATTCCGTCCAAGGCGATCATCCACGCCGCCAACAAGTTCGAGACCGTGGCCAAGGCGGCGGCCGGCGGCACGCTGGGCATCACCGCGTCGGCGCCGGCCATCGACATGACCCAGACGGTGGCGTGGAAGGACGGCATCGTCAAAAAGCTGAACGGCGGTGTCGCAGCCCTGCTGAAGAAGGCCAAGGTCAAGGTGGTCAAGGGATGGGCGACCTTCTCCGACGCCAAGACCTGCACGGTGAAAACCGATGACGGCGACATCACCATCACCGCCGAGCACGTCATCCTGGCCACGGGGTCCGAGCCGGTCGAGCTGCCGTTCCTGAAGTTCGGCGACGACGTCATCTCCTCGACCGAGGCCCTGTCGCTGGACAAGGTGCCGGGCAAGCTGGTCGTCGTCGGCGGCGGCTATATAGGGCTGGAGCTGGGCATCGCCTATCGCAAGCTGGGCGCCGAGGTGACGGTGGTCGAAATGGCCGACCGCATCCTGCCGCTCTACGACAAGGCCCTGACCGATCCCGTCGCCAAATGGATGGAGAAGCACGGCGTCAAACTGATGCTGGGCGCCAAGGCGGGCGGTTTCGAGAACGGCCAGCTGAACGTCACCGACCGGGACGGCCAGGCGATCAGGCTGGACGCCGACAAGGTGCTGGTCACCGTCGGGCGCAAGCCGCGCACCCAGGGCTTCGGCCTGGAGAACATGGGCGTGGCCATGGCCGGGCCCTTCGTGAAGATCGACGACCGCTGCGCCACCAGCATGAAGAATGTCTGGGCCGTCGGCGACCTGACCGGCGAACCCATGCTGGCCCACAAGGGCAGCGCGCAGGGCGAGGTCGTCGCCGAAATCATCGCCGGTCACGACAAGCGGTTTGACCCGGTGACCATCGCCGCCGTCTGCTTCACCGAGCCCGAGATCGTCTCCGCCGGTCTGGGCCCGCAGGACGTCGAGGGCCGCGACGACGTGATCCAGGCGGTCTTCCCGCTGATGGCCATCGGCCGCGCCCTGGCCATCGAGGCGGGCGAGGACGGCGGCTTCGTGCGCGTCATCGCGTCCAAGAGCGACCACCGCCTGCTGGGCGTGCAGGCCGTCGGCCAGCACGTCTCGGAGCTGTCGAACAGCTTCGCCCAGATGCTGGAGATGGGCGCGGTGCTGGAGGATGTGGCGGGCACGATCCACGTCCACCCGACCCTGGGCGAAGCCTTCCACGAAGCCAGCCTGCGGGCGCTGGGCCACGCGATACATCTTTGAGGGGCCGCGGTCGTCGGCCCTTCGGGACCTCCCGACCCGACGCGGCCTGGGTTTGATGGGCCGCAGTCGTCGGCCCTTCGGGACCTCCCGACCCGACGCGGCCTGGCTTTAGCGTTCGCCATGCGTGGGGGCGGTGCTCGCAGCCTCACATGAACCTTTGTTCATGAATCGCTGTCGCGCGTTGCCGTGGGCGGAACGGTCGTTAAGGTTCGCGGGCATCATCGCTCACGAGGATTTTTCGTCCATGCGCCGTGTCTTTCCGCTTGTCGCCGTAGCCGCCCTTCTGGCGCCGACCACCCCCGTCCTGGCTCACGCCGCCGCCGAGGCCCCGCCGGCCCTGACCGCCGCCCAGGCCGCCGAACTGCGCGGCGCGCCGGTGTCGGAGCTGGTCGCCCGCGTCGACATTCCCTGGTCGCGCTTCCAGCTGGACAACGGCCTGACCGTGCTGGTCCACGAGGACCGCAAGGCGCCGGTCGTGGCCGTGTCGGTCTGGTACAACGTCGGCTCCAAGGACGAGCCTCAGGGTTCGACCGGCTTCGCCCACCTGTTCGAACACCTGATGTTCGGCGGTTCCGAGAACTCGCCCACCAGCCACATCCAGACCATGAGCGCCGCCGGCGCCACGGGCCTGAACGGCACCACCTGGTTCGACCGCACCAACTATTTCCAGACCGTGCCGACCCCGGCGCTGGAATACACCCTGTTCATGGAAAGCGACCGCATGGGCCACCTGCTGGGCCAGGTCGGCCAGGAGGTGCTCGATCTGCAGCGCGGCGTCGTCCAGAACGAGAAGCGCCAGGGCGACAACCAGCCCTACGGCCTGACCTACTACGCCACGCTGGAAGCCCTGTTCCCCGAGGGCCACCCCTATCGCCACTCCACCATCGGTTCGATGGCCGACCTGGACGCCGCCAGCCTTGAGACGGTGCGCGACTGGTTCCGTGACAACTACGGCCCGAACAACGCCGTGGTGGTCCTGTCGGGCGATATCGACGAGGCGACCGCCCGTACCCTGATGAACCAGTATTTCGGCCACATCCCGCGCGGCCCGGTCAACGACCCGGCCCAGGCCGACGTCCCGACCCTGGCGGCGCCGGTCGAGCAGGTGCTGCACGACCGCGTGGCCCAGACCCGCATCAGCCGCACCTGGGCGGTGCCCGGCATGCTGGACGCGGATGCGGTGCCGCTGAGCGTCGGCGCCTCCATCCTGGGCGGCCTGGCCAGCTCGCGCCTGGACAACGCCCTGGTGCGTGGTGACCAGACCGCGTCGAGCGTGTCGGCCGGCAACTCGGCCTTCCAGCGGGTCGGAATGTTCAGTTATTCCGCCATGGTCAAGCCGGGCGAGGACGAGGCCGCTGTGGCCCAGCGCATGGACGCGGTGCTCGCCGACCTGATCGCCAACGGCCCGACCCAGGACGAGATCGACCGAGTCGTGACCCAGTACGCCTCGCGCCGCATCCAGGGCCTGGAAATGGCCAACGGCAAGGCCTCGGTCCTAGCCGAAGGCCAGCTGTATGCGGGCGATCCCGATTTCTACAAGAAGGAGTTGCAGGCCTATGCGGCGGTGACGCCCGCCCAGGTCCAGGCTGCCATGCGCAAATGGCTGAGCCGCCCGGTCTACAGCCAGATCGTGCGCGCCGGCGAGCGCGAGGCCTATGTCGAGGCCGCCGCCGCGCCGTCGGGCGCCACGCCGGCCCCGGCCGCCGAGATCCAGCGCGTTCAGCGCGACCCGGCGCCCCAGATCGGCCAGGTCGCCAACGTCGAATTCCCGGCCGTCGAGCGCGCCACCCTGTCGAACGGCGTGCAGGTGGTCTACGCCCAGTCGACCACGGTGCCGGTCACCCGCGTGTCGCTTGACTTCGACGCCGGCGTCACGGCCGACCGCGCCGACCGACTGGGCGCGCACACCCTGATGCTGAACGTGATGGAGGAAGGCACCACCACGCGCGACTCCAACGCCCTGGCCGAGGCCAAGGAGCGCCTGGGCGCCTCGATCAACGTCGGCTCGTCCATGGACCGCACCTCGGTCAGCCTGTCGGCGGTGACGACCAATCTGGATCCGTCGCTGGCCCTGCTGTCGGACGTGGTGCGCAACCCCGCCTTTGCTCCGGCCGAGGTGGAGCGCCTGCGCGCCCAGCGCCTGACCAGCCTGGCTAACGAGCGCACCCAGCCGGGCGGCCTGGCCGGCCGCGCCCTGCCCGGCCTGCTTTACGGCGAGAGCAGCCCCTACGGGCGGCCGTTCAACGGCTCGGGCGACGAAGCGGTCATCCGCGCCCTGACGCGCAACGACCTGGCCAGCGAGCATGCGACCTGGATTCGTCCGGACAACATGCAGCTGTTCGTGGTCTCGGACCTGCCGCTCTCGGAGCTGACGCCCAAGCTGGAGGCCGCCTTCGGCGACTGGCGCGCCCCGTCGACGCCCAAGGGGACCAAGACCTTCGCCGCCGACATTCCGGCCACGACCAACCGGATTGTCCTGATCGATCGGCCGCAATCGCCGCAGTCGCTGATCCAGGGCGGCTTCGTCCTGCCGGTGTCGGGCACCGACGACAATCTGACCCTGACCACGGCCAACGTCGTGCTGGGCACGGACTTCCTGTCGCGGATCAACGCCGATCTGCGCGAGACCAAGGGTTGGTCCTACGGGGTGCGCGGCAACATCAGCCAGTTCCAGCACCGCATGCCGTACATCATCAGCGCGCCTGTCCAGGCCAACCGGACAGGCGAGTCGATCCAGGCCCTGATGGACCAATACACTCGCTTCCTGACCGCCGAGGGCGTCACCCCGGCCGAACGTGAGCGCACCGTGCTGGGCGACACCCGCGGTCTGGCGGGCAGCTACGAGACCTCTGCGCAGATTCTGGGCGCCTTGCGTTCGAACGCGCTGTACGGCCGTCCGGACGATTATCAGGAAACGCTGGCGGGCCGCATCAACGCCCTGACGGCGGCCGAGATGGACGCCGCCGCGCGCGCCAACATCGATCCCTCGCGCTTCGTGTGGGTGGTCGTGGGCGACGCCGCGACGGTCAAGCCTCAGCTGGACGCGCTGGGCCTGCCGGTCGAGGTGCGGTCCGCCGCTCCGGCCGCGGCCGCGCCGGCGACGCCTGCGGCTCAATAACCAGGGGCGACCTTGGGGGCACGAAAGGGCCGGTCGGAGTTCGCTCCGGCCGGCCTTTGTTTGTCCTGTCGGCATTCGGATAACACCAACAAGGCCGTCTTGGAGGTGTTTTGAAAACACGCACCTATCAACAGTAAAACTGTTTAAGAACTCGACTCTTTTCGAGTAGTGCGGTGCTTCTTGTCAATTTCTTCCAAAGAAATTGGGCCCGTATCATCGTATAATTGGGATCGAATATGCCCAAAGGTGACTAGCAAACTTGAAAATCGAGCGAGCGGTGCTGAAGTTGGGAGAATAATGTGCAGCCCAACGTCATTGTGCTCAAATGCATATGGTCCGCCACCGTACTTGAACGTGACGTTGCGAAAAGTGCATCCTGTATAATGGCGGTCATCGAGCTCGACCTCACAGTTATGGAAGTGTCGATCCTCGATTCGTTCCAGTTTACTCATCCACTTGGGGTCGTCCGGCTCATCGATGACGGTGCCGTTCGCAGGGAAGGCGCGGCTATCCCAGCGAACTAGCAAAACTACGACGGACAAGAAGAATATTGTCGCGCCAATAGCCGCCCAGACGAGGGGGGAGAGACCGGCAGTCCAAAGATCAGCGACGCCGCTCACCAAACCGTAAAGCGCCCAGAGAGCGCCTACAGACAGGCCGATTGAGGGTCCAACATGACGGCGAGCGAAAAGCAGCAAATTCCCCATACCGCCGTCATATCATCTCGCTGCCGAAAGACGAGTTCCGGGGATGAAAAGGTCAACACCCTTGTTTTTTGCGTCAGAGCCAGTCGGCCAGGGGTTCGCGCGCCAGCATGGCGTCATAGCTGGGACGCGGGCGCACCACGGCCCAGCGGTCGCCGTCGACCAGCACCTCGGGGATCAGGGGCCGGGTGTTGTATTCGCTGGCCATGACCGCCCCGTAGGCGCCGGCGCTCATGAAGACGGCCAGGTCGCCGGCTTGGAAGGGCGGCAGGTCGCGGTCGCGCGCGAAGGTGTCGCCGGTCTCGCAGACCGGGCCGACGATGTCGTGCGGCGCCGCCTCTCCCGCGCGGGCGCGCACCGGCTCCAGCGCATGGAAGGCGTCGTACAGGGCCGGCCGCATCAGGTCGTTCATGGCCGCGTCCAGCACCAGGAAGCGACGGCCGTCCGTTCTTTCCGTGACCTGGATCACGCGGCTGACCAGCACCCCGGCGTTGGCGGCCAGCAGGCGGCCCGGCTCGAAGGCGGCCTCCACCTCCAGACCGTCCAGAACCGCGGCGACCATGGCGACATAGTCGGCCGGCGCGGGCGTAGCGGCGTCGCCGTAATAGGGCACGCCCAGCCCGCCGCCCAGATCGAGGCGCGTGACCTCAAGGCCCTGAGCGCGCAGGCGCTCGGTCATGTCGCGCAGCACCTGGAAGGCGGCGCGCAGCGGCTCCAGCGTCGTGATCTGGCTGCCGATGTGACAGGCCAGGCCCACCGGCCGAACATGGGGCGAGGCCGAGGCGCGGGCGTAGAGGTCCATCGCCTCTTGAACCGGCACGCCGAACTTGTCGCCCTTGCCGCCGGTGGTGATCTTGGCGTGGCCGCCCGCGCCGACGTCCGGATTGACCCGCACGGCGACCTCGGGGCGCGCCTGAAGCGCGGCGGCGACGGCGATCAGGCGATCCAGTTCGGCGCCGGACTCCACATTGATCTGTCGCACCCCGGCCTGGATGGCGAAGGTCAGTTCGGCGTCGGTCTTGCCCACGCCCGAGAAGATGATCCGTTCGGCCGGCACGCCTGCGGCTAGGGCGCGGCGGATCTCGCCCTCCGACACCGTGTCGGCGCCGCAACCAAGCCGCGCCAGGGTCGCCAGCACCGACAGATTGGAGTTGGCCTTGACCGCAAAGGCGATCAGGGCGTCGCCCAGCGCGCCTCGATGCGCGTCGCAGGCGTCACGCAGAAGGCTGTAATGGCGGCGCAGCGTCGCGGCCGAATAGACGTAGGTCGGCGTCCCGACCTCAGCCGCGATCGTCTCGAGCGAAACGCCCTCGGCGTGCAGGGCGCCGTCCCGAACGTCGAAGTGATGCAACGCGGACCTTAGCGCGGCTGGCTGCCGGCGGCCGTGCCGCCGATCAGGTTGGGCGGGCCGCCGTCGATCGGAAGCTGGCTCGACGGACGGTTGATCGTGGCGGGATCGACCGGCGCGGGCGCGTTGGCGTCGCGCGGGGCCCGCTCGGTGTCACGCGGGCTCTCCAGATCGGCCATGCGGCCGCAGGCGGCGGTGGACAGCAGCGCGGCGGCGCCGGCGAGGATCAGGATCTTTTTCACAGGCGCTCTCTCCAGGATGCGATGCGGGCCCGGACCTGATCCGGCGCCGTGCCGCCGAAACTCTGGCGGCTGGCGCAGGAAGCCTCGGGGCTCAGCACCTTGTAAACCGCTTCGGTCACGCCGGGTTCAAGCGATTGCAGCTCCGACAGCGACAAATCGGCCAGGCCGACGCCCAGGGCCTCGGCCCGCTTGACCGCCGCGCCCGTGACGTGGTGCGCCCGGCGGAACGGCAGGTTCAGCTCACGCACCAGCCAGTCGGCCAGGTCGGTGGCCGTCGAGAAGCCCGCGCCGGCCGCCGCCGCCATGCGACCCGTGTCGGGCTGCAGCGCGCGGACCATGGCGGTCATGGCGTTCAGCGCCAGGTCCAGCGCATCGAACGCCTCGAACACCGGCGGCTTGTCCTCCTGCATGTCCTTGGAATAGGCCAGCGGCAGGCCCTTCATCACGGTCGAGAGGGCGACGAAGGCCCCCATGATCCGGCCGGTTTTGGCGCGCACCAGTTCGGCGGCGTCGGGGTTGCGCTTCTGCGGCATGATGGACGACCCGGTGGTCAGGTCGTCGGGCAGGCTGGCGAAACCGAACATGGGCGTCATCCACACCACGATCTCTTCGGCGAAACGCGACAGGTGGCCGGCGCAGATCGAGGCGGCGGCCAGGCTCTCCAGCGCGAAGTCGCGGTCCGAAACAGCGTCCAGTGAATTACCCATCGGCCGGTCGAAGCCCAGCTCAGCCGCCGTCATCTGGCGATCGATCGGAAACGGCGAGCCGGCCAGCGCCGCGGCGCCCAGGGGGCTTTCGTTCATGCGCGTACGAGCGTCGGCGAAACGGCCCGCGTCGCGGCCGAACATCTCGACATAGGCCATCAGGTGATGGCCCAGCGTCACCGGCTGGGCGGTCTGCAGGTGGGTGAAGCCGGGCATCAGGTCGCCCGCGTGCTGTTCGGCCCGGTCCAGCAGGACCGACTGAAGGGCCTGAAGCTGAGCCACCGTGCGGTCGCAGGCGTCGCGCACCCACAGGCGGAAATCGGTGGCGACCTGGTCGTTGCGGCTGCGCGCGGTGTGCAGGCGGCCCGACGGCTCGCCGATCAGCTCCGACAGGCGCGCCTCCACATTCATGTGGATGTCTTCGAACTGGTCGCGGAAGGGGAAGGTCCCGGCTTCGATCTCGGCCTGGACCTGATCCAGTCCGTTCAGGATGGCCTCGCCATCGGCGGCGGAGACGATCCCATGCTGGATCAGCATGCGGCAGTGGGCGCGCGAGCCGGCCAGATCCTGGGCCCACAGCCGACGGTCCACACCGATCGAGACGTTGATGGCCTGCATGATGTCGGCCGGCCGCGACGAAAAGCGTCCGCCCCACATGTCTTGACCCGCGCTGTTCGCGGGGGCGTTAGTCGCCGCATCGGCATCAGGACGCGAATTCATGACGGAACTCTCGAGGCGGCGGGCGTTGGCGATGACCGCGGGCGGCGGCCTGGCCCTTGCCCTAGCGGCGTGCGGCGGCGGCGACAACCGTCAAGGCGGCCTGAACCGTCGCGCCCTGGGCGGGCTGGAGATCCCGGAGGCCGCGCCAGCGCCCGACATCCCCTTCCTGGACGCGGACGGGCGAGAGGTCCGCATCGCCGATTTTGCCGGCAAGGTGTTGGTGCTGAACCTGTGGGCCACCTGGTGCGCGCCGTGCCGGCTGGAGATGCCGACGCTGGCCGCCCTGGCCCGCCGTTTCGCTGACAATCCCGAGGTGCGGGTCGTACCGGTAAGCGTCGACGTGGGCGACACGGCGACGGCCCAGGCCCGCGCCTTCATCGGCGAGAACGCGCCCCTGCCCTACTACGCAGAGCCGAAATTCCGCCTGCCCTTCGCCTTCGGCGCAGGCGGCAAGATGCCACAGACGGTGTTGATAGACCGGCTGGGGCGGGTGCGGGCGCTGAAGGTCGGCGAGGCCGACTGGTCCGGTGACGAGGCGGTCGCGCTCGTCCAGACCCTGCTGGACGAGGCCGGCTCGGCCTAGCGGACGCGCTGGTCCGTGGCCGGGTCGATGGCGCCCTCGCGGCCCTCGGCGGCGGCTTCAGCCTGGTTCTGCTCCAGGCGGGCGGCCACGTCGCCGGCACCGCGCTCGACGGCCTGGGCCGCCTTCATGGCGCCAGCCTCGACAACCTCGCCGGCCTTGGCGGCGGCGTCCTGGGCCTGGTCGCCGGCGGCGCGGGTCTCGGCCTCGGCCTGGTTCTGCTCGGCCTCGGTACAGGCCGCGGCGGCGATCAGCAGCGCGCCCGACAGGGCGACGAAGGCGGGACGGGTGAAACGGATCATGGAGCGCTCTCCGAGAGTCAGGACTGAACCTTGGCCGTAACGCCTGGCCGGCGACGAGGTTTCAGATCGTCTGCCAAAGCGAAAGCGCAAAGAGGCGGCCGAGGGGCAGGCCTTGAGCGCATAGAAGACGAGCGATCGCGGAATGAATACGCCGTCCCTCGATGGGGACAGGCGATGGTGGCTGGAGGCGGGATCGAACCGCCGACCTGTGGGTTATGAATCCACCGCTCTAACCATCTGAGCTACCCAGCCCCGGCGTTCGCGGTCGCAGGGACCGCGCGGGAGGGCGTGCCTATATCGCCGCAGGCCGTCGCGTTCAAGGGGCCTTTGCGGCGCGACGTGACGCCGCGCGTGCGCAACGCTAGCGTGGCCTTATGTGTTGTCGGATCGACTTCCCTGTTTTCGCCTCCGAAGGATCGCCATGCGCCCGATGATCGCCGCCGCCTCCGCCTCCCTGCTCGTTCTGGCCGCCGCGTGCGGGGCCAACAGTGAAACCCAGCAGGCGGCCCAGCCCGGCCAGCCCGTCGAAACGCGCGCGGCGCAGGGGGCCGGCCAGTCGCCGGCCTTCGAGGGCCAGACGCGCGCGCCGGGCGTCACCACGCAGCAGGCCATGAGCCATTCCGTCGTGGCCGAGGGTCTGGAGCACCCGTGGGGTCTGGCTCTGCTGCCCGACGGCCGCTGGCTGGTGACCGAAAAGCCGGGCCGGCTCCGCATCATCACCGCCGAGGGCAATATCGGCGAGCCGATCACCGGCCTGCCGCGCGTGGACGCCCGGGGTCAGGGCGGATTGCTGGATGTGATCGTCGGCCCGACCTTCGCTCAGGACCGAGTGATCTACTGGAGCTACGCCGAGCCGCGCGACGGCGGCAACGGTACGGCGGTCGCCCGTGGCCGCCTGGCCGACGACGGCCGCTCCGTTGAAAACGCCCAGGTCGTCTTCCGCGCCCAGCCGACCTACGACGGCGACAAGCATTTCGGTTCGGCCCTGGCCTTCGGCGGCGACGGCCATCTGTTCATCACCCTGGGCGAACGGTCCGACCGTCCGATCCGGCCCCAGGCCCAGGACCTGGGCTCGCACATGGGCAAGGTGATCCGGATAAACGCCGACGGCTCGGTCCCGGCCGACAACCCCTTTGTCAACCAGCAGGGCGCCCTGCCCGAGATCTGGTCTCTGGGTCATCGCAACGTCCAGGGCGCGGCGATCCAGCCGGGCACGGGCGCGCTCTATACAGTCGAGCACGGCACGCGCGGCGGCGACGAGGTCAATCTGACCGAGGCGGGCAAGAACTATGGCTGGCCCGAGGTCGCCTATGGCGTCGAATACAACGGCCAAGCCATTCAGAGCGCGGTGACGGCGCGCGAGGGCACGGAGCAGCCCGTCTATTACTGGGATCCCTCGCCGGCCCCCGGCAACGCCGCCTTCTACGAGGGCGACATGTTCCCCGGCTGGAGCGGCAACCTGTTGGTGGCCCAGTTGAAGGACAAGCACGTCTCGCGCCTGGTCATCGAGAACGGCCGGGTCACGGGCGAAGAGCGTCTTCTGACCGACCTGGGCGAGCGCATCCGCGATGTTAAGGTGGGGCCCGACGGCGCGGTCTGGGTGATCACCGATGAGAGAAACGGTAAACTGGTTCGCCTCGCCGCGCGTTGAGCCCGAACCTACAGGAGGAGATCGACATGAAACTCGCCATCACCACAGGCCTGACAGCCCTCGCCCTGACGCTAGGCGCGTGCGCAACCGGACCGGATCGTTATCAGGCCGAGCTGGCCAAGCTTGAAGCGGACTGCACCGCCAAGGACGGCGTCCTGCAGACCACCGGCGTGACGACAGGCCAGGCTTCGCGTGACTACGCCTGCCGGATCACCCAGGCCACGCGCCTGCCGGCCCGCTGACGCGCTTCTTACTTGACGTTGACGTAAACGTAGGGTTTTTGGCGGGCGAGTTTCTATTCCGCACTCGCCCCCCATGGCCCGCCTGACGCGCGACGGCTGACGGATCGAACCTGGGGGCCTCAGCCAGTGAGACGCCCATGGCCGACGCCTATATCTTCGACGCAGTTCGCACGCCCCGCGGCAAGGGCAAGAAGGACGGCAGCCTGCACGAGATCACGGCGCTGAGCCTGGCCTCGCAGGTGCTGGAGGCGCTGCGCGAGCGCAATGACCTGGACACCTCCAAGGTCGATGACGTCATCCTGGGCTGCGTCTCGCCGGTGGGCGAACAGGGCGCCGACATCGCCCGCACGGCCGTGCTGAACGCCGGCTGGGCCCAGACCACGGCGGGGGTGCAGATCAACCGCTTCTGCGCCTCGGGCCTGGAAGCCGTGAACATGGCGGCGGCCAAGGTGAAGTCCGGCGAGGCAGACTTCGCCGTCGGCGGCGGCGTCGAGGCCATGAGCCGCGTGCCGATGGGGTCGGACGGCGGGGCCTGGCCGGTCGATCCGTCCTCGGCCTTCCCGACCTATTTCGTTCCGCAGGGCGTCTCGGCCGACATGATCGCCTCCAAATGGGGCTTCAGCCGCGACGACGTGGACGCCTATTCGGTCGAGAGCCACAAGCGTTCGGCCCGGTCGTGGGAAGAGGGCCGGTTCTCGAAATCCGTCATACCGGTCAAGAACCAGCTGGGCCTTGTCCAACTGGACCGCGACGAGACCATACGCCCCAACACCGACATGCAGACCCTGGGCGCGCTGAACCCGTCCTTCGCCATGATGGGCGAAATGGCCTTCGACTCCGTGATCCAGCAGCGCTACCCCGAGGTCGAGCGCGTCAACCACGTCCACACGCCTGGCAACAGCTCGGGCATCGTCGATGGTTCGGCGGGCGTGCTGATCGGCACGCTGGAGGCCGGCAAGGCCCTGGGTCTGAAGCCGCGCGCCAAGATCCGCGGCGCCGCCTCTATCGGCTCGGAGCCGTCGATCATGCTGACGGGCCCCGAGTTCGTGGCCAACAAGCTGCTGGGCCGGCTGGGCATGGCCAAGTCCGACATCGACCTGTGGGAGCTGAACGAGGCCTTCGCCGCCGTGGTGCTGCGTTTCATGCAGGCGCTGGACATCCCGCACGACCAAATCAACGTCTGCGGCGGCGCGATCGCCATGGGCCACCCGCTGGGCGCGACCGGCGCCATGATCACCGGCGTGGTGCTGGACGAGCTTGAGCGCTCGAACAAGGAAACCGCCCTGATCACCCTGTGCATCGGCGGCGGCATGGGCACCGCCACCGTCATCGAACGCGTCTGATCCGAGGGAACTGATCCAATGGAAAACTTCAAGATCGACGTCGACGCCGACGGCATTGCGCTCATCACCTTCGACGTGCCGGGGCGGTCGATGAACACCCTGACCGGCAAGGTCATGGCCGAGATCCCCGAGTGGGTGGAACAGGTGAAGACCGACGACGCCATCAAGGGCGCGGTGCTGACCTCGGGCAAGACCTCGGGCTTCTGCGCCGGGGCGGATCTGGGCGACATGGCCTCGGGCATGCTGGGCGGGTCGGACCTGCAGGCGGCCTATGACGCGGGCTGGCGGCTGAACGGCGCGCTGCGTGCGCTCGAGACCTGCGGCAAGCCGGTGGCGGCCGCCATCAACGGCCTGGCGCTAGGCGGCGGGCTGGAGCTGACCCTGGCCTGCCACTACCGCGTGGTTGAGAACGACAACAAGATCCAGCTGGGCCTGCCCGAGATCAAGGTCGGTCTGTTCCCCGGCGGCGGGGGCACCCAGCGCCTGACGCGCCTGATCGGCGTGCAGGCGGCCATGATGGCCATGAGCGAGGGCAAGTCCTTCCGCCCCAACGACGCCAAGGGCGCGGGCATCGTCCACGAAGTGGTCGAGAAGGGCCAGTCGGTCGAGGCCGCCAAGGCCTGGGTCAAGGGCGGCGGCAAGGCCGTCCAGCCGTGGGACGAGAAGAGCTTCAAACTGCCCGGCGGCGGCCCCTATCACCCGGTCGGCATCCAGAACTTCCTGGTCGGCAACGCCATGGTCAGGAAGCAGAGCTACGGCAACTATCCGGCCGTCACCAACCTGATGAAGGCCGTGTACGAAGGCGTTCAGGTGCCGATGGACGCGGCCCTGCGCATCGAGACGCGCTACTTCATCAAGACCCTGATGACCCCCCAGGCTCAAGGCATGATCCGGTCGCTGTTCCTGTCCAAGCAGGAGCTGGACAAGGGCGCGGTGCGCCCCGCCGGCGAGCCCAAGTCGGACCCGAAGAAGGTCGCCGTCATCGGCGCCGGCATGATGGGCGCGGGCATCGCCTATGTTCAGGCCATGGCCGGCATCGAGACCATCCTGATCGACCGCGACCAGGATGCGGCCGACAAGGGCAAGGCCCATGTCGAGGCGCTGCTGAAGAAGCGCCTGTCGCGCGGCCAGCTGACCCAGGACAAGTACGACGCACTGCTCGGCTCCATCACCGCGACCACCGACTATGAGCTGATCAAGGGGTCGGACCTGGTGATCGAGGCGGTGTTTGAGAACCGCGAGATCAAGGCCGAGGTGACCAAGCGGGCCGAGGCTCAGCTGGCGCCCGGCGCCGTGTTCGGCTCCAACACCTCGACCCTGCCGATCTCGGGCCTGGCGGAGGCTTCGGTGCGTCCAGAGGATTTCATCGGCATTCACTTCTTCTCGCCCGTCGACAAGATGATGCTGGTCGAGATCATCATGGGCGAGAAGACCAGCCCGGCCGCGCTGGCCAAGTCGCTGGATTACGTCATGAAGATCCGCAAGACGCCGATCGTCGTCAACGACAGCCGCGGCTTCTACACCTCGCGCTGCTTCTCGACCTATGTGGCCGAGGGTCTGGCCATGCTGGAAGAGGGCTACGCGCCCGCCCTGGTCGACAACATCGGCCGCGCCACCGGCATGCCGCGCGGGCCGCTGGAAATGCACGACGACGTGGCGCTCGATCTGTCGGTCAAGATCGCCAAACAGACGGCCGACGACCTGGGCGACGCCTACGTGCCGCTGCCGGGCTTCGAGATCGTGCGCAAGATGGTCGAGGACCTGGGCCGCTACGGCCGCAAGAACGGCAAGGGCTTCTACGACTACGACGCCAAGCCCAAGACCCTGTGGAAGGGCCTGTCGGAACTGGCCCCGGTCACCATCGACGATTCGACGCCCGAACTGGTCGAGGACCAGAAGCGCCGCCTGCTGTACCGCCAGGCGGTCGAGGTCGCGCGCTGCTGGGAAGAGGGCGTGATCGACGATCCGCGCGAGGCCGACGTGGGCGCCATCCTGGCCTGGGGCTTCGCGCCCTGGACCGGCGGGCCGATCACCATGATCGACCAGATCGGCCTCAAGGCCTTCGTCGAACAGGCCGACGCCTATGCCGCCAAATACGGGGAGCGCTTCAGCCCGCCGCAGCTGCTGCGCGACATGGCCGCCAAGGGCGAGACCTTCTACGGCAAGTTCGCCGGCCAGAAGCAGGCGGCGTAAGCCGTTTCCATATCACCGCTCACCCCCGCGAAGGCGGGGGTCCAGCCGGCCCCGGATACGACTTGGGATCATCTGGATCCCCGCCTTCGCGGGGATGAGCGGGTAGAAGGGGCTACCCCTTCTGCGCATACCCCAGGCGCTGGTTCAGCTTTTCGATCAGGTCGATGGCCGTCTCGGCCACGACCGAGCCGGGCGGATAGACCGCCGCGACGCCGGCATCCAGCAGGGGCTGGACATCGGCGGGCGGGATCACACCGCCGACCACCACCATGATGTCCTCGCGGCCCAGCTTCTTCAGCTCGGCGATCAGGGCGGGCGCCAGGGTCAGGTGGCCCGCCGCCAGGGACGAAGCCCCAACGGCGTGGACGTTCTTCTCGACCGCCTCGCGTGCGGCCTCCTCAGGCGTCTGGAACAGGGCGCCGGCGGTCGCCTCCAGACCCAGGTCGCCATAGGCGGTGGCGATCACCTTCTGGCCCCGGTCATGGCCGTCCTGGCCCAATTTGGCGATCAGGATGCGGGGCGGGCCGCCGTCGTTCTCGACAAAGGCGGCGACCATGTCGCGGGCGCGCGACACGCGCGGATCGGCGCCGGCCTCGCGGCCATAAACGCCCGACACCGTCTTCACCGTCGCCACGTGGCGGCCGAAAGCGGCCTCCAGCGCATCCGAGATCTCGCCCACCGTGGCCTTGGCGCGCGCCGCCTCAATGGCCAGCTGCAGCAGATTGGCGTCGCCTTTCGCGCCCTCGGTCAGGGCGTTCAATGCAGCTTGCGTCGCCGCCTCGTCGCGCTCGGCCCGCAGCCGCTTCAGCTTGTCGATCTGGGCGGCGAGAACGGCGGCGTTGTCGACCTTCAGCACCGGAATGTCGTCGGCCTGGCCGTTGATGTAGCGGTTGACGCCCACCACCGTCTGCTGACCGGTGTCGATGCGGGCCTGGGTCTTGGCCGCCGCCTCTTCGATGCGCAGCTTGGGTATGCCCGCCTCGATGGCCTTGGCCATGCCGCCCAGCCGATCGACCTCGGCCATGTGGGCGCGGGCGCGCTCGGCCAGGTCGTGGGTCAGACGCTCGACATAGTGGCTGCCGCCCCACGGGTCGATGACGCGCGTCAGGCCGGTCTCCTGCTGCAGCAGGATCTGGGTGTTGCGGGCGATGCGGGCCGAGAAGTCGGTCGGCAGGGCCAGGGCTTCGTCCAGCGAATTTGTGTGCAGGCTCTGCGTCTGACCGCCGGCGGCGGCCATGGCCTCGACCATGGTGCGCGAGACGTTGTTGAACACATCCTGGGCCGCCAGGGACCAGCCAGAGGTCTGGCAATGCGCGCGCAGCGACAGGCTGCGTTGATCGGACGGCGCAAACCGCTCGGCGACCTTCTCGGCCCACAGCAGGCGGCCGGCGCGCATCTTGGCCACCTCCATGAAGTAGTTCATGCCGATGGCCCAGAAGAAGCTGAGGCGCGGCGCGAACCGGTCCACCGTCATGCCGGCGTCGACGCCCGCCTGGATGTACTCCAGCCCGTCGGCCAGGGTGTAGGCCAGCTCCAGGTCCGCCGACGCCCCCGCCTCCTGCATGTGGTAGCCGCTGATGGAGATGGAGTTGAAGCGCGGCGCGTGCTCGGCGGTCCAGGCGAAGATGTCCGAGATGATCCGCATCGAAGGCAGGGGTGGATAGATGTAGGTGTTGCGGACCATGAACTCCTTGAGGATGTCGTTCTGGATGGTCCCGGTCAGCTTGGCCGGCGCCACGCCCTGCTCCTCGGCCGCGACGACGTACAGCGCCAGCACCGGCAGCACCGCGCCGTTCATCGTCATGGACACCGACATCTGATCCAGCGGAATGCCGTCGAACAGCGTGCGCATGTCGTAGATGCTGTCGATGGCGACGCCCGCCATGCCCACGTCGCCCGCTACGCGTGGGTGGTCGGAATCGTAGCCGCGGTGGGTGGCCAGGTCGAAGGCGATCGACAGCCCCTTCTGACCCGCCGCCAGATTGCGGCGATAGAAGGCGTTGGACTCCTCGGCCGTCGAAAAGCCGGCGTACTGGCGGATGGTCCAGGGGTTGGACGCATACATGGTCGGATACGGCCCGCGCATATAGGGCGCGAAGCCCGGCAGGCCGTGGATCGCCTCGATCCCTTCAAGCGCGTCGGCACCATAGGCGGTCTGGATCGACAGGCCCTCGGGCGTCAGCCAGGGGTCACGCGCCGGACCTGACGACGTGGCGGAAAGGTCGAGCGGCAGCTTGGCGAAATCAGGCGTGTTCATCGGCCGGCCTCCGCCTGGGCTTCAAAGGGTTCGGCGAGCCGGACCGGGGTCAGGGCGCCGGGGGTGGTCTCGACTGTCTCGGCCGAGGCTTCGACCGAAATCGGCCGCGGGTCGGGGTCGACGAACTGGGTGACGCCGATGATCTGGGCGGCGCCGTCCTTCAGCGCCGCCTCGGCCTGGGCGCGGGCGCGGGCGACGCGGGGCTGGATCAGTCCGGCCTTGAGGGTTTCGACCAAGCCGCCTTCGGATTCGATCCATTGGAACTCGGCCCAGGCGGCCTGGGCCAGGTCGCGGGTCCGGTGATCCAGGAACCAGCTGCCGGCCGCCGGATCGTCGACGCGGCCCAGGTTGGCTTCCTCCATCAGCACCAGCTGCGTGTTCCGGGCCTGGCGCCGCGCGAAGGCGTCAGGTCGGCCTTCCGCGCGGGTGAAGCCGTCCAGCACGACCGCGTCGGCGCCCCCTGCCCCGCCCGCGAAGCCCGCTGCGGTCAGCCGCAGCAGATTGGGCCAGGGATCGCGGCGGCTGAGCATGCGCCGCGACGAGCGCGTCTCGATCACGGCGGGCGTCTCGGTCCCGAAAGCGCGGCTGACATTGGCCCACAGCAGGCGCAGCGCCCGCAGCGCGCACAGGCTGTCGAAATACTGCTGATCCACCGCCAGGCCCAGGACCACGCCGTCCAGCGCACGGTCGCGATCGAGCCCGGCCGCCATGCCCGCGCGGACGTAGCTGACGGCGGACGCCAGAGCGAAGGCCAGGGACTGCGCCAGCGAACCGCCGGCCTCATGCACCACCTGGCCGGACGCCAGGAAGAAGCGCGCCTCCGGATAGGCCCCTGCGTGGCGCGCGGCGGTGTTGGCCGCCAGTGTCATGTGATCCTCGATCGGGCGCGGCGAGCCGCCGGCCCGCGCGAAGGCCGAGATGGGGTCCATGTGGAACAGCAGCCGCGCGCGCGGCGAGCCCTTGGCGACGACCGCCAGGGCGTTGGCCGCGTCGGGTCCATCGATGCCCGCGTCCAGCGCGACCGGGGCCAGCTCCAGCGCGACGCCTTCCAGAGCGCGGCCCAACGGGTCGGGATCGGCCAGGACAGCGCCCGTGATCAGCACGCTGGCGGCGCCGTTCTGAAGTTCGACCAGGGCCGCCGCGTTGACGGCGGCAGGGTCATCGCCCTCGACCGTCGCGCGCAGATCCCAGGCGCGGCCCTCGGCGTCCGAGGCGCGCGGCGCGGACAGGGCGCCGCCGCCATTGGCCGGGGAGTACAGCGGCCGGATCGCCAGCCCGTCGGCGTCCAGGTGGACAAGACCCTCCAGCGGACGGCCCTTCAGCGCCTTTTCGGCCTCGGTCCGCCAGTCGGCGGGCGTGGGCGCGGGAAAGGAATGGGACATCTGAACTCCAAGGACGGCTGATGGCCCGCATATGGGACACACGACGCCGCGCCGTCCAGTCGCGCCCGCCTCACCCCCAGACGACCCATGCGGGCGCGGCGAACCAAAGGGGTTCGGAGGGGTTGAGTTATGATATATTGTAACATATATGGTGGGCCAGATCGCCTAGCCAGCATCCAGCGTCGCCGCACATTACCGAAAGACCTCCATGTCCGCCCATCGCTCCGTCGCTCTCGGCGACAGTCTCGCCGTCGGGCTGTCAGGCCTGTGCCTGGTTCACTGCCTGGCGCTGCCCGTGGCGGCCTCGCTGCTGCCGCTGGCCGGAGGCTGGGTGGAGGCGGCGTGGATCCACTGGCTGTTCGTCGCCGTGGCCGCCCCCGTCTCGGCCATCACATTCGCGCGCGTGCGGCCACGCGCGGGTTGGCTGATCGCCCTGGCCATCGCGGGGCTCGCTCTGCTGACCGCAGGCGCGGCCGAGTTTCCCAGCCATGAGGCCGAGACGCCGGTAACGGTGCTGGGCAGCCTGCTGCTGGCCGCCGCCCACCTCGCCAACTGGCGTCAGCGGCGATCCTGCGACGCCTCGCCGGACGCGCCCTGACGATCAGGGCGTCGATTCACCGGCTATGCCGTCGGTGCGGGCCTGATGGCGATGGCGGACAGATCGGTCTCGGCGTCCACCGGAAGGCCGGCCGCCTTGCGTTCGGAATAGCGATCGACCAGTTGCCCAGCGTGCGGCCGCATCAGGACGGTGAAGCGGACCAACTCCTCCATCACATCCACGATCCGATCGTAATAGCTGGACGGCTTCATCCGGCCCTTGTCGTCGAACTCGGCGAAGGCCTTGGCCACACTGGACTGGTTGGGGATGGTGACCATCCGCATCCACCGGCCGAGCAGGCGCAGGGTGTTCACCGCGTTGAAGCTCTGAGAACCGCCCGAGACCTGCATGACCGCCAGGGTCCGTCCCTGCGTCGGACGCATTCCGCCCAGGCTAAGCGGCAGATGATCGATCTGCAGCTTCATAACCCCTGAGACCTGGCCATGCCGCTCCGGACTGCACCAGACCATGCCTTCGCTCCACAAGGCGTGGGCGCGAAGTTCGTGGACGGCGGGGTGGTCGTCGGCGAGATGCTGGTCGGTCAGCGGCAGGTCGCGCGGATCGAAGATGCGCGTCTCGCAGCCCATCAGCCGCAGCAGCCGCGCCGCCTCCTCAACGCAAAGCCGCGAGTACGACCGTTCACGCAGCGAGCCGTAAAGCAGCAGGATGCGGGGCGCAGGGTCGGTCGGACCCAGCCCCATGGCCGGAGCCTGGCGCAGGTAGGCCGGATCGAGCGCCGGCAAATGGTCGGGATCGGGCAGCGCCCGAATCCGGTCGGCGAGGGTTTGTGTTTCCTGGGTCATGGCCGCTCTCTCAGCAGACCGGCCTGGCCGGCGCCGTGTCCTTGAAGAACCGACGACCCAGCCAAAGCGCGACCGAAACCAACAGGATCAGGACCGGCACCTCGACAAGCGGCCCGATCACGGCCGCGAAGGCCACCGGCGAGGCCAGGCCGAACGCCGCGATCGCGACAGCGATGGCCAGCTCGAAATTGTTCGACGCCGCCGTGAAGGCCAGGGCCGTGGTTCGGGGATAGTCGGCGTGGATCAATCGACCCATGAGGAAGCTGACCACGAACATGATCAGGAAGTAGATCGTCAGCGGCATGGCGATCCGCAGGGCGTCCAGCGGCAGGGCCACCACCTCTCCGCCCTTGAGGCTGAACATGGCGACGATGGTGAACAGCAGGGCGACAAGCGTGATCGGACCGATACGGGGCAGGAAGCGGGACTCGTACCAGTCTGCGCCCTTGCGACGGATCAACACCCGGCGGCTCAGGAACCCGGCGAGAAACGGCACGCCCAGATAGATCAGGACGGCCCCGGCGATGGTCCAGAAGCCGACCGACACCACGCTGCTCTCCAGCCCGAACAGGGGCGGCAGGACCGACAGGAAGAACCAGGCATAGACGCTGAAGAACAGGATCTGGAAGATCGAGTTGAACGCCACCAGCCCGGCCACATAATGATTGTCGCCTCGCGCTAGCTCGTTCCAGACCAGCACCATGGCGATGCACCGGGCCAGGCCGATCAGGATGACCCCGGTCATGTATTCCGGATAGTCGCGCAGGAAGGTCACGGCCAGGGCGAACATCAGCACCGGGCCCAGCACCCAGTTCTGGAACAGCGACAGCAGCAGCACCCGCTTGTCGGCGAACACCTGAGGCAGAGCCTCGTAGCGGACCTTGGCCAGGGGCGGATACATCATCAGGATCAGACCGATGGCAATCGGAATGTTCGTCGTGCCGACCGACAGACTGTCCAGCCAGACGGGAAAGCCGGGGACGAAGGTCCCCAGCGCGACGCCCAGCGCCATGGCGACGAAGATCCAGAGCGTCAGCCAGCGGTCCAGGAACGACAGCCGACGCGGCGGTTCGGCGCCATAGACGACGGGCGTGTCGACCATCAGCGGACCCTCCGACCCTCGGAATCGATCACCATTTCGCCGTCCTCCTTGACGAACGGCGTCAGGCCCTCGTCCGGCAACAGGTCCAGCACGGCCTCCGACGGACGGCACAGGCGCACGCCCCTAGGCGTGACGACGATGGGTCGGTTCAGCAGCACCGGATGCGCCTCGACCGCGTCCAGCAGCGCGTCATCCCCCAAGGTCGGATCGCCCAGGTTCAGTTCAGCGAACGGCGTGCCCTTCTCGCGCAGCACGTCGCGCAGGGGGACGCCCATGCGGGCCACCAGGTTCTGGACCATCGCCCGGTTGGGCGGCGCCTTCAGATACTCGATCACATGGGGCTCGATCCCGACATGGCGGATCAGGGCCAGGGTGTTGCGCGACGTCCCGCAGGCGGGATTGTGATAGATGATGACGTCCATGAGCTCCTCAGGCGCGGCAGGGCGCTAGTTGCGCGATCAAGGGGTCGCACAGATCGGCGCGGCCCTGGCAGCAGTCCTTCAACAGGAACAGCACCAGCTCGCTCAGATGCTCCAGATCGGCGCGATAGATTATCGAGCGGCCACGCCGCTCCGAGGTGACCAGGCCGGACCGCGACAGCACGCCGAGGTGGGCGGACATGGTGTTTGCCGGCACGCCCAGCTGATCGGCCACATCACCCGCAGCAAGGCCCTCAGGCTCACGGCGGACCAACAGCCGAAACGTATCAAGCCGCGTCCCCTGCGCCAGGGCGGACAAGGACAGAATGGCGTGATACGATTCCATTATTCCAGCATAATGGAATTATGGAGCGCCCACAATATCCGCAGCCTCATGCAACGACGGAGCGGCGATCAACCGTGCATCTGCGGCACCGCTTTGTAAGGAAGGAATGGTGGACGCGACAGGGATTGAACCTGTGACCCCCTCGATGTCAACGAGGTGCTCTCCCGCTGAGCTACGCGTCCGCCTTGACGGCCCTGGAGACTGGCTCCCGGGCGGGAAGGCGCGGTCTATAACCCGGTGAAGGCGCGGATCGCAAGGGCGAAAAAGAGGCATTCGGAGCCTCAGGCCGCAACCATCTTCTCCACCTCGGCCACGAGGTCGCGCAGGTGCACGGGTTTGGAAAGCACCTTGGCCTGGGGCGAGGCCTGAGCGGCGGTCAGGGCGACGGCGGCGAAGCCTGTGATGAACATGATGCGCAGGCCCGGCTGCTGGGCGGCGGCGGCGCGTGCAACCTCGATGCCGTCGGCGCCAGGCATGACGATGTCGGTCAGCAGCAGGTCCCACGGCCCCTGATCCAGGGCGTCGATGGCGTCGTCGCCGTTCTCGCAGGCGACGACCTCGTGGCCCGCCTTCTCGAGGGCGCGGCTGAGAAAGCCGCGAAGGGAGCCGTCGTCTTCGGCCAGGAGAATGCGCGCCATGCAGGGAGAAATCCGAACTCGAGTCGGGGCAAGCCTAGGATCGCACCGGTGAATCGGCCATGAAAATTCGGCCCATGCGGTGTCGCGGCCGGGGAAAACCGCTAAGCGGAGCCATGACGCCGCCTCGGCCCGCCCTGAACGCCGCCTTCTCGCTGACGCCTGCGCGGGGCCCCGGCGGGCCGCTGGTGTTTGCTTCGCCGCATTCCGGGCGTATGCGGCCCGATGACATGCGCGCCCGCGCGGACCTGTCCGAAGCCAGCCTTTGCAGCGCCGAGGACCGGGGGGTGGACGCTCTGATCGCCTGGGCGCCGGACCTGGGCGCGGCGCTCCTGGCGGCCACCATCAGCCGGACTTACGTCGACCTGAACCGGGCGCGCGATACGCTCGATCCGGCGCTGATCGACGATGTGGCGGAAACCATCGATCCCAGGGTGCGCGCGGGCTACGGGGTCATTCCGCGCCTCACCGGCGATGGGCATGACATCCACGACCGGCGCCTGTCTCGCGCCGAAGCCCAGGGGCGGTTGGAAACGGCGCATCGCCCCTATCACGCCGCCCTGAGCCAACTCATGCAGGCGGCCCGATCGGAGCATGGACGAGCGATATTGATCGACTGGCATTCCATGCCGGCGCGCGCGGGCGGGGCCGATGTGGTGCTGGGCGACCGGCACGGAACCAGTTGCCAGACAGCCCTGACGCGGCGGATGCGCACCCTGTTCGAACGCGAAGGACTGAGCGTGGCGCTCAACCACCCCTACGCCGGCGGCTGGTCGACCCAGGCCTGGGGAAGGCCGCAGGAGGGATACGAAGCGTTGCAGATCGAGCTGAACCGGGCGCTCTACTGGGATGAGGCCGCCGGACGACCGGGCGTCGGCATGGCCCGGCTCAGCAGCCTGATCCGGCGCGTGGCCCAGGCCCTGACCGCCCAGGACTGGCGCTAAAAAAAAGCCGCGCCCGAGGGCGCGGCATATAAAGTCTATAGGGAGGAAACGCCCAGGAAGGGCATGACGCCCGAAGGCGTCGATCAACAACCTAGGTTGCAGCGCACAATGCGTCAAGACGCGACTTTCGTCTCACGATCAAGTCGCGTTACGCCTGATATCGCCGCCGGACGGGCTCCATCCGGGGCTGGCCGCAATATTCGTCCCTGCGAGGCTTCGCAGTCGCACCCAAACTAATCAGTGATCAGTCTGCGCGCCTCGCGGATGGCGATGGCGGCCGGCGACGCCTCCTGCCGCCAGATCAGAAGACAGAACACGCCCACCGCGCCGATCGCCAGCCAGACCGGCCCGAACAGCCAGGCCGCCGCGGCGATGGCGAAATAATAGCCCCTGACGCCCTGGCTGAAGGCGTTCAGAGCAGGGTTCAGCACCCGGCCGGTGGCTGCGCCGAACGCCTCGCGCTCGCGCCCCTCGATCTCGGGCGCCGCGCCGATCAGGGCGATGGTGTAGTTCATCTGCCGGATCGACCAGATGAAATCCATCAGGCCGCGCGCCAGACAGATGAGCACCAGGGCCAGCTTGGCCTCCAGCAGGCGGATCGGCACGTTCTCGGCCCCGACCGCCGCAAACCCTCTGAGCGCCGCCTCGCCGCCGAACAGCACCCCGCCGACGGCCGCGATCAGCAGCAGATTGGTCGAGGCGAAGAAGGAGGCGGAGTTGATGGTGTGCCCCATCAGCTGGGCGTCGATAAGACGGATCTCGCGCCGCGTCATGGCGGTCATCCAGGCGTGACGCACATGGCCCATGTCGGCGTTCAGCGAGCCGCTGCGCCGGGCGATGAACGCCAGCAGCGGGCCGTAGCCCAGCCAGCAGAGGCCGAACAGCACGACCGCCAGCCAGTCCCAGATGTTCATGTCGTCCGCCCTTGTTGCGCCGAGACCTTCCTGCGTGTCCGCGCCGCGTCAATCAAGCGCCGCTTGCCCGAAAGCGCCCGGCGGCCTATCACGCCGCCCTCCCCGTTCGCAGCCGCACAGTGCAGAACCCATGAACCTCGACGCCATTCCGGTTGGACCCAACGCGCCCTGGGACGTCAACGTCGTCATCGAAATTCCCCAAGGGGGATTGCCGGTGAAATACGAGATGGACAAGGCGTCCGGCGCCCTGTTCGTCGACCGTTTCCTGCACACGGCCATGTACTATCCGGGCAACTACGGCTTCATCCCGCACACCCTGTCCGATGACGGCGACCCGTGCGACGTGATCGTGCTGAACCCCACGCCGGTGGTGCCCGGCTGCATCATCCGCTCGCGCCCGATCGGCGTGCTGATGATGGTCGACGAGGCCGGCGGCGACGAGAAGATCCTGGCGGTGCCGGTCGACAAGCTGAACCCCTACTACACCGACGTGGCCAGCTACCGTCAGCTGCCCGCCATCCTGATCGAGCAGATCGAGCACTTCTTTACCCGCTACAAGGACCTGGAGAAGGGCAAGTCGGTCACGGTCAAGGGCTGGGGAGACGCCGGCGAAGCCGCCGAGCTGATCGCCGCGGGCATGCGCGCCCACCAGGACAAGATCAAGAAGGCCGCCGCCAACGCGGCCTGACGGTCACGCTTGGGACGCAGCCCAGGACGCCCATATCGGGCGGATGAAGATCTACACCATCGGCTATGAAGGCGCGGCCCAGCCCGAGGTCATCGGACGGCTGAAGGCGGCGGGCGTGCGCCTGCTGGTCGACGTGCGCGCCGTGGCCGCGTCGCGCCGCGCGGGCTTTTCCAAGACCCTGCTGGGCGAGAGCCTGAAGGCCGAGGGCGTGGACTATCTGCACCTGCGCGCGCTGGGCACGCCCAAGGCCGGGCGCGAAGCCGCGCGCAAGGGACGCATCGAAGAGATGCGGGCCATCTTCGCCGACCACATGGCCGAGCCTGAGGCCGAAACCGCTTATCAGCAGCTCCGCGCCCGGGCGTCCGAACAGCCGGTCGCCCTGCTGTGCTTCGAAGCCGAGGCCTGCGGCTGTCATCGCGCGGTCCTGGCCGAGCGGCTGGCGGCGGAAGACGGCTTTCAGGTGGTGAACCTCTAGCTCGCGGCCTTCGCTTCGTGGGCCAGCAGCCAGCGTTTGCGATCCAGCCCGCCAGCATAGCCGGTCAGGGTTCCGTTGGCGCCCACGACGCGGTGGCAGGGCGCGATCAGGGCGACGGGGTTGGCGCCGTTGGCCAGGCCGACCGCGCGCACCGCGCTGGGCCGGCCGATCAAAGCGGCCAGTTGGGCGTAGCTGCGGGTTTCGCCCGCCGGAATCGTCTTGAGCGCGGCCCAGACCCGGCGCTGGAAGTCCGTTCCGCCCGTGCGGGTCGTCAGGCCTTCCAGCGCGTGCGCGTCGCCGTCGAAATAGTCCTGGACCGCCGTCCGAACGGTCTCGGGGGCACGGCCTTCCAACAGGTCGACGGCGCCGTAGTGCCGCGCCAGCAGCGTCATCATGCGCGGTTCGAAGTCCGCGAAGTCCAGCGCCCGCACCGCACCCTCGGCGTCGGTCACCAGCAGCACCTCGCCCAGCGGCGTCTCGATCCGGTCCAGCGTCAGGCGTTCAGGCGGCGACATCGCGCGTCTCCATCGTCTTGAGATACAGCGCCCCATAGGCGCGCCAGGGCCGCCAGGTCTCGGCGCGGTCGGCCAGCGCCTGCGGGAAATCTTCGGGCAGCCGGTCGCTGGACGCGGTCTCGCCCGTATCGACCCAGTCGCCCGCAAGCCTCAGCCCCGGCCGCGCCCGAAGCGCCGGCCGCAGTCCCGGATCGACCGCCAGATCAGCGGCGATGGCCTCGGGATCGGCCGAGAGGTCGAACACTCGCCGCACCCGCGCCAGGACGCCCGGCAGAACCCGCAGGTCCCGCGTCTCGACCTCGACCGCCAGCCGGCCCTTGTCGAACCGGGCCGATACCGCGCCCGCCGCCCCGTCGACCTCCGGCGACAAGGCGCGGCGCCAGACGCCGGCTTTGATGCTGTCGCCGCGTGTCCGGAGGGCCGCCAGCATCGCTGCTTCGTCGTAGGGCGCGCGATAGGCCAGGCTCAGCCTCACGCCGCCGCCCTCGCCGTCGCTACGCGTCGCCCCGCGCCGCAGGGCCGAGGGCGGGCGGCCGTACAGGGCCTGGAAGGTCTCGTTGAAGCGCCGCACGCTGCCGAAGCCTGAGGCCAGCGCCACCTCGACCATGTCCAGGTCCGTCTCCTGGATCAGCGCCTTGGCCAGCAGCACGCGCCGGGTCTGGGCCACGCTGACCGGCGCCGCGCCCAGATGCCGTCTGAACAGACGCCGCAGTTGCCGCTCGCCCATGCCCAGCCGCGCCGCCAGGGCACCCACGTCGCCATCGTCGAGCGCGCCCGCCTCGATCAGGGCCAGGCCGCGGCCGACCGTGGCTGAGGCGCCCTTCCACGCCCCCATGTCTGGCGCGGTCTCAGGCCTACAGCGCAGGCAGGCGCGGTATCCGGCCTCTTCCGCCGCGGCCGCGCTGGAAACGAAGCTGACGTTCTCGCGCCGGGGCGTACGGGCCGGGCAGACCGGCCGGCAGTAGATCCCCGTCGTCTTCACGCAGGTGAAGAACCGCCCATCGAAGCGCGGGTCGCGCGTGGCGACCGCGCGGTAGCAGGCTTCGGGCTCCAGCGGCTGGTCCATGCGGGCAGAATGAGCCCGGCGCCCGCCGATGTCTCGCGGTTTTCGGACCTGGGCGTCAGCGCTCGCCCGTCGCCAGCCGCCACAGGTTCAGCACAATGCTGATGGCGCAGCCCAGCAGGGCGAAGGCCAGCATCCAGCTCAGCAGGCTGGACCACAGGGCGGCCGTGGCGGTCAGGTCGCTCCCGCTCTCGCGGACCGCTCGGATAGCCTGAAAGCTCAGATCGGCCAGCCCGCCTTCGATGCGCGCCGTCTCGTCGCCACGCATCAGGGCGAACCAGTAGCCGGCTTCCGCCAGCGCCCAGCCGATCATCAGGCCCCCGGCGTTCAACCCGACCTTCAGCGCCGCGCGCAGCCTCACCGCCTGGGGCCGCGCCACCGTGATGGCGTCCGTCGCCACGCTGGCCGCCAGCCACAGCGCGATCGGGCCGAACAGCACGGTCCAGACCGGCGCCGCAGCCGCCGTCACGTCGCCGCGCAGGTTCAGCATGTCCAGGTTCCAGCCCCCGGCCCCGCCCAGCCACCAGACCAGCACCACCGCCGTCACGATCAGAGAAAACAAGGCCTCCGCGACCAGGCCCGACGGCCCCGCGGTCTTGACGTTTCGAGGCTCAGCGGCGGCCGGCGCGACGCCTGCCGCGACCTCGGCCGTCTTGCCCGTTCCGCCGGCCCAGGCCGCCGGATCGGCCATGCCGTAGGCGGCCAGATCCTGGACCCGCCAGTGGGTCAGCCAGCGTGGCTTGATCCCGTAGTGCTCCATGACCGCGCCAATCACCGTCAAGGCGCCCAGCACCGCCAGGCCGCTGGTGAAGAACCCGTGGATGGCCTGGGCCAGCCCCTGACCGAAGTCATCCGGCCCGCCCTTCAGCCCGATCAGCCAGGCCAAGACCTGAACCACCGCCAGCACGATCAGACCCGCCTTGGCCGCGAACAGCCAGTAGGGGAACAGGTCCGGTCCGATCAGGCTGTCGGGCCCCTTGCGGTAGCGCGCGGCCACGACCAGCGGATGGCCGACCTCGCGCAGGATCGCCTCCGCTTCGCCCGCGTTCAGCGACCGGCCCAGCGCCTCTTCGCGCCCCTCGATCCGGCTCAGGATCAGGTCGCGCAGCTCGGCGATGATGTCGGCCCGCTCGGCCTGCGGCAGCTGGGCGGCGACCGCGTTCAGATACTGCTCCACCAGGTCCATCTTAAGCCCTCCTTCGGTCACAGAAGCTTGTCGAGCGAGGCGTTGATGCCCCGCCATTCGTCAATCAGGGCGGCCAGCACGGTCTCGCCGCGCGGCGACAGGCGATAGAAGCGCTTCCTGCGCTTCTCCTCCTCGCGCCATTCGCTGGTCAGCAGCCCCTGTCCCTCAAGCCGGCGCAGCAGCGGATAGAGGGTGCTCTCCTCCATCTCGAGCCCGTCGGCGGCCAAGGCCTGGCGCAGGGTGTAGCCGTATCGCTCGACCCGCAGGCAGGCGAGCACGGCCAGCACCAGCGACCCGCGCCGCAGCTCCAGCCTCAGACTCTCGAACAGCTCATCGCCGGCCATTATCCCTCACGCCGCATGGTGTGTGTCACACAGTGTATGCGACATACTGTGTGAGGTCGTCAAGTTTCAGCGGGGTGAGTGGCGCGCCAGTCGGCGCTTATCCAACTGGGCCGGTTTGCGAGGCGTCGATCAGGACCAGGCGTTCTGCCGGATCACGAGCACAACCGCCCGTCCTCGGCCTCCAGGTGCAGGTGGTCGTCGTGCAGGCGGTTGTAGTCGGGCGACAGGGTGGTGCCGAAGATGGCGCAGGCGTCGTCGCGGATGCGGCGCAGGAAGCGTGCCTCGGGCGTATTTCCATGCCAGTCGTTGGTGATGGTGATGCGCCGCCCGTCGCTGAGACGCACCCCGGCGATATCGATGGCGGCGGCGCGGGCGTGGGCGCTGGGCCGGCCGGTCGCGGCGCTGTTCACATTGCGGCAGGCGTAGACGCCCATGTGGTCGATCTGATCGACGCGCGCGCCCAGAATCTCCATGGCCGCCGGCTCGACCGACTGACGCCGCCACACGCTGAGCGCCACCGCCAGGCGACAGGTCATGACCGGCTGGGCCGGCGCCATGCGTGAGCGCACGCCATAGTCAGCGCCCAGCGTCCCGGCCCGCTCGATGCGGCAGACCTCGGTGTTGGCCCGATCCTGGACGGGGGTGAAGGTCACCCGCGCGGCCCCCAGCACCGAGGCGCAGTCCTCGGGCCGCATGGCCGCGCGCGCCACCGCGCCGCGCGTTCCGCCGTCGATGGGGGCGTCGATGGAGAAGGCCGCCCCTGTCCCGGTCCCGCCCCAGGGCGCAGGCGCCGACGGCGGCGGCCCGAACGGCCGGGGCGCATCGGGGATCAAGCGGCCGCAGCCGACAAGCGACAGCACAGGCAGAAGAACGAGAATAAGCCTGCGGGTGCTGATCATGCGCGAAACCTAGCCGATTCGGGCGAGCGACGCCGCCGCGCCCGGAACTCCAAGCTTGACCACGCGCTGATGCGCCATGGTCGATCTGAACGCCCTGGACGAAACCGCTCTGCTGCGACTGCCCGGGGCGACGCTGACGCTGGGCGGACTGGTCACGGGCCTGATCATACTGCTCGCGGCGCTGGCGGCGGCGTGGGCCGTCACGCGGGCGATCCGGCGCATCCGGCTGAAATCGTCGCGTCCGCCGCAGGCGCTGTACCTGCTGGAAAAGCTGGTCGGCTATGCGCTGGTCATCGCCGGCGTGGTGATGGCCCTGTCGGCGGCGGGGCTGAACCTGTCGTCGCTGGCGGTCTTCGCCGGGGCGATCGGCATCGGCGTCGGTCTGGGCCTTCAGGGCGTGGTCAAGGAGTTCGTGTCCGGCATCTTCCTGATCTTCGACCGTATGCTGAGCGTGGGCGACTACGTCGAACTGGAGGAAGGCCGCGTGCGCGGCTCGGTCATGGAGATCGGCCCGCGCGCCACGCGGGTGCGGACGAACGACAACGTCAACATCCTGATCCCAAACTCGCACCTCATCGAGGGCCCGGTCACCAACTGGACGTTGAAGGGCGACACACGGCGCATCCACATTCCGTTTTCGGTGGCCTATGGCGCGGACCGGTCGCAGGTGCGCGAGGTGGTTCTGGCCGCCGCGCGCGCCAGCCCCTTCACCCTGCCCGAGACCGAGACCCGAAAGAGCCAGGTCTGGCTGACGACCTTCGGCGAAAGCAGCTTGGATTTCGAACTGCTGGTCTGGCCCCAGCCCGAGGCGGTCAAGCGACCGGCGGCCATGCACGCGGCCTATACCTGGCTGATCGCCGACGCTCTGGAGCAGGCCGGGGTCGAGGTGCCGTTTCCGCAGACCGACCTGCACATCCGCAGCCTGTTCGGCCGAGAGGGCGACGCCGCCCTGGCCGCCCTGCGCGACAGGCCGCACGATGCGCCCAGAGCGTCGGAGCCGCCGTCCGCGCCGCGGCCGCCCTCCAGCCACGACAACGACGCCGCCGCCGAACTGCTCGCGCCCCCCGAGTGCCTGGAGCCCGAGTCGGGCCGGGACTAGGACTGCCCAGGCAACCCGCCGCCCGTCCCGCGCGCTCTGGCGACAGGCCCTCGCTCGTCCTAGATTGTGTTCATGAACCGTTCTTCCGCTCCGAAGGGCTCCGCGCCCCGTCTGACCAAGCCCGTGCACGTGCCCGGCAAGGTGGCCGAGGCCCCGGCCGCCTTTCTGCGCGACGACGAGGGGAACAGCGCCAAGGCCGCGCCCAAGACGCCGCACATGCCGATGTTCGCTCCCGTCACCGGGCCGCGCCTGACGCCCGAGGAGGCGCCGGGCGCGCCGTCGGACTGGGTTCCGCACCGCCCCTCGCGCGCCCTGGACAAGAAGCGCCAGAAGTTCCGGCTGCAGACGACCTACACCCCCGCCGGTGACCAGCCCGCCGCCATCGCCGAACTGGTCGAACAGGCCGGGGCGGGCGAGCGCGACCAGGTGCTGCTGGGCGTCACTGGCTCGGGCAAGACCTTCACCATGGCCAAGGTGATCGAACAGACCCAGCGTCCCGCCCTGATCCTGGCGCCGAACAAGACCCTGGCGGCTCAGCTTTACTCGGAGTTCAAGAGCTTCTTCCCGGACAATGCGGTCGAATACTTCGTAAGCTACTATGATTATTATCAACCGGAAGCTTATGTACCAAGAACAGACACTTATATCGAAAAGGACAGCTCGATAAACGAGCAGATCGACCGGATGCGCCACTCGGCGACGCGGGCGATTCTGGAGCGGGACGATGTGATCGTGGTGGCGTCGGTCAGCTGCATCTACGGCATCGGGTCGGTCGAGACCTATACGGCGATGACCTTCACGCTGAAGGCGGGCGATCAGATCGACGAGGCGAAGCTTCGCGCCGACCTGATCGCGCTGCAGTACAAGCGCAACGACATGACGTTCGAACGCGGCATGTTCAGGAAGCGCGGCGACACGCTGGAGATCTTCCCCGTCCACCTGGAGGACCGGGCCTGGCGCATCAGCCTGTTCGGCGACGAGATCGAGGCGATCCAGGAGTTCGACCCCCTGACCGGCAAGAAGACCGCCGATCTGGACGAAGTCACCGTCTACGCCGCCAGCCACTATGTCACGCCGCGCCCGACGCTGAACCAGGCCATGACCGGCATCAAGGCCGAGCTGAAGGAGACGCTCGACTGGATGGTCGAGAACGGCAAGCTGCTGGAGGCCCAGCGCCTGGAACAGCGCACCCGCTTCGATCTGGAGATGATGGAGGCCACGGGCTCGTGCGCCGGCATCGAGAACTACAGCCGCTGGCTGACCGGGCGCAGCCCCGGCGAGCCGCCGCCCACCTTCTTCGAATACATCCCCGACAACGCCCTGCTGTTCGTCGACGAGAGCCACGTCACCGTGGGTCAGATCGGCGGCATGTACCGGGGCGACTACCGCCGCAAGTCGACGCTGGCGGAGTACGGCTTCCGCCTGCCCAGCTGCATCGACAACCGCCCGCTCAAATTCGACGAGTGGAACGCCATGCGGCCCCAGACGGTCCACGTCTCGGCCACGCCCGGCAAGTGGGAGATGGAGCAGACCGGCGGCGTCTTCGTCGAACAGGTCATCCGCCCCACCGGCCTGATCGACCCGCCGGTCGAGGTGCGCCCCGTCTCGGGCAAGACCCGAAACCAGGTCGACGACGTCATCGACGAGGTGAAGGCCACGACCGCGCGCGGCTATCGCTCCCTGGTCACCACCCTGACCAAGAAGATGGCCGAGGACCTGACCGAATACATGCACGAACAGGGGGTGCGCGTCCGCTACATGCACTCCGACGTCGACACGCTGGAGCGGATCGAGATCCTGCGCGACCTGCGCCTGGGGACCTTCGACTGCCTGATCGGCATCAACCTGCTGCGCGAGGGGCTGGACATTCCCGAGTGCGGCCTGGTCGCCATCCTGGACGCCGACAAGGAGGGCTTCCTGCGGTCGGAGACCTCGCTGGTCCAGACCATTGGCCGTGCTGCGCGCAACGTCGACGGCCGCGTCATCCTGTACGCCGACCGCATGACCGGCTCGATGGAGCGCGCCATGGGCGAGACCGAGCGCCGGCGCGAGAAGCAGCAGGCCTACAACGCCGAACACGGCATCACGCCCGAAAGCGTGCGCCGCGACATCAAGGAGATCCTGGAAAGCCCCTACGAGAGCCGCGAGCTGGACCGCCTGACCCGCCCGGGCGTCGCCGAGGCCGCCAAACCCTTCGTCGGCTCCAACTTCCAGGCCACGCTCCGCGACCTGGAGGCCAAGATGCGCGAGGCCGCCTCCAACCTGGAGTTCGAACAGGCCGCCCGCCTGCGCGACGAGATCAAGAAGATGAAGCTGCTCGACCTGGAGTTCGCCAACGAGGCCCTCACCGCCTCAGGCGAAGAGGTCGACAAGTCGGCCCCGAAGCGGTGGCGGGCGGAGGCTGCGGCGGAGAAGGCGGAGCGGTTCAGGAAGGGACGGTAGGGGGGTCTTCAACCTGCGATTTACAAATCGACTCGACTGGCTAAACCGTGAAGCTATTCTGGTCCCACGACTCGACGATTGGGACCACGAAGCATGGCCGAACAACTTGAACCGTTGCATCATCAACTAGACGCAGCCGATATTCCGATTGCCGATCTTTTCCTAGATCCAAATAACCCGCGCTTCGTTGGCCTGTCTTCTGAGTTCGTTTTAGATGATGACATAACCGAGTCCACACATCAGCAGACAGCCCTGAATATCCTCGAAACGAAATTCGGGATAGACAAAATCCGCATGAATATGGAGGTGAACGGTTATCTCCCGATTGACAGAGTCGTTGTTCGCCCTTTTGGTGACGGAACGAAGTATGTTGTTCTTGAAGGAAATCGTAGAATTGCGGCTGCCAAAACCCTCTCGAGTCATAGGCAGGACGGCCAACCCTTAGACGATAGGGTAGTGTCATCTGTAAAGATAATACCGTGCCTTGTTTACTCTGGCACTGACGACAACGCCGCATGGTTGTTTCAAGGCATACGTCATATCACCGGCATTAGCGACTGGTCAGCCTACAATAAGGCTCGTTTGCTGGTTGAGCAGATGGAGAAGGAGGGGCTTACCTTTACCGCTGCTGGTCGTCGATTTGGGCTATCCGCTTTCGGTGCTGGTCAATGGGTTCGGAGCTATCACGCGTTCCGCCAAGCCCGCGAAGAGACAGATTACGTTTCAGAGGTCGATGAGCGCGCGTACCCTTATATTCAAGAGGTATTTGGGCGCAGCAGCATACATTTCAAGGACTGGCTATCGTGGGACGAGTCGCAAGGTAAATTCAAGAACGTAGATCGCTATAACGAGTTGATTGGATGGCTTTACCCGCGCGGTAGTGAAGACGATCCCGAGGGTGACATCGGAACCAAGGGCATGTGGGAGAATAAGCGGCTAGGAAACAGAAACGATATTCGTCAGCTATCATATCTAGTTCAGAGATCGCCGAAGAACTTCGAACTGTTTCGTGGCGGCCTAGACCTTGAGGCTGCTTACGGGCAGGCGATGGTAGAAGAATATGAAAAAAAGAAAGAGGGCGACTTCGATGCAGCGGAATCGGTGTTCCAGGCGATAGCACTCGCCACCCAAAGCCTGAACAACATACCTCTTATAATGATTAGAGACACGTCCCTGCGAGACAAGTTGGGCAGCGACCTGGAGATGCTTGAGCAGGCAATCAAGTTCGTCAAGGAATAATGGCGATATCTGATCAAGATCGTCTGTTCGAGAATCTTACGAGGTCCATCGATCAGTCGGGTGTGCTCAGCTTTTTAAGCTGGCTCGAGGAATCCGCACAGGATGTTTTGCGCAAAGACGCGACCGCGTCGGCCGCATACGCTTCAGCCAATGCGAGCAGGTTGTGGACACACTTTCAGAAGATGAACAACGAACTCCTCGTCCGACACCGGATAGCGGCGTTTGATATCGTGGATCTTAGAAACCGGATGTTCGTCGTCAATGGGACGTCGAATCCGGCAGATCGATCTACATGGCTTCGGTCTCATCGCGCAGCGATTCTCAGGTGGATCGACGCTGGCACCGATCGAAAGTTTGAATACGTAGGCGCGATGGTCGCCCACCTGTGTGGAGCACGTCGAACTTTGGTTACGCCGCGGGGGAATGAGGGGGGCGTAGATTTCTATGCGCTCGTGCCTGTTTGGGGAACAAAAGGCGTCATGTACTCCCCCGAGCGTTATCTCAAAATAGTTGGTCAATCGAAACGTTATAGTTCACGAATGGCAGTAGACAAAGCGCGAGAGCATACGCAGGTTGTAGCATCCATTCGCCACCGTTCTACGGGCATGGATGCTCGTCTCCCTGTTTGGTTTAAGCAAACCCAAGGCCCCGTTGTCGGAGCAATCGTGGCGTGGCGGGGATTTCAGTCTGGCGCGACGAGCGAATGCCACGACCACGGGATAGTAACCATCGACGCAATAGATTTGGCAGAAACAATCCTGAATTCTCGTCAATATAATCGAGAACGAGGGATGGGTAAGACGACAGCACAGATTCTTGATGCTGCAATCGCGGAGGTTGGTTGGCTGTAAGGCCTAGCGAGTAGAATAGGTGCGTTGTTTAGGCATCTTACGCCGCTTGGTTTCGCTCAAGCGCAGGCCGTTTTTAGACGTCCAACGCAAAGATCCACGCTCTGCCCAAAGGCTGGGTCGAGGCGCACATGGTTTGTTCAACTTGAGGCTCGGAGCGGCTGCGGGAGTTGCCGAACAACTCGCCCGGGGACTTCGTCTGCGATGCCTGCCCTGAGGAGTTCGAGCTCAAGGCCGAGAAGGGCGCTCTTGGACGTCGATCTCGGGCGGTGCCGTCGGCGCCATGGCGATGCGCAACAATCGCATCCTTCTCGCCATGAGCTATGACCGGGATCACGTTGGCGGGCCTGGCCCCACGTCCGCTCCTGACGCGCCCGTGCGCTACGCCTCTCCCGCATGGAGTATCGCCGTCAGCCCAAGATCCGCTCCGAAGAGACTTGGCACGAGATCCGTCGGGCGTGGGAGCGGGGCGAGACGGGGGCGTCGGTGGCGCTGCGGTATGAGGTGGGGCTGTCGAACCTGTGGCGGCGGCGGGCCTCGGAGGGGTGGCGCAGGCTGAGGACGGGCGAAGAGCCGCCGGTCGAGCCGGTGGAGGGCTGGGCGCGCCCTGCGCGGCGCCAGCGCGAGGCCTTCGACGCGCGGCTGGCGGCGACGCGCGAGCTGGCCGAATGTCTGATGCAGGCGGCGCAGGACGAGCGGCTGATGCGGGCGCCGACCTTTCACATACCCTGGCTGTATCACTGGCGGGCCGACCACCTGGGCCCCGAGGCGGCGGCGCGGGACCGGGCGCGGGCGCGCGAGGCGGGCCATGCGTGGGCCGAGGTCTTCTGGCGCGACGACGGCACGCTGAGGCCGCTGGAGACGCTGGACGAGGAGATGGCGCGGCTGGAGCCCGAGGAGCTGCGCGAGGCGCTGGGCCTGCCGCCGGGGGTGGAGATCGAGCCGGGGATGGGCTGAGCGCGGGTTTTCGCCCGTGGCGGGGCCGGCCGCTTTGCGCACCGGGCCGGGCCTCGCTATACCGCCCGCACCCTTTTCCTTCCCGACCACAGACAGAGAGAGCGCATGGCCAAGATCAAGGTCGCAAACCCCATCGTGGACATCGACGGCGACGAAATGACCCGGATCATCTGGCAGATGATCAAGGACAAGCTGGTCTTCCCGTACCTGGACCTGGAGCTGGACTATTACGACCTGGGCATGGAGCACCGCGACGCCACCGACGACCAGGTGACGATCGACGCCGCCCACGCCATCCAGAAGCACGGCGTCGGCGTGAAGTGCGCCACCATCACCCCTGACGAAGCCCGCGTGGCCGAGTTCGGCCTGAAGAAGATGTGGAAGTCGCCCAACGGCACCATCCGCAACATCCTGGGCGGCGTGGTCTTCCGCGAGCCGATCATCTGCTCGAACGTGCCGCGCCTGGTGCCCGGCTGGACCCAGCCGATCGTCGTTGGCCGCCACGCCTTCGGCGACCAGTACAAGGCCACCGACTTCCTGATGCCGGGCGCCGGCACCCTGTCGATCAAGTTCGTCGGCGACGACGGCCAGGTGATCGAGCACGAGGTGTTCAAGTCGCCGTCGGCCGGCGTGGCCATGGGCATGTACAATCTGGACGACTCGATCCGCGACTTCGCACGCGCCTCGTTCAGCTATGGTCTGAACCGCAACTATCCGGTCTATCTGTCGACCAAGAACACCATCCTGAAAGCCTATGACGGCCGCTTCAAGGATCTGTTCCAGGAAGTGTTCGACGCCGAATACGCCGACAAGTTCAAGGCCGCCGGCCTGACCTATGAGCACCGCCTGATCGACGACATGGTGGCCGCGGCCATCAAGTGGTCGGGCGGCTTCGTCTGGGCATGCAAGAACTACGACGGCGACGTGCAGTCCGACGTGGTGGCGCAGGGCTTCGGCTCGCTGGGCCTGATGACCTCGGTGCTGATGACGCCCGACGGCCGCGTGATGGAGACCGAGGCCGCCCACGGCACCGTGACCCGCCACTATCGCCAGCACCAGAAGGGCGAGGCCACCTCGACCAACTCGATCGCCTCGATCTTCGCCTGGACCCGCGGCTTCAAGCACCGCGCCAAGCTGGACGGCAACGCCGAGCTGAACGAGTTCGCCGAGACGCTGGAGAAGGTCGTGGTCGACACGGTCGAGTCGGGCTTCATGACCAAGGATCTGGCGCTTCTGGTCGGCGATCAGCAGAGCTGGCTGACCACCGAGGGCTTCCTCGACAAGGTGTCGGAGAACCTCAAGACGGCTCTGCCCCACCTGGGCTGAGCCATCACCCAATCGTCAGGCCCGCCGGATCGCCTCCGGCGGGCCTTTCTGATTTTATGACCGTATTCGGAGGCTGGGAGGGCTCATGGGTCGCAAGCGCATCGTCGGGGCGGTCGTCGTCCTTCTGGTCCTGTTTCTGGCCGTCTGGCTGGCCTCGCCGATCCTGACCGCGCGGGCGGTGATCCAGGCCGGCAAGGATGGCGACGAGGCGCGGCTGGAGCAGCACGTCGACTTCCCGGCCCTGCGCGCCAGCCTGAAGGACGAGCTGGGCGGGCGTCTGGCCCGGGAGATGCGCGACGACCCGGGCCTGTCGGACAGCCTGGGCGGCCTGGGCATGCTGCTGGCGCCGTCGCTGGTGTCAGGCGCGGTGGACGCCCTGGTCACGCCGCGCGCCGTGGCCTTCATGGTCCAGGAGGCCCGCGCCCCCGACCCCGCCGACGCCGTCCGTCCCGTCGAGGCCGAACCCGAAGCCGCGCGCGAGCCCGGCCGGCGCGTGCGCCAGGCCTGGGGCTATCGCGACCTGAACACTTTCGCCGTCACCCTGTGGCGCGAGGACCGGCCCGACGACCGCATCGCCCTGCTGCTGGAGCGACGCGGCCTGTTCGGCTGGAAACTGGCCGCCGTGGACCTGACGCCCGACGGGCTGGACTAGGCGGTCAGGGCGTCGCGGACGGCCTGCAGGCCGGCCTCGGCCTTGGCGCCGTCCGGCGCGCCGCCCTGGGCGAAGTCGGCCTTGCCGCCTGCCCCTTGGCCGCCCATGGCGATCACCGCCGCGCGCGCCAGGTCGGCCGCATTGACCTTGCCCGCCATGTCCGAGGTGGCCGCGACCGTGACCGCCGCCTTGCCGTCCGACACGCCGATCAGGGCGACGACGCCCGAACCGACCTGTTTGCGGAAGTCCTCGGCCACGCCGCGCAGGCCCTTGCCGTCCACGCCATCCAGGACGCGGGCGATCAGCTTGACGCCGTTGATCTCTTCCGGCGCGGCGTTTCCGCCCGAGCCGCCGCCCAGCGCCAGCTGCTTCTTCAGATCGGCGACCTGCTTCTCCAGCGTGCGCACCGAGCCCGACAGGGCCTCGACGCGGGCCGGGACGTCGGCGGGCTGGATCTTGAAGCCCTGCGCCAGCTTCCGGGCCACATTGGCCTGACCCAGCAGATACTGGCGCGCGGCATCGCCCGTCAGGGCCTCGATGCGGCGCACGCCGGCGGCGATGCCGGTCTCCGACACGATCTTGAACAGGGCGATGTCGCCGGTGCGGGCCACATGGGTGCCGCCGCACAGTTCGACCGAGTAATCGCCCTCGCCGGTCAGCGCCTTGCCGAGCGTCAGCACGCGGACCTCGTCGCCGTACTTCTCGCCGAACAGGGCCACGGCGCCGGCCTCGATGGCGGCCTCCGGCGACATCAGCTTGGTCTGGGCCGGCAGGTTCTGGCGGATGACCGCATTCACCTCGTCCTCGATGCGGGCCAGTTCGTCCTCGGTGACCGGGGCGTTGTGGCTGAAGTCGAAGCGCATGCGCTCGGCGTCGACCAGCTGGCCCTTCTGGGCCACGTGGGGGCCGAGCACGTTCTTGAGCGCGGCGTGCACTAGGTGGGCGGCCGAGTGGTTGGCGCGGGTGGTGACGCGGGCGTCCGGCTTGACGCGCAACTGGACGCGGGTCCCGATCTCGAGCGTCCCGGCCGTCACCTCGATCTGGTGGGCGTACAGGTCGCCGCCGTGCTTCTGGACGTCCAGCACGGTTCCCGAACCGCCAGGCCACTCGACCTCGCCCTGGTCGCCGGCCTGGCCGCCGCCCTCGCCGTAGAAGGGGGTCTGGTCGAACACGACCTCGGCGGTCTGGCCGGTCTCGACGCGATCCGCCGGCTGGCCGTCGTGGACCAGGGCCAGAACCTCGCCCGAGCCGTCGACGCCGTCATAGCCGGTGAAGACCGTCGGCCCCAGGCGATCGCGCAGGGCCAGCCATTCGCCGGCGTTGGCGGTCTGGCCCGAGCCTTTCCAGTTGGCCTTGCCGCGCTGCTTCTGCTCGGCCATGGCCGCGTCGAAGCCTTCAATATCGACGGTGAAGCCGCGACGGCGCGCCTCGTCCTGGGTTAGGTCCAGCGGGAAGCCATAGGTGTCGTACAGGCTGAAGGCCGTCTGGCCGGCGATCCTGCCGCCTTCGGCCAGGTCGCGCGTGGCGTCTTCCAGCAGGCCCATGCCGCGGCCCAGCGTGGTGCGGAAGCGGATCTCTTCCTGCTTCAGCGTGTCCTCGACAAAGGCCTGAGCGCGTTTCAGCTCGGGGAAGGCCTCGCCCATCTCGTCGACCAGGGTCGGCACCAGGCGGTGCATCAGCGGGTCTTGGGCGCCCAGCAGGTGCGCGTGGCGCATGGCGCGGCGCATGATGCGGCGCAGGACATAGCCGCGGCCCTCGTTGGACGGGGTCACGCCGTCGGCGATCAGGAAGGACGACGAGCGCAGGTGGTCGGCGATGACGCGGTGGCTGGCGGCCTGCGCGCCTTCGGCCTTGGTCGAGGTCGCGTCTTCGGACGCCGCGATCAGGGTCTGGAACAGGTCGGTGTCGAACACCGAGTTCTTGCCCTGAAGCACCGAGGTCATGCGCTCCAGACCCATGCCGGTGTCGACCGAGGGCTTGGGCAGGGAACGGACGATCTCGTCGTTCTCCTTCTCGAACTGCATGAAGACGTTGTTCCAGATCTCCACGAACCGGTCGCCGTCCTCGTCGGGCGAACCCGGAGGGCCGCCAGGCACATGGTCGCCGTAGTCCCAGAAGATTTCCGTGCAGGGGCCGCAGGGGCCGCTGTCGCCCATGGCCCAGAAATTGTCCGAACCGGCGATGCGGATGATCTTGTCGTCCGAGAAGCCCGTGACCTTCTTCCAGATCGCGGCGGCCTCATCGTCGTCGATGTAGACGGTGACCAGCAGGCGCTTGGGATCCAGGCCAAAGTCCTTGGTGACCAGCTTCCACGCGCTGTCGATCGCGTGTTCCTTGAAATAGTCGCCGAAGGAGAAATTCCCCAGCATCTCGAAGAAGGTCAGGTGGCGGGCGGTGTAGCCGACGTTGTCCAGGTCGTTGTGCTTGCCGCCGGCGCGCACGCATTTCTGGCTGGAGGTCGCGCGCGGATAGGGCGGCGTCGCCGCGCCGGTGAAATAGTCCTTGAACGGCACCATGCCCGCGTTGACGAACATCAGCGTCGGGTCGTTCTGCGGCACCAGGGGCGCGGAATGGACCTTGGCGTGCCCATCGGCCGCGAAATAGTCGAGGAAGGTCGAGCGGATCTGTTTCAGGCTGGCCATGGTCGGTCTAACGCGCGTCTTCGAGGGGAAGAGGCGCATATAGAGGCTGCGGCGCTTTCAGGCCATGCCTTGCGGTCAGTCCTGACGGAAACCCAGCACGTCCTGCATGTCGTAGAGACCCGCGCGGCGGCTGCGCACCCAGGCAGCGGCGGCGACCGCGCCCTTGGCGAACAGGCTGCGGTCGATGGCCGAGTGCGACAGGGTCAGCACTTCGTCCTCCGAGGCGAACATGACGGTGTGATCGCCCACCACGCCGCCGGCGCGCAGGGCCGCAAAGCCGATCTTGCCGGTTTCGCGCTCGCCGGTGATGCCGTCGTAGGGCGCGGTGCGCAGGTCGGCCAGCTCGGCCCCGCGGCCTGCGGCCGCCGCCTCGCCCAGCATCAGGGCGGTGCCCGAAGGGGCGTCGACCTTGCGGCGGTGATGCGTCTCCAGGATCTCGATGTCCCAGTCGCGCGAGTCCAGACGCAGGGCCGCGTGCTCGACCAGGCCGATCAGCATGTTGACGCCCAGCGAGAAGTTCCCGCTGCGCACGATGGCGACGGTTTCGGCGGCCTTTTCGATCTCGACCTCCTGCTCGGGCGTCAGGCCGGTGGAGCCGATCACAAGAGCGGGACCGCCCCGCTCGGCGGCTTGCTTCGCCAGAGACACCGAGGCCTCGGGCGTGGAGAAGTCGATGACCACGTCGCACAGGCTGAGGTCCGGCGTCTCGCCCCAGTCGTAGCGGGCGGCGACGACCACGTCCTCGCGCGCGTCCAGCACCTGGGAAACCGCCCGGCCCATGCGGCCGCGCGCGCCCGATATGCCGACGTGAAACAGTTCGCTCATTCAGGCCTCCCCCCGAAGGTCGTTATTGTGCGGTTTCGCCGCCCAGAATGTCGGCCCAGAACCGCTTGGCCTTGCCGGTGAAGGAGGTGTTGCGCGGCGTCTGGGTGTCGCCAAGCGACGCGGCCAGTTCCTCCAGCAGCTCCTTCTGACGAGCGGTCAGGTCGGTCGGCGTCTCGACGAACAGCTCGACCACCAGGTCGCCGCGCTGGCGGCCGTTCAGGTGGGGCATGCCCTTGCCGCGGATGCGGACCGTCTTGCCGGTCTGAGAGCCGGCGGGAACCTGGACCTGGGCCTTGCACTGACCGTCGCAGGCCTCGGACACCAGACAAGGCGCCTCGATCACGCCGCCCAGCGCCGCCGTCGTCATGTTGACGGGCACGGTGACCAGCAGGTCCAGATTGTCGCGCTCGAACAGCTCGTGCGAGCGAACCGACAGGAAGACATAGAGGTCGCCGCGCGGCCCGCCGCGCTGGCCGGCGTCGCCCTCGCCCGTCAGGCGGATGCGTGAGCCGTCATCCACGCCAGCCGGCACCTTGAGCGACAGGGTGCGGGTCTTGCGGACCTGGCCGTGGCCGTGACAGCCGGTGCAGACGTCGGCGGCGGCGATGCGCGAGCCGGCGCCGCCGCAGGTCGGGCAGGTGCGCTCAACCTGGAAGAAGCCGTTGGCCTGACGGATGCGGCCCGCGCCCTGGCAGGTCTGGCAGGTCGAGGCCTTGGCCCCCGGCTTGGCGCCCGAGCCGTCGCACACGTCGCAGGTCAGGGTGGCGGGCACCGTGATCTCGACGTCGGCGCCCTTGTAGGCCTGCTCCAAGGTGATCTCGAGGTCGTAGCGCAGGTCCGAGCCCCGACGCGGCCCGCCCTGCTGGCCCCGGCCGCCGCCGCGTCCGCCAAAGGCGTCGCCGAACGCATCGCCGAAGACCTGGGAGAAGATGTCGTTGATGTCGTGGAAACCGGCGCCCTGGCCGAACGGGTTGCCGCCGCCGGCCTGGCCGTTGACGCCCGCATGGCCGAAGCGGTCGTAGGCGGCCCGCTTCTGCTCGTCCGACAGGACGGTGTAGGCCTCGGAAATCTCCTTGAAGCGCGCCATGGACTCTTCCGAACCGCCGTTGCGGTCCGGGTGGTGCTTCATCGCCAGCTTGCGGTAGGCGGACTTCAGGCCGGCCGCATCGATGGTGCGCTCAACCTCCAGAATTTCGTAATAATCACGCGTCGCCATCAGGCGTGGATCCTCTGAACTTCCCGCCGGCCGCGTCTTCTCTTGAAGGAAGATCGCTTCGCCGGATCGACCCGGCTGACATGGGCGCCCGGGTCATTGATGCAAGTTTTATGAAACGAACCCCCGCTCGCTAAGGCAAGCGGGGGTCGCGGTTTTCAGTCGGCCTGTGTCTTTCAGGCGCTCTTCTTGTCGTCGGAGTCCGAGACTTCCTCGAACTCGGCGTCGACCACACCGTCCTCGGCGGGCGGGGCCTCAGGGGCGTCGCCGCCCTCGGCCTGACCCTGCTGAGCCGCGTACATGGCCTCGCCCAGCTTCATGGAGGCCTGGGCCAGGGTGTTGGTCTTCTCGCGCAGAGCCTCAGGGTCCGAGCCTTCCTTGGCCGCCTTCAGGTCGTCGAGGGCGGACTGGATGCCGGCCTTGGTGGCCTCGTCGACCTTGTCGCCGTGGTCGGCCAGGGCCTTTTCGGTCGAGTGGATCAGGGCGTCGGCCGAGTTCTGGGCCTCGACCATCTCCTTGCGGGTCTTGTCGGCCTCGGCGTTGGCTTCGGCTTCCTTGACCATCTTCTCGATGTCGGCGTCCGACAGGCCGCCGTTCGCCTGGATGCGGATCGACTGCTCCTTGTTGGTCGCCTTGTCCTTGGCGGTCACGTGGACGATGCCGTTGGCGTCGATGTCGAAGGCGACCTCGATCTGCGGCATGCCGCGCGGCGCCGGCGGAATGCCCATCAGGTCGAACTGACCCAGGACCTTGTTGTCGGCGGCCATCGGGCGCTCGCCCTGGAAGACCCGGATCGTCACGGCCGACTGATTGTCGTCGGCGGTCGAGAAGACCTGGCTCTTCTTGGTCGGGATCGTCGTGTTGCGCTCGATCAGCGGGGTGAAGACGCCGCCCAGGGTTTCGATGCCCAGGGTCAGCGGGGTCACGTCCAGCAGCAGCACGTCCTTGACGTCGCCTTGCAGAACACCGGCCTGAACGGCGGCGCCCAGGGCCACGACCTCGTCGGGGTTCACGCCCTTGTGCGGCTCCTTGCCGAAGAAGGCCTTCACGGCCTCCACGACCTTGGGCATGCGGGTCATGCCGCCGACCAGAACCACCTCATCGATGTCCGAAGCCTTCAGCCCGGCGTCGGCCAGGGCCTTCTTGCAGGGCTCGATCGTGCGCTGGACCAGGTCTTCGACCAGGGCTTCCAGCTTGGCGCGCGACAGCTTGATGTTCAGGTGCAGCGGGCCCGAGGCGTTCATGGTGATGAACGGCAGATTGACCTCGTACTGGGTGGTCGAGCTGAGTTCCTTCTTGGCCTTTTCGGCCTCTTCCTTCAGGCGCTGCAGGGCCAGCTTGTCGGAGCGCAGGTCGACGCCCTGCTCCTTCTTGAACTCGTCGGCCAGGTAGTCGACCAGACGCAGGTCGAAGTCCTCGCCGCCCAGGAAGGTGTCGCCGTTGGTCGACTTCACCTCGAACACGCCGTCGCCGATCTCCAGGATCGAGACGTCGAAGGTGCCGCCGCCCAGGTCATAGACCGCGATCTTCTGGCCGTCGTTCTTGTCCAGGCCATAGGCGAGCGCCGCCGCGGTCGGCTCGTTGATGATGCGCAGGACTTCCAGGCCCGCGATCTTGCCGGCGTCCTTGGTGGCCTGACGCTGGGCGTCGTTGAAGTAGGCGGGAACGGTGATGACGGCCTGGGTGACCTTTTCACCCAGATAGGCCTCGGCGGCCTCCTTCATCTTGCCCAGGGTGAAGGCCGAGACTTGCTGGGGCGAATAGTCCTTGCCGTGAGCCTTCACCCAGGCGTCGCCGGTCGGACCCTTGACGATCTCGTAGGGCACCATGCCCTTGTCCTTGGCCACCACGGGATCGGTGAAGTTGCGGCCGATCAGGCGCTTGATGGCGAAGAAGGTGTTGGTCGGGTTGGTCACCGCCTGGCGCTTGGCCGGCTGGCCGACCAGCACTTCGCCGCCGTCCTGGATGGCGACGACCGAAGGGGTCGTGCGGTTGCCTTCCGCGTTCTCGATGACCTTGGGATTCTTGCCGTCCATGACGGCCACGCACGAGTTGGTGGTGCCCAGGTCGATGCCGATGATCTTGGCCATGGGTGTCTCTGTCTCTCCGTTCGGCGGGCGATGCGGCGGCCTTCGCAGGAAGCGCCGCGCTTGACCGCCCCCAGGGGGTTGAAAAGCTTAGGTCTGACTATGGATGGCCCCACGATCTGCGGGGTTTCTCCGGGTTGGCTCGGATATGGGAAAGGCCGGGGTCGCCGCAAGGCCTTTCGTGGCGATCAGCGTCCGGTGGAGCCGAAGCCGCCCGCGCCGCGCGCGGTGTGGTCCAGGCTGTCGACCTCGACCGGCGCGGCCTGTTCGACGCGGGCGACGACCATCTGGGCGATGCGCTCGCCCCGGCGGATGACGAAAGGCTCATGGCCCAGATTGATCAGGATGACGCCGACCTCGCCGCGATAGTCGGCGTCGATGGTGCCGGGCGTGTTCAGGCAGGTGACGCCGTGCTTCAGCGCCAGGCCCGAGCGCGGGCGCACCTGCGCCTCGAAGCCGGGCTCAAGCGCCATCTTCAGCCCCGTGGGGATCAGGGCGCGCCGGCCGGGCTCTAGCGTCAGCGGCGCGTCCTCGGCCACCGCCGCGCGCAGGTCCATCCCGGCCGAGCCGGCGGTCTCATAGGCCGGCAAGGCCAGGCCCTCGGCGTGGGGCAGGCGCAGGAAGCGGACAGTGCTCATCAACGGGTCTCGAAATGGCGGGCGATGCGGTCGGTCAACTGGCGCGCGACCTCGGTCTTGGACTGGCGAGGCCAGGGCTCGACCTGACCGTCGCGGGTGAACAGGATGACCTGGTTGCCTTCCGCCCCGAAGACGTCGTCGGACACGTCGTTGCCCACGATCCAGTCGCAGCCCTTGCGAGACAACTTGGCGCGGGCGTTGGCCTCCAGGTCTGCAGTCTCGGCGGCGAAGCCGATGACCAGGACGGGTCGGTGTGGGCCGGGGGCGGAGACGCCCGCCAGAATGTCGGGGTTCTCGATCAGGGCCAGGGTGGGCGGACCGCCCGGCGCCTTCTTGATCTTGCCGGACGCCACGCCGTCGACGCGCCAATCGGCGACGGCGGCGCTCATCACCGCGATGTCAGCCGGAAGCGCCGCCTGGACCGCCGCCTTCATCTGAGCCGCCGTTTCGACATCCACCCGCGTCACCCCGACGGGCGCCGGCAGGGCGGTGGCGCCGGACACCAGGGTGACCTCCGCGCCCAGGGCCGCCAGGGCCGAGGCGATGGCGTAGCCCTGCTTGCCGCTGGAGCGGTTGGTCAGGCCGCGCACCGGATCGATCGGCTCGAAGGTGGGCCCGGCCGTCACGACGGCGCGGCGGCCGGCCAGGGGTCGCGCGGCCTCGCCAGCCAGCAGCTCGGCGATAGCCTGAAGGATCGCCGCCGGCTCGGCCATGCGGCCCGGACCGTATTCGCCGCACGCCATTTCGCCGTCGTCCGGTCCGACCCAGCGCACGCCGTGGAAGCCGTCGAAGCCGGACAGGCGCTCGACATTGGCCTTGACCGCCGGATGGGTCCACATCCGCACATTCATGGCCGGGGCCATCAGCACCCGCTTGTCGGTGGCCAGAAGCGTGGTCGAGGCCAGGTCGTCGGCCATGCCGTTGGCCGCCTTGGCGATCAGGCCCGCCGTCGCCGGCGCCACGACCACCAGATCGGCCCAGCGCGACAGTTCGATATGGCCCATGGTGGTTTCTTCGTCGGGCGCGAAAAGGGCCTGGCGCACCGGGTGGCCGGACAGGGCGGCCAGCGACAGCGGCGTCACGAACTCCGCGCCGCCGGTCGTCAGCACGACGCGCACCTCGCCGCCCGCCTTGCGGATCAGGCGGATCAGCTCCAGCGCCTTGTAGGCGGCGATGCCGCCGCCGACGATCAGGAGGATTTTGCGCGTGCTCAGGTCGGGCTGGGCCATGGCCTCCTCTAGCCGTCCGTGTTCGCGGGGTCGAGCCGGACGAAAAAAGAACATTGCAAGAACGACCGATGTTCGCCTAACGTGTGCGCGGCGGGTTGTTCAAAGGGAGAGGGAAATGCGCCGGTTCAAGATGATCATGATGGCAGGCGCCGCATTGGCGGTGGTCGGCTGCGACAACGGGGCCTCGGCGGTCGAAACGCGGGACCGCGCTGCAGACGCCGCCGCCGTCCAACTGGCGTCCGCGCCGATGGCGACGGCGACGCAGGCCGCGCCCGAGGTCAAGCCGGCCGTGACCGCCAATCGGCGGGAAACGGCCGACTCGAAGATTCAGCGGCTGTACGAGCGCAACGGCGCGGCTTTCGGCGCCCGCTCCGCCGACGACTACCTTAAACGCATCGAGGACTTCACTACCCGCACGCCGCGTGATGCGGAAACGGTGAAGCGGCCGAACGGCGACACACTGATCTATCAGGCCTCGACCAACACCTTTGCGGTCGTGGCGCGCGACGGCACGCCTCGCACCATGTTCAAGCCGGACGATGGCCCGGCCTATTGGACCCAGCAAAAGGAACGGGCGCCGACCTTTGGCCAGCGCCGCCAGACGGAATAGGGCTTAGCCTTCGTCTTCGTTGTCGCGTCCAGCCAGTTCGCGCGCCATTTCCAGAAGCAGCTTCTGATGACGGGCGGACAGGCTGGGGGCCAGGCGCGCCAGTTCGATCGTGTGGCGCGTGGCCGGGAAGTCATGCTCGAACGCCGGGGCATCGCCTTCCGCCATTCCGGGCTGTCCCGGCTGGGCCAGGTCCTGGAAGAAATAGCTGACATCCACCTTGAAGAAACGCGCGATGTCCCAGAGCTTGGAAGCCGAGATGCGGTTGGCGCCCTTCTCGTACTTCTGAATCTGCTGGAAGGTCAGGCCCAGGGCGCGACCGAGATCGCTCTGATTGTAGCCCAGGCTGATGCGCTTCTCGCAGACGCGTCTGCCGACGTGTTTATCGACCGGATGGGGACCGTCGGGCCCGCCGCCTCTCGCCATTTTTTTAGTTCCCGCTCACGAATTCGTTACCGCGTCCGGCAGAAATGCTCCGCTTGACGACGACTGTCACGTTAATTCTCTTCAGGTGCGAAATAAGGCCGCTCAGGTCGGTTCGGCCATTCGAGTCCGACGGCGGCCGGTGAAACCCGCCGCCGACAGCACCATGATAATCCAGAACAGGGCGTCGCCCCAGCGGCCGTAAGGCGTCACGCCTGTGGGTCGAGGCAGCGTCGTATCGATGACCCCCGCCGCGCCGGGCTCCAGCCGTTCACCGTCGATGATCCGGCCCCAGGGATCGATCATGGCGGAGATGCCCGTCGGCGTGGCGCGCGCGACCGGCAGACCGGTCTCGATGGCGCGGTAGCTGGCCAGGTTCAGGTGCTGGCGCGGGCCCGAGGTGCGGCCGAACCAGGCGTCGTTGGAGACATTGGCGATCCACGCCGGGCGCCCCTCGTTCCCGGGCGTGAAGCCGGGATAAAGGCTCTCGTAGCAGATCAGCGGCTGCACCGGCGCGCCGTTGGGCAGGCGGATCGGGGCCGGCGTCGGTCCGGCGGAAAAGTCTGACGGCACGTGCACCAGGCTGCGCACGCCCAGGCGGCTCATCAGCGAGCCCAGCGGCAGGTATTCCCCGAACGGCACCAGCCGGTGCTTGTCGTAGACGGCGGCGATGCGCATGCCGCCCTCGGGCAGCCGCTCCAGCGCGAAGAGGCTGTTGAAATAGCGCGCGCCGCCCTCGGCTGCGGGGTCCGGCTCGCCGCGGCCCAAACCGATCAGCAGGGTCTGGCCGGGCGTCAGCGCGCCGGCGATCAGGTCCGCGTCAGGACCGGAGAAGACCTGGTTGGCGGTGGCCGGCAGAGCGCCTTCGGGCCAGATCACCACGTCGGGCGTGACCGCGCCAGGCTGGGCGGTCAGGGCCACATAGCGGTCAACGATGCCGCGATAGGCCTCGGGCGTCCACTTGGACTCCTGATCGACATTGGCCTGGACGATGCGGATAGTGGTGTCCGACGGCGCGACGACCGCTGCCGACAAGCGCGCCTGGCCGAAGACGAACAGGGCCACGAGCACGGCTGCGCCGAGGCCGATCGCCGCCGCGCGCCGAGGTCGAGAGGCGGCGTCGAACACCACGCCGAAGGCGGCGAAGGCCCCGACGGTCACGAGGCTGAGCCCATAGACGCCGACCACCGAGGCGAACTGCGACATGGCCCCGCCGGCCGCCCAGGCGGCGCCCGCAGGGTTCCAGGGAAAGCCCGTCAGCACATGGCCGCGCAGCCATTCCAGCAGGCAGAACAGGGCGGCGAACAACAGGACGCGGCGCGCGCCCGCAGGCGCGAACCGGCGATACAGCGCCGTCGCCGTTCCGAAGAACAGACCCAGCCCCATGGGCAGGAGGCTTGCGGCGAAGGGCGCCATCCAGGCCTGTTCGGGATTGACGAAGAAGGCCTCGGCCACCCACCAGCAGCCGATGAAGAAATAGGCGAAGCCGGCCAGCCAGCCGACCCAGAAGCCGCCTCGCACGCGCCCTGACCGCTCGGCCAGCAGCATCAGCAGCGGATAGCCCAGCAGGCCCGGCAGCACGCCGAACGGCGGGTGCGCGAAGGCCATGCCGGCCCCCGCCAGAAGCGCCAGCGCAATCCGGCTCCAGCGGCCGGTCAGCACGCGGTCCAGCACCTCAGTCATGCTCGACCGCATAGGGATCGGCCACGTCGAGCGCGGCCAGGATGGTGCGCTCCTCGGCCTCCATCGCCTCGGCCTCGGCGTCGTCCTCGTGGTCGCGGCCCAGCAGATGCAGCACGCCGTGGACCGTCAGATGCGTCAGATGGTCGGCCAGGGTCTTGCCCTGAGCAGCCGCCTCGGCGGCGCAGACGCCGGACGCCAGGATCAGGTCGCCCAGATGCGGCCGGGCGCTGTCAGGCGCGGGAAAGGACAGCACGTTCGTCGGCCGATCCTTGTCACGGAACCGTCCGTTGATCTCAGCCACAGCCGCGTCGTCGGTCAGCAGCACCACGACGTCGCCTGCCACATCGCCCAGCGCCGCCTGGGCCGCGCGCTCGACCACGGCCTCGACCGCGTCGATGGCGCGCCAAGCCTCGTCTTCGACCTCGATTTCGATCATGCGGGCGCGTCGAGCTCGGGCGCCGCGCGATAGCTGGCGGCATCGGCGTCGTAGGCGCGCACGATCCGCTCGACCAGGGCATGGCGGACCACATCCTCGGCCTTGAAGGCCTGGACGCCGACACCCTCGACCTTCTCCAGGATGCGAAGCGCATGGCGCAGGCCGGAATCGCGCGCGTTCAGCAGGTCGATCTGCGACGGATCGCCGGTGACCACCATGCGCGCGCCCTCGCCCAGCCGGGTCAGCACCATCTTCATCTGCAGCCGCGTCAGGTTCTGCGCCTCGTCGATGATGACGAAGGCGTGGCTGAGCGTGCGGCCGCGCATGAAGGCGATGGGGGCGGCTTCGATCTCGCCCTTCTCGCGGCGGCGGCGCACGTCGTCGACGCCGAGGATGTCGTTCAGCGCCTCCCAGATGGGGGCCAGATAGGGGTCGACCTTCTCGTTCAGGTCGCCTGGCAGGAAGCCCAGTTTCTCGCCCGCCTCGACGGCTGGGCGGGTGATGACCAGCCGGTCCACCTGTCCCCGTCGCAGAAGAGAGGCACCATAGGCGGCCGCCAGGAAGGTCTTGCCCGTGCCCGCCGGCCCGACACCGAAGGTCAGTTCGCAGCGGCCCAGCATTTCCAGATAGCGCGCCTGAGCCGCCGTCTTGGGCGCAATCGCGCCGCGTCGGCCCACCGGCAGCGAGGCGGCCTGGGCCGCCGCAGCGGTGTTGCGTGGCGCGCCCTGACCGGTCCGTGGCTGGGTCATGGCCGCGCCCACGGCCGTGCGGACATCGGCCTCCGTGATTTCGGCCCCCGTGTCGGCGCGGGTCGCCAAAGTCTCGATCACCCGCTTGGCCTGGGCGCGATCGCGCGTCGAGCCGTTGATCGACACGCCGCCGCCGGGAGTCTCGACCAGCACCTTGAAGGCGTCCTCGATGAGGGCGACGTGACGACTGTTCGGTCCGATGACAGCGCGCAGGGCGTCGTCGTCCAGAGAGAGGAATTCGCTTTCTCTAGCCATTCAGGCCCCTATCGCTCGGCGCGCCTGTCAGCCGACCTGCCAGACTGTTCTGCTGCCCGCTCATGATCTCGACTGGAACGATCCGGCCGATCAGATGATCCGCGTCGTCGACGTGAACCGACTGCAGATAGGGCGAGCGGCCGATGGCCTGGGCGCCGTGGCGACCCTTTTTCTCGAACAGCACCGGCAGGGTGCGCCCGGCCTGGCTCTGATTGAAGGCTGTCTGCTGCTCCAGCAGCAGGGCCTGCAACGTGTGCAGCCTCGCCTTGGCGACCTCGGGCGCGACCTGCGCCGCCATGGTGGCCGCCGGCGTGCCGGGCCGGGGCGAATAGATGAAGCTGAAGGCCGAGGCGTAATGCGCGCGCCGGACCAGATCCATCGTGTCCTCGAAATCGCGATCCGTCTCGCCTGGGAAGCCGACGATGAAGTCGCCCGACAGCGCCATGTCCGGCCGCGCCGAGCGGATGCGGTCGATCAGGTCGAAATACTTCTGTCGCCCATGCTTGCGGTTCATCAGGCGCAGCAGGCGGTCGGACCCCGACTGCACCGGCAGGTGCAGATAGGGCATCAGGGCGTCCAGCTCGCCATGGGCGGCGATCAGGTCGTCCGACATGTCGTTGGGGTGGCTGGTCGTATAGCGGATGCGGTCGATGCCGGGGATGTCCGCAAGCGCATAGGCCAGCCGCGCCAGGGTGGACGGCTTTCCATCGGCGCCCTCGCCGTCATAGGCGTTGACGTTCTGCCCCAGCAGGGTCAGCTCGCGCACCCCGCGATCGGCCAGGGCGCGCGCTTCGTCCAGGACGGCGGCGACCGGCCGCGACCATTCCGCGCCGCGCGTATAGGGCACCACGCAGAAGGTGCAGAACTTGTCGCAGCCCTCCTGCACCGTCAGGAAGGCCGTCACGCCGTCGCCGCCGCGCGCGGCCGGCAAGGCGTCGAACTTGTCGACCGGGGCGAAATCCGCGCCGATACGCTCGCCGCGCGCTCGCGCCGTGCGCGTCAGCAGTTCGGGCAGCTGGTGATAGGCCTGGGGGCCGACGACCAGGTCGACCGCCGGCTGGCGGCGCATGATCTCTTCGCCCTCGGCCTGGGCCACGCAGCCGGCGACGGCGATGGTCATGGCGCCCTGCCCCGCCTCGCCGCGCGCCTCCTTGAGCACCCGCAGCTTGCCCAGTTCGGAATAGACCTTCTCGGCCGCCTTCTCGCGGATGTGGCAGGTGTTCAGGATGACGAAGTCGGCGTCGTCCGGCGTCTCTGTCGGCGCATAGCCCAGCGGGCGCAGCACGTCGGCCATGCGCTCGCTGTCATAGACGTTCATCTGGCAGCCGTAGGTCTTGATGAACAGACGCTTGGTCGCCTGCCCGGCCTTCGGGTGTGCAAGGGTGTCGCTCATGTCCGGCTTATGGTCGCCGAAACGGGCGTGGGCAAGGCGGCGGCCGCCTCACATCTCGATCTTGTCGGGGTCCACGGTCGCGGCCTGGCGACGATAGATCAGCCCTTCGCGGTCCTCGGGCGCGGCGCCGGGGATGGCCTTGCCGTAGAGCTCGAGCTTGTGGCCGACCAGTTCGAAGCCCAGCCGCTTGGCGATCTCGGTCTTCAGACGCTCAATCTCGGCGTCGAAGAATTCGATGACCTCGCCCGACTTGGTGTCGATCAGGTGGTCGTGGTGGTCATCGCCGGCTTCTTCATAACGGCTGCGCCCGTCGCCGAAGTCATGCTTCTCGACCACGCCCGCCTCTTCGAACAGGCGCACGGTTCGATAGACGGTGGCGATGGAGATGTGCGGATCAATGGCCGAGGCGCGGCGGTACAGCTCCTCGACGTCCGGGTGGTCCTCGGCGGATGACAGAACGCGGGCGATCACCCGACGCTGTTCGGTCATGCGCATGCCGCGTTCGACGCAGAGTTTTTCGATCCGATCCATGGAGCGGGACAATAGGCGGACGATCACGCCCTGGGAAGCGGCGCCGGCAAGTTGAGAGTGAGAATGAGGGCGTCGGCGGCAGACCCGTCCCGACGCGCATAATAGCCCTTTCGCCGCCCCGCCGCCTGGAACCCGGCGCGGGCGTAAAGGGCGCGGGCGGCGGCGTTGTCCTCGGCCACCTCCAGGAACAGCCGCTCGGCGCCGAGCGCGGTCGCCGCCACGGCCGCGCGCTGCACTAGGGCCAGCCCCCGCCCGGCCCGACGCGCCTCCGGGCGGACCGCCAGGGTCAGTATCTCGGCCTCGTCGGCGACCACGCGGATCAGAATGAAGCCATCGGCCTCGACCTCGGCGGCCACGCCAGGCTGCGCCAGCAGGTCGGCGAAGGCTTCGGCCGGCCACGGCGCGTCGAAGGCCTCGGCGTGCAGGGCCGCCAGGGTCGCTGCGGCCGATTGGCTCATGTCGCGCGAACGCGGGGCGCACCCGGCTTGCGGCTGGGCGGCGTGGCGTCGGGCGCGCGCAGATACAGGGGCCGCGCGGGTTCGTCCGTCGAGGCGGCCTGCGTCAGGCGGGCCAGGGCCTCAGGCGAGGGCGCGGGGCGGTCGTCGATGTCGCAGTCGTCCTGGACCAGCAGGGTTGCGCCGGAACCGATCAGGCGCACGGGCTCGTCGGCCAGGCGCTCGAGCGCGATGGCGGCGCGGGCCTCGTCCAGGCTGAGCGCGCGGGCCTCGTCCAGCGGGCGGCCGTCGCGGAACAGGCGCGCATAGACCTGGCCCCGCCGCGCATCGATGGACGCCAGCACCAGGCCGGAGCCGCCGTCCGCCGCCAGGGCGTCCAGGGCCGAGACGCCGACCACGGGGCGATCCAGCGCCGCGCCCAGGCCGAGCGCGAAGGCCAGCCCGACCCGCAAGCCGGTGAAGGAGCCGGGCCCGACAGTGACGCCGATCCGGTCCAGATCGTCGAAGGTCAGGCTGGAGGCCGCCATCGCGTCGCGCGCCAGGCCGCCCAGCCGCTCCTGATGGCCCTTGCTCATCATCTCCTGACGAACAGCCAGAGGCCGGCCGTCCTCGAACACGGCCGCCGTGCAGGCGCCCAGAGCCGTGTCGATCACCATCAGCCGCATGACGCCGCCTCCCCGCCCGTGCGGATCAGGCCGCCAGAACCTCCACCAACTCGCGCAGGGCCCGCCGAACCTGAGGATCCGGCACGCGGCTCAGCGGATCGAGCGGTTCCCGCGGACCCGCTTCCGCGCCCATTGGCGGGAAGAAGGATTCGACGCCGCAGCCCAGGGCCGCCGCCAATCGGTGCAGGCGCGAGGCCGAAACGCGGTTCTGGCCCGCCTCGTACTTCTGAAGCTGCTGAAAGCTGACACCCAGCCGCTCGGCCAAGGCCAATTGCGACAAGCCCAACGCCTGCCGCCGCTCCAGAATTCGCGCCGCCACGTGGGCGTCGATCGAGTCGGCGATCCGGGCGCGATTGGGCATGGACGTCTCCCAGGTGAGAGCCATACCGTTTCATGAAACGACCCATGCTGCAACCATTTCGTTTCATTCCGCATCCAGCCTTGCGGTGACCGCCGAGACTTCGGCGACGTCAGTTCGCTCGAGGGTCTCGCGGCGCGCGCCGTCCGCGGACGCGAACAGGATCAGATGATCGGCGTCGGCCTGATCGAACAGCCGCACCCGCTGGCCGCCGTCGATTGTGCGCACCACGCAGCCCTGGCCGCGTCGGGGCCAGCGGCCGATCTCGTATTCAAGCACCACGCCCGACGCGGCCCAGGGCGCCAGGTCGTCGCTCGACAGCCGCAGGCGTTCGCGTCGGGCCGGCGGCGCGCCATCGAACGCGCGGCCCTTTGCCTGGACGCCGGTCACGGGCTCGGGCGTCGCCGCCGCCTCGGAGCGCGCTGCAGCCAGGGCCAAGTCTTCGGGCGTGGCGTCGAGCGCCGCCGTCAGCCGCTTCTGGACATCGGGGCGATAGAGGCCCTGCCGACGGCCGGCCTCGTACAGCCCCCAGCCCTGGCTTGTCAGACCGCAGCGCGCGCCGGCCTCGGCTTGGCTGAAGCCGCGCGCGCGACGAAGTTCGGCCAAAGCAGCGCCCAGGGCGATGGCGTCAGCATCGGGATTGAATCGAGCCATGACCGATCATGCCGCGCACGGCCGCCTCAGGCCATGCGAAATCGTTTCAGCGGATCAGATCGTCTGTTCGACGCTGGTCACTTCGGGGATGTAGTGGCGCATCATCTGCTCGACCCCGGCCTTCAGCGTGGCTGAAGACGACGGGCAGCCGGCGCAGGCGCCGCGCATGCGCAGCGAAAGGACGCCTGTGGCTTCATCGAAGGAGTCGAACAGGATGTCGCCGCCGTCCTGGGCGACGGCCGGACGGATGCGGCTGTCGAGAAGGCCCTTGATCTCGGTGACGATCTCGCTGTCCTGATCGGTGTCCTCCGAGACGGCGTCGCCCCGCAAGGTCGGCCGGCCCGAGACGAAATGGTCCATCATCGCAGACAGGACCGGCGCCTTGATCGCGCTCCAGTCCGGACCTTCGGGCTTGCGCGTCACCGAGACATAGTCCGCCCCCAGAAAGACGGCCTCGACGCCTTCAAGCTCGAACAGCGCCTCGGCCAGGGCCGAGCCGGCGGGCCCTGCGGCCTCGTCGACGGTGCGGTAATCGCGCACGGCCTGCGGCGACACTTCGCGGCCCGGCAGGAACTTCAGGACGTCCGGGTTGGGCGTGACTTCGGTCTGGATGAACATGGTCGCTAAGTGCGCCTTGCCCGACGCCTCTTCAACCCCCGACGCCCCTCACGTCGCACGGCGAGCGCCGGGCCGGAATTACGCCAGATCCTCGATGTCCGCCTCGGTCAGCTCACCCGGCACGATGGTGATGGGCAGCTTGCGGCCGGTGAAGGCGCCGCCGGCCTTCATCACAGCCGAAACCAGCGGTCCCGGTCCGCGCTGGCCGGCGGCCAGGACCAGGATCTTGATCTCGGGATCCTCGCCCACGACCTTGCGGATCGCGTCCTGGGGATCACCCTTCTCGATCAGAAACACCGGAGCGGCGCCGGACCGGTCGGACGCCTCTTCGCCCAATCGGTTAAGCAAGGCCTCGGCGTCCTCTCGCTGCTGACGGTCGATCTCGTCACGCACGCCGGACCAATGGGCGTCCGACCCGTCCGGCACCACACGCAGCAGCACCACCCGCCCCCCGGTCGAACGGGCGCGGCGGCTGGCGTAGCGCAGGGCCGCGTCAAACTCGGGACTGTCGTCCACGACCACCAGGAACTTGCGCGGCATCAGGGCTCCCCCGCCAAACAGCCGCGCATCATGCCCGTGAGCGGGCGCTCGCGCGAGAGGCTGCCGACCATTTCCTCACCGCAGCTCAGCGGATCGCATGGGCCGCGACGTCGCGGATGGCGGCGTTGGCGATGGTCAGCTTGGCGAAGGTCCAGCCCGAGCCCGAGCCCTCGATCTGATCCACCGAGGCGCGCAGCCCCTCGACCACCGCCAGGCGCTCGCCGATCCAGGCGTCGACCGCCGTTTCGGCCGCCTGTTCGGTCGCCCCCACGCTCTCGCTCGCGGTCTGCGCCACCGCGCGGGTCAGCATCATCTGCTCGGCCATCAGGTCGCCGATCAGGCGTCGCACCGCCAGACGGTCGTAGTGGTCGACGGACGGCACCGTGGCCGCCGCCGCGCGCAGACGGTCGAAGTCGAACGCCGCGCCGACCTGGTGATACAGCCGCGCCATGGCCGGCGCCTGCCAGCCGGCCTCGCGCGCCAGGTCGCCGATGTCGGCGGTGGCGACCAGAGGCTTGAGCAGGGCCACCTCGGCGGCCAATTCGTCGGGCGCGCTCTGATCGGTGAAGGCTTTGACCCGGCTCTCGAGCCGGCTCTTCTCGAACTGGCTGAGAACGTCGCCGCCGGCATGGCGCAGGGCGTCGGCGGCGGGGCGGTAGATGTCGATCAGTTCGCCGACCGACATCCCCTGCTTGGCCCTGCGCGCCAGCCACAGCGTCTGGCGACGCAGCACCATGGCGATCTCGGAATAGAGGGCGGTCTGAGCCTCGGCCGTGATCTTCAGATCGAGCGCCGACACCGCGTCCCACGCCTCGTCCAGGCGGAACACGCGCCGCGCGGCCTCGAAAGCCACCACAAGAGCGGTGGTGCCGCACTCGGCCGAGGTGCGCAGGCGGTCCGGGAAGGTCGGGCCGCACATGTTGACGATCTCGTTGGCCATCACGGTCCCGATGATCTCGCGCCGCAGCCTGTGCCCCTTCATCTCGGCTTCAAAACGGGCCAGCGGCGCAGGGAAGTAGCGCACCAGCGTCTCTTCGAAGAAGGGATCCTCGGGCGCGTCCGAGGCGACGATGTCCTCCAGCAGCTCCAGCTTGGAATAGGCCAGCAGCACGGCCAGTTCGGGACGGGTCAGGGCGGAGCCGTGGCTCAGCATCTCGCCGATGCGCAGATCGTCGGGCAGGCCTTCGACCTTGCGGTCCAGCTTGCCGGCCGCGCCGAGCGCCAGCATGAAGCGCTGCTGAGCCTCAAGGCCCCGCGCGCCCTCGGCCTCGATCAGGCTGACGGCCAGGGTCTGATCGTAGTTGTGCGCCAGGACCTTGTGGCCGACCTCTTCGGTCATCGAGGCCAGGAGGGCGTTGCGATCCTCGGTCTTCAGCGCGCCCGAGGCGATGGCGCCCCCGGTCAGGATCTTGATGTTGACCTCGTGGTCGGAACTGTCGACCCCGGCGGAGTTGTCGATGGCGTCGGTGTTGATGCGGCCGCCGTTGCGAGCGAACTCGATACGGGCGGCCTGGGTCAGGCCCAGATTGGCGCCCTCGCCCACCACCTTGGCCCGCATTTCGCCGGCGTTGACGCGAATTGGATCATTGGCCTTGTCGCCGACCATAAGGTCGCTCTCGTCCGCCGCCTTGGCGTAGGTGCCGATGCCGCCGAAATACAGCAGCTCGGCCGGCGCCTTCAGGATCGCCTTCATCAGACCGGCGGGGTCCAGGACCTCGTCCTCGATATCCAGCGCCTGGCGGATCTCCGGGCTCAGTTCGATCGACTTGGCCGAGCGCGAGAACACGCCGCCGCCCGCCGAGATCAGGCTCTTGTCGTAGTCCTGCCAGGACGAGCGCGGCAGCTCGAACATCCGCTTGCGCTCCTCCCACGACCGGGCCGGTTCCGGGTTGGGATCGATGAAGATGTCGCGGTGGTCGAAGGCGGCGACCAGCCGGGTCGCCTTGGAGAGCAGCATGCCGTTGCCGAACACGTCGCCAGACATGTCGCCCACGCCGACGGCGGTGAAGGGCTCGGACTGGATATCCTTGCCCATCTCGCGGAAGTGGCGCTTGACCGCCTCCCAGGCGCCGCGCGCGGTGATGCCCATGACCTTGTGGTCGTAGCCGGCCGAGCCGCCCGAGGCGAAGGCGTCGTCCAGCCAGAAACCGTAGGACCGGCTGACCCCGTTGGCGATGTCCGAGAAGGTCGCCGTGCCCTTGTCGGCGGCCACGACCAGATAGGGGTCGTCATCCTCCCAGGCCACGACATTGGCGGGGCGCGCCACCGCGCCGTCGGCGGTGATGTTGTCGGTGATGTCCAGGAGACCCGAAAGGAAGGTCTTGTAGCTGCGGATCGCCTCGGCCTGAACCGCGTCGCGGTCGCCGCCGCGCGGCAGCTGTTTGGGATAGAAACCGCCCTTGGAGCCGACGGGCACGATGACCGCATTCTTGACCTGCTGCGCCTTGACCAGGCCCAGCACCTCGGTGCGGAAATCATCACGCCGATCCGACCAGCGCAGGCCGCCGCGCGCCACGGGGCCGAAGCGCAAGTGCACGCCCTCGACGTGCGGCGCCCAGACGAAGACCTCTCGATAGGGCTTGGGCAGGGGCAGATCGTCCAGCTCGCGCGAGGCGATCTTGATCGAGATGTGCGGCTTGGGCGCGCCGTTCTCATCGGTCTGGAAATAGTTGGTGCGCTTGATGGCGCTGATCAGGGCGGCGATGCGGCGCAGCGCCCGGTCGTGGTCCAGGCTCTTCACGTCCTGCAGCAGGCCCGCGATCTTGTCCTGAAGCTCGGTGACGTCGGCCTCGCGCTCTGAGACGGATCCGCCCTCGGGGTCGAACTTGGCGTGGAACAGCGACAACAGGGCGCGGGCCACGTCCGGATATTCGCGCAGCGCCTCTTCCTGCACAGCCTGGGTCGGGTCCATGCCGGTCTGCTGGCGATAGTGGGCCAGGGTCCGCACCAGAGCGGCTGCGCGCCACGGCACGCCCAGTTCGAGAACCAGTCGGTTGAAGCCGTCGCTTTCGGCATGGCCGGTCCAGACGGCCGAGAAGGCCGCCTCGAAAGGCCGGGCGATGTCGTCGAAGCTCAGAGAATCGCCGCGCGGATCTTCCAGCAGGAACTCGTGGATGTGGATCGGCTCGTCGCCGCTCGGCCGGATGGCGTGCCCCCACTCCTCGAGCGTCTTCAAGCCCATGTCGGCCAAGATCGGCAGCACGTCCGACAGCGGCACGGCCGCGCCGCGACGATAGAGCTTGAAGCGGAACTGCAGCGAGCTGTCGCCCGCGTTGCGGAAGGCGCGCACCGCCACCGGCTCGCCGTCACCCTGGCCGCCCGAGGCGTTCAGGCGATCGATCTGCTGCAGATCCTGAACCGCCTCGGCGGCGTCATAGCGGTCGCGGTAGCCCGCGCCGAAGCCCTCGGCCCATTTGGCGCTCAGCGGTCCGACCGAAACCTCGTTGAAGCCGCCGCGGCGCAGGGCGGTCTCGAACCGGTCGATCCAGCTGCGTCCCGCCTCGGCGACTTCGGCCTCCAGGACGACCGGATCGGGCGTGGCGTGATCCCCTGGGGAGACGCCGATGATATAGTGGATGCGCACCAGAGGCTGATCCGACAGCTGCGGATACCAGGCGGACAGCCGCCCGCCCCAGGCGCGCGCCAGGATGCGGCCGATGCGCTCGCGCACCGAGGCGTCGAAGCGCTCGCGCGGGATGAACGCGAGGACCGAGACGAAGCGGTCGAAGGGGTCCTTGCGGGTGAATATCTTGATGCGCGGCCGATCGTACAGGTGCAGCACGCCCAGCGAGATGTTCAACAGCTCGTCCTCGCCGATCTGGAAAAGCTCGTCGCGCGGGTAGTTCTCGAGGATGTTCTTCAGGCGCTTGTGGTTGTGGCTGCCCTCGGCCTTGCCGGCGCGCGCCAAGGCGTTGGCGACCTTGCGCCGGACCAGCGGCACGTCCTTGGCGGTCTTGTCGTAGGCTTCGGCCGTAAACAGGCCGACGAAGCGCGTCTCGCCCGCCGCCTTGCCGTCGGCGCCGTAACGCTTGACCCCGACATAGTCCATGTAGGCCCGGCGGTGGACCCGCGAGCGCAGATTGGCCTTGGCCACCGTCACCGGCTCGCTGAGATCCAGCTGACGCTGCATCTGGCGGGTCAGGACCGCCGGCTCGGAGGCACGACGCAGAACCGTCCGTTCGGGATCGACAAGCACGCCCAGCCCCAGAGCGGACTGGCTGAGCGGCGCCTCGGCTTCATAGCCGCCGTCGGCGGTGCGGGGATATTCATAATCGCGCGCGCCCAGGAAGACGAAATGGTCCGCCTTGAGCCAGCGCAGGAACTCCACGTTCTCGTCCAGCACGGCCGGATCCAGGCCGGGGGGCGGCGCACTTTCCAGCTGGCGGACGGCGCCGCGCATCATCTCGAGCATGGCGGCGTGGTCGGCGACGGCCGAACGCACATCGGCCATGGCCTGGGCCAGGCCCTCGCCCAGGACGTCGCGGCGCTCCTGGGGCAGAGGATCGATGACGACGACGATCATCGACTCGCGACCTTCTCCCCGGTCAATGATGGGATGGAACAGGGCGCGCACGCTGACGCCGGCATCCGCCAGCTCGCCCATGACGCTGTCCACCAGGAAGGGGGCGTCGTCCTGAATGATCTGCACCAGGTCGTAGCCGGTCGCACGTCCCTGGGCGCCGGCCAGCGGGCCGACCGCGATGCTGGCCGCATCGCCGACCTTGCGGGCCTGAACGGTCTTCCAGGCGGTCGCCAGCAAGGCGGCCAGGTCGTCGCCGGCAAGATCCGGGGTCTCGTCGGCCTCGTAATCCTCGTGCGCCTGGATCAGGAACCCCCGTGCGACCGCGTCCTGTCCGCCCCCGGCCGCCGCGAAGGCCGTCTCCAGAGCCTCCAGCGTCAGAACCGGGGCGGAAGCGGAAACGGTCGGGGCGGCGGACATCAGCACGGCTCGCAAGGGGCGCGGCCAAGGCCGCTGGACAAGGCGGCGCACGACAGGGGCCGCCTGTGTTGACTAGGACAGGTCACCGCGCGCGGGAAGCCTCAAAACGGAAAGAGCCGGCCCCTTTCGAGGCCGGCTCCGCACCGTTCGACCGATCCGAGGATCAGAAGCGGTAGTTCATGCCGATCTTGACGGCGTGGACGCCCATCCGGCTGTTGCTGCGGATGATGTCCGTGCCGGCGGTGTTCGGCGCCAGGATGAACGGGTTGGCCGGCGGCGTCGTGCCGGTGTTGCCGGCGCGCACGACGTATTCGCCCGCGTCCAGCGAGGTGTAGACGTATTCACCGCCCACGGTCAGGTTCGGGGCCAGGGCGTATTCGACGCCGCCGCCGGCCTGCCAGCCTTCAGCGCGGTCATCGTCTTCCTGAATGGTGAAGCTGTTGGCGGTGTTCGAGGTCTCGAAGCGGTTGTCGATCTTGCCCCAGGCGTAGCCGCCGGTGCCGTAGATCAGGGCCGGGCCGACCGCATAACCGGCGCGCAGGCGCGCAGCGGCCAGATTGTCCAGCTTGCGGGTGAAGGTGTAGCTGGCCGGAGTGGTCGAGAAGCCGGTCACCGCATCCTTGACGTTGGTGGCCGAGAACTCGCCCAGGCCGCCGACGACGAAGTTGCCGAACTGGTAGTCGTAACCGGCGCGGATGCCGGCTTCGACGCCGCCGTCATTGTCGGTGTCGCAGCCCTGGGCCGCAGTCGGGCCATTGGCGCGGCCGCCGCAGAAGCCGGGCGAGAAGGCGTCGGCGCCGGTGCCCGACAGGGTCACCTGTTCGTTGAACTGGCCGTCCAGGTTGCGGTCGAAGCGCAGGACTTCGTCTTCCTGGTCGTTGGCCTGGTTCCAGCCGCCGTAGACGCCGACATAGGCGCCGCTCCAGTTCGGCCGCTCTTGGGCCATGGCGCTGCCTGCGCCGGCGGCCAGAGCGAGTGCGAGTGCGGCGGTGAGAGTTTTTTTCATTTCATAATCCTTCTAGTCCCCGCCCTTCCGGGGCATCAAACAGGCTGGCGCGCCGACCGTTCCATGGCCCCGCAGCCATGACCTTCAGCCTGTGGCCTTCGCGCCACACGACCCAAGCCCTTGTCGGAAAACGAAAAGGCCGCCGAGCTTGCGCTCGACGGCCTTCGTGAATCCGGCGCCGGGAGGGGGAGGGAAGCGCCGGTCCATGAAACGCCGGATCCGGGAGGGGGAGGGAAAGGACCCGGCGTCTGACACCTAGATGGGAGGCGCACGCGCCCCTTCAAGGGCCCTCGGGCGCCGCCTTTTGCGACCTTCCGACGCGCCCCTTTGGCGATGGCGCATCGGGCTTGGCGCCGCGGGTTTCGGCATAGGGCTCCCCGTCGCCCGAAAGCAGAACCGCCACCCAGCGCGAGCCCTTGAACTCCGCCAGAATGGCCATGGCCATGACCGCCAGGGGCGTCGAGAGGAACATGCCGATGACGCCCCACAGGTGGCCCCACAGCGCCAGCGAAAGCAGCACGACGACTGGATCGATGTTCTGATTGTCGCCCTGCATGCGAGGCTGGATCCAGTTGCCGACGATGAACAGGATGGCCTGGAGGCCCACCAGCAGGATCAGCGCCGGGCCGTAGCTGTCGAACTGCACCAGGGCGAACAGCGGCGGCGCCAGACCGGAGATCGCTCCGCCCAGGATCGGGATGAAGCCGACGATGAAGATGACGAAGGTCCAGAACTCCGCGTTCTGCAGGCCCACCGCCTTCATCAGCCCCCAGGCGACGGCGCAGATCATCACCCCCGTCACGGCCTGAATCCACAGATAGCCCTCGACGCCGGATCGGACGCGGCCGAAGACCTCGACAGCCTCGTTGCGGCTGGCCCGCTCGGGGAACATGCCGACGATCTTCTTGCGGAAGCCCGCCTGGGAGGCGAGCAGGAAGCCGAGATAGATCAGGACGAAGAAGGCCCCCGACGCGATATTCTGCACCTGAAAAGCCATCTGGGTCAGATAGCCGCGCAGGTCGATGCCGTTGATCAAATCCATGGCCGTCGGCGGCGTGGCGACGCCGAACAAGCGCGACCCGTCGGCCAGGATCTGATCGATGCGCGGGCCGATGTTGGCGGTGACGCCCGAGGCCTCGCTGAAGAAGCCCGCCGCGCCGTTGATGATGATGGCGATGGAGGCGAAGAAACCCAGGATCACCAGGATCAGCGCCGCCGCCCCCGCGAACCTGTGTGGAAGCGGCGTCCGCCGCTCGATCGCGCGCTTCACCCCATCGATCATGATCAGCAGGAAGATGGCCATGGCCAGCGGGGTCAGAATGTCCCGCAGCCAGTAGAGGGCCGCGCCGCCGGCGACGACGGCGAGCACGACGAGCGCGTTCCTCGACACGGTCGAAGCCGGCACGGCGATTGGCGATTTCATGGCGGCGTTCCCCAACGGCGAATATGGCGATAAGCCTAGCCGATTGACGGAGACGCGCCATGCCTGCTGACGGTTCCCTTCCGGGTCTTTTCCTGGGCCAGTCCGACGACGGCCAGCCGCAGCTTCTGCTGTGGAACCGGGCCAACCGGCACGGCGTGGTCGCCGGGGCGACCGGCACGGGCAAGACCGTCACCCTGCAGATCATGGCCCAGGGCTTTTCCGACGCCGGGGTGCCGGTCTTCTGCGCCGATGTGAAGGGCGACCTGTCGGGCGTCAGCCAGCCCGGCGCGGCCAACGACAAGCTGGCCGCCCGCGCCGCCTCGATGAACCTGAGCCTGACGGGCAAGGCGGCCCCGGTCGTGTTCTGGGACCTGTACGGCCAGAAGGGCCATCCGATCCGCACCACCGTCAGCGAGATCGGCCCGGTGCTGCTGGCCCGCATGCTGGACCTGAACGAGGTGCAGGAGGGCGTGCTGTCGGTGGTCTTCCACGTCGCGGACAAGGAAGGCCTTCTGCTGCTGGACCTGGGCGACCTGCGCAGCCTGCTGACCTATGTGGGCGAGAACGCCGAGCGTATCGGCCGCGAGGTCGGCAATGTCGCTCCCGTCTCGATCGCCGCCATCCAGCGCGCCATCCTTCAGCTGGAGCAGCAGGGCGGCAAGGGCCTGTTCGGCGAGCCGGCCCTCAGGCTGGAAGACATGATGCGCACCGGCCTGGACGGTCGCGGCCAGGTCAATGTGCTGGCGGCCGACCGGCTGATGAACAGCCCGCGCCTGTACGCCGCCTTCCTGCTGTGGCTGCTGTCGGAGCTGTTCGAGCAACTGCCCGAGGTCGGCGACCCCGACAAGCCGCGCCTCATCTTCTTCTTCGACGAGGCCCACCTGCTGTTCAACGACGCGCCCAAGGCGCTGCAGCAAAAGGTCGAGCAGGTGGTGCGCCTGATCCGATCCAAAGGCGTCGGCGTCTATTTCGTCACCCAGAACCCGGCCGACATCCCCGACACGGTCCTGGCCCAGCTGGGCAACCGCATCCAGCATGCGCTGCGCGCCTACACTCCCGCCGAGCAGCGCGGCCTGAAGGCGGCGTCCGAGAGCTTCCGGCCCAACCCGGCGTTCAATACGGCGGAGGCCATCCAGGCCGCCGGCGTGGGCGAAGCCCTGGTCTCGACCCTGGACGCCAAGGGCGCGCCGACCGTGGTGGCCCGCACCGCCATACGCCCGCCCGACAGCCGCCTGGGCCCCGCCACCGAGGCCGAACGCGCGCAGGTCATGGGCTCCAGCCCTGTGCGCGGCCTGTACGACGTCGCGGTCAACCGAGAGTCGGCCGAGGAAGTGCTGGCCCTGCGCCGCGGCGCCGCCGACCAGGCCGCCGCCGACGCCAAGCTGGCGGAGGCCCGCGCCAAACAGGACGCCCAGGCCGCCAAGGAAGCCGAGAAGGCCGCCGCCGCTCGCGCCAAGGAACAGGCGCGCCATGATCGAGAGACGGCCCGCGCCCGCACGCCCGCAGCGCCGCGCCGCTCGGCCCGAGAGACGCCCCTGGAGGCCGCCACCAAGTCCGTCCTGCGCACCGCCGGCTCGACCCTCACCCGTGAAATCCTGCGCGGCGTCCTAGGCGGGATGAAGCGGCGGTGAAGTCTTCCCTCTCCCGATGGGAGAGGGCTTGAGCGCCCAAGAGCGTAGCGATTGGTCGAGCGAAAGGGTGAGGGCCAACGTCGAGCCAGCGGCTTTGCCGCCCCAGCGCTCCGACCCTCATCCGGCGCTGCGCGCCACCTTCTCCCATCGGGAGAAGGATCGGCGGATCAGCGCGGAACCAGCCGCCACATCTTGAGCGGATGGCGGACCGCCCCGGCTTCTGAGCCCGCCGCCTCGCCCCGGCCCATGTAGAGATCGGCGCGCACGGGGCCCCGGATGGCCGAGCCGGTGTCCAGAGCAGACACCAAGCCGCGATAGCTGGCCCGCGCGCCGGCGAGGTTGCCGCCGTCGGCGTCGATCCAGACCAGGTCGCCATAAGTCCAGTGCGCCGGGTCCACCGCGATCGAGCGGCGCGGGGGCAGGGGCACAGCGGCTGCGCCGGCCGGATGGCCGCCGTCGTCGGGCTGTATGTCGAAGAAGATGTAGCGGGGGTTGAGGGCGGTGACGGCCCGCGCCTCGGGCCCGCGATGGGCCGCCAGCCAGGCGCGGATGGCGTCGCCCGATGTGCCGTTCTGCGGCAGCAGTCCGCGCTCGGCCATCGGGCGGGCGATGCCGACGAAGCGGTGGCCGTTGTCGGCGGCGTAGGCGGCGCGCGCCCTGCCCCCGTCCTCGAACGTCAGATAGCCCGAGCCCTGGATCTGCAGGAAGAACAGGTCTTCGGCCTTCATCCAGGCCAGCACGGGGGTGGGCGGCGGTCCGGCCTCGATCTCGGCGCGGGTAGCCAGCACCTGACCGCGCCGCCAGCCGTCGGGCCGGGCGAGAACGGGCGTGTCGAACTCGCGGTCCGCGCGGCGGCGCGCCGGATACTCAGGCGCGAAATAGCTGGTCAGCAGGCCCGGCCGGCCGTCATCCGTCCGTGCAGGCACGGCCGAGAAGTTGGCCTCGAAGAAGGCGCGGGCGTCCGACTGCGTCAGGCGGCCTCGCGCCAGGTCCCGGCCGTTGAGACAGACGCGGCGGGCGGCGGCCTCGCGCGTCACGCCGCAGCCGGCGACATAGGCCTGAAAGCCCGCCAGATGGTCCTCTTCGCCCCAGCCGGGCAGCACGGCGGGACTGATCGCCCCGGCCGGCGCCGGACCCGAGGGCGTCGAGGTGGGCGAAGGCGCGCCCGGCCCCAACCCACCGGGTCCAAGCCCGCCAGAAGAGGTCTGCGGCGGCGCGCTGGCGCAGGCGGCGGCGAGCGCGCCGATCAGCGCGGCCGCCAAACGTCGCCAGGGCCGCCTTGCGGGGCTCACGCCGTGGCGGGCTCGACCCGGGCCAGGACCCAGTTGGGGTTGGCGTCGCCCAGGGTGCGCTCGAACGTCCAGACTTCGGCCGTGCGGCGCTCTTCGACAGTCTCCTCGCCGCCGGACGGCGTCACCCGGCTGCGCAGCTCGGCCAGGAAGCGGACGCGGGCGCGGGCGCGGTCGCCCTCGGCGTCGGCGGATTCCAGATCGGCGCGGGGCGGATGGGGGAACTCGACCAGTTCGGCGTCGCCGCGTGTCTCGCGCGCCGCGATGCCGGCCTCGAAGGACTCCATCACGCGCGGCGCAAGCAGCGGCCGCAGCGCCTCGCGATCGCCGGCGGCGTAGCCGCGCACGATCGTCTCATAGGCGGTGCGGGCGCCCTCCAGGAAGCGCGCCGGTTCAAAGGCGGGATCGCGCGCCTTCAGGCCGGACGCGGCCAGGGCCAGAGCGGCGTCGGCGGGCGTCGGCTTGGCGGCGGCGGCCTGATTGGCCGTTTGCGATTGACCCAGGCCGGGCATGGGCTTGGCGTTCTTGGCGTCCTCTTCCGGCTGACGGCCCACGCGCTTGCCCAGGACGTTGTAGAGCTGGAACAGGACGAAGGCCGCGATGACGGCGAAGAAGATCAGCTGAAATTGAATCGGCACTTGGCTTTCCCGGCGCAAAGGCGCTTCGCTTCAGGATTAGGGACTGACAGTGACCGGCGCAAGGCGAAGCCCCCCTGCGGCCTGCCGCCGCATGGGCCTCAGCGAAAGGGCTGGCGGATCGCTTCCAGAAGCCGAGAACGCATGTCGCCGGGCCACGGACGCGCCCCCGCCCGGCCCCACACCGGATCCGGCCACAGCCCGTCGTCGCGTCGACGGCCCACGACATGAACATGCAGTTGGGCGGTGACATTGCCGATGGCGGCGATGTTCAGCTTGTCGATCGGGCGGTCCAGCGTCTGGGCCAAGTCTCGGATCAGCACCCCCGCCCTGACCTGTTCCTCCATCAGCACCTGTCGCTGCGGCGCCGTCAGATCGTCGACCTCGACCGCATCGGCCACGCGCGGAATCAGGATCAGCCAGGGGAAACGGGCGTCGTCCTGAAGCCGGACGTGACACAGCGGCCAGTCGGCGGCGGCGAGGGAGGCGGCCTCGAAGGCGGAGTCGGGACGAAAGTCAGTCATGCGGCAAACTTGCAGCGCGCCGAACGCGGGTCTAGACGCCTCGCCAAGCTTTTCGACCCTCCCCCAACCCGCTCGGCCGCCAAGCGACGCACAGCTCAAAAGGCCAAACCCGGCCTCAAGCAGCGCGAAGCGCGATAGGCCAACCAAAGGAGACTCTCATGGCTCGTGCGAAGATCGCCCTCATCGGCGCCGGCATGATCGGCGGCACCCTGGCTCACGTGGCCGCCCGCGAAGCGCTCGGCGACGTGATCCTGTTCGACATCGCCGAAGGCACCCCCCAGGGCAAGGCGCTGGACATCGCCGAGGCGACCTCCGTGTTCGGCCAGGACGTGTCGCTGAAGGGCGCCAACGACTATGCCGACATCGCGGGCGCGGACATCTGCATTGTCACCGCCGGCGTGCCGCGCAAGCCGGGCATGAGCCGTGACGACCTGATCGGCATCAACCTGAAGGTCATGAAGGCCGTCGGCGAAGGCATCAAGGCGCACGCGCCGAACGCCTTCGTCATCTGCATCACCAATCCGCTCGACGCCATGGTCTGGGCCCTGCAGAAGTTCTCGGGCCTGCCCAAGGAGAAGGTCGTCGGCATGGCCGGCGTTCTGGACTCGGCGCGCTTCGCCTACTTCCTGGCCGAGAAGACCGGTGTGTCCATCCAGGACATCCACGCCTGGACGCTGGGCGGTCACGGCGACGACATGGTGCCGATGGTGCGCCACTCGACGGTCGGCGGCCTGCCCCTGCCGGACGCCGTCGCGGCGGGCTTCCTCAGCCAGGGCGACCTGGACGCCATCGTGGAGCGCACCAGAAAGGGCGGCGGCGAGATCGTGGCCCTGCTCAAGACCGGCTCGGCCTTCTACGCCCCGGCTGAATCGGCCATCGCCATGGCCAAGTCCTACCTGCTGGACCAGAAGCGCGTCCTGCCCTGCGCCGTGTGGCTGTCGGGTGAATACGGCCTGTCGGACCTGTACGTCGGCGTCCCGGCGATGATTGGCGCAAACGGCGTCGAGAAGATCGTCGAGTTCACCACCAACGACGACGAGAAGGCGATGTTCAAGAAGTCGGTCGAGTCCGTCCAGGGTCTGATCCAGGCGTGCAAGGACATCGAGCCCTCGCTGGCTTGATCTGAAGGGGCGCTATCGCTCGGCTTGCGAAGCCGAGCTGCTTGAGCGCAAAGACCCTCAAGCAGTGAGCCGCCGAGCGGCGAACGCTAGGGTCCAGGAACCAGGGGGCGTCGGAGCGATCCGGCGCCCCTTTTGTCATTGCGCCGGGGGTGTCGCGGGCTGTTCGGGCACGAAATAGCCGATGTGGGTGGCGTAGGCCGGCAGCAGGCTGCGCCAGACGGCGAGATGGTCGCTCAACTGCTCGGCGCCCAGGTTCGGCAGGATGATCACGTCATACTGAACCATGCCCGTGCCCTCGCCGCCCGCCTGCGTCGGGGCGACGTAGAAGCTCTTGAGGAAACGGTTGCGGGTGTTCCACTCATTGACCCTGGCCTCGGTCACGGTGGGGTTCCGGAAGCCCGCGCCGAACTGCAGGTCGCCGCAGACCTGGTTCTGGCAGCCGTTGAAGTTCAGCGTCCAGGTCAGGTCGTCGGCTGTGACCCGAACCTGTGGGGCTTCGGTTCCGCCTTCAAGCGGGCTGACCGTCAGGCCCTGCGCCGTCAGCCATTGGGTCACGGTCGTGATCGGCAAGCCCGTCGCGGCCGGCGCCGGGGCGGCTTGAGCGGCGGGCGCCTGCACCGCCGTCTTGCCCAGGGTCGGCGAGGCGTTGGTGGTCAGGGCCAGGGCGGCCAGGGCCATCGCGATCTTCATGCGGCGTCTCCGTGTCAGTTGGGCGAGACTAGACCGTCCTCGCGCGGGCGCGCCAGCCAGTCGGCGCTGGACATCTCGTTCAGGCGCGAGACGGTCCGCTCGAACTCGAAGGCGCCCACGCCCTCGACATACAGCTGCTCGGGCGCGGCTTGGGCCAGCACCACAAGTCGCGTGCCCGCCTCGTACAGGGCGTCGATCAGGGTCACCAGGCGGCGCGCCTCGTGATGGTTGGCCGGCGACAGCCGCGGCACGCCGTCCAGGAACAGAGTGTGAAACCGTCCGGCGACGGCCAGATAGTCCTGTGGTCCTAAAGGTCGGCCGCACAGTTCGGCGAAGGTCGCGCGGGCCAGGCCGCCAACGGTGCGCTGCACCACCACCTCGCGGCCCAACACCGGCAGATGCGTCGGCGCCTCGGGCTCTCCGCCCCTCAGGTCGGCCCACAGGGTCTCGAACCCCTGGCGGGCCTCGGCGTCGACGGGCGAGAACCAGACGCGCGTCCCGGCCAGCCGCTCGGTGCGCCAGTCGCGCGCCCCGGCGGTCTCGACCACCGCGCATCGCTCGCGGATGATGTCGATGAAGGGCAGGAAAAGCTGGCGGTTGATGCCGTTCAGATACAGCTGCTCGGGCGCACGGTTGGAGGTCACGGCCAGCACGACCCGCTTGTCGAACAGGGCCTCGAACAGCCGGCCCAGGATCATCGCGTCGGCGATGTCGGTGACCTGCAGCTCGTCGAAGCACAGCAGGCGCGCCTCCGACGCAATCAGGGCCGCGATCGGCGGGATGGGATCGTCGCCGCGATGGGTTCCGAACACGGTCTTGCGGGTGCGGGCGTCGCCCTCGCGCCACTGTTTCACCAGGTCGTGGACGCGCGCCATGAAGGCGTGGAAGTGCGCGCGCAGCTTGCGCGGCTCAGGGCTGGCGGCGAAGAACAGGTCCATCAGCATGGACTTCCCGCGCCCCGGCGGCCCCCACAGATAGACGCCCCGAACCTCGGGCGCGCGGCCGAACAGACCCTTCTTGTCCAGGTCGGTCTCCAGCCGCTCCAGCTCGACCAGGGTCGCGGCCTGCGCGGGGTCGGGCGCCAGCACGCCCTCCTCGATGCGGATGTCGTAGGCCTTGCGGGTACGGGTAGTCATAGGCGGGGCTTAGCCAAGGCCGGCGCGAAAAGCGATTGCTTCGCGCCCGCGAAAGCCTATTTGCACAGAACCTCCCGCCCTCTCCCCCGCGCTCAAGCAGCGAGGCTCCGCGAGCCGAGCGCAGCGCGTCCGAAGGACACACAAAGAATGGCCTATCGTCTCGCCGTCGTCGGCGCCACCGGCAATGTCGGTCGCGAAATGCTGAACATCCTGGAAGAACTGAACTTCCCGGTCGAGAAGATGCACGCCCTGGCCTCGCGCAAATCGCGCGGCATGGACGTCGCCTGGGGCGACCGCACCATCAAGTGCGAGGACATGGAGGCCTTCGACTTCTCCAGCGTCGACATCGTCCTGATGAGCGCGGGCGGCAAGGTGTCCAAGGAATGGTCCGAGAAGATCGGCAAGGCCGGTCCGATCGTGATCGACAACTCCTCGGCCTTCCGAATGGACCCGGACGTGCCGCTGATCGTGCCCGAGGTGAACCCCGATGCGGTCAAGGACGCGACCAAGAAGAACATCATCGCCAATCCAAACTGCTCGACGGCGCAGCTGGTCGTGGCGCTGAAGCCCCTGCACGACGCGGCCAAGATCACCCGCGCGGTGGTGTCGACCTACCAATCCGTGTCCGGCGCCGGCAAGGAAGGCATGGATGAGCTGTGGAACCAGACCAAGGCCATCTACGGCCTCGGCGACGCCCGGCCCAAGCTGTTCCCCAAGCAGATCGCCTTCAACGTCATCCCCTTCATCGGCAGCTTCCGTGACGACGGCTACACCGACGAGGAGGCCAAGATGTGGGACGAGACCCACAAGATCCTGGATCCCTCGATCAAGCTGACCGTCACCTGCGTGCGCGTGCCGGTCTTCGTCGGCCACTCGGAATCCGTGAACCTGCAGTTCGACCGCCCAATCAGCGCCGACGAGGCCCGCGACATCCTGCGCGACGCGCCGGGCGTGCAGGTGATCGATAAGCAGGAGCACGACGGTTACATCACCCCAGTGGACGCGGCCGGCGAGCACGCCGTCTATGTGTCGCGCATCCGCAAGGACCCGACGGTCGAGAACGGCCTGTCGCTGTGGGTGGTGTCGGACAATCTGCGCAAGGGCGCGGCCCTGAACGCGGTGCAGATCGCCCAGCTTCTGGACGAGACCGGCACGATCAAGCCGCGCGGCGGCTATCGCACCATCACCGTCTGACATGACCGACACAGGCGGCGCGCCCTCGACGCCCGATCCGGCGCGCGCCGCCCTGCTGGCGGGCGTCGCCTGCTATGTGCTGTGGGGGCTGTCGCCACTGATCTATCAGCCCATGGGCCGGGTCGGCGCCGACGCCTGGGAGATCATGGGCCACCGCGCGGTCTGGGGCCTGATCTGGGCCGCCGCCCTGGTTTGGTTCGCGCGGCAGGGCGGACAGGTGCGCCGCGTGCTCAGCGAGCCACGCACCCTGGGCTGGCTGGGGCTTTCGACCCTGCTGATTGCGGTGAACTGGGCGCTGTTCGTCTGGGCGGTGAACAACGGCCACACGCTGGAGACCAGCCTCGGCTACTATCTGAACCCGCTTCTGAACATGGCGCTGGGGGCCTGGCTGTTTCGCGAGCGGATCAGCCGCGGCGGCCTGATCGCCATCGGTCTGGCGGCAACGGGCGTCGCCCTCCAGGGGCTGGCGCTGGGGCGGCTGCCGATCGTGTCGCTGACGCTGGCGGTGTCGTTCGCCGCCTATGGGGCGATCCGCAAGCGCGTCGCGGCCGACGCCCAGACCGGCCTGTTCGTGGAGTGCCTGTTGATGGCCCCCTTCGGTCTGGCCTGGCTGATCTGGCTGCAAAGCCAGGGCGCCGGCCACATGTTCGACAGCCCTCAGGCGGGCTTCTGGCTGTCCATCGCCGGCCCGATCACGGTGGGCCCGCTGGTGCTGTTCGCCTGGGCGGCGCGGCGGCTGCCGCTGTCGACCGTGGGCTTCCTGCAGTTCCTGGCGCCGACCATCAGCTTCTGCATCGGCGTGGCCCAGGGTGAGACCTTCACCTGGCTGCGCGGCGTCTCGTTCGCCTTCATCTGGATCGGCGCGGGCGTTTTCCTGTGGTCGATCTGGTTCGAGCGCGCGCGCCTGCGCCGCGCCGCCCTGTCCGGCGAGCCGGGTCCGCCCTGATTACAGGAGCGCGCTGATCGCCTCGCGGGCGGCCTCGCCCAGGTCGGGGCGTTTCAGCGCCAGGGCGACATTGGCCCGCAGCAGGCCGATCTTGTCGCCGCAGTCATGGGTGACGCCCTCGTACTCATAGGCGGTGAAGGTCTGATCCTGCATCAGCCGGGCCATGGCGTCGGTCAGCTGGATCTCGCCGCCCGCCCCGCGCTCCTGAGTTTCCAGAAGGTCGAAGATCTGCGGCTGCAAAATGTAGCGGCCCGAGATGGACAGGTTTGACGGCGCCGTGCCCTGGGCCGGCTTTTCGACCATGCCCTTCATGGCGATCCGCCGGCCGTCGCGGGCCTGAGGATCGACGATGCCGTACTTCTGAGTGTCGGCCTCGGGCACGGCCTCCACGCCGATGACGTTGCCGCCGACCTCGGCATAGACCTCGGCCAGCTGCTTTAGCGCGCCCGGTTGAGAATCCACGATGACGTCGGGCAGGATGACGGCGAAGGGCTCGTCGCCGATGATGTCGCGGGCACACCAGACGGCGTGCCCCAGGCCCTTGGGCTGCATCTGGCGGGTGAAGCTCATCTCGCCGGCCTGGGCCAGTTCGGCGGTCATCATCTCCAGGATCTCGGTCTTGCCCTTGGCCAGAAGCTGGGCCTCCAGTTCGATCTGGTGATCGAAATAGTCCTCGATGGCCTGTTTGGCGCGGCCGGTGACGAAGACGATGTGCTCAATCCCCGCCTCGCGCGCCTCTTCGACGATGTAGCTCAGGATCGGGCGGTCGACGACGTTCAGCAGCTCCTTGGGCGTGGTCTTGGTGCCGGGCAGCACGCGTGTGCCCAGGCCGGCGACGGGCAGGACCGCCTTGCGAAGACGGGCGGGAGATTTAGACATCGGTCTTCCTGAACAGCCACGGGGGTCGCGTCTTAGCGCAAACCACAGAGCGCCACCAACGCCGCTGAAGCGGGAGGGTTTCGGGATGTCGGTGTTTGATCGGCCGCCGGCTCAGCCCGCCGCCTGGCCCACGCCGCGCGTTCCGCCGGTGATCGGGGCGACGTCCAGCATCTGGATGCGGAACACCAGGGCGGCGTTGCCGGGGATGCGCGGCGGGCCGCCCATCTCGCCATAGCCAAGGGCCGGCGGCACATAGACCATCCATTCGTCGCCCGGCCGCATCAGCTGCAACGCCTCGGTCCAACCGGGCACCACGTTCTCAGGGCTGGTGACGAAGGGACGGCCCTTGGCGAAGGAGCTGTCGAACACCGTGCCGTCGATCAGCGCGCCTTCGTAGTCGACCTTCACCAGATCGTTGGAGTCGGGCTGCACGCCGCCCGCCGGGCCGGATTGAAGCACCTTGTACTGCAGGCCGCTGGGCAGGGTCTGCACGCCCTCCTCGGCGGCGTTCTTCGCCAGGAAGGCCTCGGCTTCGCGCGCGCTTTCCGCCAGTTCGGCGCTGAAGTCGCCCTGCGGCGTCTCGCCCCGACCGCAAGCGGCCAGCGCCAGCAAACCCGCAACCGTCGCGGCCTTAGCCCATCCGAAGCGCATAACCCTTGTCCTTCAACGCCTGCCCGATCTCGTCGGCGTGGGCGCTATCGCGCGTTTCGACCATGATGTCGAACTCCGCCCCCTTGGCCGGCACGTCCAGCGCCAGGCGGTTGTGGACCACGTCGATGATGTTGCCCCCGACGCCGCCGATTACGGCCGCCATGGCCGACAGGATGCCGGGCCGGTCGTCCGACAGGATGCGATAGACGGTCAGCCGCCGCTCTCGCACCAGCTCACGGTTCAGCACCACGGCCAGCATGCGCGCGTCGATGTTGCCGCCTGTCAGCGCCAGCCCCACGCGCTTGCCCTTGAACCGCTCGGGATGGGCCAGCAGCACCGCCAGACCGCCGGCGCCGGCGCCTTCGACCACGGTGCGCTCCATCGTCGCCAGATAGGATACGCCGCGCTCGAAGTCGGCTTCCTCGCAGACGAAGACCTCGTCGATCAGCCCGTCTGCCAAGGCGAAGGGGATGTCGCCCACTGCCTTGATGGCGATGCCCTCGGCGATGGTCTGGCCGCTGCATTTGGCCGGCTCGCCACGGCGCTTGGCGCTGAAGGAGGGGTACATCGCCGCCTCGACCCCGTGCACCTCGATCTGGGGCCGCATGGTTTTGGCCGCGATGGCGCAGCCGGCGATCAGGCCGCCGCCGCCGATGGGAATGATCAGGGCGTCCAGCTCCGGCGCGTCCTCCATGAACTCGATGCCGCAGACGCCCTGGCCGGCGACGATGCCGGGGTCGTCGAAGGCCGAGACGAAGACGTGGCCGTTCTCGACCTGAAGCCGACGCGCCTCCTCGGTTGAGCCCGAGAAGTCCAGCCCATGGATCACCACCGTGGCGCCGTGCTGGCGCGTGCCGTTGATCTTGGCGAAGGGGGTGCCCTCGGGCATGACGATGGTCACCGGCACGCCCAGCCGGCCGCCGTGATAGGCCAGGGCCTGGGCGTGATTGCCCGCCGAGGCCGCAACCACGCCGCGCCGGCGCTCGTCCTCGGTCAGCTGGAGCAGCCGGTTCAAGGCGCCGCGTTCCTTGAAGCTGCCGGTGTAATGCAGATTGTCGAACTTCAGCCAGACGTCGGCGCCGGTCAGATCCGACAGGCGGCGCGAGTGGCGCACGGGCGTGCGATCGACCTGGCCGGCGATCCGGGCCTGGGCGGCGCGGATGTCGTCGAAGGTCACAAGGGGGGCGGTCATGCGCGGGCGGTTTCCTGATGCGGGTTCGGGTCTTGGCGCCCGGGTCCGATCCGGTTGTGGCGCCCGGCCGCGCAGCCCGCAACCTTGACCTCGACCCGCATGCGGCGTGATAGGATCATCCGGCCTGTCAGAACCGGAGCAGCCGTCATGACCGTCCGTCCCCTCGCCGCCGCTGTCCTTTTGGCCGCCGCCGTCGCGGCCTGCGCGCCCCTGCCGCCGGCCGGCGGCTTCGGTCCGCCGCCGGGCGCCTTCAACGTTCAGGACTTCGCCTGGTCCGCGCGCGGCGGTCAGGCCTCGGTCGAGGGCCGGATCACCTATGCGGCAGAGGGTCGGCGCCACGCCTGCATCCGCACCGCGGCCCTGACGCCGGACACGCCCTACACCCGCGCGCGGTTCCAGCGGCTGTACGGCTCAACAAACTCGGCCGCGATCCCCGCCTCGGTGGTGCGGGCCCGGACCGTGCCGGATCCCAACGCCGACTATCAGCAGTATGTCCGCGAAGCGCCGTGCCAGGACGGCCGGTTCTCGTTCACGGGCCTGCCCGACGGCGCCTGGTTCGTGATTGCGCCTGTCCGCGCCGAAGGCGGCGAGCCCATCGCCCTGATGCGCCGCGTGACCACCCGCGGCGGCCGGATGACCAGCGTCGAGATGTGACCCCTTGCGGTCGATATGATCGCGTTCGCCATCCTTTGGCCTTACCCCGCCCGTTGGTGACCCAAGACCACTCCAAGGTCGGCCGGATCCGGCCGACCCTCGGAACAATGGTCCAGATTTCAGGCTGGAGCGACTATCCGGGTCTGGTGGGACAGCGTCCGACCGAACCGGTTTCGCTCTAATTCGGGGAGCGGCCCATGTCGCAGCACAACATCGTCGGCTCGGAAGTTTTCGGCCGCCGTCCCATCGTCTATCTGAGGGGCATGAAGTCCGGCAACTTCCGTCGCCGCAAGGCGCGCACAGTCATGATCACCGTGGTGGTCGCGACGCTGGCGGCGGCCCTGGGTGCGGCCGTGACCCTGGCCGCACTCGACCCGGCCGTGGCGGCCGCCATCTGACGACCGCCGCCCTGGCCTCTAGGCCAGCCACACCATCCGACGCACCTGGGCCTGTTCGCCCCGCGCCAGGCTGAAGGCCGGCCGCGTCTCGCCGGTGTACAGGAAGCCCGCCTTCTCCAAGACCCGTCCCGAGGCAGGGTTGTCGATGAAATGCCCGGCCATCATGGCCCGGCGCTTCCAGCGCTTGCCGGCCCAGACCAGCGCACCCTGCAGCGCCTCGGTGGCGAAGCCGCGCCCCCAGAACTGACGCCCGATCCAGTAGCCCGCCTCGGGAGCCATGTCCTCGGTCTCGAACAGGCCGATGACGCCGACGGGGCCCAGATCCTCGTGCTCGATGACGAACGCCACGGCCTTGCGGGGGTCTTGGGATGCGACCTGCAGCACGAAAGCCTCGGCGTCGTCGATCCTATAGGGATGCGGCATGCGAAGCGTCATGCGCGCCACGTCCGCGTCATTTGCCATGGCGGCGATTCGGCTGGCGTCCTGGGCGCCCGGCGCGCGCAGGGTCAGGCGCCGCGTCTCGACGACGGGAGAGGTTTCGATCACGCACATGGTTCGCTCGCCCCTTGGGGTGTCCGCCTCCTTGGAGGGCTCGGGCGGACTTCGAGGCGGGAACGCAAACGGGGAGCCTGGTGATCCAGACTCCCCGCGGAAAATTTCCCTTGGTCCGGATCGGCTGCTTGGAGGAGCAACGCGATCCGAAAAACCGGTCTTCGCGTTACTCGGCGGCCATCGCCTGAGCGTCGTCGTTGGCCGCAAGAATCGAAACGTAACAACGACCACCACGTTTGGTGTCGAACTTCACCGAACCGTCCACGGTCGCGAAGATGGTGTGGTCGCGGCCCAGGCCGACGTTCGTGCCCGGGTGGAACTTGGTGCCGCGCTGACGCACGATGATGTTGCCGGCCAGCACGCGCTCGCCGCCATACTTCTTCACGCCAAGGCGCTTGGATTCAGAGTCGCGACCGTTGCGCGACGAACCGCCGGATTTCTTGTGAGCCATGGGTCTGCTCCGTTACTTCCTAAGTGCGCTAACGCGCTTCGCGCTGCTTGAGCGCGATATTAAATGTTTCAGGCTTCGTCGGTCGAAGCGGTTTCGGTCTTCTTGGCCTTGGGCGCGGCCTTCTTGGCGGGCGCCTTTTCAGCCGGAGCGGCTTCGGCGGCGTCAGCCTTGGGCGCGGCGGCCTTCTTGGCCTTGGGGGCCGGCTTGGCCTCTTCGGCCTCGACGGTGCGCGGAGCCAGGCCGCGAGCGCGGGCGTTCATTTCCGCCTTGGTCATCAGCGAGACTTCGCCGTCCCACTTGGCGGTTTCGCCGGCGCCTTCGATGCCGGTGATGCGCAGGACCGATTCCATCTGGCGGTGACCGCCGGTGCGGCGATAGCCCTGACGACGGATCTTCTTGAAGATCTTGATCTTCTCGCCCTTGCGGGTTTCGACCAGCGTGGCCGCGACCGACGCGCCGTCGATCAGCGGGCCGCCCAGGGTCACGCCCTTGTCGCCGCCCAGCATCAGGACTTCGCCCAGGGTCACGGCGGCGCCGGCCTCGCCGTCGATCTTCTCGACCACGATGGTGTCGCCCGGTTGGACCCGGTACTGCTTGCCGCCGGTTTTGATCACCGCGTACATGGTTGGCCTCGGCTTGAACGCAAAAAGAGTGCGCCCGCAGGAGAACCCCCGCGGGCGAAGAGCGGCGACATATACGGACCGAGGCGTCCGAGTCAACGCGGACGGCTCCGAAAACCCGTCAATTCCGACGCGAACAGCCGCCGAAGACGCCGTCAGGCCTCGGCGCGGGCCTTCTCGTCGGGCGTCAGCACCTGGCGCGCGGGCGTGACGGGTTCGCCGGTCGCCTCCGCCACCAGCTCGGCCGTGCGCGCCTCGATCGCCGTCTCCAGCCGCGCCATGAACTCTGGCTTGTCCAGACCGGTGGGGATGGGATCCAGGAACTCCAGCGTCGCCGCTCCGGGCGTCTTGTGAAACGCTTCCTGGGCCCAGAACAGACCCAGGTTGGTCGCCACGGGGACCACCGGCATGTCGAAGTCCCGATACATGTGCCAGACGCCGGTGCGGTAGCGGAACTTCTCGCCGACCTTGGCCAGATTGCCTTCCGGATAGATCAGGATGCGGCGCCCCTCGCGATGGGCGTCGGCGGCCCGCTGCTTCAGCGCCTCACGCGCCGAATGACCCCCGCAATTGTTGACCACGATGGCGCCCAGCTTGGTCAACACCGTGCCCAGCAGCGGAAACTTCTCCAGGTGATCACCGGTGACGAAGGCCAGGTTGTCGATGCGGTCGTACACACAGAAGCCGTCGCCCCAGCTCTGATGTTTCGCGGCCACGATGTAGGCTCCGGACGGCAGGCGGTCTTCGCCGCGATACTGGACCCTGATGCCTGCGAGCAGCCGCATGGCCTGGACCATGCGCTTCACATAGCGGCGGATTATCCAGCCTGTCGCGCTTCTTCCCGGCAGAACGGCGGCGGCCACCGCGGCCAGGGTGTAGCCGATCGACAGCAGCCAGTAGGCGATGTTGAAAGCCAGACTTCTCATGACCCGGGACTTCGCATCGGTCGATCCTGCCCCGGCGAAGCCGCCGGCGACATCGGTTTCGATCAGGCGGCGACGGCAGCCACGGCGTCGGCGTCCGTGATCCGGTTGCGGCCGCCGCGCTTGGAGGCGTAGAGCGCCTCGTCGGCGCGCTCCAGCAGGGTCGAGGCGGTGTCGCCCTTGCGATGCTGGGCCAGGCCGGCCGAGATGGTGATGGCGCCCAGTTCATCATTGGTCGAGCGGCGACGCAGGGCGCGGCTGCCGATCTCCTGACGCGCGGCGTCCAGAGCCTCCATGACCTTGAGCCGGTTCTCGGCCGGAAAGATCACGGCGAACTCCTCGCCGCCATAGCGCGCGGCGATGCGCGGGTGGCGCGCCAGCCGGCTCAGCACGCTGGCGACATAGCGGAGGACCTGATCGCCGGTCTGGTGGCCCCAGGTGTCGTTGAAGCGCTTGAAGTGGTCGATATCGATCACCGCCAGGGTCATCGTCCGCTCGGCGGCCTCGGCCTCGATGCAGGCGCGCACCAGCTGCTCGTCGAAGGCCTTGCGGTTGGCCAGATTGGTCAGGGCGTCGGTCATGGCGTCGCGGCGCGCCTGCTCCAGGTGCTCGCGCAGGCGGGAGATTTCGCGGGTCGAGCTGTCCAGGCGCTTTTCAAGGCCGGCGGTTTCACGCTGGACCTTGCGGGTCGCGGTGGCCAGGCCGTTCACGATCTTCTTCAGCCGCGACGGATCGGCCGCGCCGGTCATGTCGCGTCCCGCGTCGGACAGGGTCGCGCCGTAGTCTGCGTGGGTGCGATGGGCGGCAGAGATGGCCTCGGCCACGGTGCGAAGTTCGCGATCCAGCACCACGCCGGCGTCGCGGATCTCTTCGGACAGGCGCCCGCGCGGCAGATACTCGGCGGCCAGCATTTCGGCCGTGGATTCGCTGAAGGGCTCGCCGGCGCCCAGCACGCGCTGGATCTCGCGGCCCAGCGGGCCTTCCGGATCACCCAGATAATGCAGCCACAGTTCGAAGTTCAGCGGCGTCGGCCAGACCCCGGCCTGTTCCATCTCGCTGATGACGCGGCGGGCCAGGCCATAGGCTTCCGGGCCCCGCACCGCGGTCTCGACCTGTGTGGTCATGAACAGTCCTCGCCGCGCGCCGCTAAAGACGCCGCAAAGACGTTACGGGCCTTTCCGTAACACGGGGTAAACCCCCGTGCGGCGGAGCCGCTGAATCAACCTCTGACTGGAACGGGCCGACGCAGGAAGGCCGGCACGTCGTCGCCGAAGCCGCGCGCGTTCTGGCGCTCGGGCTCGGGGCGGCGCTCTTCGCCACGCCGGTCGGACTGGCGCAGCTGGGGCTCCTGCACGGGCCGCGCCTGCGGAGCGGCCTCGACCGGAGCCGGAGCCTGTTCGCGCGCTGCGGCCTCGACCGGAGCCGTTTCGGCGGCCGGCTTGCGGCGCGAGCGGCCCCGCTTGGGCGCCGGCGCCTCGTTTTCGATCGAGGGAGCGGCTTCGATCGCGGCGACAGGCGCGGCTTCGGCCGGAGCGGCCTCGGCACGCGGCTTGCGGTCGCGGCCGCCGCGTTCACGGCCGCGTCCACGACGCTCGTCGTCCCGCGGACGGTCCTTGATCGAGGCGAAGTCGATGTCGTCCAGCGACAGCTCGACCGGGTCCTTCTTGATCAGCTTCAGCACCTTGTCCAACGACTTGTCGTCGGCCGGGGTGACGATCATGAAGGCCTGTCCCAGCTTGCCGGCGCGGCCCGTGCGGCCGATGCGGTGCACGTAGTCGTCGGCGTGGTGCGAGACGTCGTAGTTGAAGACGTGGCTGACGTCGGGGATGTCCAGGCCGCGCGCGGCGACATCGGACGCCACCAGGATCTTCAGCGCGCCCGAGCGGAAGTCGGCCAGGGTCTTGGTGCGCAGCGACTGATCCAGGTCGCCGTGGATCGGCGCGGCGTCGAAGCCGTGGGTCTTCAGCGACTTGGCGACGATGTCGACTTCGCTCTTGCGGTTGCAGAAGACGATGCCGTTCTTGACGTCGTCACGGCCGACCAGCGCGCGAAGCGCCGTGCGCTTGGCCTTGGGGTCCGAGGTCGGGATGCGCACCAGATACTGGGTGATGGTGTCGGCCGTCATGGCCGGGCGCGACGCCTCGATCCGAGTCGGATCCTTGAGGAACTGCGTCGTCAGGCGCGTGATCTCGGGCGGCATGGTGGCCGAGAAGAACAGGGTCTGGCGCTTGGGCGGCGTCAGTTTGAAGATCTTTTCGATGTCCGGGATGAAGCCCATGTCCAGCATCCGGTCGGCTTCGTCGACGACCATGATCTCGACGCCGGTCAGCAGCATCTTGCCGCGTTCGAACAGGTCGATCAGACGGCCGGGCGTGGCGATCAGGACATCGACGCCCTTGTTCAGCGCCGCGACCTGGTCGCCCATCGAGACGCCGCCGATCAGCAGCGCCCAGTTCAGCTTGGTGCCCTTGGCGTATTTGGCGAAGCTCTCGGCGACCTGATCGGCCAGTTCGCGGGTGGGCGCCAGCACCAGGGCGCGCGGCATCCGGGCGCGGGCGCGGCCCGAGGCCAGGCGATCGACCAGCGGCAGAGTGAAGGCCGCCGTCTTGCCGGTGCCCGTCTGGGCGATGCCCAGCACGTCGCGGCCGGCGAGCGCCACCGGAATGGCCTGGGCCTGAATGGGGGTTGCGGTGGTGTAGCCGGTGTCGGCGACGGCCTGCAGGGTCGTGGGCGAGAGGCCCAGTTGCGTAAATTCAGTCATGAAACCTATGGGAACGAAGTGTCGCGTTGCGGACCTCGGAACCGCCCAAAATGTTCAGGGGCGAACGGGCGGCGCGCATCGCAGACCTGTCCCGGGGTTGTGGGCCATATAGAAGCCCCCAGGAAATAGTCAAGTATTCGCCGCGCTCAGGCCGCGTCGGAAACCGGCATGTCCTTGACCCTCGGGGCCGACATCAGCGCCTGCACGAAGTCGTCGCGCCAGGTCGACACGTCGGTGTCGCGCACCACCTTCATCAGCGCCTCCCATTTCCGAATGCGCTCGGCCAGCGGCATGGTCAGGGCGTTCTTGATGGCGTCGGACAGCTCTTCACGGCTGAACGGATTGACCAGCAGGGCCTCGCCCATCTGCTCGGCCGCGCCGGCGAAGCGCGACAGGATGAGCACGCCGGGGTCTTCCGGGTTCTGGGCCGCCACATATTCCTTGGCCACCAGGTTCATGCCGTCGCGCAGCGGCGTCACCAGCCCCACCCGCGCGGCGCGATAGATGCCGGCCAACTGGTCGCGGCGATAGGTGCGGTTCAGATAACGAATCGGCTGCCAGTCCATGTCGGCGAACTCGCCGTTGATCCGCCCGGCCAGGGCGTCCAGCCGCCCGCGGATGTCCTGATAGGTGTCCACGTCGTCGCGCGAGATCGGCGTCACCTGCAACAGGAAGACATCGCCGCGCATGGAGGGGTTCTTGTGCAGAAACTCCTCATAGCCGACCAACCGCTGCTCCAAGCCCTTGGAGTAGTCCAGCCGGTCCACGCCCACGATCATCGAGCGGAACACCGCCGACGCCGCCATCCGGTCATAGGTGCGCGCGCCCAGGGTCGAGTTTCGCGCTTCCAGGAAGCCGTCTACATCAATGCCGATGGGGAAGACGCCGACCTGAACCGTCCGGCCGAAGCATTCCAGCCCGTTCTCGCCGGTGACGTCGCCCTTGGCTTCGCTGACCACATAGTCGGTGAACAGGTCCATCCACTCGCGGGTGTGGAAGCCGATCAGGTCGAAATCGAACAGGCTTTCGACCAGCCGCCGATGATACGGCAGCGTCACCAGCAGCTGGCGCGCAGGCCACGGCGTATGCAGGAAGAAACCGATCCGGTTGGTCACGCCCAACCGCCGCAGGTCCCGAGCCAGCGGGATCATGTGATAATCGTGGATCCAGATCAGGTCGTCGGGTTCGATCAGCGGCGCCAGCACCTCGGCGAAGCGGGCGTTGGTCCGCTCGTACCCCTCGCCGAAGCTGCGCTCATAGGCGGTCAGGTCCACCCGATGGTGGAACAGCGGCCACAGCGTCTTGTTGGCGTAGCCGTTGTAATATTCGTCGACGTCCTGGGCTTCCAGATCGACCAGGGCCACGGTGACCCCCGCGCGATCCTCGATCTTGGCTTCGGGCTTGAAGGTTTCGACCGTCTCGCCCGACCAGCCGAACCACAGACCGTCGTACTTGCGCAGCGCCGCCGACAAGGCCATGGCCAGGCCACCGGCCGATCCGGCGGCGGGATCCTTGGGTGCGGACACCCGGTTGGAGACGACGATCAGGCGCGACATGGGTTCTAGCGGGCCTCCGTCCAGGAACGGCTCAGAAGCACCGCGCAGTTGATGATGCCCACCAGCGAATAGGTCTGCGGATAGTTCCCCCACAGTTCGCCGGTCTCGATGGCGATGTCCTCGCTGAGCAGGCCCGCCGCCGTGCGTCGGTTCAGCATCTCGGCGAAGATCTCGCGCGCCTCTGCGGTGCGGCCGTTCAGGTGCAGGGCCTCGATGAACCAGAAGGTGCAGAAGTTGAACGCCGTCTCGGGCTCGCCGAAGTCGTCCGGCTCGACGTAGCGGAACAGGTGGCTGCCCTTCTTCAGGTCGCGCTCGATGGCGTTGAAGGTCTGAACCTGGCGCGGATCAGTCGGATCGAGGAAGCCGAGGTCCGTCATCTGCAGCAGGCTGGCGTCCAGTTCCGATCCGCCGAAACTGGCGCCGAACCGGCCCTCCTCGGGCAGGAAGGCCTCCTTTTCGATGCGGGCGCGGATCTCGGCCGCTCGTCCGCGCCAGACCTCGCCGCGCGAGTGCAGGCCCAGATGGTCCGCCGCCTTGGCCAGCCGATCGCAGGCGGCCCAGCACATGACCGAGGAATAGGTGTGCACCCGCGCGATCGTGCGGAACTCCCACAGGCCGGCGTCGGGCTGGTCGTGCATGGCGTAGGCGCGCTCGCCGACCTTCTCTAGCGAGTGGAAATCCTCGATCGAGCCCGGCCTCAAGAGCCGATGATCGTAGAAGCTCTGCACCAGGGGCAGCACGATCTGGCCATAGACATCATGCTGCAGATGCTCGCGCGCCTGATTGCCCACGCGCACCGGCTTCATGCCGCGATAGCCCTCGACAGTCTCGGTGATCCGCTCGTCGATGTCCTCTTCCAGGCCGACGCCGTACACCGGCTGGACATGGCCTCCTCCGGAGGAGTCGACCAGATTGCGCAGATAGACGAGGTAGTTCTCCAGGATGTCGACCGCCCCCAGCCGGTTCAGCGCCCGCACGGTGTAATAGGCGTCGCGGATCCAGCAGTAGCGATAGTCCCAGTTGCGCCCGCTCTCTGGAAATTCGGGCACCGAGGTCGTCATGGCCGCGACGATGGCGCCGGTTTCTTCGTAGGCGCAGAGCTTGAGCGTGATCGCGGCGCGGATCACCGCCTCCTGATAGTCCAGAGGCAGGTAGAGGGTGCGGACCCAGTTCTTCCAATAGGCGGTGGTCTGCTCCAGCGCCGTGGCGACCCCAGACAGGACGGGCTGATCGTAGCCTTCGTCGGGCCCGAAGAAGAAGGCCATCTCGTTTTCCAGCCGGAACGTCCGCTCGTCCAACACGTGCGAGACCGGGCAGTTGGTGGTCAGACGCATCACCACGTCGGTGCACAGATAGCGAACGTGGTTGGAGCCCGAGGTGATCTTTGCTCTGCGCGCGCCCCAGTCCGCCGAGGGGCGCAGACGCACCGTGATGCGCGGCGCGCCCTCCAGCGGACGGATCAGCTTGCCGAACGCGAGCGGGCGATAGGTTCGGCCCTGCTTGGAATGACGCGGCGCGAAGTCCAGAATCTCGACCGACGCACCGTCCTCGGCGGTCAGCACGGTGCGCAGGACCGGCGTGTTGCGCACATAGGCCTGGCTGATGTGCTTCACATCGGCCAATTCGACAGACCAGAAACCGTGCTCGGGTTCGTCGCCGTCCATCAGGGCCGAAAAGACGGGGTCCCCGTCCACGCGCGGCGCGCAGGCCCAGACGTGGCGGCCCTGTCGGTCGATCAGGGCGCTGATGGCGCAGTTGCCGATGGGGAAGAGGTCGAGGTTCGCCCGAATGGGGTTTTTCTCGGTCATGCATCGACCTCCAGTCGTTCAAGCCAGTCCATGACGGCGTCCACGCCGTCCAGTCGATAGCGGGCGGCGGTGGCGCGCGCCGGGCCGACCAGGACGCCGAAACCGCCCAGCCGCTCGGCCGCCTCGAAGCCGTGCTCGTCGGTCAGGTCGTCGCCCAGCATGACCGGAACCGCGCCCGCGAACGGCGCCTCGGCCATGAAGGCGGTGACCGCCGTGCCCTTGTCCGAGCCCGGCGTCTTCAGCTCCAGCACCATGTGGCCCGGTTGGAGGGTCAGGCCGGTGCGGTCAGCCAGGTCGTCGGCCAGATCGACCGCCGCCTCGGCTTGATCGGGCGCCTGGCGGTAGTGCAGACCGGCGGACACGCCCTTGTCCTCGACGATCAGGCCCTGGTCGCGTTGGGCGAAGGCCTGAAAGGCCGCCAGCGCCTCGGCCACGCCGGCGTCGGGCGCGCCGCGCACGACCGTGCCGTCGCGTCGGCGCCGCTCCAGTCCATGCACTCCAGAGGCCGAGCGGCTGGCGCCGTCGGCTATGCGGTCGATCTCGACCAGAGTGCGGCCGCTGATGATGGCCAGCCGGCCGTCCAATCGGCCGTCCAGAGCCTTGAGCACGGCCGTGCGCCGGGCGTCCGGCAGAACGGCGTCCGGCGTCGGAGCCATGGGCGCCAGCACCCCGTCCAGATCAAGGAACAGGGCCGGCCTGTGCAGGCGCGCAGGCGGCGCGGGCAAGGACGTCTCGACGATGGCGGTCGCTGGCGGCATTCCGACTCTTCTGGCTTGTTCCCCGGGCAGCCTAACGCTCTTGCGCCTGCAAAGTTGACCCCTCGTCGCGCATTTCTTCGCATTTGCGGCGCCGGTCAGGTCCGGCCTCCGGCATTGGCCAAGCCGCTTCAAGGGTCTATCTGCGATGAATCGACCACCGCCAAGGCCCCGCCCATGAGCTTCGACATCGCCGCGTCGCCCCCCGAAGACATCGCCCGGATGACCGAGCGCGCCCGCGACGTCGTCCAGCTCAACATCGACGCCCTGATCGCGCTGGAGCGCGCCATCGACGTCAACATCGCGCGCGCCTGCGACATCATCCTGAGCCGGCCGGGCTATGTGGTGGTGACCGGCATGGGCAAATCGGGGCACATCGGCAACAAGATCGCCGCCACCTTGGCGTCAACCGGCACCAACGCCTTCTTCGTCCACCCCGCCGAGATGAGCCACGGCGACCTGGGCATGCTGCGGGCCGATGCGACGCTGCTGGCCATCTCGAACTCCGGCGAGAGCCGCGAACTGCGGGACCCGCTGCTGTTCTGCCAACGCAGCAACATACCCGTGATCGGCATCACTCAGCGCGCCTCCAGCTTCCTGGGTCGAAACTCGGCGGTCTGCCTGACGATGCCCAGCGTGGCCGAGGCCTGTCCCAATGGCCTGGCGCCGACCACCTCGACGCTGATGACCCTGGCCATGGGCGACGCCCTGGCCATGGTGCTGATGGACCGGCGCGAGTTCACCCGCGAGGCGTTCGGTCTGCATCATCCCGGCGGGGCCCTGGGCATGAGCCTGCAGAGCGTCCGGGAATGGATGGGCGACAACGCCGCCGCCCCGGCCAGCGTGCCGCTGGACGCGCACTTCACCGACGTGGTGTCCGCCATCACCGAGGGCCGCAAGGGCGCGGTGGCGGTCCTGAACCCCGACCAGACCCTGGCCGGCATCGTGACGGACGGCGACATCCGCCGCGCCTTCGGACAAGACATCACGAGCCTGAAGGCCGAGGACATCATGAGCCGCAGCCCCATCATCGTCGACCCGGACGCCCGCATGAGCGACGTGGTCGACCTGCTGGCGGCCAACAAGATCGCCAACCTGTTCGTCGTGCAGGACAATCGCCCGGTCGCCATAGTCCACATCGCCGAGCTGATGCAGGCGGGCTACGTCTCCTGACCGCTACGGTTGACCCCGCGGGACGCCGCCTATAGGCGTCGCGCCCTTCCGAAGCCCGCCCAAAGCCCGCGAAGAGATCCATGCGCTCCATCTGCATCGACGGCTTCAACATCGCCCTGCCCAAGGGCTCGGGCATCGCCACCTACGGCCGCAATCTGCTGCCCAACGCCCGCGCGCTGGGCCTGGGCACGCAGGTGCTGTACGGCCCGCCGTCGTCGCGATCCCGGAACAACACGCTGAACGAGGCCCTCCTGGCCGACGCGGATCGCCCGCCGGCCAAGCAGAAGCGCTTCGAGCGGTTCAAGCGCACCTGGATGAGCCGGATGGGCCACGACGCCCACCCCATCCTGCCGTCCGGCGAAGTCATTTGGCCCTCGCGCGGCGGCGGCCGCCCGGCGGCGGACTACTTCTGGGCCGCGCGCGACCTGTTCTCGGTCTCGCACCGCGCCTTCCAGGCCTATGGAACCGAGACGCCGGTCCGCTTCGACGCCACGTCAGAGGCGCCCGCCCCCAGCGCCATGCACTGGACCGCGACCCTGCCGCTTTACGCCAAGGGCGTGCCCAACGTTTACACCATCCACGATCTGATCCCCCTGCGCCTCCCGCACACCACGCTGGAGAACAAGGACAAGTATCTGGATCTGTGCCGAAAGATCGCCGCGCGCGCAGACCATATCGCCGTGGTGTCGGAAACGACCCGACAGGACGTCATCCGCCTGCTGGGCGTGGCTGAGGACCGGGTCACCAACACCTATCAGGCCGTCGACCTGCCCCAGAGCCTGACCGGCCGCAGCCAGGCCGATGTGACGCTGGAGCTCGAAGGCGTCTTCAACCTGGGCTGGAAGGGCTATTTCCTGCACTTCGGCGCCATCGAGCCCAAGAAGAACCTGGGCCGCATCGTCGAGGCCTATCTGGCGTCGGGCGTGACGACGCCCCTGGTCATCGTCGGCGGCCGGGCCTGGTTGGACGAACCGGAAACCGCGCTGCTGAACCAGGTCAAGCGCGACGGCGGGCCGATGGCGGACCGCATCCGCCAGTACGAATACATGTCCTTCTCCATGCTGATCAGCCTGATCCGCGGAGCCAAGGCGACGCTGTTCCCCTCCCTGTACGAGGGTTTCGGCCTCCCGGTGCTGGAGTCCATGGCCCTGTCTACCGCGGTGCTGACCTCGACCGGCGGATCCCTGCCCGAGGTCGCGGGCGAGGCCGCGCTGAGCGTCGATCCCTACGACGTGCAGGCCATGACGCGAGGCCTGCAGGCGCTGGACGCCGACGAGGCGCTGCGCGACGACCTGGTGGCCCGAGGCCTGGTCCAGGCCGGCAAGTTCACGCCCGCCGCCTATCAGGATCGACTGCGCGATCTCTACAGCCGCGTCGGGGTTCTGTGAGCGTCCGCGTCCTGTTCGACGTCAGCCGGCTGCTGAGCCGGACGGAGCGCCGCGTGCCGACCGGGGTGGACCGCGTCTGCCTGGCCTATGCGGAATGGCTGCTGGATCATCCCGACGTCGAGATGCGGGCCGTTCGCTGTCTCGACGATCGCCTGGTGGCGGTCGACGACGACTGGTTCCGAGCCTGCGCCGGGCGCATGCGCGAACAATGGAGCGGCGCCTTCTTCGATCGCTCGCCGACCGACCACGAGGCGAGGCTGCTGGCCGCCGTGCGTTCGCCCGAGCGCCCCGCCGCCTCGGTCATCAGTCCGCCGCCCGCCACCGACGCCAAGCCCTCTCGCCTGAGGGTGGTGAAGCAGTATTTCCGTTCGCGCCGGCGCGCCGAGACGCCTGAAGGCGACCTGTACTTCAACGTCGGCCACACCAGCCTCAACACGCCGGACATCCTGGCGGGCCTGCAGGCCGCCGGCGTGCGGCCAGTGGTCATGATCCACGACCTGATCCCGATCACCCACCCCGAGTTCTGCCGTCCCGGCGACGGCCCCAAGCACGAGCAGCGGGTGAGAAACGCCTTGGCCCACGCCGGCCAGATCATCGTCAACTCCCACTACACCGCCTTCGAGCTGTCGGCCTTTGCGCGCAGGGAAGGCTTGCAGGCGCCGCCGATCGAGGTCGCGCACCTTGGGCTTGAGCCGGTGTTCAGAGCGCCTGCGCCCGCAGCGCCCGCACCGGCCTACTTCCTGCACGTCGGCACGATCGAAGCCCGCAAGAATCTCGCCTTCCTGCTGACCCTCTGGCGCCGGCTGGAGGAGCGGATGGGAGACGTCGCGCCGCGTCTGGTGCTGATCGGCCGCTACGGCTGGGAGAACGAGGCCGTGCTGGATCATCTGGAGCGCTCGCCCAATCTACGGGGTCTGGTGCACCAGGCCGCCAACCTTCCCGACCAGGCCCTGGCGGAACTCATCCGGGGCGCGCGCGCCCTGCTGGCGCCCTCGGCGGTCGAGGGGTTCGATCTGCCGGCGGTCGAGGCGTCGGCGCTGGGCGTGCCGCTGATCGCGTCGGACATTCCCGTCCATCGCGAGCTGGTGCCTCACGCCCAGCTGATCGATCCGCTGGACGGTCCCGGCTGGGTCAGCGCCCTGGAAGCCGCGACCCGTGTCGCCCCGGCCACGCCCCCGCCCTATTCCGCGCCAGACTGGAACCAGCACTTCGCCCGCGTCGCTGAGCGGGTCGGCCTACGGCCGTCCGTGCAGCCTCCGGCGCCACTGGCCCCGGACGGCGAAGCCCGGTAAATCAATCCACTCCGCGTCTTGCGGAGATCTCGAGAGACGCCGCACTCATGATGCGCTCCACCATCTGCCTGCTCGCCATCACCGCCGTCCTGGCCGGCTGCTCGACCCTGCCGAGAGACGGACCGTCCGGCCGCGCGATCGACGACGGCGCCACGACGCCGGAGGCGCAAGGCGCCTACGCTATCGTGCCGCTGGACTATACGGCGTCGGAGATCATCAAGGCGGTGCCCGTTCAGTTTCTGGGCACCCTGGCCGAGGCGGACAGCGACGCGCCGACCGATCTGATCGGCGTCGGCGACACCTTGGCCATCTCCATCTTCGAGCCGTCGGGAACCCTGTTCGGCGGCGGCGGCAGCCAGACGCGGATCCAGGCGGGCAACCAGTCCCTGCCCCCGATCACTGTCGACCGCCAGGGCCGGGTGGCCATTCCGTTCGGCGGACAGGTCAATGTCCAGGGCCTCAGCTCCGGCCAGGCCGCCGACGCCATCCGCCGCGCCCTGATCGGCCGCGTGGCCAACCCACAGGTGGTCGTTTCGGTCGCTGATCGAGTGTCCAGCGCCGTCACCGTCCTGGGCGAGGTGAGCCAGCCTGGCCGTCGCCCGCTGTCGGTGAACTCCGACCGCATCCTGGACATCATCGCCGCCGCCGGAGGACCGTCGCGTCCCATCGAGGACGTGGTTGTGGCCGTCCAGCGCCAGGGTCAGACCTTCACCGCTCCGCTGTCGGCGGTGACCACCCAGTTCGATGAAAACGTGCGCCTTCGCCCCGGCGACCAGGTCAACCTGCGCTATCAGCCGCGCCGCTTCTCGACCTTTGGCGCGCTGAACTCCATCCGCGAAACCGAGATGGGCCCCGGCGAGGTCACGCTGGCCACGGCGCTGGGCCGCGTCGGCGGACTGAACGCCCAGCAGGCCAACGCCCGCTCGGTGCTGGTCTTCCGCTTCGAGCGCCCCGAGGTCGCCCGCGCCCTGGGCGTGACACAGACGCCGACCCCGCGCGGCGTGCCGATCGTCTATCGCCTGAACCTGGCCGAGGGCGGGGGCTTCTTCGTGGCCTCGAACTTCGAGATCGAGCCGGACGACGTGGTCTATGTCTCGCGCGCAGGCGCAGCGGAGGCCCGCACCTTCTTCGAGTTCGTGCAGAGCTTCACCCGCGTGATCTACGACATCTCGGTCACCAGCACGCTGAACCGATAGAAGCCGGTGGCCGGCTGGCTGTCACGGCTGTTCTCACGGCCTCGCATGGTGGAAGACCCGGCCGGCGATCCGTTCGCCGGGGCCGGTGACCGTCCGACCGTCGAGGCCGACGCGCTGGACCATTTGCTGGCCGAGATCGAAGAGGCCGCCCTGTCGGTCTACGAGCGCCATGGCCTGCCGACCACGCCTGGCGACTATCGCCGCGGCCCCGGCGAAGACGGCTGGACCTTCCTGGCCGAACGACTGACGCCCGATGAGAAGTTCGCCCTGGCGCTGGAGCACCCCCGTGAGGCGGGCTGGCGGTTCGCCGCTCGCAACGACCTCGGCGCCGGGGAGGCGAGCGTCCCCGAGCTGGTTCAGGCGTCGGGGGCCCTTTCCGGCTGCGCCTGGCTGCGCACGCGGCGCGGCGCCGCGCCGGCCGAAACCCTGGCGGCGGCGCTGAAACTGGGCGCCCTTTGGCGTGACATGACCTATGCGGATGCGCTGCAGCCCGCGACGGCCCTCACCCTGACGCCTGTCGACAAGCCGGCCCGCGCGCGCAAGAAGTCGGCCCTCCCCTCTCCGTCCTCCAAGTCCGATCCCCAGCCATGACCGATGCCGCCTCCTCCGTTCCCGAAGGCCAGCTGGTCGGCCGCGTCATCGCCATGCCGGCCGACACCAACCCCGAGGGCGACATCTTCGGCGGCTGGCTGCTGGCCCAGATGGACCTGGCGGGCGCGACGCCGGCGTTTGAACTGGCGGAAGGCCGCTGCGTGACCATCGCCCTGGACGGCATGGTGTTCCACCAGCCGGTGTCCGTCGGTGACGAAGTCTCGACCTATGCGCGCGTTATCAAGCGCGGCCGGACCTCGATCCGTGTGCATGTCGAGGCATGGAAGCGGCCGCGCAACCAGTCGGGGGCCGAAGCGGTGCGCGTCACCGAGGGCGTCTTCACCTATGTCGCCATCGATGTCGATGGACGTCCCCGCGCGCTGCCGGCAGCTCACGATTAACCCAGCGCGACGCTGGGAAATCTTGACCGCGCGGGTCCGGCGTCCTACCTCGCGGACATGGCCGTCCAACGCATCCTCACCATCGACAACGCCGCCGACCTGGCGATCCTGAAGCGGGTATCCAAGCCGGTTGAGGGCGTCGACGACGCCGTCCGCGCGCTCATGGACGACATGATGGACACCATGTACGACGCGCCCGGCATCGGCCTGGCCGCCGTTCAGATCGGCGAGCTGAAGCGCGTCATCGTCATGGATCTGGGCGACAAGCCCGGCGTCGAAGAGACCGAGGAAGAGGACGCCGAGGCGCGCCGCAATCCGCGCCACTTCGTCAATCCCGAGATCCTGTGGTCGTCCGACGAGATGTTCACCTACGAGGAAGGCTGCCTGTCGATCCCCGAATACTTCGACAAGGTCGAGCGGCCGGCCCGCGTGTGCATCCGCTATCTGAACTATCAGGGCGAGACGATCGAGGAAGAGGCCGAGGGCCTCTACGCCGTCTGCATCCAGCACGAGATGGACCACCTGAACGGCGTGCTGTTCATCGACCACCTGTCGCGCCTGAAGCGCGAACGCGCCGCGGCCAAGTGCAAGAAGGTCGCCCGCGAGCGGATGGCCGCCTGATGGCCCGCTCTCGCCTGACCCGAGGCCGCGACCGCGTCATCGACGCCTCGGGCCGTCGCCGTCTGACGCGCAGCGAAAAGGTCGGCGTCGCCAGCCTGGCCACCCTGCTCGGCGTCGCCGTGGCGGGCGCCGTGGCGGGCATCATCCTGGACCGCCTGCTGACCTTCGACGACGCCTTCGACGCCGGCGGCGAATGGGACGAAGGCGGCGGCGTCTCCACCCGCTGGGACTGAGCACAGCCCTCCACCTCCGAGAGATGGACTAGTCAGAAGTCGGCGCCGGCTTGGTGTTGTCGCCGTAGGTCAGGGCCAGGAAGACGTCTTCCAGGTCCGGGTCCTCGGTGGTGATGTCGGCGATGGTCACGCCGGCGGCGCGCACGGCGGCCAGCACCTGTTCGACCGACGCCTGACCCTTGCGATAGGTGACGACGAAGGCGCCGTTGGGCCGGGCCACGGCCTCGAACCCGTCCAGCGTCGGCAGACGGTCCAGCTCGCCTTCCGGCGTCACCACGACGTTGCGCGTGTCCAGCCGGCGCAGCAACTGGGTGGTCGGCTCGCAGGCCACGACCTCGCCACGGTTGACGATGGCGATGGTGTCGCAGAGCTCCTGCGCCTCTTCCAGATAGTGGGTCGTCAGCACGATGGTGACGCCCTCGGCGTTGATGCGGCGCACATATTCCCACAGTTGGCGGCGCAGTTCGACGTCCACCCCGGCCGTCGGCTCGTCGAGGATCAGGATGGGCGGATTGTGCACCAGGGCCTTGGCCACCATCAGACGACGCTTCATCCCGCCCGACAGGGCGCGCACATAGGCGTTGGCCTTGTCCGACAGGCCCAGCGCCGCCAGCAGCTCGTCTGACCGCCGCTCACTGGCCGGAACGCCGTAGAAGCCGGCCTGCACCTCCAGCGACTCGCGCGGGGTGAAGAAGACGTCGGCCACGATCTCCTGAGGCACGACGCCCAGCGCGGCGCGGGCGTCGCGTGGCTGGCGGTCGATGTCGCGGCCCCAGATGGAGACCTGGCCTTCGGACTTGTTGACCACGCCCGCAAGAATGTTGATCAGCGTCGACTTGCCCGCGCCGTTGGGGCCCAGAAGGCCGAACATCGAGCCACGCGGGATGATCAGGTCCACCCCCTTCAACGCGGTCTTGGCGGGCGACTTCTTGGACGCGGCATAGGTCTTCTTCAGCCCGCGGACTTCGATGGCGTTGTCAGGCAGGGCGGCGGCGTCGAACATCGGCGGGCGTCTCGGCTTGGAATGGGGGCGCGGCGGTTTGACCCGGTCCCGTGCGCGGCATAGGTATGCCCCCAACCCGTCAACGCCAAGGCCGCGTCACCAAAATGCCGACCCGCTCCGCGCCCGTCCCCGCTCAGGCCCTCATTCCGCCGCCCGAGCAGATCGTCGTCCCCACCAAGCGCGTGGCCTGCGACGGCGGCGGCGGCGCCCTGGGCCATCCGCTGGTCTATATGGACATGGGCGAGGACGACTTCGTCGAATGCGGCTATTGCGACCGCCGCTTCGTTCTGGCGGCCGACGCTCATCCCGAGGACGAGTATCACGACCCGGCGGCCCGACCGCCCGAGGCCCACTGAGCCGCGCCTGACGCAGCCGTTACGACATTTGAGCCCGCGTTTTCCCGACGGCGCCGTATAGAACCGTCTCGTCGCCTCCTCCCCGGCCGGAGACCCGTCCATGCGCTATCTGCACACCATGGTCCGCGTGACGGACATCGACGCCTCGCTGCGCTTCTACTGCGACCTGCTGGGTCTGCAGGAGGTGCGGCGCATGGACAATGAGGCCGGGCGTTTCACCCTGGTCTTCCTGGCGGCGCCCAAGGACCTGGACCGGTCGGCCGCCGAGCGGGCGCCCGAGGTCGAGCTGACCTTCAACTGGGACCCGGAGACCTATTCCGGCGGCCGCAACTTCGGCCACCTGGCCTACAAGGTCGACGACATCTACGCCGCCTGCCACAGGCTGATGGACGGCGGGGTCACGATCAACCGTCCGCCGCGCGACGGCCGCATGGCGTTCGTGCGTTCGCCGGACGGCATTTCGGTCGAACTGCTGCAGGAAGGCGAACCCCTGGCTCCAGCCGAACCCTGGGCTTCCATGGCCAATACGGGCGAATGGTGAGCATGCGTCGCCTCCTGCTGCTGGCGCCGCTGGTCCTGCTGGCCGCCTGCGCCTCGACCACCGAAACCCACCCGTCGCGCACCGCGACCGAACAGCTGCTCACTGCGCGCGCCGCAGACCGCGCGGTCGAGGGGCTGACCATCCCGGCGCCCATCTCGGCCCGGGTCTTCGTTGACGACGCCTATTTCCGCGCCGAGAACGCGGCCTACGCCGTCAGCGCCGTCAGATCGGCCCTGTCCGAGGCTGGCTATTCCCTGGCCAACAACCGCGATCAAGCCGACGTCATCTTCGAGCTGCGCGCCGGCGCCCTGTCACTGGAGCAGATGCGGCGCGTCTTCGGCATTCCCGAGATGCGGGTGCCGATCAACGACAGCTTCAACATCGTCTCCCTTCCCGAGCTGTCGATCTACAGCCAGCGCGACCGCGTAGGCGTCGCCGAGTTCTCCGGCTTCATCTACGAAGCGCGCACGGGCGCGCCGCTGGGCGCGGTGACGCCGATGATCGGCCGCTACCGCATCCGCAGCCACAAGGTGCTGATGATGATCTCGTTCGGTCAGCAGCAGGCCCAGCCCGGAGAACGTGAACCCGGATCGAGCTGGAAAGAGTTCTGATCGAAGGCGGCTGACGCGAGGCTTCCAGCCTCCTATGTTCGCCGCCATGACCGACGCCGCATCCGAATCCGCTGACCGCACCCTGACGCAGGACGGCCCGCCGCTGCGGCTCTGGATGATCGACGCCTCGGCCTACATTTTCCGCGCCTATCACGCCCTGCCGCCCCTGACACGCAAGTCCGACGGTCTGCCGGTCGGCGCGGTCCAGGGCTACTGCAACATGCTGTGGAAGCTGCTCAAGGACATGAAGGGCGAGGACGGACCGACCCATCTGGTCGCCATCTTCGACCATTCCGAGAAGACGTTCCGCAACACCCTGTACGACCAGTACAAGGCCCACCGCCCGCCGCCGCCCGAGGACCTGGTGCCGCAGTTCCCGCTGGTGCGCGAGGCGACGGCCGCCTTCGGCGTCCATTGCGTCGAACTGCCCGGCTATGAGGCCGACGACCTGATCGCCACCTATGCCTGCAAGGCCCGCGACGCCGGCGGCGAGGCCGTCATCGTCTCGTCCGACAAGGACCTGATGCAGCTGATCGGGCCGACGGTGGTCATGTACGACCCGATGAAGGACCGTCGCCTGGGCGAAGAGGCGGTGATGGAGAAGTTCGGCGTGACGCCGGACAAGATGGTCGATCTTCAGGCCCTGATCGGCGACAGCGTCGACAACGTGCCCGGCGCGCCCGGCATCGGACCCAAGACCGCCGCTCAGCTGCTGGACGAATACGGCGACCTCGATACGCTGCTGGCGCGCGCCGAAGAGGTCAAGCAGCCCAAGCGGCGCCAGACCCTGATCGAGTTCGCCGACCAGATCCGCCTGTCGCGCGAACTGGTGCGCCTGACCTGCGACGCCCCGGCGCCGGAGGCCATCGACGACTTCGTGGTGCGCGACCCCGATCCCGAGACCCTGGGCGCCTTCCTGGAGAAGATGGAGTTCCGAGGCCTCAGCCGCCGGGTGGGCGACGGCAAGGCGCCGGCGCGCGAGGGCTCGGCCTTCGTGCGTCAGCCCACGGCCCCCGTTCTGACGCCGCGCTACGCCCCCGCCGAGGTGGCGACGCCGGCCGAGCCTCAGACCTTCGACCATGACGCCTATGAGTGCGTGCAGACCCTCGAGGCGCTGGACGCCTGGATCGAGCGGGCGCGGGCGGCGGGCGTGGTCGGCTTCGACACCGAGACCGACGCCCTGTCGGCCACCCACGCCGGCCTGTGCGGCGTGTCCCTGGCCGTGAGCCCGAACCAGGCCTGCTACATCCCCCTGACCCACGAAGCCGAGCCGACCGGTGACGGCGGCCTGGACTTCGGCGGGGACGTCAACGCGGACGGAGGCGGCTGCGCGACGGTCCTGACCCAGATCGACAAGGCCGAGGCCCTGGCCCGGCTCAAGACCCTGCTTGAGGACCCGTCGGTCCTGAAGGTGGGTCAGAACATCAAATACGACCTCGCCGTCATGGCCCGGCGCGGCATTCGCGTGGCGCCGATCGAGGACACCATGCTGGTGTCCTATGTGCTGGAGGGCGGGCTGCACGGCCATGGCATGGATGAACTGGCCCGGCTGCACCTGGGCCACGAGCCGATCACCTTCAAATCTGTCGCCGGGACCGGCAAGAGCCAGAAGAGCTTCAAGCACGTCGAGCTGAAGCCGGCGACCGGCTACGCCGCCGAGGACGCCGACGTGACCCTACGCCTTTGGCGGCTCTTGCGGTCCCGCCTGGCCGCCGAGGGCCTGACCACCGTCTATGAGACGCTGGAGCGGGGCATGCCCGCCGTCCTGGCCGACATGGAGCTGGCCGGCATCCGCGTGGACCCCGAGCGTCTGCGCCGCCTGTCGTCGGAGTTCGGGCTGAAGATGGTCGAGCTGGAGGCCAAGGCCCACGAACTGGCCGGCCGGCCGTTCAACGTCGGCTCGCCGCGCCAGATCGGCGAGATCCTGTTCGGCGAGCTGAGCCTGCCCGGCGGCAAGAAGACCGCCTCCGGCCAGTGGGGCACCGACGCCTCGGTGCTGGAAGATCTGGCCCTGACCCACGACCTGCCGCGCGCCATCCTGGACTGGCGCCAGCTGTCCAAGCTGAAGGGCACCTACACCGACGCCCTGTCGGCCGCCGCCGATCCGAAGACCGACCGGGTCCACACCTCCTATCAGCTGGCGGCGGCCACGACCGGCCGCCTGGCCTCGTCGGACCCCAACCTTCAGAACATTCCGATCCGCACCGAGACCGGCCGTCAGATCCGCCAGGCCTTCATCGCCGCGCCCGGCCATGTGCTGATCTCGGCCGACTACAGCCAGATCGAGCTGCGCCTGTTGGCCCACATCGGCGACATCCCCGAGCTGAAGCGCGCCTTCAAGGCCGGCCTGGACATCCACGCCGCGACCGCCAGCGAAATGTTCGGCGTGCCGGTCGAGGGCATGCCGGCCGAAACGCGCCGCCGCGCCAAGGCCATCAACTTCGGCATCGTCTACGGCATCTCCGCCTTCGGCCTGGCCAATCAGCTGGGCATCGATCAGGGCGAGGCCGGGGCCTATATCAAGACCTATTTCGAACGCTTCCCCGGCATTCGCGAATACATGGACCGCACCCGCGCCGAGGTGCGCCAGGCGGGCTTCGTCTCAACCCTGTTCGGCCGCAAGATCCACATCCCGGCGATCCACTCCAAGTCGGGCGCCGAGCGTCAGTTCGGCGAGCGCGCGGCCATCAACGCCCCGATCCAGGGCGCAGCCGCCGACATCATCCGCCGCGCCATGATCCGCATGCCCGGCGCGCTGAGGGACGCGGGCCTGGAGACCCGCATGCTGCTTCAGGTTCACGACGAACTGGTGTTCGAGGCCCCCGAGGCCGAGGCCGAGGCCGCGCGCACGCTCATCCGCCGCGTGATGGAGACCGCCGCCGAACCGGCCGTGGCGCTCAGCGTGCCGCTGGAGGTCGAAGCCAAGGCCGCCGCCAACTGGGACGAGGCCCACTGAAGCTTCCGCGTACTGCGATCAGGGCGTGAGCGCCTAGTTGGTCAGGCGCGTCGGCCCGCCGCCGGTCGCGCGATTGCCCACGCCTCCTGGCACGGGAACCGAGGACGAGGCGTAGTCGGCGTTGATCGCCAGGCGTCGCCCACCTTCGACGCGCAGCTCACGCGACACCACCACCGTCCACGGCGTGGTGTCGTTGGAGTTCAGGCCGCCTGGCACGATCAGGCGCGTGCCGGGCGCATAGACCACGCCTTCGAGCCGCTCGATGTTGTTGAAGTCCAGCTTGAAGTCGGCGTTGCGCGCCGGGTCGATGGCCAGCACGAAACCGGCCCAGCCCTGAAGCTCCAGCGCTCCGCCCTGATTTCCGGTCAGCGACAGGCGGTCGACGCGGCCGTCGGAGAAGTCGACCTTCATGTCCTTCCAGATCACGATGGTGACATTGTCGCCCTCGATGCTGGCCTTCTTCTTCAGCTGCAGCTCGCCGGATTTGAAATGATGCACGCCCGGCATCAGACGCAGGGTGCCGTTCTCTATGTCGAACTTGCGGCAGTGAACCCCCGGCAGCACCGGCCAGACCTGTCCGGTCTTGTCCACCTTTACGTCCGTCACGCCCGTGCATAGGGCCGGCGCGCCGCCCGCGAACACGCCCGCCAAGGGGTCGGGCACGAGGGGCGCGTTGGTTCCGGCATTGGCTGTCGCCCCCCCCTTGATCTCTCCCGAGGCCTGAACCGAGGCGGCGTCGATCTTTCCCTTTGCGCTCAGCTGAATGTCGCGATTGGAGTGGGTCAGGCACGATCGTGCGATGATCTCTCCGTCCTGCATGTGCAGGGCGTTTCCGCTGCTTTCGCTGAGCATCAGCACGCATAGCGGCGTGGCGCCCAACTGCTCGGCGATCGCCTCGGCCTTGATGACGAAGCCCCCGGGCGGCAGCAGGTTGCCGAAGAAGGATGTCCGGCGCGCCACCAGGTTCACCTTGACGCCCGACCGACCGTCACGCCCCTCGATGAACTGGAAATCGGCAGTGTCGAGCTTGGCCGTCAAGTCGTCGGCCTGTTCCACGACGCCCGCGCGAGCGCGCGTCAGCAGTTGCTGGTTCGCGCCGATGCGCATCTGTCCGGCGGTGTTCAGGGCCGCTGTATCGGCCAGCTCCTGAAGCCGGCCTCGGTCGTTCGTCAGCGATCGCAACTCGACAGCGACCAGCACGATGAGAATGACAGCGGGGACGGACAGGCCGAATATCAGCGCAACCGAACCCTCGGTGCGACGGCCAAGGCGACACAGGAGGGCGGCGAGATGGCTCGTCATCGGCATCCGACGCTTACAGGGACTGGAACTCTCATAACCCTCGGAAAATGAACAATTCCCTCCCGCCGAGGCGAAACTTGACCGAATTCGGGCGTCGTGCGCTAAGGGCGCGATGAAGGTTCAGACCCTGGACGCGCTGATTGTCGGCGCCGGCGCGGCCGGCATGATGTGCGCCATAGAGGCGGCGCGTCGTGGCCGGCGCGTGCGCATCGTCGATCATGCCCGAGCGCCGGGCGAGAAGATCCGCATCTCGGGCGGCGGCCGCTGCAACTTCACAAACCTTGGGACCGGGCCGGCCAACTTCCTGGGCGAGAATCCCCGCTTCGCCACTTCGGCACTGCGCCGCTATACGCCGCGCGATTTCATCACCCGCTTGGATAAGGCCGGCATCGCCTGGCACGAGAAGACCCTGGGCCAGCTGTTCTGCGACGACAGCGCGCGCCAGATCGTCGACCTGCTGACCGGCGATCTGAAGCAGGCGGGCGCCATGCTCAGCCTGTCGACCGGTGTGCAATCGGTGGAGCGGCGCGGCGAGGGATGGCGCGCCGCTCTTTCCGACGGCTCGACCGTCGAGGCCGCGTCCCTGGTCATCGCCACCGGGGGCAAGTCGATCCCCAAGATGGGCGCCACCGGCTGGGCCTATGACACGGCGCGCGCCCTGGGCCTGCGGGTCACCGAGACACGGCCGGCGCTGGTTCCGCTGACGTTCGAGCCCGGCCTGCTGGAGCAGACGCGCGAGTTGGCCGGCGTCTCGGTCGACGCCGTCACCGGCCACGGCAAGACCCGCTTCCGCGAAGGCCTGCTGTTCACCCACCGCGGCCTCAGCGGGCCGTCGATCCTGCAGATCTCCAGCTACTGGCGCGAGGGCGAGGCCATCACGGTCAGCCTGGGGCCTGACGCCGCTGTGTTCGATGCGCTTCGCGCCGCTAAGGCCAGCAACGGCCGACAGGCCGTGCACACCGTCCTGGCCGGCCTCGTGCCCCGCCGCCTGGCGGAATGGATCGTCCAGCGCGAGGGCGTGACGGGCAATCTGGCGGATCAGTCAGACAAGACGCTGCGTCGGCTGGACGAGGCAGTGAACGGCTGGACGCTGAAGCCCGTCGGGTCCGAAGGCTATCGCACCGCCGAGGTGACGCTGGGCGGGGTGGCGGTGGACGAGCTGGATCAGCAGACCATGCAGGCGCGTCATCAGCCGGGCCTGTTCGTGGTCGGCGAGGCCGTCGACATCACCGGCTGGCTGGGCGGCTATAACTTCCAGTGGGCCTGGGCTTCGGGCTGGGCGGCCGGCCAGGCCTGCTGAGCCGCGGCCTTCTGACGCGCGCGCTAATGTCTGCTTGATGCATGGCGGCGCGGCCGTTCTATCTGAGCGTGCACCTTGATCGGCGACGGAGCTTCCTGCCTGACCCGAGCTCGGAGCCGGGCGCGCCCCGGCCGTCAAGCTGGCCCAATCCGGCTGGTCGCGGGCCGCCCACCTCCCTCACGAAACTTGCGACGCCGCGACGCATTTCCGACGCTGACCCAAGGCCTCATCTGAGAGGCTTGAGCCAAGGAAAGGCGAACGATGCCCCTGTTGATGTGTCCCAACGACAATGCGCCGATGCAGACCCTGGATCGATCCGGGGTCCAGTTCGACATGTGCCCGACCTGCCGCGGAGTCTGGCTGGATCGCGGCGAACTGGAGAAGCTGATGGCCTCGGCCACCGAGGACGGCCGCGCTTCGGCCTCCGCCGCTCAGCCCGCGCCCCAACCGGCCCCTGCGGCCTACCCGCCCGCGCAGCCTCAGGCCCAGCCGTGGGGCGCCCCCCAGGGCTACCGTGACGACCGCCGCTACAAGGACGAGCGCTATCGCGACGATGAGTACCGCTACAAGAAGAAGAAGCGCGACAGCATCTTCGACATCTTCGACTGACCGGTCGCGGATGCAAAAAGGGCCCCGGCGGATCGCCGGGGCCCTTTCCGTGTGCGGATCGCGCCGCGCCTATTCGCGCTGGCCCAGGAAGGCCAGGAGGAATTGGAACAGGTTGATGAAGTTGATGAACAGGCTCAACGCGCCGAAGCCGGTGGCCACGCCCATCGCCGCCTGATCGCCGCCCAGGGCGTAGTAGGTCATCTTCAGACGCTGGGTGTCATAGGCGATCAGGCCCGAGAACAGCAGCACGCCGACGCCCGAGATGATCAGGTACATCACGCCCGACTGGATGAACATGTTGACCACCATGGCGATGACCAGGCCGATCACGCCCATGATCAGGAAGGTGCCCATGCCCGTCAGGTTCTTCTTGGTCGTGTAGCCGAACAGGCTGAGCCCGCCGAAGGCAGCCGCCGTCACCAGGAAGGTCGAGGCGACCGAGGCGCCCGTATAGCGCAGGAAGACGATGCCCAGGCCCGCGCCGATCGTGGCGACCACGGCCCAGTACAGCAGGTTCACCCCGCCGGCCGTCGGGTTCTTCATGAAGAACATGGAGCCGAACAGCATGACCAGCGGCGAGAACTGAACGATCATGCCCAGTGGCGTCAGGGCCACGCGACCGTCCGGCGCCAGGGCGAACAGATACTGCTGCACCGCCGGCACATTGCCGGTCAGATAGGCCAGGCCGGCGGCGACCAGCAGGCCCAGGGCCAGCTTGTTGTAGATGCCCAGCATGAAGGCGCGCAGGCCCGCGTCCACCGACATGTCGGCGGTCTGCGGAAGCGGCCGGGCGTAGCCATTGTTGAAGTCGCTCATGGCGATATCCGTCTCCTTGGCCGGAGAAGCCTCCGGTCTTGACGCAAATATCGGGGTCTGCGCGTCCCCGTGCAAGCGCAACGGCCCTTCCGGCCTCCGGTTTCCGCCGCTACCAAGGGTCGCATGGTGCGACTGTTCACGGCTCTCGAAATCCCGCCCGACGTGGCCGAGACCCTGGCGCGTCGCCAATCCGGCCTGCCCGGGGCGCGCTGGCGGCCTGCCGACGCGCTGCACGTCACCCTGGCCTTCTATGGTGAAATGCCAGAACGCAAGGCCGATGATCTGGCGGCGGAGCTGTCGCGCATCCCCACCGGCCGGTTCGACATCACCCTGAGGGGCGTCGGCGCTTTCGGAGACGCGCACCGCAGCCACACGCTGTGGGCCGGGCTGGAGCGCAGCGAGCCGCTGGAGGTGCTGGCCGCGCGCTGCCGGGCCGCGGGCAAGCGGGCGGGGATCGAGATGGAGGCCCGCGATTACCGCCCCCACGTCACGCTCGCCTATCTGAAGCCCCAGACCAATCCGGATCGGGTCGGCGCCTGGATCACGGGCCACAACCTGCTGGCCTCGCCGCCGATCCCGGTGCTGAGGTTCGGCCTGTATTCCAGCGTGCTGACGTCGGACGGCAGTCAGTACGCGCTTGAGAGGGAGTATCCGCTTTGATCGCGCCTGGCCCCACGCTCGAGACCGACCGCCTGATCCTGCGTCCCACGGCGATGGAGGACTTTCCGCGCTGGGCGGAGTCCATGGCGCACGAGAGCGCCCGCTTCATCGGCGGCCCGCAGCCGCCTGAGGCCGCCTGGCGCGGCTTCATGACCATGGCCGGCGCCTGGGCCCTGACCGGCGTGGCCATGTTCTCGATGATCGACAAGGCTTCGGGCCTGTGGATGGGCCGCATCGGACCGTGGCGTCCCGAAGGCTGGCCCGGCAATGAGGTCGGTTACGGCGTCCATCCCGAGGCCCGGGGCAAGGGCCTGGCCTACGAGGCGGCCGTGGCGGCCATGGACTACGCCTTCGAGGTGCTGGACTGGCCCGACGTCATCCACTGCATCGACCCGGCCAACGCGGCGTCCCAGGCGCTGGCCACGCGTCTGGGATCCTCGCTGATCGGGCCGACGAAACTGCCGCCGCCCTACGACCATGTCCCGTCCGACATGTGGGGCCAGTCGCGAGAGCAGTGGCGCGCCCGCCGCTCCGCTTGATCGGAGAACGGAGCCGGAACATAAGGGTGGCATGCCCGCCGCCGCCGTCCATCTGGAGCTTGTCTTCTCGCGCCCCGAAACCACGCTGGGCGTGACGCGCGGCGCGGCGCGGCTGCTGATGGACATGGGTTATGCGCCGCTGACCGAGGTCTGCCTGCCCAATGGACGGCGCGCGGACGTGATGGCGATCGGCCGGCGCGGCGACATCGTGATCTGCGAGGTGAAGTCCGGGGTCGAGGACTATCGCGTCGATCGCAAGTGGCCCGAATATGCACCCTTCTGCGACGCCTTCTTCTTCGCGGTGGCGCCCGAGTTCCCCGAGGGCGTCCTGCCTGACGAGCCGGGCCTGATCGTGGCCGACGGTTTCGGCGGCGCGGTCGTGCGCGAAGCACCGGTCAACGCCCTGGCGCCGGCGCGTCGCAAGGCCCTCACCCTGGCCTTCGCCCGCCTGGGCGCCCTGCGCGCGATGCGCTGCGACTGAACGAAAAAGGCCCCCCGCCGAAGCGAGAGGCCCTGATCTTGTCGGCGCTGCGCGCGGTTTCAGACCGCGACGACTTCCGAGGCTTCCTCGGCCAGGATGGTCAGGCCCTGGGCGTTCACGTCGGCGAAGCCGCCCTTGACCGCGAAGACGCGGCGGGCCGCGCCTTCATAGATGGTGACCGCGCCTTCGCGCAGGGTGGTCATGAAGGGCGCGTGGCCCGGCAGGACGCCGAAGTCACCCTCGACGCCCGGCGCATCGACCTGGTCCACGAGGCCGGTGAAGACCTCGCGTTCCGGGGCGACCAGCGAGAAGTTCAGTTTTCCGGCCATCAGGCTTCCGACGCCATCTTCTGGGCCTTCTCGACGGCCTCTTCGATCGCGCCGACCATATAGAAGGCGGCTTCCGGCAGGTGGTCGTATTCACCGGCGACGATGCCCTTGAACGAGCGGATCGTGTCTTCCAGCGAGACGAACTTGCCGGGCGAGTTGGTGAACTGCTCGGCCACGAAGAACGGCTGCGACAGGAAGCGGCTGATCTTGCGGGCGCGCGAAACGACCAGCTTGTCCTCTTCCGACAGCTCGTCCATGCCCAGGATGGCGATGATGTCCTTCAGGCCCTTGTAGGACTGCAGGACTTCCTGGACCGAGCGGGCCACCTGATAGTGCTCTTCACCGATGACCAGCGGGTCCATGATCCGCGAGGTCGAGTCCAGCGGATCCACGGCCGGGAAGATGGCCTGGGCGGCGATGTCGCGGCTCAGAACGGTCTTGGCGTCCAGGTGGGCGAACGAGGCGGCGGGCGCCGGGTCGGTCAGGTCGTCGGCGGGGACGTAAATGGCCTGGATCGAGGTGATCGAGCCCTTCTTGGTCGAGGTGATCCGCTCCTGCAGGTTGCCCATCTCGGTGGCCAGCGTGGGCTGATAGCCCACGGCCGAGGGGATGCGGCCCAGCAGAGCCGACATTTCCGAGCCGGCTTGCGTGAAGCGGAAGATGTTGTCGACGAACAGCAGCACGTCCTTGCCTTCCTCGTCGCGGAAGTATTCGGCCTGGGCCAGTCCGGTCAGGGCGACGCGGGCGCGGGCGCCGGGGGGCTCGTTCATCTGGCCGTAGACCAGGGCGCACTTGGAGCCTTCGGTCGAGCCGCCGTTCTTGGTCGGGTCCACGTTCACGTTGGACTCGATCATCTCGTGATACAGGTCGTTGCCCTCGCGGGTGCGTTCACCCACGCCGGCCAGCACCGAGTAACCGCCGTAGGCCTTGGCGATGTTGTTGATCAGCTCCTGCATGGTCACGGTCTTGCCCACGCCGGCGCCGCCGAACAGGCCGGTCTTGCCGCCCTTGGTGTAGGGGCACATCAGGTCGATGACCTTGATGCCCGTGACCAGGATTTCAGAGCTGGTCGACTGCTCTTCGAACGACGGCGCCTCGCGGTGGATCGGGCGGTACATGTCGGTTTTGATCGGGCCCTGCTCGTCGATCGGCGCGCCGACGACGTTCATGATGCGGCCCAGCGTGCCCGGACCGACCGGCGCCTGGATGGAGCCGCCGGTGTCGATCACGGCCTGGCCGCGGGTCAGACCCTCGGTCGTGTCCATGGCGATGGTGCGGACCATGTTCTCACCCAGGTGCTGGGCGACTTCCAGAACCAGGGTGAAGGGCTCGCCCGTCTTCTGGTCGACGTTCTGGGTCTGCAGGGCGTTCAGGATCGCCGGCAGGTGGCCTTCGAATTCGACGTCGACGACGGCGCCGATTACCTGGGCGATCTTGCCCGTGCCGACGGCGGAGACGGGGGCGCCGGGCGCGGCGGCCTTCTTGGCGGCGGGCTTCTTGGCGGCGGGCTTCTTGGGGGCGATGGCGTCGGTCATGGGGTGCGTCCGGTTCGGAATGTCGGTTCGGTCGGGATCAGAGGGCTTCGGCGCCGGCGATGATCTCGATCAGCTCGGTGGTGATCTGGGCTTGGCGCTTGCGGTTGTACTGCAACGTCAAGGCGTTGATGAGGTCGCCCGCGTTGCGCGTGGCGTTGTCCATCGCCGCCATCTGGGCGCCGAAGAAGCCCGCCTGGTTCTCGTACAGGGCCGCCAGGATCTGGGTGGTGATGTTGCGCGGCAGCAGGGTCTCGAGGATTTCCTCTTCCGAGGGCTCATATTCGTAGACCGCGCCGTTCAGGTCGATCGGCTCGGCGCCGCCTTCGACGACGGCCGGGACCAGCTGCTTGGCGGTCGGCACCTGCTGAATGACCGACTTGAACTGGCTGTAGAACAGCGTGACCACATCGGCCTCGCCGGCATCGAACGCTTCGGCGATCAGTTCGGCCACGGGCTGGGCGGCGGGCAGACCCAGGGTCTTGTGCTCGCTCAGCTCGAAGGTGCGGACCACCTTGTCGCCGTACAGGCGGGTCAGCTGGTCGCGCGACTTGCGGCCCACGGCCACGATCCGCACGTCCTTGCCCGAGGCGATCAGGCTGTTGATGCGCTCGCGCGCGGCGCGGATCACATTGGTCGAGAAGCCGCCCGCCAGGCCCTTGTCGGCCGTGGCGACCACGATCAGGTGGCGCTGGTCCGAGCCGGTGCCGGCCAGAAGGCGCGGCGCGCCTTCGCCCGACACGCCGGCGGCCAGATTGGCGATGACCGAGGCCATGCGCTCGGCGTAGGGCCGGGCGTTCTCAGCCTGGTCCTGGGCGCGCTTCAGCTTGGCCGCGGCGACCATCTGCATGGCTTTCGTGATCTTCTGCGTGGCTTTCACGCTTCCGATCCGATTGCGCATTTCCTTGAGACTGGCCATCCGGCTTTGCTCTTCCTCTAACTAACCGGTCGGGCTCAGGCGAAGGTCTTGGCGAAGGCGTCCAGGATGCCCTTGAGCTCGGCTTCGAGCTCGGGCGTCAGGGCCTTCTTGGTGCGGATGCCGTCCAGCAGGCCGGCGTGATTGCCGTGAACGCGGGCCAGCAGCTCGCGCTCGAAGCGGCCGACGTCGGCCACCGCGATGCCGTCCAGGTAGCCGCGCGTGCCGGCGTAGATCGACACCACCTGCTCCTCGACCGCCAGGGGCGAGTACTGCGGCTGCTTCAGCAGCTCGGTCAGGCGGGCGCCGCGCGCCAGCAGCTTCTGGGTCGAGGCGTCGAGGTCCGAGCCGAATTTGGCGAAGGCGGCCATCTCGCGATACTGCGCCAGCTCGCCCTTGATGGTGCCGGCAACCTGCTTCATCGCCTTGATCTGGGCCGAGGAGCCCACGCGCGACACCGAGATGCCGACGTTCACGGCGGGGCGGATGCCCTGATAGAACAGATCCGATTCCAAGAAGATCTGGCCGTCGGTGATCGAGATCACGTTGGTCGGGATGTAGGCCGAGACGTCGTTGGCCTGGGTCTCGATGATCGGCAGGGCGGTCAGCGAGCCCGAGCCGTTGTCCTCGTTCAGCTTGGCCGAACGCTCCAGCAGGCGCGAGTGCAGGTAGAAGACGTCGCCCGGATAGGCTTCGCGGCCCGGCGGACGGCGCAGCAGCAGCGACATCTGACGGTAGGCGACCGCCTGCTTGGACAGGTCGTCATAGACGATCAGGCCGTGCATTCCGTTGTCGCGGAAATACTCGCCCATGGCGGTGCCGGCGAACGGCGCCAGGAACTGCAGCGGGGCCGGCTCCGAGGCGGTCGAGGCCACGACGATGGTGTATTCCAGCGCGCCCGACTCCTCGAGGGTCTTGACGATCTGGGCCACGGTCGAACGCTTCTGACCGATGGCGACGTAGATGCAGTAGAGCTTGGCGCTCTCGTCGTCGGTCTGGTTGACGTTCTTCTGATTCAGGATGGTGTCGACGGCGACGGCGGTCTTGCCGACCTGACGGTCGCCGATGATCAGCTCACGCTGGCCGCGGCCGACGGGGATCAGGGTGTCGATGGCCTTCAGGCCGGTCTGCATCGGCTCGTGCACCGACTTGCGGGGAATGATGCCGGGCGCCTTGACGTCCACGCGACGACGCTCGGTGAACTGGATTGGGCCCTTGCCGTCGATCGGCTCGCCCAGCGGGTTGACCACGCGGCCCAGCAGACCCTTGCCGACCGGCACGTCCACGATCTCGCCCAGGCGGCGGACCTCGTCGCCCTCGGCGATGGCGGCGTCGGCGCCGAAGATCACCGCGCCGACGTTGTCGCGTTCCAGGTTCAGGGCCATGCCCTTCACGCCGGCCTTGGTGAATTCGACCATCTCGCCGGCCTGGACGTTGTCCAGTCCGTGGATGCGCGCGATGCCGTCGCCGACCGACAGCACCTGGCCGACGTCGGAAACGTCGGCTTCGACGCCGAAGTTGGCGATCTGCGACTTGAGGATGGCCGAGATTTCAGCGGCGCGGATGTCCATGTGGATCTCTCTGTCTCGTCTTTTTGGTGCGCTGTTGAGGCGCCGTCGTTGGTTAGGCGCGCTTGAGCGCGAACTTCATCTGGTCGAGCTTGGTCTTCAGCGAGGCGTCGAACAGCTTCGAGCCGACCTTGACCTTTAGGCCGCCCAGGATCGACGGATCGACGCGGGCGGTGAGTTCGGGATCGCGGCCCAGCGCCTGACGCAGCGCGGACTGGATCGATTTCGACTGGGCGGCGCTCAGCGGCTGGGCCGAGACGACCTCGGCGGCGACCACGCCCGTCTTCTTGGCGTACAGGACCTCAAATCCGGCGATGACGGCGGGCAGGTCGCGGGCGCGATGGTTCTGGCCCAGCAGGCCCAGGAAGTTGCGGGTCGAGCGATTGAAGCCGGCCGCGTCGGCGATGGAGACCAGCGCCTTGCGCTGATCATCGGCGGAAATGATCGGGCTGGTCATGGCGCGGCGCAGGTCGGCGCTCTCGCCCCAGGCGGCGCGCAGGCTCTTCAGATCGGCGCGTACGGCGTCCAGAGCGCCGGTTTCCTCGGCCAGGTCGAACAGCGCCTGAGCGTAGCGTCCGCCGACTTCGGTCGTTCTGAAAAGATCAGCCACTTATATAGTCCGCCAAGAAAAGCGTTGGGTCGCGCCGGCGAATGCTGTCGCGACGATCTCAGGGGCTTGAAATGCTTGCAGAAAGCACGCCGGGGACGCGCCTTGCGACGCGCCCCTCGGCTAAGCCGGGCGCCTGATAGCACGCGTCCCATGCCCTCGCAACCGAGGCAGCGCGCCACACCCCTGCCCGTTGCTCCCAATGGAACCTCCTCCTAGAAGGCGCATTCGGCAGCCGCCGATCTCTCCAATTCTGGATCCCCCTGCAAAATGTTCGATATCGCACCTCTCGTCACCGACCCGGCGGCTTGGGCGGCCCTCGTCACGCTCATTGTCATGGAAGTCGTGCTGGGCATCGACAACCTGATCTTCATCTCGATCCTGTCGAACAAGCTGCCGCCCGAGCATCGCTCGCGGGTGCGGCGCATCGGCATTTCGCTGGCGCTCATCATGCGCCTGGCTCTGCTGTCGACCATCGCCTGGATCGTGACCCTGACGGCTCCGGTTTTCAGCGTCATGGGCAACGCCTTCTCCTGGAAGGACATGATCCTGATCGCGGGCGGCCTGTTCCTGGTCTGGAAGGCGACAAAGGAAATCCATCACACCGTCGATCCGACCCCGTCCAAGGACCTGCTCGAGAAGGACAAGAAGGACGTTGTGATCAACAACGCCGGCGCGGCGATCTTCCAGATCATCCTGCTGGACCTGGTCTTCTCGGTCGATTCCATCCTGACCGCCGTCGGCATGACCGAGCACCTGCCGATCATGGTGATCGCCGTGCTGGTGGCCATCACCGTCATGCTGGTCGCCGCCGACCCGCTGGGCGACTTCATCGACAAGAACCCGACCGTCGTCATGCTGGCCCTGGGCTTCCTGCTGATGATCGGAATGGTGCTGATCGCCGAAGGCTTCGGCGCCCATGTGCCCAAGGGCTACATCTACGCCGCCATGGCCTTCTCGGCCGGCGTCGAGGCCTTGAACATGTGGAGCCGCCGCTCGTCCGCCAAGAAGACGGCCGCCGAGGAGGCGCTGCTGGCTCGGGCCCAGGCCGATCAGGCCGAGGTCAAGGCCCAGCAGGCCGAAGCCAAGGCCGCACGCGAAGAGCCCTGACGGCTCAGGGCGGGCGCGGCGCCCGATACGCCGCGTCCGCCTGACGCAATTTCGCCACAGAGCCGGAAAAGCTGAAGCTTGGCCATTGCGCGCCCTTTGCGCCTTCAGGCCGGCGCGGCATGCTGCTTGCCTGAGGACACCGGGGGGCGTTCGAGACCGGGACAGCAGAAGATGGCCAGCACCGACAAGGACAAGGGAGCCGCGTCCGGCCTGCGGCTGGTCGCCGAGTCCGAGATCTACGATTTGATGAAGGCGCCGGAGACGACCGCCGACCGCGTCAGGCGCCTCCAACTGGAGGCGCGCGCCCTGGCCCTGGAAGAGGTCGAAGCGCTCGCCACCCTGCTGAACCAGGCCGCCGCCAAGGCTCGCGAGATCGCCGAGGGCGGCGACGCCTATCCGGTCGGGGCTCGCGAAATCGCCGCCCGACTGGCCTCCGATCTGCCGACAAAGGCCGAGAACATCCACGCTGTCACCGCCAAGGCGCCGCTGACCGGTCGCTGAGGCCTTCTCTCCATCCGCTTCCCAAGCGAAGGCCAGGGAAGCGCGTGCGGGAACAAGGCTTGGTTCGCGCGGCTTCCTGCTTCCTGTCCCCGGAAGCAAAGGAGCCTCCCATGGCCGAGAGCCGAGAAGACCGCGCAGAGGCGGTCGCCGAACACGAACGCAAGATCCAAGAGCCGATCGAGGCGTCGGACGCCGCCCAGTCGGACGACGAGGACGGCTCCGACGCCGTCCAGGCCGGCGCCCGCACCTATCCCGTCCCGCCCTTCCCCAAGCAGCACCAGCCCAAGCCGGGCGACGAGGCCGCTCTGGACCCCGCGCCGATGTATGACGCGCCGTTCTGGAAGGGCTCGGGCAAGCTGGAGGGCATGGCCGCCGTCATCACCGGCGCCGATTCCGGCATTGGGCGTGCGGTCGCCGTTCTTTTCGCGCGCGAGGGCTGCGACATCGTCATCGGCCACTTGGACGAGGCCGCCGACGCCGAAACCACCAAGAAGGCCGTCGAAGCCAAGGGCCGCCGCGCCGTGATCGTCCAGGGCGACGTCGCTGAGCCGGCGGTCAGCGAGGCGATGGTCAAGGCCTGTCTGGAGACCTTCGGCCGCCTGGACGTCGTGGTGCCCAACGCCGCCTTCCAGGAGCATGTGAATGCGCTCGAGGAGCTGACCTATGAGCATTTCGACCGCACGCTGAAGACCAATCTGTACGGCTATTTCAACCTGGTGAAGGCGGCGACGCCGCATATGAAGGCCGGCGGGGCGATCGTCATGACCGGCTCGGTCACGGGGCTGCAGGGCAACAAGGATCTGCTGGACTATTCGCTGACCAAGGGCGGCATCCACGCCTTCGCCCGGTCGCTGGGCACCCATCTGGCGCCGCGCGGTATTCGCGTGAACGTGGTCGCGCCCGGCCCGGTCTGGACCCCGCTGAACCCCGCCGACAAGGACGCCGAGGCGACGTCGAAATTCGGGTCCGAGACGGTGATGAAGCGCCCCGCCCAGCCAGAGGAAATCGCCCCCGCCTACGTCTTCCTCGCCTCGCCCCAGATGTCGAGCTACATCACCGGCGAGATCCTGCCGATCATCGGCGGCTATTCGGGGGGATAGGGGTGGCGTGCCAGCGTCTTTCCTGGGCCGGCGCCCAGGTCTCGGACGCTGGCCACTCGCCTTTGGCGCCGGACCAGACGGCCTGCTCCAGCGCCTCGGGCTCAATGGGCTGGTCGTCCAACTTCACGATGCAGTCGATGCCCATCATTCTCGCGACGAGTCGAACCCTCAGCACGCCCTCGCCTAAAGGGGTCAGCCAGTCTTCTTCGAAGCTCCGGGACAATCCGAACCAGCCTTGCGCCGACGTGACTGCCTCATCGTTGACGATCAGTCTTTCCTGCGCCCAGCCGATCCAGGCGAAAGCGTTTTCGACGCGCACGACCGAGTTGCCGACGCGGTAGACCCAGGCCTGGCCGATCAGTCTCAACCCGCGACCACGTCGTGATAGTCGCGGTTACGCTTCAACCAGGCGACGGCGTAGCCGCAGACGGGCTGAAGCTTCAGGCCCTCGGCTCGGGCGTGCTCGGCCAGGGCCTGCATGAATTGCCCGGAGGCTCCGGAGCCGCGCAGAGCCGGCTCGGCTTCAACGTGCAGGATTCGGCGGGTGTCGCCCTGGACGGCATAGTCGGCCCAGACCCGCCGCAGCTCGCCGTCGCTGTCGGCAAAGCCCTGTTCAAAACGTTGCTCGGACGGCACGTCGCGGAAATCGGTCATGAGGTGAGGCTCCTAGAGGCGGTTACGTGACCAACCACCCCAAGGCCCGGCCGTTCCGCCGTCTAGCCGCTTTCAGGCCGGACGATCGCCCAGCAGCCGCAGCAGGCCGAGCACGCTCTTGACCGTGAACCAGATCGTCAGCAGCAGCAGCGCCAGGCCGAAGACAAAGGCCAGCGGGATCAGAATGATCGTCACGGCGCAAATGAAGATCAGCACCCAAAGCGCGACCGTCCACCAGAACACCGACCAGAACAGTGCGATCTGCGCGTCCATGTGCTGGCGCGCGAGGCCCGTTGATCCGCCCCGCGCGGCGTAGGCCACGACCAGGCCGACGATGACCAGCAGGTTCGCGCTGGGCAGGGACAGCAGATACATCACCCAGACGGCGAAGGCGGCCATCCGGCCTTCTTCGCGGGGGCGTTCAAGTGCGTCGGTCATGATGGGCCTTTTCAGAGCAGCCAGGTGTCGGGACGGTCGATGGGGCGGCCCGACTTGAGCCGCAGCACTCCGACAACGCCCCGCGTGAGGGTCCAGAGCACCATCGCAAACAGCACGAAGACGCCGAGGTTCACCAGGATCAGCACCAGGCCCGCCAGGCCTGCGATCGCCGCGCCGTACAGGGTGCGCTTCTGATAGGCGAAATGGCTGGCCGCCACCGCATCCGCCGGAGCGGCGCGACGGAAGACGGCGACGATGCCGATCACAGCACCGACCCCCAGGGTCGGCGCAGCCGCCAGTATCAGGACGTAAAGGGCGTAAAGGAAGCTGGCGTCCGCCAACGGATCGCCGGCCTCACGGGGCCGATCCTCGACCGGACGCGATCGCGCCGCGCCGGCCAGAGCGGCGGCCGAGGCGAAGCCGACCTCGGCGTCAGGGTCGCCGGGCGTATGGGTCGTTCGGTCGGCGGGGGTGCGGGGGTCGGAAGCCATGATCTCCTCGGGGCCGTCGGACAATGGCGGGCCGGCCCAGCCGACGCAACCGTGTCCGCCTTCAGCGGACGTAGACGACTTCGCAGCCGGGGGCGGTTTCGCCGCCCAAGGCGCCGGGCTTGGCCACGCGCACGACCGCGCGGGTCACGCGCGGATCATCCAGACAGGCCAGAGCCAGCCTCTGGGCGAAGGTCTCGACAAGACCGACATGGCCCTCGGCGACGATGGCGCGCGCGGCCGAGGCGACCGCCTCGTAATTGACGGTGTCGGCCAGGCCCTCGACCGGGCGCGGCTCCAGCGTCAGATCGACGTCGATGACCAGCCGCTGCAGACGCCCGTGCTCATGATCGTAGACGCCGATGCCCGCGTCGACGATCAGGTTGCGCACGAAGACGCTGAGCGCCTGCATCCGGGGCTGCGGCGCGGCGGGAAAGGGCACGGCGCTCATGCGGGCTCCTGGATGTCGGGGGTCTTCCAGGCCAGGTGCTGGCCGCCGTCGACGGCGATCATCTGGCCCGTGACCAGATCGGCCCGGGCCAGCCACAGCACGGCCTGCGCCACCGCTTCGGGACTGCCGGGACGGGCCAGGGGCGTGGCGGCGGCCTCGGCGGCGAACTCGGCTTCGGTCTGATGGATGGACGGCAGGGTCGGGCCCGGGCCCACGCCGTTGACGCGGATGCGCGGCGCCAGGGCCTGGGCCAGGGTCTGGGTCGCCCACCAAAGACCGGCGCGCGACAGGCTGTAGGAAAAGAATCGCGGATCGGGCTTCAGCACCCGCTGGTCCAGCAGGTTCACCACGGCGGAGCCGTCGGGCGCCTGGGCCGCAAAGGCCTCGGCCAGCACGATGGGCGCGCGCAGGTTGGTTTCCAGGTGCAGGTCCCAACTGACGCGCGACAGCGTCCCGACCCGATCGTCCTCAAACACCGAGGCGTTGTTGACCAGCAGCGTCAGCGGCCGGCCCAGGGCCTTGGCGGCCTGGGGGACCAGATCGCGCACCTCGGCTTCGACCGACAGGTCGGCGCGCACGATTTCGGACCGACGTCCAAGGGCGCGCGCCTCGTCGGCCACCGCGTGCGCGGCGTCCTCGGAGCCCCGGTAGTGGACGACTGTGTCGTAGCCCGCCTTCGCCAGCGTCAGGGCGATGGCGCGGCCGATGCGCTTGCCCGCGCCGGTGACCAGCGCGGCCGGGGCGTCAGTCAACCGAGCCGAACTCGAAGAAGTTGAAGGCGGCGAGGACGGCGACAAATCCGAGAATGATGGCGATGGCCAGCATGGGGAGACTCCTGGTTCGAGGTTGGCCATACGGCGACTGGCCGCGCGGTTCAAGCCAAGGCCCCTTCCCCGTCGATGCAGTCCTGCTAGTGGAGGATGATGAACCCCGCGCTGATTTCCATGATCGCCATCGTCCTGGCCGGCGGCGCGACCGCGCTTCAGGCGCCGACCAACGCCAGGCTGATGACGGCGGTGGGCAGCCCGGTGAACGCCGCCTTCATCTCGTTCGCCGTCGGCACGGCCGCACTGGGCGTGCTGGCCCTGATGTTCCAGAGCCGTCCCGACTGGGCGGCGGCGCGGGGCCTGCCCTGGTACGCCTGGATCGGCGGGCTGTACGGCGTGATCTTCGTGGTGGCCGCGACCTGGGGCGTGCCGCGCCTGGGCGTGGCCCTGACCATCACCCTGATGGTGGCGGGCCAACTGCTGATCAGTCTGATCCTGGACCATTTCGGCGCGTTCGGCGCCCCGAGGCATCCGATCAACTGGGGTCGGATCGGCGGCGTGGCCCTGGTCATCGCCGGGGTGGTGATGGTCCGGCGCTTCTGACCCTATATTGGCTGCGTGACGCCCGCTGACGATTCCCCCGCCCCCGCCCTGGTCGCCGCGGACCTGATCCGCGACGAGGCCAAGCGCGCGCCTGACAAGCCGGGCGTCTACCGCATGTACGGCGAGGACGGCGCCTGCCTGTACGTGGGCAAGGCGCGCAGCCTGAAGAAACGCATCGTCCAGTATGCGCAAGGCCGATTCCACACTCAGCGCATCGGCCTGATGGTGTCGCTGACCCGGTCGATGGAGCTGGTGGTCACGGCGTCCGAGACCGAGGCGCTGCTGCTGGAATCCAACTTCATCAAGAAGCTGAAGCCGCGCTTCAATGTGGTGCTGCGCGACGACAAATCCTTCGCCGAACTGATGATCCGGCGCGACCATCGCGCGCCCCAGGTGCGCAAACATCGGGGCGCCCACACCACGCCCGGCGACTATTTCGGCCCCTTCGCCTCGACCTGGGCGGTCAACCGGACCCTAACCACGCTGCAGAAGGCGTTTCTGCTGCGGTCGTGTTCGGACAGCGTGTACGAGACGCGCACCCGGCCCTGCATGCTGCACCAGATCAAGCGCTGCTCGGCGCCCTGCACGGGCCTGATCAGCCTAGAGGACTATGGCGAACTGGTCACCGAGGCCGAGCAGTTTCTGCGCGGCAAGTCGCGCGCGGTGATCGGCCGTCTGTCGCAGGACATGCAGGCGGCTTCGGACGCCATGGATTTCGAGCAGGCGGCGCGAGTGCGCGACCGCATCCGGGCGCTGTCGGCCATCGCCATGGAGAACTCCGTCGCCGCCGACGGCGTGGCCGAGGCCGACGTCTTCGCCCTGCACGCCGAGGGCGGCCAGGCCTGCGTCCAGGTCTTCTTCTATCGCGGCGGTCAGAACTGGGGCGGCCGGGCCTATTTCCCGCGCGTGGACAAGGCCGACACCGACCCTGAAATCCTGGCCGCCTTCCTGGGCCAATTCTATGAGGACAAGCCGGTCCCGCGTCAGATCCTGTCCAATGTCCGCCCCCACGAGAAGGAACTGCTTGAGGAGGCCTTTTCGATGAAGGCCAAGCAGTCGGACGGCCGCCGCGTCGTGACCATCGAAAAGCCCCTGCGCGGTCAGCGGGCCGATCTGGTGCGGCACGCCCACACCAATGCGCGCGAGGCTCTGGGCCGGCGGCTGGCGGAGGGGTCGGCCCAGGGCAAGATCCTGGACGAGGTCTGCGAGGCCTTCGGCCTGGAGGCCCGGCCCGAGCGGATCGAGGTCTATGACAACGCCCACATCTCGGGCTCGAACGCGGTGGGCGGCATGATCGTCGCCGGTCCCGAGGGCTTTCAGAAGTCTCAGTACCGCAAGTTCAACATCCGCGGCGAAGATCTGACGCCCGGCGACGACTACGGCATGATGCGCGAGGTCATGCGCCGCCGCTTCGCCCGCCTGGTGAAGGAAGAGGAGGCCGGCGAGGAGGTGGTGCGGCCCGACCTGCTGCTGGTCGACGGCGGCGCGGGTCAGCTGGCCGAGGTGCTGGCGGTCATGGCCGACCTGGGCGTGGACGACATCACCGTGGTCGGCGTGGCCAAGGGGCCGGACCGCGACGCCGGCCTGGAGCGGTTCTTCATGCCCGGCAAGCCGCCCTTCATGCTGCCGCTGAAATCGCCGGCGCTCTATTATCTGCAGCGGCTGCGCGACGAGGCGCACCGGTTCGCCAACGGCGCCCACGCCAAGCGGCGCTCCATGGACATCAAGAAGAACCCGCTGGACGAAATCGACGGCGTCGGCCCCGGCCGCAAGCGCGCCCTGCTGCACGCCTTCGGCTCGGCCAAGGGCGTCGGCCGCGCCTCGGTCGTGGACCTGGAAAAGGTCGAAGGCATCAACCGCGCCCTCGCCGAACGCATCCACGCCTTCTTCCGCAAGGCGTAAGACCGATCTAGAAGGCGACCATGCCCGATCTGACGAACGACCCGCTGCTGAACGGCTATCACCGCTTCCGCGACACCCGCTGGCCTGAAGCCAAGGCCGAATACGAGGCCCTGGCCAAGGGGCAGAAGCCGCACACCCTGATCGTCGCCTGTTCCGACAGCCGCGCCGATCCGGCCCTGATCTTCGACGCCGCGCCGGGCGAGCTGTTCGTGGTGCGCAACGTCGCCAATCTGGCCCCGCCCTATGAGCCCGACGGCCGGCTGCACGGGGTCTCGGCGGCGCTGGAGTTCGGGGTCAAGGTGCTTGAGGTGTCGCGCATCGTGGTCATGGGCCACGCCCACTGCGGCGGCGTGAACGCCATGGTCAACGGCGCGCCCGACAGCTGTCAGGACTTTGTCGCGCCCTGGGTGGGAATGGCGGCGCCCAGCGTGCGTGAGCAGGTCAGGGACGTGCCCGCCGATCAGGTCGAGCAGGCGTCCGAAGAAGCCAACGTCCGGCTGTCGCTGGACAACCTGCGCACCTTCCCGTGGATCGCCGAGCGCGAGGCGGCCGGCAAGCTGGAGTTGATCGGCCTGCATTTTGGCATCGCCAAGGGCCAGTTGCGCCTGCTGCGCAAGGACGGCCGCTTCGACGTGATGGGCTGAGGCCCCGCGTCCGTCCCGCGCCCTCGCCTATCGCCGCGAACCGTGGCAGACCGGGCGGCAGTTTCGGAGCCTGTCCATGACCGCCCATCGCGCCAACCCCATTCCCAACATCCTGACCGCCGCGCGTCTGCTGGCGGGGGTGGTGATGTTCCTGATCCTGGCCGGGGCCACCAGCGGCTTTCCCTTCGTATCGGCCTATCTGAGCCCTGACGACCAGTTCGCCCTGTATCGCACCGCCTTCTGGATCTTTGTCATCGCGGCCTCGACCGACTGGATCGACGGCTTTCTGGCGCGGCGCTGGAACGCCGAGACGCGCTGGGGCGCCATCCTGGACCCCATCGCCGACAAGATCCTGGTGACCGGCGCCATTCTGGGCGTGCTGACCAGCGGGTCGGTGCCGCAGATCATCATTCCCTGCGGCCTGATCCTGTTCCGCGAGTTCGCTGTCTCGGCCCTGCGAGAGACCACCGCGGGCGAAGTCGAACTGCCGGTCACCCTGCTGGCCAAGTGGAAGACGACGCTGCAACTGGTGGCGCTGGGCTTCCAGCTGTTCGCCCGAAACTGGGACGCGTTCGGCCTGTCGTTCGACTGGCTGCCGACCTTCCAGTTCGTCGCCGACGTGCTGATCTGGCTGGCCGCCGTGATCACCCTGTGGACCGGATGGCAGTATTTCCGCCAGGCGCAGAAGCAGATGGGCGGCTGAGAACGTCCTAGCCGCGCAGTTCGAAGGCGCCCTCCAGCCCCGTCTCGGCCGAGGGCGCGATCCAAACGGTGAAGCGGCCCGGCTCGGCGACCCACTGCAGGTCGCGGCCGACGAACTCCAGGTCCTTGCGGGACAAGGTGAAGGTCACGCGGCGGCTTTCGCCGGGCTGGAGCGCGACGCGCTGGAAGGCCTTCAGCTGGCGGATCGGACGTGTCACCGAGGCGGCGCGGTCGTGGATGTACAGTTGCACGACCTCGTCGGCCGCGCGCGCGCCGGTGTTGGAGATCTTGGCGGAGACCTGCAACGCACCGTCCCAGGCCAGGACGCCGTCACCCACGTCCATATCGGCGTATTCGATGCGGCCATAGGTCAGGCCGTGGCCGAACGGCCAGGCGGCGATGTTCAGCGTCTCGCGATAACGCGCCTTGAACTCCTCGCCGTGCTCGAGGCTGAGCGGAGGGCGGCCGGTGACCTTGCGGTCGTAATAGAAGGGCGACTGGCCCGTATGGCGCGGGAAGCTGACCGGCAGGCGGCCCGACGGCGCATGATCTCCGAACAGGATGTCGGCCACGGCACGGCCCGTCTCGGCGCCCAGGAACCAGGCGCACAGGATGGCCTCGGCCGACTGGGCCGCGCCGTCCAGCACCAGAGCGCGGCCGGATTTCAGGATCAGGACGATCGGCTTGCCGACGGCGGCGACCGCTTCGACCAGAGCCCGCTGAGGCGCCGGCAGGCCGATGTCGATGCGCGACTGGGCCTCGCCCGACATGCGCTCGCCTTCGCCCACGACCAGAACCACGACGTCCGACGCCTGGGCCGCCTGGACCGCTGCATCGATCCCGCCGTCGATGGCGCTCTCCGCCTCGCAGCCCTTGGCGACCTTCAGCGCCTGCGGGTCGGCCAGGGCCGCGCGCACGCCGTCCTCGACGCTGACGGCGTATTTCGGATGGCCGAACAGAACCCAGGGGCCGTTCAGATGATCGGGGCCGTCGATGAAGGGGCCGATCAGGGCGATGGTCTTGCCCGACTTGGGCAGGGGCAGCAGGTCGCCGCGGTTCTCCAGCAGCACCATGGATCGCCGCCCGGCCTCGCGCGCCAGCTCGCGGTGCGCCGGCTCGTCGGTGGTCTCGGCCAATTCCGGCGTCATGCGGTTGAACGGGTCGTCGAACAGGCCCAGCGCCTGCTTCAGCTTGAGCACCCGCCGCACCGAGGCGTCGACCTCGGCCTCGTCCACCTCGCCCGAGCGCACCAGATCGGGCAGGTGCTCGGCGTAGAAGCCGGACGACATGCTCATGTCCACGCCGCCGTTGAAGGCCAGGCGCGCGGCGTCGCGCGCATCTTCGGCAAAGCCGTGAGCAATCAGCTCCATGTCGCCGGTGAAGTCCGACACCACGAAGCCCTCAAAGCCCCACTCGCCCTGCAGCACCGTCTTGGTCAGCCAGGGGTTGGCATGGCACGGCACGCCGGCCAGGTCGTTGAAGGCCGCCATGGTCGACAGGGCGCCGGCCCGGAACGCCGCCTGGAAGGGCGGGAAATAGACTTCACGCAGCGTGCGCTCGGACACGTCGACGGAGTTGTAGTCCAGGCCCGACACGGCCGCGCCATAGGCGGCCAGATGCTTGGGCGTGGCCAACATGGACTGGGCGTCGGAAAGGCCCTTGGCGCCTTGAAAGCCGCGCACCCGCGCCTCGGCCAGGATGCAGCCTAAAAGCACGTCCTCGCCCGCCCCTTCCACGCCGCGGCCCCAGCGCGCGTCGCGCGAGATGTCGACCATGGGGGCGAAGTTCCAGGCGATGCCGGTGGCCGTGGCCTCGACCGCCGCCGCGCGCGCCGTGCGCTCGGCCAGATCGGCGTCGAAGGCGGCGGCCTCGGCCAGGGGCGTCGGGAAAATGGTGCGGAAGCCGTGGATCACGTCGGCGCCGAACAACAGCGGAATCTTCAGCCGCGATTCCTCGACCGCGACGCGCTGCATCTCGCGGTGCCAGGTCGCGCTGTCGCCATTGAACAGGGCGCCGACGCGGCCTTCGCGGACGGCCTGGGCCTGTTCCTCGATCGAGCCGGGCACAGCCTCGGGGTTGGCCGCCGTCGCCGGGGCCGGCGCAAGGGCGGCGGGCATGACCGTCAGTTGGCCCGCCTTCTCCTCCAGCGTCATGCGCGCGATCAGGTCCTCGATCGGATCGAGCCCGGCGTTGGCGGCGATGGCGGAGGAAACAGCTTGAGTCATGAGGCAGGCACGCAAATGTAAACGGTTACAGCCGCTATCGACCATTCCGCGCGGCCAAAGGCAATCGCCAAATGACCGCGCGGAGAGGCGACCGGGGCGCGTCGGTCAGGGTTCGCGGCGGCCAGGCAGGGTCTCGGCGGCGCGCACCATCTGCACGAAGGCGGCCCGATCGCCGTACGGATCGTCGCCCCGCGCGCCCTGAGCCTGATCGATGATGCGATCCCAGCCGTAGTCGGCGGACATCCAGGGATCGCCTCTCAGTTTCTGGCCGAACGCAGCGACGGCCAGAGCCCAGCGGGTCGATTCCGGCGGCTGGGTGCTGACGCGGCCGGCCGAGCGGTTGGCGATCACCTGCTGGATCAGCTCCGAGCGGGCCTGTCCCGGCTGTTTGTAACGCACCTGGACAAAGCCGATCTCGCCCGACGGATCGCCCCCGCGCTGCGTGCGGTTCTGCGCATAGCGCCGGTCCGCTACCTGCGTCGGACCGCCGACGGGCGTGATCTCGTACAGGGCCGTGACGCTGGCGCCCGAGCCGACCTCGCCCGCATCTACCGCGTCATTGGCGAAGTCCTCTTCGTTCAGCAGCCGCGTCTCGTAGCCGATCAACCGCCACTCGGCGACGTGGGCCGGATTGAATTCGACCTGGATCTTCACATCGTCGGCGATGGGGAAGGCGCCCTTGTCGAACTGCGGCCCGAACAGGCGGCGCGCATCATTCAGATCACCGACATAGCCCGCCACGCCGTTGCCGGCCTGGCTGATCGCCTGCATCCGCGCGTCCTGATAGTTGCCGCGCCCGAAGCCGTAGACCGACAGATAGATGCCCGTGCCGCGCTTCTCCGCGACGTAATCCTCCAGCCGCTTGTCATCGGTGACGCCGACGTTGAAGTCGCCGTCGGTGAACATCAGGATGCGGTTCACCCGGTTGCGCGCCAGATTGGCCTCGGCCTGTTCATAGGCGTTGGTCATGCCGCGCGCGCCGGCCGTGCCGCCCCGCGCGATCAGGCTCTCGACCGCGCAGCGCATCTTCAGCTTCTGCGAGCCGGGCGTGGGCGCCAGCGTCGTGCCCGCCCCTTCGGCGTAATAGGTGACCGCAACCGTGTCTTCGGGCCGCAGCCGGTCGATGACCAGGTTCATCGACCGCTTGGCCAGCTCCAGCTTGTCGGGACTGGTCATCGATCCCGACACATCGACCAGGAAGGTCAGGTTCAGCGGACGGCGCTCACTGGCCGGCAGCTCATAGCCCTGCAGCCCGACATGGACGATCTGGCGACCGTCCGACCAGGGCGAGGCGACCACCGCCGTGGTCATGGCGAAGGGTTCACGCGCCGAGCGCGGCCGGGCGTAGCCGTAGTCGAAATAGTTGATCATCTCCTCGACGCGCACGGCGTCGCGCGGCGGCGCCCGCCCCTCGTCGATGAAGCGTCGGACATTGGCGTAGCTGGCGGTGTCCACATCGGCCGAAAGGGTTGAAACGGGCTCGTCTGCCGTCCGCTTGACCGGGTTGGGCGTGGCGGAGAGATAGCGCTCGGTGTCGGCCTGCGGCGGGACGTAGGCGCCGGGCGTTCCGCGTGTGATCCGGGCGCCTGTCACCGCGATCTCGGAGGACGGAGAGGCCGACAGGGACGGAGGCGGCGGCGGCGGCGGCGGCGCGGGAGGCGGCGGCGGAGGGACGCTCTGTCCGTGAACCACAACTGGCGGCCCCGAATATTCAACCCGGTCCTCCTTCCTTGTCGGCTGGATCGGGAGGGTAGCAGCAGGCGGCATCGGTCGAGCCAAAGGCGGCCGAGGCGGGACGGGCGGCGCCAGGTCGAAACCCAAGGGCGCGCACGCCGCAGCGGTGGGCGTTCCGTCCAGCGGCTGCAACGGCGCGGCGGGCGCAGGCGCGGCGCCCGGCAAGGTCAGGCCGAGCCCCAGGCCGATCGCGACCCCACTCTTTGCGCGACGTGTCAGCATCATCGTTCCTCCCGGTTGCAAGGCTATCGGGCGGACGCGGTTCGGCGAAACTGTGGCGAAGCGGCGTTTCGTCGCGGCGATCTCTCGCCATCGTGTCCTTTCGGCCCCACTATGCGGTGACGCTTAGTGGGAAGACGCCATGGCCGATCCGCACACTGGTTTGAACCTGGGCCACGCGGCCGCCCTGCTGCTTGCCGGCGTCGTGGCCGTGCCGATCTTCCGCAAATTGGGGCTGGGCTCGGTGCTGGGCTATCTGGCCGCCGGTCTGGCCATCGGGCCCTTCGGCCTGGCCATCATCGGCGAGCCGCAGACCATTCTGCACGTGGCCGAGTTCGGCGTGGTCATCTTCCTGTTCATCATCGGGCTGGAGATGCGGCCGCGAAGGCTGTGGAATCTGCGGCGCGAAATCTTCGGCCTCGGCGCGGCCCAGGTGGCGGTGTGCGGCCTGCTGCTGACCCTGACCGCCATGGCCTTCGGCGTCGCCGCCCCCATCGCCTTTATCGGCGCCATGGGGTTCGTCCTGTCGTCAACCGCCGTCATCATGCAGATGGTCGAGGAGCGCGGCGAGCTGAGCTCGCCGTCGGGCCAGCGCGCCGTGTCCATCCTGCTGCTGGAAGACCTGGCCATCGTGCCGCTGCTGGCCATCGTCGCCGTGCTGGCCTCGGTCACCGGCGTCTCGCATGAGACGGCGCCGCCGCTGTGGAGGACAATCGTCCTGGCGTTGGCCGCCGTCGCCGGGGTGCTGATCGCCGGGCGCTGGCTGGTCAATCCGGTGTTCCGCTTCCTGGCGCGCAACGGCGGCCGCGAGGTCATGACGGCCGCAGCCCTGCTGGTGGTCGCGGGCGCCGCCTGGGCCATGCAGATGGGCGGCCTGTCCATGGCCATGGGCGCCTTCCTGGCCGGGGTGCTGCTGTCGGATTCGACCTTCCGGCATCAGCTGGAGGCCGACGTCGAGCCGTTCCGCGCCATCTTGCTGGGCCTGTTCTTCCTCAGCGTCGGCATGTCGCTGGACATGGCGGTGGTGATCGCCGACTGGCGCTTTGTCATCGGCGGCGTCATCGCCTTCATGATCGTCAAGGCGATCGGCATCTATGTCATCGCCCGCCTGTTCAAGGCGTCCAACCGCGAAGCGATCGAACGCGCGGCCCTGTTCGCGCAAGGCGGAGAGTTCGCCTTCGTCCTGTACGCCGCGGCCCTGACCGCCGGCCTGTTCGATGCGCGCACGGGCGCCGCCCTGACGGCCATCGTCATCCTGTCCATGGCCCTGACGCCGCTGACCACCCTTTTGCTGCGCTTCCTGCCGGAAGAGCGCGGCGTCTCGGCCGAGGACGCCGACGGGGTCGACGCCGCCGACGGCCTGAAGGGGCGGGTGCTGATCATCGGCTTCGGCCGCTTCGCCCAGGTGGTGTCCCAGCCCCTGCTGGCGCGCGACGTCGACGTGTCGATCATCGAGAACGACGTGGAGATGATCCAGGCCGCCAGCCAGTTCGGCTTCAAGGTCTATTACGGCGACGGCACCCGGCTGGACACGCTGCGCGCCTCGGGCGCCGATCGGGCCGAGGCCGTTCTGGTCTGCGTCGACAAGCCCGAGGCCGCCGACCGCATCGTCGAACTGGTCAAGGAGGAGTTCCCGCACACCCGCCTGTTCGTGCGCGCCTATGATCGCGGCCACTCGATCCGCCTGATCCAGGCCGGCGTCGACTATCAGGTGCGCGAGACCTTTGAATCCGCCCTGCGCTTCGGCCAGACGGTGCTGACCGAACTGGGCCTGGACGAGGAAGAGGCGGCCGAGACCATCGCCGAGGTGCGCCGCCGCGACGACGCGCGGCTGGACCTGCAGCTGACCGGCGGCTTGCAGGCGGGCCGCCAACTGATGCGCGGCAACATGGTCACGCCGCAGCCGGCGCCCTACGTCACCCCGCGCCGCGAGGGCCGGTTGCTGAACGAAGAAGAGGTCGAGGCGGCCGAGACCTAGGCCGCCATTCCCTTAGGCAGCTTGGGCCAAGCCCTGCTCCGCCTCGGCGATCAGGGCGCGGTCGTCGGTCTGCCACGGGTGAAAGCCCGGCCGGTAGAAGCCGAAGTAGTCGGCCAGCACCAGTCGATACAGCCCCGGCTTCAGCCACAGCCACTGGAACAGCCTGAGCCGGGCGCGCACGCCCGTGATCCCGTCCTGGGCCAGCAGCATCAGCGTCGTCCTGCGCACCGTCGAAGTGAACAGCAGCGTGCTCAGCACCATGGCCCGCCGCCGCAGGTTCCACCGCTTGAACGGCGACAGATCCGCCAGGGCGTGCATCAGCACGTCGTACGCAACAGCCTTGTGCTCGATCTCCTCGATGGAGTGCCAGCGCCACAGCCGCGCCAGTTCGTCGGGCGCGTCCCTCAGCAGCTCGGGCCGCGCCAGCAGGGCGTGGGCGAAGGCGGCGGTGAAATGTTCCAGCGCCACGGTCGCGGCCAGCTGGGCGATCGGCGGGCGCGAGCGGGCCAGGGCCAGCCGCGCCTCGACAAAGGCCTCGGCCGCCTCGGTGTCGTATCCGGCCTGGCGGGTGATGGCGTTGAAGGCGATGTGCTCGCGCGTGTGCGCCCCCTCCTGCACCACAAAGGCGCGGACCTGTTCGCGCAGCTCCGGCGAGCAGTCCTTTTCGAAGCGGCGCACCGACTGGATGAAGAACCGCTCGCCGTCCGGGAAGGTCAGGCTGAGCGCATTCATCACCGCCGTGCCGACCGGATCGCCCATCCACCACCGCGGCGTGGACGGCTCGCGCTCGATTCTGAGCGGCCGGGGGGTTATCTCCAGATCGGCGGGTGAAACGTGAACCGTCATGACGGGCCTTTCGCAACAGGCCGCCACAATGGAATTAGCTGACATCGATGTCAACTAAACAGAGCTCCGCCCCGCGCCGCCGCGGCGCCGTCGCGCGCGAAGAGGCCGTCGCCGCAGCCCGCGACCTGGTCCTCGAGGGCGGCCCCTCGGCCATGACGCTGAAGGCGGTGGGCGAGCGCATGGGCGTCGGCCACGCCAATCTGATCCACCACTTCGGCTCGGCGGCGGGCCTGCAGGGTGCGGTGATGGACGCGATGATGCGCGACCTGGCCGAGCGGCTGGGGCCCGAACTGGACATGCGCGAGCCGGGCGTGGGCGCCCAGCGCCATATGCTGGACGCGGTGTTCGAGGCCTTCGACGGCGGCGGCGCGGCCCAGGTCGCCGCCTGGCTGGCCCTGGCGCGCGAGACGGAACGCTCGGAGTCCTTCGCCGCCGTGGTGCGCGACCTGGCCGAACGCCTCGCCCGGCTGGGCGGCGACGACCCCGCCGCCCGCGACAAGGCCCGCCGCCTGGTCCTGATCGCCGCCTATATGGCGTTCGCCGACGCCCTGATCGGCCCGGCCCTCAAGACCATGCTCGACGCCCCCGCCGACGAACCCCGCGACCTAGCCCTGGCGGCGGCGAAGGGGGTGATCGAGGGGGGATGAGGGCGAGAGCGGTCAGCAGCCATCCTCAAAGTCAGCTAAGGGCGGTTAACGGACGTTGCAGCCATCTATTGCGGTAGGCGCCAGTCTTTCAGGCGACACCTGGCTTTAAAAGCAGGAGCGACGAAGAAGCCAAGACCGCTGCTGGCGGCGAAGACCAGCATGGGAAGTCCGACGTAGCCAAGGAGGCCAATCAGCCACCAACCTAAGACGTCGGACCAAGCTGTGCTTTCTCCCTCGACGCCTCCCCCGAACATTATGCCCGAGTAAATTATCAACGGGAAAGCGAGCCAGATCCAGAGCACGGGAAGCCGCCAGCGGCTAAGGACGCAGGCGCCAACCACGATCCCGCCTACAAAGCCTATCAAAAGAGCCAAACCGTAGAAGATCATGACCAGAGCTTGGCTGAGAGACAGCCGCTCGGCAATGTACGTAATCGGTCGAAAGCGGCCGTTGCCTCACGCGCCCCAAACAGGCCTCGATCGAGGTCATTTGAGCGACCGGGTTGACTGTGACCGGCAGCACTAACCTCGCCGTCATCGTCGGACTTGATCCGACGATCCAGCCCCGCCGGCGGTGAGGTCACAGCGGCTGGATGCTCGGATCAAACCCGAGCATGACGGCGTCGCGGGTCAGCGCTCCGCCTTCGCCCGCCGCCGCCACTCCGTCAGCAGAAACTCCGTATAGCCGTTGGGCTGGGCCTCGGCCTTGAGCACCAGGTCGCAGGCGGCTTTGAACGCGGGACCGTCGAAGGCGGGGGCCATGGGGCGGTAGGCGGGGTCGTCGGCGTTCTGGCGGTCGACCACCACGGCCATACGCTTCAGCGCCGCCAGCACCTCGGCCTCTGTTGTCACCCCATGCCGGATCCAATTGCCCAGATGCTGGCTGGAGATGCGCAGCGTGGCCCGGTCCTCCATCAGCCCCACGTCGTGGATGTCGGGCACCTTGGAGCAGCCGACGCCCTGGTCGATCCAGCGCACGACATAGCCCAGCACGCCCTGGCAGTTGTTCTCGATCTCCTGGCGCACCGCCTCGGGCTCGAAATTGCTCTCGGCCAGCGGCGGGGTCAGCAGGGCCGACAGCGGCGGGGCGGCGCGGTCGCGCAAGCCCGCCTGCACCTCGGCCACGTCCACAGCGTGATAGTGCAGTGCGTGCAGGGTCGCCGCCGTCGGCGACGGCACCCAGGCGGTCGAGGCGCCGGCGCGTGGGTGGCCGATCTTCTGCTCCAGCATCTCGGCCATGCGGTCCGGCGCGGCCCACATGCCCTTGCCGATCTGGCCCACGCCCTCCAGTACCGTCGCCAGGCCGGCGTCCACGTTGCCGTCCTCATAGGCCTTGATCCAGGCGGTCTGGCGCATGGCCTCCTTGCGCACCACCGGCCCGGCCGCCGTCACCGAGCGGATCTCGTCGCCCGTCCGATCCAGGAAGCCGGTGTTGATGAAGACGATGCGCCGGCGCGCGGCGTGGATGCAGGCCCTCAGATTGACGCTGGTGCGACGCTCCTCGTCCATCACCCCCATCTTCAGCGTCAGGGGCGGCAGGCCCACCATCGCCTCGACCCGGTCGAACAGGGCGTCGGCGAAGGCGACTTCTTCGGGCCCATGAATCTTGGGCCGCACCACATAGACCGAGCCCGCCGCGCTGTTGCGGACGTCCGGCGCGCGGTTCAGGTCGAGGCGGCCGATCAGGCCGACGATGGCGATGTCCAGCAGGCTTTCGGGGATGTCGCGCCCCTCGGCGTCCTTCACCGCATCGGTGGTCAGATGCAGGCCGACGTTGCGCACCATCAGCAGCGCCCGGCCCTTCAGCGTCAGATCACCTCCGCCCGGCGCCCGATAGGTCCGGTCCGCGTTCATCCGCCGCGTCAGGGTGCGCCCGTCCTTGACCAGATCGGCCGACAGGTCGCCGCGCATCAGGCCCAGCCAGTTGCGATAGACCAGCGCCTTGTCCTCGGCGTCCACGGCCGCGACGCTGTCCTCGCCGTCGGCGATGACGCTCAGCGCCGACTCGACCACGATGTCGGCCACCCCCGCCGCATCGTCGCGCCCGATGCGGTGCGCGCGGTCGATCGCGATCTCCAGGTGCAGGCCGTTGTGGACCAGCAGCACGGCCTCGGGCGCATCCTCGGCCCCGCGCCAGCCAGCCAGGGCGGCCGCGTCCTTCAGGCCCGCCTCGCCCCACGGCCTCTCGACCACCAGCCGTCCGTCCGCGATGCGATAGGCCGTCGCCTGGGCGTGCGAGCCCTGGCTCAGCGGCGCCGCCTCATCCAGCAAGGCCCTGCCCCGCGCCACGGCCCTGGCGCCCCGCTCGGGATCATAGGCGCCCGCCGGCGGCGGCCCGCCCAGCGCATCGGTGCCGTAGAGCGCGTCATACAGGCTGCCCCAGCGCGCATTGGCGGCGTTCAGCACATAGCGGGCGTTGGTCAGGGGCACGATCAGCTGCGGCCCCGGCAGGCGCGCCACCTCGTCATCCACGCCCGTCGTCTCGACGCGGAAGTCGCCGGGGGCCTCGGTCAGATAGCCGATCTCGCGCAGGAAGGCTTCGTAGGCCTCAGGCTCCGGCGTGCCCGGATGCGCGCCGTGCCAGTCGTCCAGCCGCGACTGAAGCTCTGCGCGGCGATCCAAAAGCACCCGATTGCGCGGCGCGAACTCGGCCAGAAGCTGGGCGAAGCCGCTCCAGAATCCGTCCGCCGTCACGCCGGCCTCCGGCGCGATCTCTTTCACCAGCGCCGCGATTTCGGGCGCGATCGTCAGTCCGTGCGTCGTGTCAGCCATGTCATCCCCGGGGAGGCGGTTCGACAAACCCTAGCAGCCTGCCCCCGCGTCAGCTGAAATAAAAAGTGATAACGGAGCCTCGACCTTGATCGAATTCGCACCCAAGGCCCGCCCGGTGTAGAGAGCGCGCCTGATGTCCGACCCCGCATCCTCGCCCGACCCACTGGCCCGCGCCCGTCGCCTGTCCGTCGCCCCGATGATGGACTGGACCGACCGGCATTGCCGCGCCTTTCACCGCGCCCTGTCGGCTGAGGCTCTGCTCTATACCGAGATGGTGACGGCCCCGGCGGTGATCCACGGCGACCGCGAGCGGCTGCTGGGCTTCGACGCGCTGGAGCATCCCGTGGCGCTGCAGCTGGGCGGGTCGGACCCGGCGCAGTTGGCTGAAGCCGCCCGCATCGGCGAGGACTTCGGATACGACGAGATCAATCTGAACGTCGGCTGCCCGTCGGACCGGGTGCAGTCCGGCCGGTTCGGCGCCTGCCTGATGCGCGAGCCCGAACTGGTGGCCGAGTGCATGGCCGCCATCGGTGACGCCGTCTCGGTCCCCGCGACCGTCAAATGCCGCATCGGCGTGGACGAGCAGGATCCCGAGGTCAGCCTGTTCGCCACCGTCGACGCCTGCGCCGCCGCAGGCGTCACGGTCTTCATCGTCCACGCGCGCAAGGCCTGGCTGAAGGGTCTGTCGCCCAAGGAGAACCGCGACGTGCCGCCGCTGGACTACGCCCTGGTCCGCCGGCTGAAGCGCGAGCGGCCGCATCTGTCGATCTCGATCAACGGCGGCGTCGGCTCGCTGGACGAGGCCGAAGCGCATCTGGACGCCGCTGACGGCGTCGCGCTGGACGGCGTCATGATGGGCCGCGCCGCCTATCACGAGCCGGCCTTGCTGGGTCAGGTCGACCGTCGGCTGTTCGGCGGCGCGCACGACGTCGACGCCTTCGAGGCGCTGAAGCGCTATCGCCCCTATCTGGCCGCCCGCCTGGCCGAGGGCGTCGCCCTGCCCGCCATGACCCGGCACATGTTGGGCCTGATGCACGGCCGGCCGGGCGCGCGCGCCTTCCGGCGCATCCTGACGGTCGAATCCATCGCGACCGGCGCCGGTCTAGAGGTGATCGACCGCGCCGCCGAGGCCGTGCGCGAAGCCGAAGCCCGGCGCGAGGCGGCGTGAGCCTGGATCTGATCGGCGAATACGCCCTGCTGCTGATAGCCCTGGCCGGCGCGGGCGCCGTGGCCGGGATCATCGGCGGCCTGTTCGGCGTGGGCGGCGGCACGGTGCTGGTGCCCGCCCTGTTCTACGCCTTTTCGGTCATGGGCGTGGGCGGCGAGAGCAATCTGCACGTCGCCATCGGCACCTCGCTGCTGACCATCGTCGCCACCTCCTGGCGGTCGCTGGCGACCCACCGGGCGCACGGCGCGGTGGACGAGGTGGTGCTCAAGACCTGGACGCCCTGGGTGGCCTTCGGCGGTCTGGTCGGCGCCGCCATCGCGGGCTTGGCGTCCATGGAGGGGCTGGGTCTGGTCTATGGCGTCTGCCTGATCCTGGTGGCCGCGCAGATGGGCCTTCTGCCCGAGCGGTTCGTGCTGCGGCGCGACCTGCCCCAGGGCTGGGGCCGTCGAGCGGTGGCTACGGCCATCGGCCTGCTGTCCGCCATGATGGGCATCGGCGGCGGCAGCCTGGGCGGCATGACCCTGACCCTTTGCGGCCGTCCGATACACCAGGCGGTTTCCACAGCCGCAGGCTTCGGCCTGGCCATCGGCGCGGCGTCCGCGGTGGGCTTCGCCGTCTTCGGCTGGGGCGCGGACGGCCGCCCGCCCCTGTCGCTGGGCTATGTGAATGTGCCGGCCGCCGTCATCATGGGCCTGCTGACCGCGCTGACCGCCCCGATCGGCGCCCGCCTGGCGCACCGGCTGAACAAGACCGTGCTGCGCAAGGCCTTCGCCGTCTACCTTCTGCTGGCGGCGCTGTCGGTGGCGATCAAGGCGCTTTGATCATGCGGCCCGCGAGGCCTCGTTCCTGTCGGCCGTGGCGGCCGCGCTCTGGCGCCACCGGATCGTCGCAAAACCATCACCCTCATGTGACGCCCGCATAACGCATCTGGCGGACAAGCCTGCGCCAGACAGGAGCACGTCTTTCATGCTGAACCTTGATCGTCGCAGAATCCTGACGAGCGGTGCGGCCGCCCTGGCCTTTGGCGGCCTCAGCCGTCACGCCCTGGCGCAAGGGACTGAGTCTTATGTCAATCAGATCGCCGGCTACGGGCCGTTGCAGGTCGATCCGGCCGGCGTGATGGATCTGCCTCAGGGCTTTTCCTATCGCGTGATCTCACGCTTGGGCGAAGTCATGAGCGACGGCCTGCTCGTGCCCGGCCAGTTCGACGGAATGGGGTGTTTTGCGCTGGACGACGATCGAGTCACCCTGGTGCGCAACCACGAACTCAAGCCGGGATCACGATCGCACTGGACGCGCACGGCCTGGTCGGACGGCGAAGGCCGAATGGCGCGCATGGACGCGTCCAAGGCCTATGGCCAAACCGCTTCGGGCCAGATCGTGCCGGGCGGAACGACCAACCTGATCTACAATCTGAAGACGGGTCGAACCGAGCGGCAGCATCTCAGTCTGATCGGCACCAGCGCCAACTGCGCCGGCGGCGTGACGCCGTGGGGCAGCTGGCTGACCTGCGAGGAAACCGAAGAGCGACCCGAGACGGCGTCGGTGACCCGTCCGCACGGCTATGTGTTTGAAGTGCCGGCCTCGGCGTCGGGGCTTGTCGAGGCCGTGCCGCTCAAGGCCATGGGCCGCTTCTATCATGAGGCGGTCTGCGTCGATCCCGCCACGGGCGTGGTCTATCTGACGGAGGACAAGACCGACGGGCTGTTCTACCGCTTCCTGCCGAACACGCCGGGCGAACTGAGCCAGGGCGGCCGGCTGCAGGCCTTGGCGGTTCGCGGCGCGGCGGGCGCCGACACCACCAATCATCAGATGCGATTCTGGGCTGTCGGCGACGAACTTTCGGTCGACTGGATCGATCTGGAGGATGTCGACAGCCCCAACGACGACCTGCGCGTCCGTGGCCGGGCGGCGGGGGCGGCCATCTTCGCGCGCGGCGAAGGCGTGCATTGGGGCGACGGCGAACTGTATTTGACCGCGACGTCCGGCGGACCGATCGAGCGCGGCCAGATCCTGCGCTATCGACCCTCCTCTGCGGAGGGCCGTCCGCAAGAGGCCGCCGCGCCTGGCCGTCTTCAGCTCATGGTCGAAAGCGCCGACGAGCGGGTCATGAACATGGCCGACAATCTGACGGTCGCCCCTTGGGGTCACCTGATCGTCTGCGAAGACAACTATTCCCCCACCATCCGAAACCACCTTAAGGGCGTGTCGCCCGAGGGCCAGGTCTACACCCTGGCGCGCAACGCAACCGACGCGAACTCCGAATTCGCCGGCGCCTGTTTCTCGCCTGACGGGGCGACGCTGTTCGTCAACTATCAGCACCCGGGCCTGACGTTTGCGATAACTGGGCCGTGGGACCAACTGCGCGCCGCTTGAGGCGCGGTCAGTCTTGAGCCCGGCTGCGGGAGCCGAGCGCCTCTAGCCGCGTTGACGTGGCCGGAGGGACGCCTTGACCAATCCACGCGCCACGATCGACGCTCTGCTGAGCCCGCTGCGGCCGGCCCGCAAGCGCCAGACCCGCATGCAGATGCTGCTCGAGGCGGCGGCGCGGTTCGGGTACGCCGCACGCGGCTTCGTCTATCTGTCGGCTGGGATTCTGACCCTGATCGCCGCACTTGGGCCGACTGACGGCGTTTTCGGAGCCGGCGACACGGGAGTGTGGTTGCTGGACCAGCCCTTTGGGCGTCTGTGGCTGGCGCTCTTGGGCGTAGGGTTATGGGCGTTCGTAGGCTGGCGCGTGCTTCAGGCGGTCTTCAACGTCGATCATGCCTCCAACGACCTAAAGGGGCTGGCGTCGCGCGCGGGCCAGGCCATGAGCGGACTGTTCTACGGCCTGCTGGCGTCCAGTGTGTTCGAGGTTCTGGACGAGGCCCGCGAGGTGGCCTCGCGGGCCTCTGAGCGCGCCGAGAGCGTGGCCGAAAATCAGCAGAAGGCGGAGCAGGTCCTGGCGCTGCCCTTCGGCCCCAGCCTGCTCGTTCTGGTCGGCGTGCTGGTGGCCGGCATAGGAGTAGCCAACCTGGTGCGGGCCTGGCGCGAGGATTTTCTGTCAAGCCTCGACTGTCCGAAGGCGATGTGCTCGACGGCGGAGTTCCTGGCCAGAGCCGGCTATGCCGCGCGCGGATTCGCCTATCTGCCCCTTGGCGGCTTCATCATCCTGGCCGGGTTGCGGGCCAGAGCCAGCGAGGTGACCGACACCGCGGGCGCGCTCGCCGCTCTGCAGGCTCAACCCGGAGGCACGTGGGCCCTGGCCGCGACCGGCGCCGGCTTCGCCGCCTTCGGCGCCTTCGCCTTCGTCGAGGCCCGGTGGCGGATCATCCGGCCGCCGCGAAACCTGGCGGGCTGACGCGGCCTCCTCAGCTTGAAAGCTGGAAGCTGAGGCGAAGCGCCCCGTTGATGCCCTTCACCCCCATCCGCATGCACAGCGAACGCAGATGCGCCCGAACGGTGTGGACCGACATGTCCAGCTGTCGCCCGATCTCCTTGGGCGCCTCGCCGGCGGTAAGATGGACTAGGACGGCGGTTTCAGACCGCGTCAGGCCAAAGACGCTCTGCAGCATCTCGATACGTTCGGCCGGGATCGGCTTGATGGGGCAGACCGCGGCGAAGACCCGATCGGGCGCGCCTGGCGTTATCAGCAGCTTCAGGATGCACCAGTCGTCATCGCCGGCGCGAAACAGCATGCGGCCATCCGTTTGACGCCCCTGACCCAGGCGGGCCAGAAGCTGGTCCAGCTCGGGTCGGCTTCGATGCGTGGCGCACATGAACAGCCCACCCGCGCCGATCCGTCCGGACAGGGACAGTTCGCGTCCTCGGCCGTTGGCGCGAAGCACCCGCCCTTCCAGGTCGAGGACGAAGCGGGCCACCAGATCATCCTCAAACCAGGCCTGCGCCTCGCTCGCCGCGATAGTCTGGGGCAGGTCCGGCAGCCTGCGCAACGCCTTGGACGACCTGGATGGCGACAGAAGCCTCAGCCCCGTGAGAACAGTCTTCGCGCCGCCATCTTCAAGGCCGGACACGCCGGACGGTTGTCGATATGCCATGTGTCTGCTCCCGACCGCCCAGCCCAGGCGGTTCACGCGGCCGCGACAGTGCTTCCCTCTACAGCAGGCGACCGACGCGCACGATTGTCCACAACTCGGAGAACTTCAAGGCAATTGTGGAAAATGATAGTTTTCGACGGGATGCGACCAGCCACCCCAAGACGATAGAGCGTTGGCCAGTGATTGAGCCTATATATCCAAGCCTAATCATGAAGTCTTCACTACAGGTGATGGCAAATTTTCTTTACTCGTTAACAAATCTGTATTGACATCGCACTTGGCACAAAAATTTGCATTCTACTTATGAAAACATCAATCCGGCGACACATCGATCGTCAGCAGATCGACATATCGTCCTGCCGCTCGTCCGACCACGTCCCCCAGGGTCAAGGTCATCGGCAGGGACAGCCCTTGGAGATCGCGCGGCGGATCCACGCTCCGAGACCAAAGCGCGGTAAGATCGACGGGCTGGCCGTCCAGATCGACGCCGTAGGCGATGGCTGGGGCGCCCTCCACCGCCTCGGTTCTCTGGAGCATGCCGCGATGCTCGGACTGGATGGTCAGCTTGGAGCGGGCGTTGGCGCGGACCTGCACGAAAATCTGCCGCGTGGCGCCGCTGACCGCTTCGCCGAAATCGACGACCTCGACGCTGGACCCCGACCCGAACACGCCCGCTGCACCGGCCAGGCCAAGCTGAGCGCGCGGGGTGGCCCCGAGCACCAGCCGAATGGGGATCGGCGCCAGCAGCGCCTGGCCGTCCGCATCCTTGACGATCAGTTTCAGATCGGCGGCGTATTCGCCCGCCTCCGCCACTGCATCGCGCAGCACGGCGGCGTCCAGCTGCGCGGTCGATGCGCCGCCCGCGGCCAGGGTGAACAGAAAGACTCCAGGCTGGGCCGGAGCCTGCGTCACGCCGGACGATTCACGAGGCCTGATTTGAAGGGCGACCCCGCCCAGAACCACCTGCGTCGCCTCCTGCCCTGCGTCGTCGGTGAACGACAGGCGCAGATCGCAGACGTCCTCGCCCCCGTTCGCCAGCTTCACGTCCAACGGAGCGGCCGTGGAGCCGACGGCGAAGGGATTGTAATCGATACGGACCGGACCCGGCCCCTGCACCAGGGCGAGGTCGCAAGCGCGCGCAGCGCCACTCCACAGCCACGCCGTCCCCAGCGCGGTCAGCGCCAAGACGATATGCGCCAGCGCGGCCCCGTCAGGGCGGAGGGCGGCGCGTTCTGATTTCGCCGACATCGACGACTCCTTCCACATTCCGAGGGATGACGAACTCGCCCAGGCTCTCGCCGCCGACCACGAGCCGATAGCGCCCGGGCGCCAGGCCGTCGGCGATGAAGCGCCCGCCGCGATTGGTGAAGAACGGCTTGCCGGCCGCGTCCGGCGGATCGTCGGCGGCCTGGATGACACCCCCGATCAGGGCGACCGGTCCGGTGTCGGACACCAGCACGCCGCGCGCGGTCAGGGATGCTTCGCTGCCCACGACGACGCGATAGCCGTCGCCGAAGCCGGAGAAGGCGTTGATCAGCCCGCTGCCCAGATCATATCCAGGCGGCAAGGGGTCGACCTCGAATTCGTAGCGCCGCACGCCGTAAGCGCGATCAACGCCCGCAAGCGCCGGCCCGAACCAGCCGCTGCGCGCGATCGGATAGCCGCTGGAGTCCGTGAGGCTGAGCTGCGCCCGCTTGAGGGTCGGATGGCGCGTGGCGATGATGAAGCCTTCGCGCGCCGAGCGCCCGACCCCGAACGCGCCGTCCGCATAGCCGACCATCGTGGACAGCCGCCACAACGATTCCTGACGCGTCTCTCCGCCCGGTTCGGTGGAGACGAGCCGGTTGGTCACCAGTTCTGCGTCGAAGCGATTGTTGATGTAGCGCAGGTCGGCCGACAAAGCCTGGTTCGAGCGATCCTGCGACAGGCGGATGTCGCCGCTGAGATCGTCCAGCCTGCCGTTCGACGCACGCGACAGGCCGACCTCGCGGAAGTCGTTGCGGCTGTCGTAGCGCGCCACCCCGTTCCAGCGACCGCCGAAACGCGACGTGAGGGTGAAGCCGACCCGCGTCTCTTCTCGGCCGTCGATGGCCGTCCCCTGCTGCAGCGCCAGATTGACGCCGAAACGGCGGAAGCTGCGCCCGATCGACAGGCTCAGATCTGTGCGGTCACGCTGCTGGCGCCCCTTTACGAAGGCCGCGCCCACGCTGATCGAATAGTCCTTGAACCGCAGCAGGGTCTGGGCGGCGGCGCGCCATTTCTCACGGTTGAAGGCCGAGGCGTCGAAGGCGCTCTGAAAGTATCGGCTGGTGGCCTGGGCCGATGCGACGAACCGCAGGTCGATGTCGCGGACCAGCGTCGCCTCCTTCAAATAGTCGATCGAGGCGACATAACCCTGCCGGCCGGTCGCGCCGTTGCGGCTGGCCGCCCCGCTTACCTGGATCAGCCCCAGACGCGATCCCCAGGTGGCCAGGCCGCCGATCTGCGCCCGATCCCGCGCCAGCTGGGCGTTGGCGCCGACCGTCAGCTGGTCGGTCAGCCCCTTCCGCATGAAGCCCGTGGCTGCGAGCGTGGAGCCATACTGAAGCTGTCCGCCCTCCTCCAGCACCCCGGCCGAAACGCCGAAGTCCAGCACGCCCGGGTCCAGCAGGCCCGCGCCGCCGAACAGGTCGAAGACGGCGATCTCGCGCTGGCCGTTGTCATCTTCGACCAGCAGCCGGACGGTGTTGGCGCCCTGGCCGAAAGGGAAGTCGCCCAGGGAATACGGCCCGGCGTCCAGCCGCACGCGCTCGACCACCACGCCGTTGACCTCGACCACCACCAGGGCTGGTCGATCCAGGATGAACTGCCGGCGGCCGGCCGGGCGCACGTTCTGGAACGGCCGGATGGTCGAATAGGCCCGCGCCGCCGATACGCCCAGAAACCGCTGCGAGCCCTGGAAGCTCTCGACCGGCGGGGCGAACTCGCCGGCGGTCAGGCGAACGGCGGACTGGAACAGATCCTTGGTCAGACGGAACTCGCGCCGCCGCCACCGCTCCTGGTCGTTGCCGCCGTCGTAGTCCACGCCGCCGGTGAAGGTGACGCCGTCAAAGCCGCCGACCTTGGCGAAGACATCCACGCCGCCCTGCAGCGGCGAGAAGCGGTCTGCGATGTGGGAATACTGCTGCGCCAGCACGATGTTGGCGCCCGCCGCGAAGCGCGCGGGCGGGTCGAAGGCCGACGGATCGACCACCTCGTTGCGTGAAAAACTGACATCGCGACGCGCCCTGGCGTCCGCCGACAACTCGGCCGCGAACGTCAGCGACAGAGGATCGAACACCAGTGAGAAGCCTTCGCCTCTCAGGTCCGCCATGCTGACCTTGGGCTGGGCCGCGATGATCGTGCGCAGCCGCGCGCGCAGGGACGCCGCCAACTGCGGCCCCAGCAGATCCATCAGGGCGACTGCATCGACCAGCCCCTGGCCCTGAACATCGACCTCCCCGCTGATGTCGCCCAGATAGCGTCCATCGAGCGTGAGAGGCCCCTGAATCGGCGTGAGCACGGGCGTCGGCCGCGCAGCGGGCGTGCGGTCCTGCGGGGCGGGCAAGGGTCCGTCGGTCGCCGCGTCCGGCGTGGGGGGAACATCAGACGCGGCGCCGACGGCGAGCGCGGCCGGGGGGGTGGCGCGCTCGATGGGAACCACCACGGCGTAATCGCGCGCCGTGCGGATTACTTCGGCCTCGTTCGGCGGCGTCGAGGCGTTGGCCGCCGAGGCGAGACCGCCCCCGACGCAGGCCATCGCGCCAAAACGACGCCAGGCGCTTCGCGGCGCTTCCGGGCCGCCAGGACGGGCCCCGTTCATTTCCGCCGCCCTACAGCAACGCGATCGCGGCGGTGACGTCGCCCGTCGCCCCGGCGGCGAGGGCCGCAGGGATCCGCATGTGGCGCGAAGCGCCGCCCGCCATCACGCTGACCTCGCCGACATCGACATCGGCGGCGGGCACTTCGTGCGCTCGACCGTCTGCGGTGGTCAGGGTGAAGCGAGCCTCCCTCAGATGGGCGAAGCCGGTCCCCGGGTTGCGGGCGGTGATCAGAATGTCGCCGTTCGGCGCGCGGCTGAGGCTGGTCACCTCCACTGACGCCCGGGCGTTGGACGGGGCCACGAAAACGTAGGTGTTGATCGTGAAGGCGACCTTCACATCAGCGCCCGCCCCGCCGTCCGCCGCCGTCGTCTGCATGACGATCGGCAGTTGGCCGACCCGCACCAGATACATTCCCGGCTCGCCGCCGCTTGGGTCGCCGACGTAGCGGACCTGGACGATCTGATCCCGGTTGGCCGGAATCACGGACTGGACGGGAAAGACCGCGACTGCGTCGTCTTCGGGCGTAAGGCTGCGCGCGCCGCTGTCATCGACGCGCATGCGATAGACCTCGATCTCCACCGTGGCCGGCGTCGCACTGTTGTTTCGAACCGTCAGCCGATAGCTGGAGCCGGCGCCGGTGGGCGTCAGCTTGGCCACCATGGGCGATACTTCAAGGGCGTGGCTTGGCGTCGCCGAGGCCGTGAAAAGCATCAAAGCCGCCAGTGCGGCGGTGAAGCGCCGTAGCGCCATGACTGCATCCTCCCCTGCAGATGATGAAAAGAGGCGGGGCCGCCCGAAGACGGCCCCGACCGTTCCGGTCAGGCCGGATTCAAGGCGAAGGAGAACACTTCAGTATAGGTGCCGGCCGGCGCCGAAGCTGCGCCGGGGCCCGACGGCGAAGCCGCGCAGCCCGAGGAGCCGGGGTTGCTGGGATCGCCCTGGGTGCCGCCCACGCCCGCACCGCCCGGAACGTTGTAGCAGAGGTTCAGGAACAGGTCGGCGAAGATGCCGTCCGCCAGCTTCTGACTGTAGCCGCCCGAGTTGGTCACGATGGCCGGGCTGCCGGGCCAGGTGTCAACCGGGGAGAAGCCCAGGCTGGGGATCTCCGGCACGACAAGATCCCAGTCGTAGTTGATCAGCACGCCGCCGGCCGACTTGAAGTCGCCGTTCTGAGCGCTGGACGTCAGCTTGGCGCCGGTGGCCGAGTTGCACGACATCCGCAGGGTCGTGACTTTCTGACGCGCGCCGTTGGCCACCGCGATGTTGCCGCCCGCGACATTGGCCAGGCCAATGCCGCAGACATTTGGTCACGCTGGTCGAGACGGTGACATTGGTCTGGGCGCTCGACACGCCAGGGATGGCGAGCAGAGCGGCAGCAGCGGCGGCCGCCGCAACAATATAAGCACGCATAATGAGCCTCCAGTATTCGGTTGGATGAAATATCCGGCCTGCCTGAGCAGCTTCCGGCCATTGGGCTGTTCGCCACAATGACGCCATTTACAGCGCCCGCTTGAGCGTCGGCATCGCCAAGGCGGGTAGCGATGTTGGACTAGTCAATTTCGGTTAGTCGATTTGACGCCTTGGGAGAGGCTGTCCGCCCCGGCCGCAGCGACGAGAAGCACATCGGTCAGCGGCGCACCCGCCGCTGCTCGAAGCGGACATCCGATACGCATCTCACGCTTGGGAGCGATGAACCACGCCGGGCGCGGCCATGACTATGCGCCGAGTTCACGCCAGCCGCCTGGTGGAAAAGGCCTTCGCGGCGGAACGGGCCAATGACACACGGCCTTCGCTCAATCATCGCCGTAGCGTTGCAGAAATCGCGCGGAAGGGTCACGTCTCGACGCTACCGACCCCGCTGACCGCGCCTCCAGCGCGCATCTTCGGGGGAACTTCGACATGACCATCAAGCCTGTCGGCACGCGACGCGCGAGCCTTTCACTCAAGGCTTCGGCCGGCGCGCTGGTCATCGCCGCGGCCTTGGGCGCCGCCGCGCCGGTTCTCGCGGATGTCGTCGCGGACGCCGCCGCCGTGCAGAACACCCTGACCGGCCGCGTGTCAGACGCGTCTGGGGCGTCGCTGCCCGGCGCACGGGTGGTTATCCGCGAATTGGGCTTCACGACTTCGACGGATCGTCAGGGGCGCTACATCCTGCCGTCGATGCCGGCGGGACAGTATACGGTCGAGGTCGACTACCTCGGCTATCCGACAATGAGCCGCCAAGTGACCGTCGCAGTCGGCGTCGCCACCGTTGCAGACATCACTGTGTCGGACGTGACCGAGGTGGCTGAGATCGTGGTCGTCGGATCGCTGAGCGACGGCGTCGCGCGCGCTCTGAACCAGCAACGCACGGCCGACAACACCAGCAACGTCGTGTCTTCGGACTCGATCGGCCGCTTCCCTGACTCCAACATCGCCGAGGCGCTTCAGCGCGTGCCGGGCATCGGCGTCGAGCGGGACCAGGGCGAAGGCAACTTCGTCAGCCTGCGCGGCTCACCGGCCGCCTTCACCTCGATCACGGTCGACGGGGTGTCCATCCCGGGCACCAGCCCGGACACCCGCGCGGTGGATCTGGGCGCATTGCCCTCCGAAGTCGTCAGCTCGCTTGAGATCAACAAGACCCTGCTGCCCAGCCAAGACGCGGACTCCATCGCCGGCTCGATCAACCTGGTGACGCGCTCGGCCTTCGACAGCCGCGGTCGCAACATCCGCCTCAACGCGGGCGGCAGCTACAACGAGATGGGCTCGACCAACGATCGCCGCGCCTCGATCGTGGCGTCCGACACCTTTGGCCCGGATCGTCAATTCGGCGCCGTGCTGTCCGCGAGCTACGCCAAGACCGACCGTCGCGTGGACAACATTGAATCCGCCTGGGACCTCATCGAGGACGCGGACGGCGAGGACATTCTCGGCGTGCCGGTTCAGGAGTTCAAGGACTACGACACCCGCCGCGAGCGCCTAAGCCTCACCGGTGCGCTGGAGTATCGGCCCGACGCGCTGAACCGCTACTTCGTGCGCGGGACCTGGGCGCGCCGCACCGACGACGAGTTCCGCAACCTGCTGGCCATCCTGTACGAGGATGGCGCGATCCAGCCCGGCGCCACCGAAGAGTCGGCGACCTTCACCGCCGGCCGTTTCGCCCGTGAGTTCCGTCACCGCGTCGTGCGCGACGAAAACCTGGCGATCAGCGCCGGCGGCGAGCACGACATCAATACCATGACGCTGGACTACACCGTGTCGTTCGCGCGCGGCGAGCAGACCTATCCGAACCGCCAGCAGCTGCTGTTCCGATCCACGGCGCGGCCGGACCTCAGCTATGACTTCTCCGGCGATTTCGACAATCCGAACCTGTCGCTGTTCACCACTCAGGAGCACCTGAACCCGGCCAACTATGCGTTCCGCGAACACGTCAACCGCTGGCAGAGCACCACCCAGGACGAGACGGCGGCGGAGATCAACCTCAACATCCCGACCACCCTGTTCAACCAGCCTGCGGAGTGGAAGTTCGGCGGCCGCCTTCGCCAGCGCGACATCGAGTCCGACGAGGAAAGCTTCCGAAACCGCGACGCCTCGGCCCGGCCGGCGCTGGGGTTCGCAGACCTGCTGTCGGACACGCCGTCACGCAACTTCGACTATGACCTCGGCTTCAAGTACGACGCCGGCCTGGTGCTGGACTACTTCGGCCGCCAAGGCCCGCTGACGGCCGCTCCGGCCTACCGCCGCATCTCCAACTCGACCACCACTGACTACACGGCCCAGGAAGACATCTACGCCGCTTACGGCATGACCAAGATCCAGTTTGATCGGGCCAACCTGATCCTGGGCCTGCGGGTCGAGCGGACGGACTTCGAAGGCGCCGCGCCGGTGTTCAACGAGGACACCGAAGACTTCACCGTCAGCAGCTTCTCGCGCAGCTACACTGAGGTGTTCCCGAACGCGACGCTGCGTTACGCCTTCAGCGACAATCTGGTGGGTCGCGTCGCGCTTACGCGCGGCATCGCCCGCCCCCGCTACCGCGACAACGTCCCGCGCATCAGCGAGAGCGGCGATCGCACGGCGGGCGAGGTGATCGATCTGGCGGCGGGCAACCCCGACCTGAGGCCGACCCTGTCGAACAACTTCGACGCCGGCCTGGAGTACTACTATGAGCCGCTGGGCGTGATCTCGGCCGGGGTCTTCTACAAGGACCTCGAGGACTATGTGTTCGAGCTGACCTCACGCGGAACCTACGCCGGCCTGGCGGCGGACATCACCCGGCCCGAGAACGCCCCTGACGGCTTTATCCGCGGCGTCGAGCTGAACTATCAGCAGCAGTTCACCTTCATGCCGGGCTGGCTGTCGGGTTTCGGCGTGGCCGCGAACTACACCTGGACCGACGCCGAGATGACCCTTCCCTTCGCCGGGCCGGGGCGCGGAACCACGGCGGCGTTGCCGAACCAGTCGGACACCACCGTCAATCTGTCGGCCTTCTATGAGACCGCGCGCTTCAACGCCCGCCTGGCCTGGACCGATCGCAGCGACTTCCTGCAGGAGTTCAACTATGGCGATCCGCGCCTGGACATCTATTGGGAAGGCCGCTCGCAGCTGGACTTCACGGCCGACTTCGATGTCACTGAGCGTGTGAACGTCTATCTGGAAGCCAAGAACCTGACGGACTCCGAAGGGGTGCGTTACGCCGGCGTTCGGTCGCGGCCGACGGAGCGGGAGCGTTTCGGGCGCCTGTTCTTTGTCGGCGCGCGGGTGAACTTCTAATGCGGGCCGGGGCGGGGCAATGCATCGGAAGGCTCCTGGGCAGTAGATCGACCCGCGTCACCGCTACGGCGGCATCCCTCGCCCTGTGGGCTGTGGCGGCCCAGGCCCAGGTCGTGGCGGCGCCGGATCCGGACCCGACGCCCCCGCCCGCCCACGCGCCGAATGAACGCTATGCAGCGAAGGGGTGGGCGGACCGCATCGTGCTGTCCCCCGCAGCGGACGCCGCCACAGGCGCCGCCGTCGCCTGGCGGACCGATCCGCGTCAGACGTCGGCCGAGGCCCAGATCGCCGAAGAGATCGACGGCCCCCTGCTCGGCCACGCGGCGGTGACCGTAAACGGCGTCAGCGCGCCGATCGCCAACGAGAACGGCGAGGCGATCTATCATCAGGCGCGCTTCGAGAACCTGAAACCGGCGACCCGCTATGTGTATCGCGTGCGCGCCGCCGATGGCTGGAGCGAGTGGCTGCCGTTCCGAACGGCGTCCGCCGAGGCGGAGCCGTTCCGCATCATCTATCTGGGCGACACCCAGAACAACATCCTGTCGATCGCCTCGCGCGTCATCCGCTCGGCCTTCAAGGAGGCCGGGCCCGCCGCCGTCGTCCTACACGCCGGGGACCTGGTCGCTCAGCGCGAAACCAAGGTCCACGACGACGAATGGGGTGAATGGACCGAGGCCGGCGGCCGCGCCTTCGCCATGACGCCCCAGCTGCCGGCCACCGGCAACCACGAATATGTCGACCACATCCTGCCTGACGGCGAGGAATCGCGCCGCCTTGGCCCGCATTGGCCGCTGCAGTTCGCTCTGCCTGGCAATGGAGCGCCCGGCGCCGAGGCGACCACCTATTTCGTGGATTATCAGGGCGTGCGCTTCATCGTCCTGGACGGGACGGCTGCTCTCGATCTGGGGGCGTTGGACAGCCAGACGCGCTGGCTGGACCGCGTGCTGGCCGAGAGCCCGGCGCGCTGGAACATCGCCGTGTTCCACCAGCCGCTGTTCACCTGCGCACGCCCAAACGACACAGAGGCGCTGAAGACCGCCTGGAAGCCCATCTTCGATGCCCGCAACATCGACCTGGTGCTCCAGGGCCATGACCACTGCTACGCCCGCGTGTCCGACCCCGCCGGGGCCGCAGCCTCGCACGCCGCAAGCGATGCAGGCCGCCCCCAGGGACCGGTCTACGTCGTGTCGGTCGTCGGCTCCAAGATGTACGGCCTAAACAACCGCGCCGACACCCAGCCGGTCCGCGCCGCCGAGAACACCGAGCTTTATCAGCTGATCGACGTCGACGGCGATCGACTGCTGTTCAGGGCCTTCACCGCCACCGGCCGGCTGTACGATGCCTTCACGCTCGTGCGTGGCGAAGACGGCCGCAATCGTCTGATCGAGACGTCCCAGGATGAACTCGCCGCCCTCCGGCGTTGCGATGGCGAACAGGGGCCAGATGACCGGCCGTGCACCGCCGAGATCAAGGACTGACGCGCCAGTTTCAGGGTCACTGCATCCATCAGAACCTGAAGTTCACCCAGGCCGTCAGGTAGTCCGAGCTTTCGTAGCCCGCGTCCTTCAGCACCGAGCCGGCGGCCAGGTGCTCATAGCGGGCGATCAGGCTGGTGCGGGGCGAGATCGTGTGGGCCAGCTGCAGCTTCCAGACCTCGCCGACGTGACGGCCTTCGACGGCCTCGGTGCCGGCATAGGCCAGGTCGGTGGCGCGATAGACCGCGTCGTCCGTCGAGGCGCGCCAGGTGGCCTGAACCTCGGCGGTGAGGGCCGTCGGGCCGCGCCGCACCGTGACGCTGGGCGCAAGGGCGACCATGTTCACCGGGTTGAAGACGTTCTGATAGCTGTAGAAGATCGGCACGCCGAAGGGCGTGACGGCGTTTCGCAAAGGGCCGTCGTCATAGGCCCCGCCGCCCGATCCATAGTCGAAACGCAGGCCCACCCTCGGCGCTGACGCCCCCTCGCCCACGCTGAGGCTTTGCTGGGTGAAGACGTGCCAGGCGTCGATGCGGCGGTCGCCGTACCGGCCGGTCTGGCGCGCGACGGTCCAGTCCAGGTTCACCGGTCCAGCCGAGCCCCACAGACGCGCGCCGGTGTAGTCTCGGCGTTCGTGCGCCACCTCGGCGCCCCAGCGGCGCGCGTCCTGGGTGTGACGCCACAGGAAGGGATCGAAGTGCAGCCGAGAGCCCCCGAACCAGTCCCGAGGCACGAGCACGCCCGCGGTCACGCCGCTGAACCGGCGACTGCGGTCGGTGCGGTCATCGTTAACGCCGCCGACGCCCAGAGTGGTCGGCCGCAGATCGAACAGATCCGCCCTCATCCGTTCTCCCCTCACCCAGGCGCGCACGCCGTTGTAGGGCGTCAGAATGGTCGCTCCGTTGCGGGTGCTGATCAGATAGGGCGAGCCGTCCACGAAGAACTGGCGGCCATAGCGCGCGCCCAGCTCCAGCCCCTGCACCTCGGCGGAGACATCGACAAAGGCCTGCTGCACCACCAGGTCGTTCCGCAGCGCGGGTATGGACCGGTTCATGTTGCGCCCGCCCGCCCCGCCGTGGGCCAGCTCGCCATAGGCGCGAATGTGCGGCCCGACGCGCAGATCGGCCCCGCCGACGAACCTCAAGGTGTCGAGGCGCTGATCCGCACCGTCCCTCAGCCCCGGGCTTGTGGTCAAGGCGGTGCGGGCGCGCATCTCGCCCGACAGGCTGAGCCAGACCTCGCCGTCGTCGGACAGCGGAATGTACTTCAGCCGGTCCAGAAAATCCTTGCGCTTGGCGGCATCGCGAAGCCCGGACCAGTCCTCTGCCCAGCGGGCCTCGCCATAGCCGCCGATCACGGGGCCGACGCCGATGGCGTTGCGGGGATAGGGCGTCGGTTCGGTGGGGGCAGGCGCGGGGTCCTGCGCGGCGGCGGCGGTGGCGCTCAGCAAGGCGGCGGCCAGCATCGGACCCAGAGCGTAGGCGCGACGCAGCGCGCCCCGGTCATGATTGACCATCATGGTGACGTCTCCTGTGTGGGAAGCCGCCTCGCGCCGAATCTTCCAGACCGGGCGAGGCGGCAGGTCGTGTCGGACGGCGGGCGCCTAGGTGCTGACCACGCCGGTCAGGCTGAGCACCAGCAGGGCGGTCGAGGCGAAGATCGACACCAGGCCGATCGCGGCGAACAGGTTGTGCCACCACTTGTTGCGCAGATCGCCCAGCAGCGTGTTGTTGGCTGTCATCACCAGCAGCACCCCAAGGAGCGGAGCGACGAGCACCGTCATGGCCTGCGCCAGGATGATCAGTTGCACCCGCGATCCGGGCGCGAAGGCCGTCACCAGCAGGCCGAACATCAGCACGCAGCCGACCAGCAGCTTGGTGCGGCGGGAATCGAAGCTGCCACCCCAGTCCAGGCCGTCCGAAAGCAGCGTCCCGCCCGCCGTGGCGTTGGCCAGCATCGACGAGAAGGCGGCGGCGAAGAAGCCTAGGGTGAAGATGTAATAGCCGGCCGGCCCGGCCAGAGGCTCGAACACGCTGGCCAGCTGGGGCAGGGTCTCCACGCGCTGGCCGGTGTGACCCAGCACGGCGGCGGCGACCATGATCACCAGGGCGGTCATGATGCCCGGCGCCACGATGCCCGGGATGGTGTCCGTCAGTGTGGTGTCGCGATACTGGGCGCGGCCCGTCTTGTGCGCCTGAATGGCGTAGCTGGTGAAGAAGGCTGCGTTGATCGAGAAGTTGGTGCCGACCAGGGCCACGATCAGCAGTTCCGCGCCCGCCGGGAAGGTCGGGACAATGCCCAGCACGCCCGCGCTCCAGTCCGGTCGGGCCAGAAAGGCGCTGGCGACGAAGCCGATCGCCATGGTCGCGACCAGGGCCACCAGGATGCGCTCGATCGTCTTGAACACATTGCGCACCAGAAGCACGAAGCCCACCGCTGCGGTCACGAGCATGGTCCAGAGCACCGGATTTCCGCCGAAGAGCATCGACAGGGCCAGACCTGATCCGGCCGCGTTGCCGACCGAGAAGCACAGGGTGATGAAGAAGACCCCGCACCCCGCAGCCACGCCCATCGGCTTGCCGAGCGTCTGCTTGATCGTGCCGATCATCGACGTCGGCGAGGCGATTCCGACGCGCACGCTCATGTCGGTGAAGAAGATCATCAGGATGGTCGAGACCACGATCACCCAGATCAGGGCGTAGCCGAAGGCGCTGCCCGCCTCGATGGCCGAAGTCAGATTGCCCGGACCGAACTGCCAGGCGCCGGCGATGAAGGCCGGCCCGATCAGGGCCAGCTTGGCCAGCAGCGGGCCGTTCCTTGACTTGGATGACTGGGCGGCGGGCGGAGCCGCCGGGCTTGCGTCACGATTCAGCATGACCATTCCTTTCGCGCGGCGGGTCTCCATCCGCGTCGCGCCGGGTGTTTCCTCAGTCGTCGTGACGTTTCTGACGGGTCATCGACGCGGTTTAGACCTCTCGGAACGGCATGGAACCCCGCCCGAAAGACGAAGGCCCCCGCGTCGGCGACGCGAGGGCCTGTCTCATCACTCAGCGGCCAGGGCGGCGGTCTCGACCGGCCCGATGCCCGCCGCGTCGAAGGCGGCGAAGATTTCCTGTTCCGCGGCCTCGCCCAGGTTCTTCAGCGGCTCGCGGATGGTCGCGTGATCCAGAACACCGCGCTTCACCAGACCCAGCTTGAGAGCGACCGTGCCCTCCATGTGCGACCCGCGGTGATAGACCGCCTTTGTCACCGGCAGCAGCTGCTCGAACAGGCGACGCGCCTCGGGATAGTCCTGCGCCTTGCCGGCGGCGATCAGTTCGACCAGCAGCTCGGGCGCAATGTTGCCGTAGCCGACCAGCAGGCCGTCGACGTCGAACATGGTCGGCAGCAGCCATTCGTCATGGCACGACAGGACCTGCAGCTCGGGCGCGGCCTTCTTGATCTCGGGGATCTCGGTGTACCAGCGCTTCATGTTGCGCACCCCGTTCTTGGTGGCGACGACGCCGTCCTGGGTGGCGATGTCGATCTGGGTGTCCAGGTCGTACGAGGCTTTGGTCGCGTCAGGGTACTGGAACAGGATGCACTGCAGGCCGGACTCCTGCCAGATCGCCTTGTAGCGATCCTGGGGCGCGCCCTTCTGGAAGCCGAAGCGCAGCCAACCGTGGTTCGGATAGACCAGAGCGCCGGTCGCGCCGGCCGCCTTGCAGGCCTTGGCCTCTTCGGCGGCGACCTTGGTGCCCTCGCCGGTGATGCCGGCGATGATCGGCACGTCGACAGCCTCGGCATAGGTCTCGATCAGCTTCAGCCGCTCTTCGGTCGTCAGGAAGGTGCCTTCGCCGGCATGACCCAGGATCACCAGGCTCTTCACGCCCTGAATCGACACCAGCCATTTGGCCAGGCGCGCATTGGCGGCGTAGTCCACCTCGCCATCGCGGGTGAAGACGGTGACGGGGGCCGGGCTGAGCCCGCGCAGGTCCATGACGCTCATGAGACTTCCTCTCTGGATTTTCTTCTTTTGACCGATAGGGAACGATACCGGGAACGTTCCCACTTTACATCGCGGCCGGGGCGGGTCAAGCGGAGAAGGCAGGAGGCCTGATGCGGTTGGTCAACACAGATGCGTGACAGACGCGGCGAAACCGGGCGCGTGACGATCCTGGACATCGCGCGGGCGACCGGCGTGTCCAAGAGCAGCGTCTCGCGCTTTCTGGACGAACGCTCGCCGTCCAACAGCGAGACCGCGCGCCTGGTGCGCCGCGTGGCCGCCGAGCTGGGCTATGTGCGCGACGCCTCCGCCGCCAATCTTCGTCGCGGCACTACCGGCACCATCGGGGTGATCGTGCCGCGTCTCACCGACACGGTCATGGCGATGCTGTACGAGGCCCTGGCGCGCGCGGCGGGCCGCGCCGACCGCTTCACCATCGTGGCCACCACCAATGACGAGCCGGCCGCCAATCAGCGCGCGGTCGACATGCTGCTGGCGCGCGGCGTGGACGGGCTGGTGCTGGCGACAACGCGGACCGGCGACGGCCTGGCCGACCGGCTGTCGCTCCAGGGCGTGCCGTTCGTCCTCGCTCTTCGCACCGACGGGGTGCATCCGTCGTCGGTGGGCGACGACGCCCTCGGCGGCTATCTCGCGGCGCGCCATCTTATCGATCTGGGCCACCAGCGGATCGGCGTCATCGCCGGCCCCGCCGACACTTCGAGCGCCGTCAGCCGGGTCGAGGGCTATCGCCGGGCGATGGAGGAAGCGGACCTGGTCGTTCAGCCGGAATGGATCGTGCCGTCCACCTTCGGCCTGGACGCAGGCCATCTGGCGGCGCGCGAGTTGATGACCCTGGCGTCGCGACCCACGGCCATCTTCGCCATCAACGACAACACCGCCATGGGCGCCCTGTCGGCCCTGGCCCAGCTGGGCCTGTCGGTGCCGCGCGACATCTCGGTGGTGGGCTACAACGACATCCCCATCGTCAGCCACCTGCCCACGCCGCTTACGACCGTGCGCACGCCATTCGACCAGATCGCCGCCGCCGCGGTGGACCTGCTTGTCGACGGCGACGATGCGGCCGAACCGATCGTTCGGACGGCGCCGACCCTGATCCCGAGACAGTCGACGCGTCGGCTTTGAGCGACCCGGCCGCCCTCCTCCTCATCGCCGCCGCCTTCTTCGTCGCTGGCGGCGTCAAGGGCGTATCCGGCATGGGCCTGCCGACCGTCGTCATGGGACTTCTCGGCTCGATTCTGTCGCCCCTGACAGCGGCGAGCCTCGCCACCGTCCCGACCTTCCTGACCAATGTCTGGCAGCTGTTGAGCGGCGGGCGCCTGGCGCCGCTCGCCAAGCGGTTCGGGCTCATGCTGGTCCTGACGTTCATGGCTACTCTGGCGGGCACGAGCCTGATCGTGAGACTGGACGCCGCCCAGATCACGGGCGCCCTTGGGATCGTGCTCGCGCTTTACGCGGCCTATGGCCTGCTGGCGCGGCCGTTCAGCCTGTCCTCGCTATGGGAGCGCCGTCTCGGGCCGGCGTCGGGGGTCCTGACCGGCGCCATAACCGGCGCGACGGGCGCAGCGGTGGTCCCGCTCGTGCCCTTCCTCCAATCGCTGGACCTGGCCAAGGACGACCTTGTCCAATCCCTGGGCCTGTCCTTCACGGTCTCCAGCCTCGCGTTGGCGATCGGCCTAGCCTGGCACGGGGCTCTTCAGCTTGATCTCGGCCTGCTCTCGGTCGCCGCCACGATCCCCGCCGTCGCCGGGATGATCGCCGGGCAGTCCTTGCGCCGACGGATCTCCCAAGTCCTGTTCCGCCGCCTGTTCTTCATCGCCATCGCCCTGCTTGGGCTGGAGATGGCGACGAGAGGCATGCGCGGGTGATCTTCAGGCGTGGATCCGCTTGCTGCCGCGTGTGAACGACCGACGCCCTGGCGGGTGCGGTGCTTGATTGGTCGGGTTGGTGACGGGCGGGGCCTTTGTCGAGGCGGGGGTCCGAGCGGGAGTTTGTGGCTGTGGTTTTGGCGGCGCCCGGAACGGCAACACCCCCGAAGCGCGGGCTTCGGGGGTGTTTGTTGTGTTTGGGTGCGGGAGCAGGATTTGAACCTGCGACCTTCAGGTTATGAGCCTGACGAGCTACCGGGCTGCTCCATCCCGCGG